>SESC01000015.1_pt1 | contig 85972 bp, 78 predicted proteins | sample 3171431 | NCBI WGS metagenome assembly SESC01 (sample SAMN06051868, study PRJNA518727) | freshwater metagenome | biome: subpolar coniferous forest; feature: holomictic lake; material: water; isolation source: holomictic Lake 227, 8 m depth | place: Canada: near Kenora, Ontario | collected... | reverse complement strand
AGAGGCTGACCTGTAAGCCCTTGTAGCTAGAAGTGCGTCAGGTGTTTGCCCGTCTGGCTACGGGCGGATTTTTGGAAAAATAATCCTTAATTCCCTTCAAAATTGCCTCTGCAATCCTGTCTTGATAGCCGTTGTCATTGAGTTTGGCTTCTTCCTGAGGATTGCTGATGAAAGCAGTCTCCACCAGAATGGATGGGATATCTGGGGCCTTGAGGACCGCAAAGCTCGCTTGCTCAACCTTTCCCTTATGAAGGGGTGCAAAGCCACTGATTTGTTTCAGAATCGAGTTGCCAACCTGTAGGGAGTCCTTAATTTGGGCTGTGGTCGACATATCGAGTAGTAAGTTGGCCACTTGCCGATCTTGGGTCTTGATATTGATGCCGCCAATCAAATCTGAAGCATTTTCTTTATTCGCCATCCATCTCGCCATAGTGCTACTGGCGCCCATTTGCGAGAGAGCAAAAACAGAAGCACCCTTGGCATGGGATTCAATAAAAGCATCTGCATGAATCGAAACAAAGAGATCGGCCTGTACGCTACGGGCTTTTTGTACACGTACATGCAAGGGCACAAAGTAATCGCCGTCTCTGGTTAAGAATGAGCGCATATAGGATTCGTCTTCAATCTTATCGCGCAGGCGCTTTGCAATCGAGAGCACCACATGCTTTTCTTTGGAGCCCATAGAGCCAATTGCTCCCGGATCTTCTCCGCCATGACCCGCATCAATCGCAATCGTAATGAGGCGTTTATATTTGGCTGGTGCTGGCGCCTCTTTAACTTCAGGAATGGCTTGTGCAACCGGGGCACTGGGCTTATCTTTTTTGGTGGCAAATTGTGCAATCAGGTCCACTTCCTCATTGGATTTTACGAGCGCACTTTCTTTACGGGCACTACTCTTGACTAATTCCATTAAGGGATCTGGTGGCGTGCTGGGATAAAGATCAAATAGCATCCGGTACTGGTATTCAGCAACGGGATCTAATGAGTAGAGCTGAGGCTTGATGGGCTCTTTTAAATCGAATACCAAGCGCACGACATCTGGTTGAAACTGCCCAACCCGAATTTGTGAAACGTAGGGGTCATTAGGCTTGACCTTTGCCACTAAATCTTTCAACGTGGGGTTGAGCTCTAAGCCCTGCACATCCACCACTAAACGGTCGGGGTTAGTGAGTATCTGCTGTGTAATCGGCAACGGCTTATCGGATTCAAGGGTGATGCGCGTGTAATCATCCGATGGCCAAATACGCACCCCCAGAATTTTGGCTCCCCAAGCAATATCCACTTCAGATAACAGCAGGGCGAAGCTTAAGGCTTTTGCAGAAGTCTTGAGAACTGTGCGCCTAGTGATATTTGGGATATTTTTTTTGCTGCTAGTCATGCTGCTGCTTTAAGGCGGTGGCACCTGGTTCTGAAAGTGCATTGAGTGTAATGTTGCGCTCACTCTCTTCTTTACCTGCCGTTAACTGAATCTGAATATCAAATGCTGGCAGCGTGCCTTCTGCTTTTTCTGGCCATTCGATCAAGCAAAATCCAGGAACATCAAAATACTCTGCAAACCCAGCCTCTTGCCACTCCAGTGGATCGCGCATGCGATATAGATCAAAGTGATGTGCTGTTGCTATTGTGTTTTCTTCTTTACCATCAACTGCTAATGGGTAGGGCTCGCATAAGGTGTAGGTAGGGCTTTTAACTTTGCCAACATAACCCATGCTTTGGATGAGGTGACGCGCAAAAGTGGTTTTGCCAGCCCCTAGATCGCCTTCTAGCGAGATGTTGAGATGCCTCTGCGGATCTTGTTGCAGAAATTGACTCAATCCCTGCGCCAGCCATTTGGCTAGCTGGGCAGTGTCAGCTTCTTGCCTACAATGCTGATTAATAGAGTAAATGACTGTTTGAGTCATTGGGATTTGATTCATTTAGCTAGTTTATTCAATTATTGCGCTACATTCCTATTCAATATGCCTTCTGAAACCATTTCTCATTTACCTGACGGGTCCAATCTACGTGATTGGCTCGGGGATCAGGCTAGGCATTTTGGTTTTGATGACCTGCGCATCACTGATACACAGCTTGGCCCCGCTTCAGAGCGCCTCCAAGAATGGCTAGCAGCAGGGCGACATGGGAATATGGAATACATGCTGCGTCATGCAGATTTACGTTCAGATCCTCAGTTATTAGTGCCCGGTACCGTCAGAGTGATTTGCGTGACGATGAATTACCTCCCTGAGATTGATTTTGAACGTGAGTGGCAGCGCATGGCAGATCCATCCCAAGCAGTAGTCTCGATGTATGCCAGAGGGCGCGACTATCACAAGGTCTTGCGCAACCGTCTGCAGGACTTTGCTAAAGCAATTGAAGAACGCATCGGTACGTTTGGTTATCGCGTCTTTACAGACTCTGCCCCTTTAATGGAAGTAGAGCTAGCACGCAAAGCCGGTTTAGGTTGGCGGGGTAAACATACCTTATTACTCAATCGTGAATCTGGCTCTACTTTTTTTCTGGGCGAGATCTTGGTGGATGTGCCATTACCAATCGATCAGGAAGAAGAGTCACATTGCGGCACTTGTCAATCCTGCATTGAGGTGTGTCCGACGCAAGCCATTACTGCTCCATATCAATTAGATGCAAGGCGCTGTATTTCGTATTTGACGATTGAGAACTCTGAAGCTATTCCAGTAGAGTTTCGTCGCGCCATGGGTAATCGGGTTTATGGCTGTGACGATTGTCAATTGATCTGTCCGTGGAATAAATTTGCTAAGCGCACTGGATTACCAGACTTTGCAGAGCGTCACGGTCTGGGGCGCGCTAGTCTATTGCAGCTCTGGTCTTGGACGGAAGCAGAGTTTGAACAGCGTCATGAAGGTAGTGCGATTCGCCGTATTGGGTATTCCAGATGGCGGCGCAACTTAGCAGTAGCCTTAGGTAATGCACTGGCATCTGAAGGTTTACCTGATGCTGAGAAGGTTTTGATACGACAGGCGCTGGAGAATGCGCTGGCCAATTCTGATGCTTTAGTTGCCGAACATATTGAGTGGGCGCTTGGCTTAACAGCTTGGTCAGCGCCATTTTGATTCAGCTTTTACAATGACCTCATGTCTTCATCTGAAAACTTGCCTTACCTAGATCCCAGTGAGATCCCATTAGAGGGTTCGGCTGCGCAGCGTTTCAAAAGCCGTAGCGATGCCTTTTGGTCTGGTATCCGGGATGCTGCTGGAGCCCCGGCAGTAGTTCTGTTTGCTGGCATGGTCGGTTTTGGGGCGATGGGTAGGACGAATGGTATTGATGGTTGGTTTACAGCGCTCAGTAGTCTCTTAATGTTTGCTCTACCAGGGCAAGTTGTTCTGTTGGAGATGGTGATCACCGGATCTTCTGTTCTGGCGATTGCTTTAGCGGTTACCTTAACTTCCACCCGCTTTGTCACGATGACCGTGACACTCTTTCCGCAGCTTCATGAAAAAGATCGCAACCCGAGTCTCTATGCCCATGTTCACTTATTGGCGATGACGGCTTGGGCGGTTTCGATGAAAGAGTTTGCATCGATCGAATCAAAACATCGCTTAAGTTACTTTATAGGGTTAGGTTTGTTATGTTGGTTGATCTCTCTGCCTGGGACAATATTGGGTTACTTCTTGGCGGGCCTAGTGCCAGCAGCCGTCACCCTAGGCTTAGTTTTCATTAACCCACTATTTTTCTTGCTGACATTTACCGAGGTGAAGCCTTGGGTAAATCGCATTGCAATTGCCTTGGGTTGTGTCTTGGGCCCCATTTTTACTGTGCTTGATCGGGATACCAGCTTGTTAACAACAGGCTTGATAGCAGGCACCGTTGCCTATTTAGTAGATCGTAAATTGCTACGCAAGAAAGCGGGAGTCATCGGATGATGAACGCATCTTTACAGGGTTGGGGATTGTGGGTTGCTTTGGCTGGGGCTTGTCTTGGAACCTACGTGTGCCGTGCTGTTGGTGTGCTGCTTTCTGGGCGCATCAACCAAGATAGCGAAATCTTTCGCTGGTTAGCTGCTGTGACTTATGCAATGGTGGCAACACTCACTGTGCGTTTGATTTTGTTGCCCGTTGGCCTCTTGGCAACTGTGCCAATGTGGATTCGGATTCTGATTTGCGTGCTGAGTGTTGGAGTCATGATGTCGAGTCCCAAGCGCCGCTTGGTACCAGCCTTATTGACTGGCACGCTTTTGCTAGTGTCTTACGGCGCTTTAAGTTAAGTCCCTTTAGTTTTTTCTCATAGGTGCGCTGCTAAGATCTGCGCAATATGTACAGCATCTCTTTGGGTGCCATCATGGATTTGATGGCGACAACTCGTGCCATCGGCTACTACCCAGCTATCAGGTGATTTGCGTATCGTTGGCAAGAGACTCAGTTCAGCCATTTGCTTGGATACCTCAATATGTTCGGCTTCATAGCCAAAGCTGCCGGCCATTCCGCAGCAAGAGGATTCAATCAGTTTGGGTTCGGCGCCTGGAATGAGTTTAAGTAATTCCATTGCAGGTGTTACAGCCGCAAAGGATTTTTGATGGCAGTGACCATGAAACAAAACAGGGCGCGTAGCAGCTTTAAGGTTGAGATTCAGCTTACCTACTTTTGCTTCGCTAGCCAGAAACTCTTCTAAGAGCTGTGCGTGTTTGCTAACGGTGATTGCACGCTCACCAAAGCCCATCACCAGCGCTTCATCTTTAAGGGTAAATAAACAAGAAGGCTCTAAACCAATAATCGGAATGCCTTTTTCTGCATAAGGTGCCAAGTGATCCACTAGCTCACCTAGAGTTTCTTTGGCTTGATCAACCATGCCTGCTGCAAGATAGGTTCTGCCACAGCAAAACTCTTTAGAACAAGTATTGGTGGGCTTGGTTTTATTCTCAGCCTTATTTTTCTGCGGAATATGTACACGGTAACCAGCTTCTTTGAGGACCTTGAGTGCTGCCTGGAGGTTCTCATTTTCAAAATAAGCATTAAAGGTATCGGCAAGTAATACAACGCCTTTATTGCCTTGTTGATTGGGGGTATTTAATTGATCTGGCGTGAAGTGATGTGCAGCGACCTGTTTTTTATTGCTCCAGAAAGTGCGACTTCTCCAAGTAGGCAAACTTCTTTGCGCAGAAATACCCATCAGCCATTCTTGAAGTTTGGCAATAGGTGCAATGTGGTTGCGCAGATTCAGTAAAGCAGCTAGCCCCGGGGTATTGCTAATGATCGATGCGTACTGGGGTAGATAGGCAACCGCCATGTCACGTAATGAATGACCAACCCGTTTCTTGTACGCCGCGAGAAATTCAATTTTCATCTTTGCCATATCAACACCGGTAGGGCACTCACGTCGACAGGCTTTACAGCTCACACAAAGTTCCATCACCTCTTTAACAGCATCACTTCCTAAAGGCGAATCATCTTTAACGTCGAGCTGATTGGATAGGGCAAGGCGCAAGGTATTGGCGCGACCACGGGTGAGATGCTTCTCGTCACGCGTGACGCGGTAGCTGGGGCACATGACCTCTGCATCAAATTTACGGCAGTGACCATTGTTATTGCACATCTCCACGGCTTTAGCCAGACCCATAGCTGGATCACCACCCGTGCCAGGCGCACTGGTTTCTTCGGTAACGGGGTTATTTTGAACATTCCATGCTGACCAATCCAAAGCGGGCTGTAGCGGGATGACTTTGTAGCTTGGTGGGTAGCGGAAATAGCTGGAGTCATCCATTTTGGGTGGATCAATAATCTTGCCGGGATTAAATAAACCCTTGGGATCAAAAGCATGTTTAATCTCTGTCAGTGCCTCGGTGATCTTCGGCCCAAATTGCCAAGAGATCCACTCGCCACGACACAGACCATCACCATGTTCACCGCTGTAAGCACCTTTGTATTTACGGACCAACTCTGAAGCTTCCTCAGCAACAGCACGCATTTTTGCTGCGCCATCGCGACGCATATCCAAAATAGGGCGCACGTGCAAAGTGCCAACAGATGCATGGGCATACCAAGTGCCGCGTGAGCCATATTTAGCAAAGACATCGGTCAGTGCTTGGGTATATTCAGCAAGGCTTTCCAGGGGGACGGCACAGTCTTCAATAAAGCTGACTGGTTTGCCATCGCCTTTGAGGCTCATCATGATGTTCAGACCAGCTTTGCGTACTTCCCATAAATTCTTCTGGGAGTTTGCATCTGACATCGGAACTACAGAGCCTGGTAAACCAAGATCACCCATCAGATCCTGTAAGGATTTGAGTTTCTCAAGCAGGGGTGCGTGTGACTCACCAGAAAACTCCACTAACAAAATCGCTTCCGGAGTTTGACTATGTGGATCGATTAAGGCGGTCTCAATCGTTTTCTTAAAGCTGGGATTACTGCGCGCTAGATCAATCATGGTGCGATCTACTAGCTCTACAGCAGTAGGCCCTAACTTCACAATATGCTGAGCACTATCCATCGCTTTGAAGAAGCTAGCGAAGTTCACGACACCGAGTACTTTGTGCTGAGGCAGTGGCGCCAACTTGAGTTTTAAGGACTTAAAGTAGGCTAGCGTACCTTCACTACCAACCAAGAGGTGCGATAAATTAACGCTGCCATCTTGTGTGTAAGGCAATTCACTTTGAGGATGGAATACATCCAAGTTGTAGCCAGCAACGCGTCTCAGTACCTTCGGAAAATGCGCCTCGATCTCTGGATGGAGTTTGTCGGCAAGACCTTTAACAAAGTCACCTAATTGCTTTGCTGCACCTGAGCTATTGGCGTAGTTACCAAACTGAGCAATCTGGCCATTGGCAAGCCAGGCATCAATTCCCAAGACGTTGTGCACCATATTGCCGTAAGCAATGGAGCGACTGCCACAAGAGTTATTGCCGGCCATGCCGCCAATCGTTGCTTGACCTGCAGTCGATACATCTACCGGAAACCAGAGTCCATGCTGTTTGAGTGAGGCATTGAGATGATCGAGAACCATGCCAGGCTCTACGTCGACAGTGCCTTTATCTAGATTGAGATCTACAGTGCTTCTGAAATACTTACTGTTATCAATGACGAGTGCAGCGCCAGTAGTTTGGCCACACTGACTAGTGCCACCACCACGAGCCAATACGGGCACCTTCAACTCTGCGGCGATTTGGATGGCGTTTGCAATATCTTCAGCAGTTTTTGGCACAAAGACTGCAACTGGCATGGCTTGATAGATCGAAGCATCTGTTGCATAGCGTCCACGGCTAGCGATATCGGTCATGACTTCGCCCGAAGTTTCTTGGCGAAGTCGTTTTGCTAATTGCTCTTTATGAATGATGAGTTCTTTGAGCTCAAGGGGCTTGTTCATACTTAGTTCATTTCGCTTGTAGTATTTGCAGCTTCCGATTTGAGTAGCTCAATCACCACATCACGTTTATTCATGACATGTTGGATCATCACTTTACGCATACGCTCGCTGTCATGGGTCTTTAGCGCATCAATCATTTCTTGATGCTCTTCCACTGCCTTCTCCCACTTCACGCCATTCTGGTTGGAGCGAAAACGTAAAGCTTCAATGCGTGCATTGACTTGAGAAAAAAGTTGTGTGAGCACAGGGTTGTTTGCCGCTTGATTAATGAGGTGATGGATTCTCAAGTTCAACTTGTAATAGTTGGATAAATCACGACGCGCATAAGAGGCCATCATCTCGTATTGAAGGGCTTCCAGTTCGGATAGGGTGGCGGTGCTAATATTTTTTGCAGCCAACTCACCTGAATAGCCTTCTAGTTGTGCAATCACATCAAAGGTATGCACTACATCAGCATGACTCAGTTGCACGGCAATCGCCCCACGATTGGCGATTAACTCCACCAAACCATCAGCAGCGAGGCGTTTAATGGCCTCTCTAATTGGGGTACGAGAAACGTTTAGGCTTTCAGCGAGTTCGCGCTCATTGAGTTTGCTGCCGGGGGCGATCACACCCTCTACCAATAGTGACCTGAGCTTTTGGAAGGTGCCTTCATGCAAATTCTGAGAATTGGGCTGCGCAATGAGATCCATGACTTATCTGATGCCCTTCTAAATTTGTATACAAAATAACGATATCTGATGATAAAGCATAAATAATCACTAAATAAGCCTTTATTTTGATGTTTTAGAAATATATTTTGCATACAAAACTGATAATTCCTTAAAATTCCCTTACACTAGACCCACTCTTAACCATCAAAGCAAGTGAGACAAGCCATGCTAAAACTGGATAACCATCCTTCTGGACGCCATTTCTTACATATTCCTGGGCCAAGTCCAGTGCCGCCGCGTGTATTGCGCGCCATCAGCTATCAAACCATCGATCATCGTGGCCCTGAGTTTGGTCAGTTCGGCTTGAAGGTATTAGATGGGATTAAAAAGATTTTTAAAACTGAGCAGCCGGTGATTATTTATTCTGCATCCGGAACAGGTGCTTGGGAGGGTGCTTTAGTAAACGTGCTCAATCCTGGGGACAAGGTCTTGTTTTATGAAACCGGACAGTTCGCCAATTTATGGCGTGCGCTTGCAAAGCGTCTTGGCATTGATGTTGAAGTAGTGGGTAAGGCCGGACAAGATTCTTGGCGTTGGGGTGTGGATGCATCTTTGATTGAAGAGCGTCTTCGCAAAGATACCCAACATGAAATCAAAGCCGTATGTGTCGTGCATAACGAAACGTCAACCGGTGTGACTTCAAATATTGCAGCAGTACGTAAAGCCATTGATGCTGTAAAGCATCCTGCCTTGTTATTGGTAGATAGCGTGTCTGGCTTGGGTTCTGCGGACTATGAGCACGATCAGTGGGGTGCTGATGTGACGATTTCTGGATCACAAAAAGGCCTGATGTTACCTCCTGGGATTGGTTTTAATGCGCTATCTTCTCGCGCGATTGAAGTCAGCAAAACCAATAAAATACCAAAGTCCTACTGGGCTTGGGATGAAATTTTGGAGTCCAATAAAACGGGTTTTTGGCCAACAACACCCAGCACCAATTTGATGTATGGCTTGCATGAAGCGATGGACATGATGATGGCCGAAGGTTTGGATACGATTTTTGCTCGTCACCAACGTTTGGCTGCAGCGTGTCGTGAAGCAGTTAATGCATGGGGCTTGGAGATTCAGTGTCAAGACACCGATTGCTACTCTCCTGTGCTCACTTGTATTGCAACGCCTGAAGGTATGGATGCTGATGTATTGCGTAAACATGCTCTAGAGAAGTTCAATCTTTCTCTAGGTACTGGTCTTGGCAAAATTAAAGGCAAAGCCTTCCGTATTGGTCATTTGGGCGACTGTAATGAGCTGAGCTTAATGGCTGCTTTGAGCGGGGTAGAGATGAGTCTGGGCTCAATGGGCTTTAAACCCAAGGCAAGCGGGGTAGTGGCAGCCCAAGAGTTCCTGAAATAAGGGGTTCTAGGCTTGCAACCCTTATAATTCAAGTACTTATATAAAGCATTTTTATCATATAAACCCTATTCGAGATAGAAAGACGAACCATGTTGGCTACAAAACCTTACTTAACTCAAGCTGATGTTCAAAAGATTTTGGACGCTGCTGATAAACATGCTGCCGAAAATAATTGGGCTGTGACCATTGCTGTTTGCGATGATGGTGGACATGTATTGGGATTAATTCGTCGTGATGGTTGCGCTCCTGTATCTGCCTATATTGCTCAGGAAAAAGCACGCACTGCTGCGATGGGTAAACGCGAGAGCCGTGTTTATGAAGAGATTATTAATAACGGCCGTATTTCTTTCCTATCAGCTCCGCACATTTCGGGGATGTTGGAAGGTGGGGTCAATATCGAGGTAAATGGTTTTACCATCGGCGCAGTCGGCGTTTCCGGCGTTAAATCGACCGAGGATGCTGCCACTGCTAAGGCCGGCATTGCGGCCATCTTGTAAGTTACCTTGACTAATACTGTTACTGAAATAAATACCTCCACAGGGGTTGCTGAAGACAGCGCCCCTGAAGCAACAATTACTTTTGCTGACTTTGGTCTAGATCCGCTGATTCAAAAAGCGGTATCGGATCAGGGTTATATCACCCCAACACCTATTCAAGCGAAAGCTATCCCGCATGTCTTAGAGGGTAGAGATTTGATGGGCGCAGCGCAAACGGGAACCGGTAAAACGGCCGCTTTCGTATTGCCGATTATTCAAAAAATCTTGCGTCATGCGAGTAAAAGCTCATCACCTGCACGTCACCCGATTCGCGCTTTAGTCTTAACCCCAACTCGTGAGTTGGCAGTGCAGGTATCAGAGAATGCTGCGAGCTATTCAAAGCATACGGATTTACGTGCTGCCGTGGTTTATGGTGGCGTGGATATGAAAGAGCAAGTTGCGATCTTGCGCAATGGTGTTGAGATTTTGATTGCTACCCCTGGACGCTTGCTCGATCATCTTGGCTCTAAAGTCGCAAATTTATCGCAAGTAGAAATTCTGGTTCTTGATGAAGCCGATCGCATGCTGGATATGGGCTTCTTGCCAGACTTGCAGCGCATCATTGATTTAATTCCGGCGCAACGCCAAACCCTCTTGTTCTCAGCCACTTTCTCGCCAGAGATTAAGAAGTTAGCGCAAAGTTATTTGCGTACCCCAGTGACGATTGAGGTGGCGCGTCAGAACGCAGCAGCCGATACCGTGAAGCAGGTGGTGCATATGGTGCCTTCTGCTGATAAGCAGCGTGCCATTGTCAGAATTTTGGAGTCACGTACTCGCCAAGGTTTATCGCGTCAATGCATCATCTTTACCAATAGCCGTCTAGGGTGCGCAAGATTGTCACGTGCTCTTGAGCGTGATGGTATTAAAGCGGGAGCTATTCATGGAGATAAGAGTCAGGGTGAGCGCACCTTAACGTTGGATGCTTTTAAGTCGGGCGCGATTGAAGCTTTAGTTGCCACTGATGTAGCTGCTCGCGGTTTAGATATTCCAGACATGCCTTGCGTGATTAATCACGAATTACCATTTAGTGCGGAAGATTTTATTCACCGCATTGGCCGTACTGGTCGCGCTGGTAGTACAGGCGATGCGATTGCGTTAGTGGACGGCAGTGAAAAGCGTTTACTCGACGATATCGAAAAGTTAATGAAGCGCAAATTGGATGTGCTGCCGCTCCCCGAAGGAAGTTCAGCGCCAAGCAGAGCTGCTTCCCCAAGTAGGGCGGCATCGCCAAGCAGAAGTTCATCGGCGCAAGCTGCACCAGCCAAAATGTCAGACCCATTTTTCTATATGCCTTATGAGTCTGCCGCGACTCCTAAAGCGACTAATCCTGATGGATCTGCAGCGCCAGAGGCAAAGAAGGTTGGGATCACTCCTGCCAAGCCGGCTGTTGGTGCTTTACTAGGTGGCTTTAAGAAAAAATAATCTGCTTAGCTTTGTAGGATTGTTTTATATTTTTTGATTACTTTGATTGCCCCATGCATGAGTGGCTGCTAAGAGCCACTCTGCAATCGAAACACTTTCCCTATTCGGTAAATTCCTCAAGCCTAAATGCGCTGCTGCTTTCTGCAACTCTTGCAGCACGCTTTTTGTATCCTGTGTATGAATTTGAGTTGCTAGCGTTTGCTTGCTGAGTTTCTCACCATGCTCATCCAGTACGAGGGGTAGATGTAGATATTGCGGCCGATCGTAAGCCAGTACAGTTTGTAAATAGATTTGTCTGGCGGTATTACTCAGCAAATCTTCGCCACGCACGATATGGGTAATACCTTGTGTCGCATCATCAACAACAACTGCTAGTTGATAGGCGAACAAACCATCACTGCGACGCAGGACAAAATCGCCCACAGCCTGATTGAGTTGCTGTTTTTGAGTCCCAAGCCACCGATCCTCAAATTCAATGACCAGATTGCTGGGAAGGGCTAACCTCCAGGCCACCTTACTGGTGGACAGATTGTTTATTCCAAGTTCGATCGGGCGGCAGGTCTCTGGGTAGACCATTTCTTGATTGCGGGGAATATCAATCCCTTGGGTAGCCAGGGCGTTAGCAATCGTTTGGCGGGAACAGGTGCAGGGATACAGGCATTTATGCTGGTTTAAGGCCTCTAGAGCCCTTTGATAGTCTTCTTGGCATTCGGATTGCCAAGTCACTTCCTCGTCCCACTGCAGGCCACAGGCCAGCAATTGGCGCATGATTTCCAGGTCAGCCCCAGGGATAGATCTTGGACCGTCTACGTCCTCAATCCTGAGTAGCCACTTACCTCCATTTTTCTTGGCATCCAGCCAGCTTCCGAGGGCGGCAACTAGTGATCCAGCATGAAGCGGACCGGTAGGCGAGGGGGCAAATCGCCCGCGATAGGCGCCGGCTGGGGGTGGGGGATTTTTTGGATCGTTCACAGCTAAAATGATCTCATGGCTTCACCCCGTTTTGTTCATCTTCGCCTTCATTCCGAGTTTTCGATTACGGATGGGATTGTGCGCATTGACGATGCGGTAGCGCAGGCTGAAAAAGATGGAATGGGGGCTTTAGCCTTAACCGATCTGAGTAACTTATTTGGCTTAATACGGTTTTATACAGCCGCGCGTGACAAAGGCATTAAACCGATTGCTGGAGCTGATGTTTGGATTAGCAACCATCAAGATCCTGATCAGCCTTATCGCTTACTACTTTTAGTTCAAAACCATTCTGGTTACCTTAATCTATGCCAGTTACTGAGCCGCGCCTCTTTGGAAAACCAATCGCGCGGTCGTGCTGAGGTCGACCCCGCCTGGTTTACTGAGCCAGCAGCTAAAGAGGAAGATAAGAAGACTAAAAAAACCTTAGCGCACGGCTTGATCGCTTTATCCGGTGGTCGCTGGGGTGATGTTGGTGTCGCACTTCTAGCGGGGCAAGAAGACCAGGCTAAGGCTGCGGCAGGTCGCTGGGCCAAGATTTTCCCAGACGCCTTTTTTATTGAAGTGCAGCGTGGCGGACATCCACAAGATGAACAACATCTTCAACGGGCTTGTCATATGGCGAGCGAGATGGATTTGCCAGTAGTCGCTACGCATCCTGTGCAGTTTATGCAAAGAAGTGATTTCACGGCCCATGAAGCGCGTGTTTGCATTGCAGAGGGCGAGCTCTTGGGTAATCCACGCCGTCAAAAGAAATTTAATGATGAGCAATATTTCTTATCGCAAGAAGAGATGGAGAAACGTTTTGCCGATCTTCCTATTGCGATTGCGAATTCTGTAGAAATCGCTAAACGTTGCAACCTGTCATTGGTATTAGGTCAACCCCGCTTACCAGATTTTCCGACCCCACCAGGCATCACTCTAGATGAATATCTCTTAGCGCTGTCGGAGATTGGTTTGGATCGTCATATGGAGCGCAATTTTCCGGATCCAGAGGGGCGCGCCAAAGAAAAATCTCGCTATCACGATCGCCTAGTGTTTGAGGTGAAGACGATTTCTCAAATGGGTTTCCCAGGTTACTTTTTGATCGTGGCAGATTTTATTAACTGGGCAAAAAACAATGGTGTCCCAGTAGGCCCTGGCCGTGGATCTGGTGCCGGCTCTTTAGTGGCTTACTCATTAGGTATTACCGACCTTGATCCCCTGCGTTATAACTTGCTCTTTGAGCGCTTCTTAAATCCTGAGCGGGTATCGATGCCCGACTTCGATATTGACTTTTGCCAGCATGGGCGCGATCGCGTCATTCAATACGTCAAAGATAAGTACGGCAAAGACGCTGTTAGTCAAATTGCGACATTTGGCACGATGGCGGCAAGAGCAGCGATTCGTGACGTAGGTCGTGTGCTTGAGCAAGGTTACAACTTCGTCGACGGCATTGCAAAACTCATTCCCAATAAGCCTGGTCAATACATGACCATTGATATTGCTAAGAAAGAAGAAAAGCAATTGGCTGAGCGCGAGAAGAATGAAGATGAAGTGCGCCAGCTACTATCTTTGGCTCAGCAGTTAGAGGGCATGACCCGCAACGTGGGTATGCATGCGGGTGGCGTTTTGATTGCCCCTGGCCGCTTAACGGATTTTTGCCCGCTCTATACCCAAGAAGCAAAAGATTCCAAGGATCAAGATAGCAACTCCGTCATTAGTCAGTTTGATAAAGATGATGTTGAAGCGATTGGTTTGGTGAAGTTCGACTTCTTGGGTTTAACTACGCTCACTATTTTGGCTGCAGCTGAACGTTGGATTAAAACCCTGCATGCTGATCGTCAAGATTGGAATATTGGCGAGATCCCGCTTGATGATGCGGGGGCGTTTGAGGTTCTCAAGAAGGCGAATACTGTTGCTGTTTTCCAGTTGGAAAGTCGCGGCATGCAAGGCATGCTACGTGAAGCTAAGCCTGACCGCTTCGAAGACATTATTGCTTTGGTGGCTTTGTATCGCCCAGGTCCAATGGATTTGATTCCGGACTTTATTGAACGTAAACACGGTCGTCAAAAAGTAGAGTATCCAGATCCTCGCATCGAATCCGTTCTGCGTGAAACCTACGGCATCATGGTGTATCAGGAGCAGGTAATGCAGATGGCGCAGATGATCGGGGGTTACTCACTCGGTGGTGCTGACATGTTGCGTCGTGCGATGGGTAAGAAAAAACCAGAAGAGATGGCGCAGCATCGCAAGATCTTCAGTGATGGCGCAAAGGCTGGTGGTATTACCGAGGGCAAAGCCAACGAGATTTATGACTTAATGGAGCGCTTTGCGGGCTATGGCTTTAATAAGTCCCATGCGGCTGCTTACGCACTCTTGGCCTATCAAACTGCTTGGTTGAAAGCATATTACCCCGCTGAGTTTATGGCAGCCAACTTATCACTCGCGATGGATGACACCGATAAGGTGAAGATTCTGTATGACGATTGCCTCAATAACCACATTCGTGTGTTCTCACCAGATATCAACACTGGTGTTTATGAGTTCACGCCATTACGTGCACCCGATGCATCACCAGATTCGCCGCTAAGTCATATTCGTTATGGTTTGGGCGCAGTAAGGGGTACCGGTCAAGCAGCGATTGAATCGATTGTGAAGGTGCGTGAGAGTGGTGGACCATTTAAAGACTTGTTTGACTTTTGCGCTCGGGTCGATCGTCGTCAAGTCAATCGTCGTGCAATTGAAGCGCTGATGCGCGCCGGAGCATTTGATAGCTTGTATCGTGATGAGCTGACTGCTGGCGGCAATCTGTATGACATTCGCTCTACGCTGTTAGCCTCGCTGGCACGCGCCATTGAAGCGGCTGAGCAGGCTGAAGCCTCTGTCCATCAGGTGAGTTTATTTGAAGCAGCCGGTGAAGAGGATCGTCATTTGCCTGAATTGGTTCGTGAGCCGGTGTGGTCTGAGAAGAAACGCCTTCAAGAAGAAAAAACATCCTTAGGACTTTGTTTAACTGGACATATGTTTGATGCCTACCGTGAGGAGGTTTCTCACTTTATTCGTCAACCGCTTGCTAAGGTTACCGAAGGCAAAGATCAGCTGATTGCCGGCATCATCACTTCAGCTCGCATGCTGACAGGTCAACGTGGTCGCATGATGATTGCGACGATTGATGATGGCTCCGCGGCAATCGAAGTCACCCTCTATAGCGAGGTGTATGAGCCGAATCGCTCTTGGCTGAAAGAGGATGAGCTGTTGGTGGCTAAAGTCAACGTGACGCCAGATAAATTCTCTGGTGGCATGCGCGTCGTATCGGAAGGCGTGATGGATATCACCGGTGCCCGGATGCGTTTTGCTCGCAATATTCATGTATTTATTGATTCGGCAACGGATTTGAAAATGTTGCGTACTCAAATCGGCCCTTATTTGATGGCTAACCGAGTGCGGGATACTAAGTTTGGCGCACCGGCGCCAGCAGCTTCTGGTGGCAATGATGCCGTTAAGGGCTTGATGTTGACTGCTGCGGTGACTACTAGTGGTGGCGCCTGCTTGATGCAGTTTCCTGAAGAGCTAAGAATTTATCCGGATGACGCTTGCTTGCATAGTCTTCATCAAATTCTGGCTTCTAAACAAACTAACCCGGTACAGGTTCAATATCTCTAATTTTTAGAGATTTCTGCAGTTTATTTCTGAGTAATTTTCTCAATGGCCTCAATCACTTGATTGGGCTCCAGTAAATCTAAGCATTCACTTCTGCTATCAGGGCGATCTTCGCAGCCTGCCTTACGGCATGGCACACACTCACCCGGGCCTTGCAAGATAGTGACATTGCCGACAGTTTGGGTACGCGCACGCAATTGGTAGGGTTGCTTCCCGATAAAGCCATTAGGCCAGGGCCCAAAGTTACTTGGGGGTGTTGGGCCAAATAGGGCGACGGTTGGGATATTGCAAGCGGCCGCCAAATGGGTAATAGAGGTATCGACACCAATGTATAAATGCGCCCCTTGGATTAAGCTGCGTGCCTGAGGGATGGATAGCTTACCGGCGACATCCACTACATTTTCTCGCGTAGCTTCATCAAGCAAAGAAACGATATCCTGATTGAGCTGTAAGTCTTGTTTGGCTGGTGAGGCGCTCAGTACCACTTGCCAGCCTTGCTGCGTTAACCAGGTGACCAGAGTTTGCCAATAAGCCAGTGGCCAACGTTTGTATGCAGTTAGCGGGCCTGGGTGTACAACGACATAGGGTGAGCGTAGTTGACTGGCGATCACTGGAGTGAGGGCTTCGCCCGCAGGGGGTACTACAGAAATTGGTTTGCTAAATAAGTCTTGAACATTTTTGTAAAACACTTCTAGCAATCGCAGCTTTTCAGTAATGACATGCTGTCCAAAATAATCTACGTCGACTGTATGTAAGCAGATGGCTTTCTTCCAAGCATTTTGTTTATCGTTTTTACTTTTCTTGGCTTTATCTTGTTCCGTAAGGCCTTGGGGATGTCCGCCCAATACGCCAACCCTTCTGAAGGCTGCTACTAAACCATAGAAATACGCTCGGTCGCTGGGTTGTGTGACGATGGCCAAGTCATAACGCTGAAAGAGGCGATTAAAGAGCGAAAGATACTCCCCAAAACCAGGTCGGTCCGAGGTTTCAATCAGCTCAGCAATATTAGGATTGCCTTTGAGCATATCGAGTTTGCCGCGATAGCCTAGAAAATGAAACTCAGCCTCAGGCCAGAGCTCTCGAGCCTGCTGGATGAGGGGTGTGGTTACTAATACATCACCAATTTGCCGAGTGGCAATAAACAATACTTTTTTTGGCTTGAGCGATGAGAAGTGAGTCATGCGTTTAGAGTGCTTTAGCTAAAATTTTCTCGCGCACACGACGAGCGTTCTCTGCTGCATTGCTTTGATCATGAATGCGATGAAAGAGATGAAAAACCTCTGTTGCCCATGCCCCCGATTTACGGATAATTTTATTGTGCTGTAAACGAAACACAAAGTCGGCGTCTTCATGACCCCAGCCAGTCATGGTTTCATCAAAACCCTGAATCGCTAGCGCATCTGTTTTCCAGCAAGCCATATTACAACCCTTGATACGGCGCCAAACAAATTGATCGTAGTCTCGCCACGAGCCATTACCCAGTTTGATTTTGAGTGGCCAGTATTTATTGATTCCACCACTCAGACGATAGCTGAATAATTTGGAGGCAAAGCGTGCAAAGCTCCAATGTGGCCACGCTAATAGCGAGGTAGTGAGTGCTTGATTGAGTAATACGCGACTCCCTGTTACTAAATGACCTGCTTGAGCTAATTCGCGATGACGAGTAATGAAATCCGGCTGGACAATACAGTCCCCATCTAAGAAAACCAAATAATCACCACGCGCTGCTGCAATAGCTTGATTGAGAATGCGGGTTTTTCGAAAGCCTTGATCTTCCTGCCAGAGATGTGTGATGGCTACTGGAAAATTTTCCTTGATGCCATCGATCACTTCCTTAGTTTCATTGTTCGACCCGTCATCAGCAATGATGATTTCAAAATCAAGATCATTTTGAGTGCCAAGGGATTCTAGGCAAAGCTTTAACGCTTTTGGCCAGTTGTAAGTGGCCAACAAAATCGACATCATTTGCTGGCTTCCCGAATCAAGTGCCACAGCTTGATATAACGATAATAGGTACCTTGGGCATTTGACATGGCTAAGGTAAAACCTTGTGGACCATCTAAAAAGCCAGCCCGCAAGAAGTAGGTACGAAAGAAAGACCAAGCACCATGGAGGACTGCTTTTAGAGGGGTGCTGGTTTTACCTTGGGCAAAAGCTTGTTCGGCGGATGCCGTGGAGTAACGGTCAATTTTTTGGAGTACCTGAGAGTAATCCATGAAGCTGTAATGCAACATGGGGTTCTCGAGCTTTGCGACTTGTCCAGAGGGAATAAGACGCTCATGGACTAAATCATCGGAAAACCGGGCGCTGCCGCGTTTAAAGAGGCGGTCAACATAGTCAGGATTCCACCCGGAGTGCCTAATAAAACGCCCGCAATACCAAGATAGGCGCGGAATGGCAAAACAGTCCACATGGGCCGAATGATGAATCGCTGTGACAATTTCGGATTTGAGGGCTGGGGTGAGTCTTTCATCGGCATCTAGGGATAAAACCCATTCACCGGTAGCAAGATCCAGGGCCCGGTTCTTTTGGGGGCCAAATCCAGGCCAATCTGGCGGCTGAGCAATCACCGCCCCATAGGATTTAGCGATGTCCAGGGTCCGGTCTGAGCTATTAGTATCCACCACCACAACTTGCTGAGCAATCCCTTCTAGGGAGGCTAAACAGTCGGCCAAATTGGCCTCTTCATTGCGGGTGATGAGTATGACTGATAAGGTGGGCATAATTCATTATATGAATGCTCAAGACCGTACCGCCCTAAACCGCTTAATTCAGTACCTCAAGCCCCATATTCGCTTGATTATTGGCTCTTTATTGGCGATGGCCTTGGTGGCAGGCGCCGAGACCTCTATTCCAGCCTTAATGAAGCCTTTGCTGGATCGTGGCTTTACGGGGCAGCTCGATAACAAGCTTTGGCAGGTGCCGCTTTTCCTAGTGGGTTTAGCGATGGTTCGCAGCCTAGCCCAATTTTTATCCAATTATTTACTGACTCGTGTCATTAACGCAGTGCTCTTAAAGCTGCGTGAGCAGATGTTTCAAACCCTCTTGCATGCTCGCACAGTCTTTTTTCAAAAAAACTCCGCTTCTAATTTAATCAATGCCGTTGTATTCGAAGTGAATAATGTTCTCTCAATCATGGGCGGCATGTTGATTAGCCTGGTACGCGATTCATTGACTGTTGTTGGTTTGATGGGTTATCTCATTTACCTCAATTGGCGTCTCACCTTGGTCGTATTAATTATTTTCCCAGTGATTGCTCTCATCATGAGCAAGATCAATAAGCGTTTGAGAGCATTAAATCGAGAGCAACAGGGTTTGACGAGTGAGTTGGCGTATATCGTTGAAGAGGCGGCAGCAGGCTACAAGATTGTTAAGGTGCATGGAGCTGAGCAGTACGAGATGCGCCGCTTTATGGAAAAGGCGGAGCGCTTACGTCAATTTGCCTTGAAGTCTGCCGTAGCGGGTGGCTTAAACCAACCGATTACTCAGTTAATTGCCTCTATGGCGCTATCAGTCGTATTGGTGATTGCCTTGATGCAGTCCGCTACTGAGGGAACTACCGTCGGTGGCTTTGCCTCTTTCGTTACAGCCATGATGTTGGTGATTTCCCCTCTGAAGCACTTGGCGGATATTAATCAACCTTTGCAGCGTGGTTTGACCGCGGCAGAAATGATCTTCACATTAATGGACGAGCCTTTTGAAGAGGAAGAGTCTCGCACACCAAATATGAAGCCCCTGACTAAGGCTAAGGGCGGTATTCGCTTTGAAAATGCTGGTTTCTCTTATCAGCAAGAGGTCGGCCGTAAAGACGCGCTTACTGACGTTAATTTATCTATTAGGCCAGGCGAGATCGTGGCCTTTGTAGGACCATCCGGTGGCGGTAAGTCCACCTTAGTAAACCTTTTGCCGCGTTTCTTTAAGCCGACTTCTGGACATATTTTCTTAGATGATATGCCGCTTGAAGAAATTGTCTTATCTGATATCAGAAAGCAAATTGCCTTTGTAAGCCAAGATGTCATTTTGTTCAATGACACGATTGCTGCTAACGTCGCTTATGGTGCGGTTGCTGAAGAAGGCATTGATCGCGGTCGTGTAATTGAAGCTTTGGAGGCTGCCAATTTAAGCGCCATGATTAAAGAATTGCCTGATGGCATTGACAGCATGGTGGGGGATAACGGCAATCGCTTATCTGGCGGTCAGCGTCAGCGTTTGGCAATCGCGCGCGCTATTTATAAGAATGCGCCTATCTTGATTTTGGATGAAGCCACCTCCGCTCTCGACTCAGAGTCAGAGCGCCAGGTTCAGGATGCTTTGGAGAGGTTGATGGCTGGTAGGACAACCTTGGTCATTGCCCATCGCCTTTCAACTATTGAGCACGCCGATCGCATTGTTGTTTTAGAGCATGGCAAAGTGGTTGAAAACGGCTCGCATGAAGACTTGATAAAGCAAGATGGTTTGTATGCAAACCTGCATCGCATACAGTTTTCGAATGCTTAAAACTTGGCTGAATTAACTCAGAACAATATCGTATTGTTCTTGACGAAAACTACCTTCCGCCTGGAGTTTGATTGGCTTGTTGATAAAATCTCCCAGCTGCGCCAAGAATTGATTTTCTTCTTCAAGAAATAAATCAATCACATCAGGTGCAGCCACAATGCGGAATTCTTTTGGATTAAATTGGCGGTGTTCACGCACGATTTCTCTTAAGATCTCATAGCAAATCGTTTGGGCTGTTTTGATTTCCCCTTTACCTTGGCATACGGAGCAGGGCTCGCAGGTAATATGGGCAAGAGACTCTCTAGTGCGCTTACGCGTCATCTCCACTAGGCCTAGCGCTGAAAATTCACTGACAGAGGTGCGCGCATGATCGCGCTCTAAGTTGCGTTTGAGCTCATGCAAGACGGATTCTTGATGATCCTTGCTAACCATATCAATGAAGTCAATGATGATGATGCCACCCAAATTACGTAAGCGTAATTGACGTGCGATTGATTGAGCAGCCTCTAAATTGGTTTTAAAAACAGTGTCATCTAAATTTCGTGCCCCAACATAACTACCAGTATTCACATCGATTGTTGTCATGGATTCAGTTTGATCGATCATCAGGTATCCACCCGACTTCAGATCAACGCGGCGTCCTAAGGCTTTGTTAATTTCAGCATCGACATCAAATAAGTCAAAGAGGGCGCGTTCACCACGATGCAAGGTCAACTTACCCAATAGATTGGGCATGTACTGAGCTGCAAACGCATTGAGCTTGTCGAAATTTTCAGAGGAGTCCACCCGTATTTGGCTGGTTTCTTCTCCAGCAACGTCTCGTAGTACACGCTCTGCAAGACTCAGATCTTGGTAGAGTAGTGATGGCGCCGCTTTATGGTTAACCGCTTCGCGGATGTTTTCCCAAGTGGTGCGCAAGTAGCGCATATCGTGCTGCAACTCAGTATCGGTGGCATCTTGTGCGCTAGTACGCACAATGATTCCCCCTTTTTCATCTTCGGGCATCAACCCTGCAAGTCGCGCTTTGATGGCCTCACGCTCTTCAGGTTGATCAATGCGTTGAGAGACGCCGATATATTTCTCGTTAGTGATATCACTACTCACCGGCGGCAAATACACCAGATTTCGTCCGGCAATACTGAGTTGAGTTGTCAGGCGCGCACCTTTGGTCCCAAGGGGATCTTTGAGTACTTGCACTAATACAGTCTGACCTTCAAACAGCAGTTTTTCAATTTGCGCTTGTGGATTATTTTGGGTGATATCGGCTACGTGCATAAAGGCAGTGCGCTCAAGACCAATTTCAATAAAGGCGGATTGCATGCCAGGTAGAACTCGCACGACTTTTGCTAAATAGATATTGCCCACAATTCCACGTTGGCGCGTACGCTCGATCTGCAGCTCTTGCACTGCGCCTTGTTGAATTAATGCCACCCTGGTTTCTTGGGGGGTAATATTGATGAGTATCTCTTCGTTCATAGGTGGCTTATTTGGGCGCGAGCGAGTAGTTGCGTGGTTTCAAAAATCGGAAGACCCATGATACCGCTATAACTTCCCTTGATCGAGGGAATGAGTGCGCCACCAAGCCCCTGAATACCATAGGCTCCGGCCTTGCCAAAGGGCTCTCCACTGGCGATATAGTTTTCAATTTGTTCTGTGGAGAGAGAGGCAAACTCCACTTCGGAAACTTGAACTAGACATGCTGGCTTGCTGTCTAGCGAGAGTGTGATGGCCACCGCTGTCAGGACTTCATGCGTTTTGCCGCTGAGCAAACTCAGAATTCTTCGTGCATCTTTTGCATCGCTAGGCTTGCCTAAAATTTCCCCAGTAGGGTGATTGGGAAGACTTACGGTTGTATCGGCACAGAGAATAGGCGCCCAAGGAAGATTGCTTTTCTGCCAGCGCGCTAGGGCAGCTGCACTTTTTGCCAAAGTAACCCGCTCAACATAAGCTCGCGCTTTTTCATTGGGAAGTGGTATTTCAATCGCTTCAGCGTCTTCCCCAGGCGCTGGAAGTAGCATCTCAAATTGCACGCCCATTTGCTTTAAGAGTTCTTGGCGACGTGGGCTTTGTGAAGCGAGGTATATGTAAGGGATCATGGCTAATACTTACTCGCGATGATAGGGGTGGCCCTGCAGAATCGTCCAAGCCCGATAGAGTTGCTCGACTAGTAATACTCTAGCCATAGCATGTGGCAAGGTAAGACTCGAAAGACGCCACATTGCTTGAGCGCTATCTTTGAGGCTAGCATCCAAGCCATCAGCACCGCCAATCAAAAAGACAACATCGCAACCGTCTTGTCGCCAGTTGGCTAATTGCGTTGCTAGGTTCTGAGTGGTTTGATCTTTCCCGCGCTCATCTAATGCAATGATGCGAGACCCTTTAGGAATGGCCGCCGCCATTTTGATGGCTTCTTTAGCGGGAGTGAGATCGGGTTTGATCTCTTTAATCTCAATGCTGCAATCAGCTGGCATGCGCTTGATGTAGTCATGCGTTACCGTTGCCACCCAGTCTGGCATCTTATGACCAACAGAAACGATCGTTAAACGCATTCAGAAGAAAGACTGTATGAAAGAATCAAATACTTAGTCTTCGTCTTCGTCAGGCTCGCTAGCTTTGACAAGACCTTTTTCACCAGCCAGCTTGACCCGTACAGGTTTGGCACCCCACATGCCTTCAAGTTGGTAGTAAGAGCGCAGCATGGGTTGCAAGATGTGCACGACAATATCGCCGCAATCCACTAAGACCCATTCACCGGTTTCTAGTCCTTCAACCGAGATCACTTCGCCACCTTTGGCGTTGACCTCTTCTTTAACCGACATAGCTAATGAACGTGTCTGACGATTACTTGAGCCAGTGGCAATAATGACGCGGTCAAATAATTCACTTAATTTAGTGGTGTCATAGACGCGAATATCTTGTGCTTTGACATCTTCTAAGGCATCAATCACGACGCGCTGTAATTTACGTAATTCCATAGTTTTTTGCTGTATTTCTGTAATAGGTCTAATGAGTATGGGGTGATCTTAGCTTGATTACTTGTACAAGCCCAGATTTGTGATGATTTCTAAAACGTGAGAAGGGATTTGCTCTGGCCCAAGGGAGTTCCCAGAGGGGGTTCTGAGACGATTTCGTAGTTCCGTAGAGGATAAGTCAACTGCCAAGCTCTTATCTAGGTATATGCGGCCAGATGGGCTAATTTCAATAGCGTCAGTCTCTAGAGTTTGGTGTTTAGCGAGCAAATTATCTATTTCTGGACTCATTTCAGTTTCAAGTGCACATTCTGGTCTGCTGGCAACCGCAAAATGAACGTGATTGAGTAAATCTCTCCACGAATTCCAGCTTGGTACTGACATAAAGGAGTCGGCTCCCATGAGCCAAATGAGGCTCGCTGTAGGACCATAGCGCTCCCTTAAGGTCTTGATAGTGTCAATGGCATAACTGGGGCCAGCACGATCTACTTCCAAACGATCCACCCCAATCTGGGTTGAAATCTTTAGGTATAAAAATGCCCTAGCCAAATCGATTGCAGCTGCTTCGGTTAACTGGAGGCGGGTTTCTGCTCGAGTGATGTGGGTGGCTTTTTGCCAAGGCTCGCCACTTGGAATGAGTAGCAATTCATCCAAGTTAAATAGCTTGGCAAAGTGCGTAGCAAGTTTGAGGTGCCCAAGATGTGGCGGATCAAAAGTGCCGCCTAGGATGCCGATTTTTTTTGGAGCATTCAAGTTAAGCTAACCAGTCGCGAGGCTTAAGGTAGTAATCGTAAAGCTTTGCCTCTGGGGTATTGGGTTCTGGATGCCAGTTATAACGCCATTGCACAACGGGCGGCATCGACATCAAGATTGATTCAGTACGTCCGCCAGAGTGCAGGCCGAAGATGGTGCCGCGATCGAAGATGAGGTTGTATTCAACATAACGTCCACGGCGATATTCTTGGAAAGACTTTTCTTCTGCGGTGAAGGGATCGTTTTGACGACGCTGGGCAATCGGCAGGTAAGCGTTAATGAAAGCATCACCAATTGCGCGGGTCATTGCAAAGCTTTTTTCAAAACCCAGCTCATTGAAGTCATCAAAGAATACGCCACCAATACCACGGGGCTCTTCACGATGCTTTAAGTAGAAGTATTCATCGCACCATTTTTTAAAGCGGGGATAGAGATCGTCACCGAAAGGATCTAACGCATCCTTGGCAGTCTGATGAAAGTGTTTACAGTCCTCATCAACTCCGTAGTAAGGGGTTAAGTCAAAACCACCGCCAAACCACCACACAGGCTCTTTACCAGGTGCTTGTGCAATAAAGCAGCGCACATTCATATGCGTAGTTGGGATCTTGGGATTATTGGGATGAAAGACCAGCGAGACACCTATGGCCTCGAAACTACGTCCAGCCACTTCTGGGCGATGATGTGATGCTGATGGAGGCATTTGATCGCCACGAACATGCGAGAAACCAACCCCACCTTTTTCAAGAATATTGCCGCCATCCAAAATACAGGTGCGACCATAACCCTTGAGTTTGCTATCTTCTGGCTTTTGCCATTCATCGGCGATGAAGGCTTTGCCATCGAGCGCACTCATCGCTGCAGTGATGCGATCTTGCAAACCCCAAAAGTAATCTTTTAAGGTTTGGATATTTATCTGAGTTTGTACGCTATCGGACAATTGTGTTCTATCGACCTTTATTTGATTGCGCGGTAACCAATATCTTTGCGATATTGCATGCCATCAAATTGAATTTGAGAAATAGCGTCATACGCCTTTTGCTGGGCGCCACGAACTGTGTCAGCCAAGCCAACCACGCACATCACGCGACCACCTGAAGTCAGTAGCTTGCCCTCTTGCAGTTTGGTCCCCGCATGAAAGCTCAGTTGATCTTCGGTATCAGCTGGAATGCCAGTAATCACATCACCGTTACGTGGGGTCTCTGGGTAGTTATATGCCGCGAGCACTACCCCTAAGGCAGTGCGGCGATCCCACTCAAGCTCGACTTCATTGAGTTTGCCGTCCACTGCCATATCCAATGCATGAACTAAGTCACTGCGTAAACGCGCCATGATTGGCTGTGTTTCTGGATCACCCATGCGGCAATTAAATTCTAAAGTTTTGATTTTTCCATCAGGAGAGATCATCAATCCTGCGTAGAGGAAGCCGGTATATGGCAGACCATCAGATTCCATGCCTTTTACTGTCGGCATGATCACTTCACGTAAAGCGCGCGCATGAACTTCAGGGGTGACTACGGGAGCGGGGGAGTATGCACCCATACCACCGGTGTTAGGGCCTTGATCGGCATCGAGTAAACGCTTATGGTCTTGGCTGGTTGCTAAGGCAAGAACATTTTTACCATCTACTAAAACAATAAAGCTAGCCTCTTCTCCGGTCAGGAATTCTTCAATGACGACACGAGCACCGGCATTACCCAGTTTATTGTCCGCCAGCATCATATCGACTGCTGCGTGAGCTTCTTCAAGACTCATGGCAACTACAACGCCTTTGCCAGCAGCCAAGCCATCAGCCTTGATCACAATAGGAGCACCTTTAGCATCAATGTAGGCGTGCGCCTCTAATGCATTTGAAAAGGTTTGGTAATCCGCAGTTGGAATGCCATGTCGTTTCATAAAGGCTTTAGAGAAATCTTTTGAAGACTCTAATTGCGCCGCAAGTTGGGTCGGCCCAAAAATTCGCAAACCATTTGCGCGGAACACATCGACGATGCCAGCTGCCAGCGGAGCTTCGGGGCCAACCACTGTTAAGTGAATCTTTTCACGTTTCGCAAACTCTGCAAGATCTTGCAGGTCTGAGATGGGAAGATTTTGAATGCCTGCTGTAGTCTGCTTAGCCGTGGCAGTACCGCCATTGCCTGGCGCAACAAAGACTGTTTGCACTTGAGGCGATTGAGCTAATTTCCAGGCCAGCGCATGTTCGCGACCACCGGATCCAATTAAGAGAATTTTCATAGCAAGCTAATAGTTATGTTGATGAATGGGTTTCAAATCAGAATGCCGCTGAATTAGAAAGCTGCATTCGTGAAAACTTCTTGTACGTCATCTAGATTCTCAAGAGCGTCCAATAATTTCTGCATGCTTTCAGCTTGATCGCCCTCAAGTGAAATTTCTGTTTCGGGGCGCATGGCTACGGTAGCTAACTCGGCTTTGAGGCCAGCCTTGGAAAGCGCATCTTGTACTTTTGAAAAATCAGGTACAGGCGATAGCACTTCAAGTGAGCCATCATCATGGGTGATGACGTCTTCTGCACCAGCATCTAAGGCAACTTCCATTAATTGATCTTCACTAGTACCAGGGGCAAATAGCATTTGGCCGCAGTGCTTGAATAAGAAGGCAACAGAACCTTCGGTACCCATATTGCCACCATTTTTAGTAAATGCGTGGCGCACTTCAGCAACTGTTCTAGTGCGGTTATCTGTGAGGCAGTCAACAATCACAGCAGCCCCATTAAAGCCATAACCTTCGTAACGAATCTCTTCGTAGTTCACACCCTCAAGTGAACCAGTGCCGCGCTGAATCGCCCTTTGCACATTGTCATTGGGCATATTGGAGTCTTTAGCCTTATCAATCGCTAAACGTAAGCGGGGGTTCGTCGCAATGTCGCCGCCACCTAATTTGGCTGCGACAGTAATTTCTTTAATGAGTTTGGTCCAAATCTTGCCGCGCTTTTCGTCTTGACGACCTTTGCGGTGCTGAATATTGGCCCATTTTGAGTGGCCGGCCATACGGGTAAGTCCTTTTGCAGAATTTGGCTAGAGACGCCTATTTTAAGGGGTACTGAGCTAAAGGATGGCAGTCCATACTCTTTTTTTGTTACACTCTCACCTCTTAGCTGTACGTAATGCAGTTTTCCACTGCAAACACCTGCCTCGGTGATGGAATTGGTAGACGTGCCGGACTCAAAATCCGGTGCCGCAAGGCGTGGCGGTTCGAGTCCGCCCCGAGGCACCACTCAATTTGGCTTTCTGCCCTTGAGTTTTCTGAAATGAATTCCTAGATTTCGTACGTATCCGATTCGCTGGACATTGCCTGCTCGACAATTTTGCGTGTGAGTGTCGGTGAAAACAGTTCTATAAAGGTGTAAACAAAAGACCGGAGATAGGCACCTTGTTTTACGCCAAGATGGGTCACGTTATTACCAAACAAATGGCCAACAGGTATCACCTTGAGATTGCGATCGCGATCAGGGTCGTAGGCTAGTCCTGCAACAATCCCGACCCCCATACCAGTTTCAACATAGGTTTTAATCACATCAGCATCGATGGCTTCCAAAATAATATCTGGAGTTAAATTGCGCTGCGCAAAGGCGGCATCAATTTTGCTGCGTCCTGCAAATGCTTTGTCATAAGTGATAAGGGGATACTTTGCTAGTTCTTCTAAGCTGATGGCTGCTTGATTGAGTAATGGATGGCTGAGGGGCACCATGACAACGTGTTGCCATTGGTATCCGGGTAGCGCGAGCACACCTGCTGTATTGGCAATACCTTCAGTTGCAATGGCAATGTCCGCACGATCATGGGTGAGTAGCTCAGCGATTTGACCTGGGCTACCCTGTTGTATGCTGACGCGCACCTTAGGAAAACGCTTGGTAAATTCCGTAAGCACTTTAGGTAAGGCATAGCGAGCCTGTGTATGGGTTGTTGCAATGACAAAGTTTCCTTGGTCTTGACTAGCAAAATCTTTACCAACGCGTCTGAGTGTTTCGACTTCATCCAAAATGCGCTCAATCGAAATGAGGATGCGCTTGCCAGGCTCGGTTAAGGAGCGAATACGCTTACCGTGCCGACGAAAAATCTCAACACCCAACTCATCCTCTAATTCGATGATGGCCTTAGAAACGCCTGGCTGGGAGGTGAATAGAGCCTTGGCGGCGCTGGTGAGGTTGAAGTTCTGTCTCACTGCTTCACGTACAAAGCGAAATTGGTGCAGGTTCATATTGGATTCCGTCCTTATATATCTTCCAAGATATAGGAATCAAATTCTAAATGAATTTTAGGTATTAGGCCTTAGAAACCCAGCGAAGGCCTGCAATAGCCAGCAGGAAGTAAAGCAGAGGGGGAGTTAGTGCGGTGAGCAGGGTGGGCCATGAGCCCAGTAGACCCACATTCGAGAATAGGGAGTTAAAGAGTTGGAAGGTCATGCCAAGCATGATTCCACCAAATACTTTGATGCCGACACTACCTGCGCGTACTTTGAGATATGCAAAAGGGAGGGCTAAGGTGAGCATCACAAAAATAGTGAATGGATAAATGACCTTCTTCCAGAAGGCGATTGAGTGTCTCTGCGTGTCTTGTTTGTTGCCTTGAAGGTGGTTAATGAATTGCCCCAAACTAAAGATAGACATCTTTTCAGGGCTCACCAGTAGGACGCTCAAAATTTGGGGTGTGACTTCAGACTCCAAACTAAGAACTGGGTGGGTGAAAGTTTGCGCTGAATATACGGGGTTGAGAGGGTCAGTTTGTTTAGTTTCTTTGAAGCGTGTTTCAGTGACATCATCCAAAACCCACACGCCCGTATGATCAAAACGACCGGATGCCGCACTACGAATCGATAGCAACCGGTACGCATCATCAAATTCGTACATGCGAATATTTTTAATTTCATTGTCTTTTTCAATCTTGCCGACGTTGACATAGCGAACACCTGGTCTGATTGGTCCGCTACCATCTTCATCGCGCAGGCGGTCTTTAACCCAAACCCCGGTTCTAAATTGTGATTCGTAAGCCGATCCCAGGGCTTTCATCCTGACTTGATCTGAGACTGATTCAGCATAAGGACCCAGCCATTCACTCATGATGAGTGTCAGAATAATTAAGGGCAGAGAGATTTTGGCAAGTGTGGTGAGTCCGCGTTTTACATCTAAGCCAGCGATACGCAAAATCGTAAATTCAGATTGACTAGCGAGCATGGCAAATACATAGATACTGCCTATTAGACCTGCAACTGGAATGATTTCTGAGATGCGGCTTGGCGCCTTCAATAGGACATGTAATAAGGCAAGTGGCAGAGTATATTGCCCATTGACCGAGCCTAACTCGCTCAGAATGTCAAAAAATAAAAATAGGGCTACAAGCGCAAATAAGATAAAGCCAAAGGCAGCATAAATTTGCTTGGCTAAATAACGCTCATAGATGTAAGGAAAGAAAATCTTCATTTGCTAGAGAAGGACGCGGGTAATTGGCGTCGCCACCACTTTAGGGAGGGATTAATACGATTACGAATCAATACGACTGCAATCAGAATCGCAAGGAGATGAATGGGCCAGGCGGCAATGAAGACATTCATTTTTCCCTGTGAGACAAAATTTTGAGCCAGGTTGAGTAGGTTGCTGTAGATCAAATAAATGAGCACCGCATAGAACATGGCCGTGTAATTTCCCAGTCTTGGGTTGACATAGGCCAATGGGATAGCCATCAGCACTAGACCAAGCGCCATCAAAGGAAGGCCAATGCGCCACAGTAATTCACCGTGGTTTGCATTTATAAGATCAGGATTAGATTTATTTAATAACTCCTGAATGGATTTCTCGCGATCTCTCGGAGGGGGCGCCAATGCCTCTTTGCTGTGAATTTTGGTTGCGTATTCATCAAATTCCAAAATCCGAAAATCTGGTTGGGTAGGCTGCCCTTCATAGCGTCGACCATGATTGAGCACAATCGATTTTTCTCCTCCCTCAGAATTTTGAATAAAACCTGTAGAGGCCACGGCGATATTGAGATGCCCATTTTTGGAGTCGGCGACAAAGATATTTTTTATCTCACTTTTATCAACGTCCAACTCTTCAATAAAAAAGACCCGCTCTGCTTTTGCTGATTCTTTAAATTGACCAGCCGTCACCATTGAGACATCATCGCGCTGCTGAAAGCGTTGGCTAATGAGTGTGGATTCACGATTGGCCCAAGGCCAGACAAAGAGCGCTAGCAGCGTAATGATGATGATGAGGGGTGTTGCAAAGCGAAGAATAGGGTTGATGAGGTTGGTAATGCTCAGGCCGCTAGCAAACCAGACAATCATTTCTGAATCTTTGTACCAGCGTACCAGCACAATTAGAACAGCTACGAATAGAGACACCGTTAACAGTACTGCCATATAACCAAGGGTTGCTAGCGTGATTAGCACTAAGGCGTCTTTAGGGTTGACACTGCCATTGGCTGCAAACCCCAGAATGCGAATCACTAAAGTGGTGATCATGATCGTTACCAAGACCAAGAAGACGCCACCAGTCGTAAAACTGAGTTCGCGGCGAAGGGCTTGTTTAAAGATCATGGGTGCTTAGGCTGGTTTTGCTGATTTTGGCTATGTTGTGGGTATTGGGTATGTTGCTTGGGGAGCTTATCCTTATGTCGGAGGATAATGGATAAACATCAATTAACCCCCTTGAATCGATTTAAAAATACCGTAATTAATTATGACCATTCAATTTAGCACCAAGATTTTCTCGCAGGCAGACCTCCGTAGCTCAAAACTGCTTAAATCTAGCCTGAGCACTCTGCTCAGCCAAAACACTGATTGCCTAGTTTTGGCTTATGCCAAGACGGATTTAGATGATTTTTCAGGCGGCAAGGCGGCGAAGGTAAAGTCAGGTCTATTGTCTGAGTTGGATCGCTTGCTTGGTGGGTCTATTACGCATGCCAATGTAGTCGGTGATTTAGATCATCAGCAGGCATCCACCTGCATCTTGAGGGCCGAGAAATCCTGGGCTGTCAGCGGCGTTAAGGCCAAGCGCGTCTTATTGGTCGGCTTGGGCGACCTTAGTTTGGCCAACGCCTGTAACTTACATGCTTACTCAAAGATTGCTAAAGCTGCATTAAAAAACCTCAGCGGTGGATCGATTCAGAATGCCATTTGGTTTACTCCCAGTTTTTCTTTGGGGCATCAGGCGGATTTTCTTGCAGAGGAAGTACGCCTCACCATTCAATATGCTGGCGATCAGGCTTACCGTTTTGGCATTCGCCAACCTGCTATGAAATTTAAAGCGAAAGATAAGGCTGATCCATTTACGCAGCTCACTTTTGCAGGCAATGAAGCTTGCGCCAAGGATTTGAAGGCGGCCGTAGCCGAGGGTATGGCGATTGTTGAAGGCATGAATCTTGCAAAAGATCTCGGTAATTTACCGCCGAATATTTGCACGCCAACTTACCTTGGTAAAGCTGCGCAGGGCTTAACTAAAAAAGCCGGCCTCAAGGTTGAGGTATTAGGTCTCAAGCAAATTCAAGCTTTGGGCATGGGTTCTTTCTTGTCGGTTGCCAAGGGCTCTGACACCCCGCCACAATTTATCGTGATGCGCCATCAAGGTGGCAAAGCTGGTGAAGCCCCAATTGTTCTAGTGGGCAAAGGCATTACTTTTGATACTGGCGGAATCTCTTTAAAGCCGGGCGAAGCGATGGACGAGATGAAGTACGACATGTGTGGCGCTGCCTCTGTCATTGGCACCATGTATGCAACAGCGTTAATGAAGTTAAAAAAGAATGTGATCGGCGTTGTCCCTACATGTGAAAACATGCCGTCTGGCGCAGCAACTCGTCCTGGCGATATTGTGAAGAGTATGTCTGGTCAAACTATTGAGATTCTGAATACCGATGCTGAAGGGCGTTTAATTTTGTGTGACGCTTTAACGTATGTTGAGCGTTTTAAACCTCAGGCAGTCATTGATGTGGCGACCTTGACGGGTGCATGTGTCATCGCTTTAGGACATGTGCATAGCGGTCTATTCTCAGAAGATGAGGGCTTAGTTAATGCCTTGACTAAAGCTGGTAAAGCCTCGCTGGATACGGTTTGGCGCTTACCTTTGGATGCCGCCTATCACGAGCAATTGAAATCGAACTTTGCCGATGTGGCGAATATTGGTGGACGTCCAGCTGGCAGCGTTACTGCGGCCTGCTTCTTGTCACGCTTTACCGAAAAATATAAATGGGCCCACTTAGATATCGCAGGTACCGCATGGAAAAGTGGCGCCGCTAAAGGATCTACCGGCCGTCCAGTTCCGCTACTTGTGAATTACTTGCTAGAGCAGAAATAAGTAAGGCGATAGGGAATGGCGCGAATTGATTTTCATAGCAATGTAGCTGACAAGCTCGAATATGCTTGTCGCTTAACTCGCAAGATCTGGAGTGCAACACCGGCCGGGCAGCCTGTCAGAAATATTGTGATGGTTGGCGAGTCTGCTGATCTGAAAAAACTCGATGAGTTGCTTTGGACATTCAGTGCAAGTGATTTTTTACCACATTGTTTTATTGATGATGAAGCTGCGGTAGAAACACCCATAGTGTTGGCCGACGACTTTGCTTCTCCGGCGTTAGCTAGCATTCCTCATGCAGATGTGATGATCCATTTAGGAGTGCATATGCCTAAAGATGTATTAGCCTTGACTGCTCGTTTTCCGCGTATCGTCGAAGTAGTAACAGTCAATGATGCAGAGCGTTTAGCTGGGCGCGAGCGTTTTAAGGCCTATCGGGATTTGGGGCACGAACTACACAACTTTGATCAATCCAAGTCTTAAAGATCTATGTTGATACACCCTCAGTTTGATCCTGCCGCCATTCGTATTGGATCCTTTGCGATTCATTGGTATGGCTTGATGTATCTCATGGCCTTCGCACAATTTCTGTTGCTTGGGCGTATGCGGATTCGGGCGCCCCAATATCAAACCCTGGGCTGGACTTATAAAGATCTTGAAGATTTGTTGTTTGCGGGTGTACTAGGTGTGGTGCTCGGTGGGCGTATCGGCTACACCTTGTTTTATATGCCTGGCTACTACCTTTTCCACCCCTTGGATATTCTGAAGATCTGGGAAGGTGGCATGTCCTTTCATGGTGGGTTGTTAGGCGTGTTACTTGCATTGCTATGGTTCGCCCACAAACATAAGACGCACTTTTTTGTCGTGAGCGACTTGGTTGCGCCACTCGTGCCGTTTGGTTTGGCATTCGGCCGCTTAGGTAATTTTATTAATGGTGAGTTGTGGGGTCGCCCGACAGATTTACCTTGGGCAATGGTGTTCCCACTGGTAGACGCTTTGCCACGCCATCCTTCCCAGATTTACCAACTCCTAGGTGAGGGCATCCTACTGGGCATCGTGCTCTGGATATATGCCAGCAAGCCACGTCAAGTTGGTCAAGTTTCGGGACTCTTTTTACTGGGTTATGGTGTTTGCCGGTTTCTAGCTGAATTTGCTAGGGAGCCAGATGCTTTCTTGGGTCTGGTAGGCCTAGGTTTATCGATGGGGCAGTGGCTCTCACTACCAATGATTGTCTTTGGTTTGTATTTATTGCTTCCAATTAAAAGATCAACGAAGTAATGTATCTCGTATTGATCACACTTAGACCACCTTTTTAGTCCAAACACTATCCTCTAATGCCTAATGAAGAAGTCACTCTTCGTAAATTAGAAATTCTTTGCTCGTTTATACGCACGGGAAATCTTGCTAAAACTGCCGAGGAGTTGGGCCTCAGTTCTGTGAGTGTTCATAAAGCATTGCATTCTTTGGAGGCTGGTATTGGTTGCCTCTTATTTGTTAGGGATGGGCGCGCTTTAAAACCCCTACCTGCGGCCACCTATTTAGCGGAGACTTCGTTTGACATCTTGAATGAAGTTGGTCGGATGATCAAAAAGACTAGATCAAAAGCAGGTATTGAAGTGGGGCAAATTCGCTTGGGTGCCATGTACTCTTTGACATCAAACATTATTCCTAAGCTGATCATGAGAACCAAAATTCGCAGATCTGATTTAGACATCGATTTATTTTTAGGTTCAAATGAAGATCTCATGAGTAAGTTATTGTCAGGAAATATTGATGCTACGGTGATTGCCATACCAAGCGCCAATCTTCCCGAGGGGATTCAGGTAGTCCCTTTGTTTGAGGATCGCTTGTACCTAGCCTCATCTAAAAAAAATAAGCCCAAGCAGTCATCAATAGATCTTGCGGACTATCGAAATGAAGAATTTTTAACCTTGCAAGATGGTTTTGCAACCACATCTGGTTTTTATGATGTATTTAAATTGGCTGGTTTTGAGCCAAAAGTTGTCATGAAGGTTGGCGATATTTTTTCCCTCATGAATATGGTGGCTGGGGATATGGGAAGAACTCTTTTGCCGGGCAGGGTGAGGGATTTAATGGGGGATGCGATTGAATTTACACCCCTGAATGCCAAATATGAGGTGATTCAGCGCATTGCCTTAATGTATCTTCAGGCTAACGAATCAAATCCCAATATCCTCGCTCTAGCTGCTGAGGCCCGCATGTTGCATCGCAATAATAAATAATACTTCTTTTTATTGGTATAAATTAATTAGCTTAAAGTTAATGAATATTCATTTTTATGAATTGATTGAACTGCGCGTACCCGATACATTTGAATTACCGTATTTAAATTGTCGTCGTACTCTTATTGAGAGATGAACATGCTGGAAAAGCTAGCAAAAGCCCGTAACTTGTCTAAAGCAAATAATGCTGTCAAGCGCTTGATTTCTGAGCGAGGCGAGTCCAATGCAGTGAGTATGGCTGACGATGTAGTGAATAACTATCGCAAGTTGGGCAAAGATCAGCATGTCCAATTTTTTACTTTTCTATTTGAGAAATTCAATCCTGACGCTGATGCAGTCATGAAGGCGGCGCAAAATTATGCTGCCGAAGCAAATGCCCGCAACTACGTTCGCCTGCAGCGTATTGTTGAAGCCCCAAGACAAGAATTATTTCGTCGTCTTAATCGCGCGAGTGAAGGTACTGCTGCGGTAGTGCAGATGCGTCGTGATCTTCTCCAGGTTTTAGATAAGAAACCTGAACTTACCGCAGTAGATTTTGATATGCGTCATCTTCTGTCGTCTTGGTTTAACCCGGGCTTCTTGAAAATGCATCGCGTTGATTGGAAGTCGCCCGCCGAAGTACTGGAAAAACTGATCAAGCACGAGGCGGTCCACGCTATTGATGGCTGGGATGATTTGCGTCGCCGCTTACAGCCAGACCGCCGTTGCTTTGCATTCTTTCACCCGCAATTACCGAATGAGCCCCTGATTTTCGTTGAGGTGGCTTTGTTACCTGAGATTCCTTCTGTAATTACCCCTTTGGTTGATAAGAAGGCTGACACAGTTGATCAGGTAAATCAATTCAAGGTAGCCGCTTTCTATTCCATCAGTAACTGCGAGCCAGGTTTGCGCGGTGTTTCGATGGGTAACTTTTTAATTAAGCGCGTTGCCGAGCAACTGAAGGCAGAGTTCCCAGGTTTAAAAACATTTGTGACGCTCTCACCCATTCCAGGATTTATAGATTGGGTTTCAGCTGGTGCTGGTTTTAGTGATGCCGTCTCGGCAGAGCGCTTCAAGCCAGCCTTGAGGGCTGCGCGTGATCAAGCCTTGACCCAATTGAATTTAGACGCTAAGTCTTGGAGTGAGCGCTTGAGCGCTGGTTGGCATCCTGATGAGGCATCCCAAAAAGAAAAAGATGCTTTGCTTTGTTTGGTCAGCATGTATTTAGGTTTGGGCTCAGCGGCGCGCGAAGGAAACCCAGTGGCAAAGTTTCATTTGGGCAATGGTGCAAAGCTGCATCAGATCAATTGGGCGGGAGATCTTTCTCGCAAAGGATTGCGTCAATCTGCCGGCTTAATGGTGAATTATCTTTACGATTTAGGTAACGTTGAAGAGAACCATGAACGCTTTGCCAATGGAGAAATTGTGTATTCCAAGGCGGTAGGGCGCCTAATGCAGCCTTAAAAACGAAATTTAAGCGGGGAGACGCTCCTAAGGGATGGTTTAGTGGCAATCCCTTAGAATATGACATAAATAAGTCGGGTAATATAAAACTGACAATGTCTAAGTAGTTGAGTTTATAAAAACAAATATTTAATCAGGAGATTAAAAATGACCGATTCAAAAGATATCAGCCAATTGCGCCGTCAAATCCTATTGGGCGCTGCTGGAGCATCTCTTGCTGGCTACAACTTACCTACTTGGGCTCAAGACAGCAGTAAAAGCCTAAAAATATCCCATCAATTTCCGAGTGGCACAGACTTTCGTGATCGCTTATGTAAGAAGTTCGCAGATGAAGTTACAAAAAGAACTAAAGGTGCATTGAAGTTTGATGTGTACCCCCAGTCTTCCCTCATGAAGACCAATGCGCAATTTAGTGCTTTACGTAAAGGCGCACTTGATTTGAGTTTCTATCCAATGCCCTACGCTGGCGGTGAAGTTGTAGAAGCCAATATTGGCTTGATGCCAGCGTTAGTAACAAGTTATGAGCAGGGCGCTCGCTGGAAGAATGCTGAAGTGGGTAAGATTTTGAATAAGGTCATGGAGTCCAAAGGCATCGTGATCGTCAGTTGGGTATGGCAAGCAGGTGGCGTAGCTACACGCTCAGGTCCGATTGTTGTTCCTGATGACATTAAGGGTGTCAAGGTGCGTGGCGGTAGTCGTGAGTTTGATGCCATGCTCAAAGCTGCTGGCGGATCAGTGATGACATCCATTCCTTCGAATGAAATCTATCAAGCAGTTCAGACAGGTTCATTAGAGGCAGCTTATACCTCCTCTGCTAGCTTGATGTCATTCAAGTTGGCTGAGTTAACGAAGAACTTCACCTCGGCTAAAAATAAATCTTACTGGTATATGTTGGAGCCCCTCATGATGTCAAAAATGGTGTTTGATGCTTTGCCTGCAAATCAGCGCGACATCATTATGGCGGTGGGTACTGATATGGAAAAATTTGGCACAGAGCAAGCTAAGTTAGATGATATTGATGCAGCGATTGCCTTTGCTAAGGCTGGCAACAAAGTATTTGAAATGGACATGTCTGTAGTGGATAAGTGGAAAGCGGTTGCTAAGCCTTCAGCTTGGAAAGAGTTTTCAGAGCGTAATGAAACTTGTGCTGCCATGATGCGCTCGGCAGAGAAGATTTCATAAAATGATGGCCCTTCTAAACGCTGCCGATAAATTGATGTCGGCGCTCAATAAATGCCTGGTTCTTCTTGGGTCTATCGCGCTGATGGCAGCAGCATTAATTCTGAGTTACAGCGTGATGTCACGAGGTTTATTTCATGCGGCTAATGACTGGCAAGATGAGGCCGCCTTGTTTTGCTTAGTGGGCGTTACTTTCATGTGCAGTTCTTATGTGCAAGAAAAACGCGGCCATATTGGCATTTCGGCAATCGAAGGTTTGCTTCCTCATCCTGTGAATCGTGTGAGGGTAGTTGCGATTGATATCATCTCTTGCCTCTTTTTCGCTTTCTTTGCGACAAAGACATGGGATTTACTCGTGGAAGCATGGGTGGATGGGCAAGTAACCAATTCCACTTGGGCCCCTTCATTATGGGTTCCATATTCCATGATGTTTATTGGAATGGTCTTGTTGACCATTCAATTATTTCTGCAGATCTTTATCAGAAAGCAAGTAGCCTCTGATGTAGTTAGAGGAGGTCATTAAGCATGTCTATATTAACTATCGGTCTTTTGTTTGCGGCAGTGACTTTGCTGATTATGTTCTCGGGCATTTCCATTGCTTTTGCTTTGGGAATCGTCGCAATCATTTTTATGTACTTCTTTATGCCAGCATCTTCACTAGATACTGTGGCGCAGAACGTATATGAAGAGATGTCCAGCATTACCTTAATGTCTATTCCATTATTTATTCTGAAGGGTGCGGCGATTGGTCGTTCGCGTGCTGGTAAAGATTTATACGATGCTTTGCATGTATGGATGGGTAAGGTTCCTGGCGGTTTGGGCGTTGCCAACGTTTTTGCCTGTGCCTTATTTGCGGCAATGGCCGGTTCTAGCCCTGCAACATGTTCAGCAATTGGTAGTGCTGGTATTCCAGAAATGCGTAAGCGTGGTTATTCACCTGGGTTTGCAGCGGGGATTATTGCTGCCGGTGGAACGCTGGGTATTTTGTTGCCACCGTCTATTACGATGATTTTGTACTCAGTTGCCGCAGAACAATCATTAGGTAGATTGTTTCTAGCTGCGATTGGCCCTGGAATCATGCTGGTGGTTTTCTTCTCGGCTTACACCATTTATCGCTTCCGTAAAGAGTATGCAAGTGCCTATGAAGCTTATAGCGTGAATGCAGTTCCAAATCCTATTTTGGATCGCCAGAACTACACCATGCAGCAAAAGATGAGTTCCTTACCAAGGGTGTTGCCATTCTTAGTGTTGTTGATTGGTGTGATGGTTGCGCTCTACGGCGGATATGCAACTCCTGCTGAAACAGCTGGCTTAGGCGCTGTATTTGCCTTCCTATTGATTGCAGTGATTTACAAGATGTGGCGCTTTAAGGATTTGTACCCGCTTTTAGACGTCACCATTCGTGAATCGGCGATGTTGATGTTCATTATTGGCATGTCGCTGCTCTTTGCGAATGTGATGAGTTACCTGCACTTGAGTCAAACAGCCGCCCAAGCGATCGTTGATTTAGGCACTTCGCGTTGGGTCTTGTTAGCCGCTATCTTGCTGATGGTGATTGTGTTGGGCTTCTTCCTGCCACCTGTGTCCATTATTTTGATGACATCCCCTATCTTCTTGCCGCCTTTGCGTGCTGCAGGATTTGACCTGATTTGGTTTGGCGTAGTAATGACCATTGTGATGGAGACGGGATTAATTCATCCACCCGTTGGACTCAATATTTTTGTGATTAAAAATATTGCTCCCGATATCACTTTGCGTGAAATCATTTGGGGTGTTATGCCTTTTGTTGTCATCATGCTTCTATCGGTGGTTTTGCTCTGTGTGTTCCCTGATATTGCTACTGGCTTACCAAATTGGGTGATGGGTACACCTCTAGTTTAAGAAAATCCCAAGAACACAAGGAAAGTTGTCATGAATTTGTATTCACTATTGGAAAAAGGTTTTCCAAAAGATAAAAAAGCCTGCGCAATTGAAACGCAGGATGGTTTGCTCTACTCCTGGGGTGATGTAGAGCGGGCTACGGCCATGATGGCCAATCTGTTGAAGAATTTAAAGCTTCCAAAAGGTTCGCGCATTGCAGTTCAGGTGGAGAAATCCCCTGAGGCCTTGTTTTTATATCTCGCCACCATTCGTGCTGGCTATGTATACCTTCCTCTGAATACTGCTTATCAAGCCGCAGAGATGCAGTATTTCATTGAGAATGCTGAACCTGCTTTGGTGGTTTGTAGCAGCAAGAATTTCGCCTGGGTATCGAAGGTGGCATTCAAGGCTGGCACAAAACATGTGCTTACCTTAGATGAAAACCGTACCGGCAGCTTGTTGGAGCGCTCTTCAGTGCAGGGCGATAAGTTCAAAACTGTCGCTACAAAAGATGATGATCTTGCTGCGATTCTGTACACCTCTGGAACTACTGGTCGTAGTAAGGGTGCGATGTTGACCCATAAGAACTTGGGTAGCAATGCGCAAGTCTTGCAAAAATTCTGGGGTTGGAAAAAAGGCGATGTCTTACTGCATGCTTTGCCTATCTTCCACGTTCATGGCTTATTTGTGGCAGCACATGGCGCCTTAATCAATGGCAGCAAAATGATTTGGTTGCCACGTTTAGATACAGCGCAACTTATTCACCATATGCCGAACTCGACGGTGATGATGGGTGTGCCCACTTTCTATGTCCGCCTGCTGACTGATAAAGGCTTCACGAAAACAGTGGCGCGCAATATGCGTTTATTTGTCTCAGGCTCAGCACCATTGCTTACTGAAACATTTAATACCTTCAAGGAGGTGATTGGCCAGCCAATTCTGGAGCGCTATGGCATGAGCGAGACGGTCATGTTGGTTTCTAATCCATACAAAGGTAGCCGCGTCGGCGGCTCAGTTGGTCTGCCATTACCCGGCGTGAAAGTACGTGTCATAGGCGATGACAACAAGCTTTGTGGCGTTAATGAGATTGGCAACATTCAAGTCAAGGGCCCTAATGTATTTCCGGGCTACTGGCGTATGCCGGAGAAGACCGCTGAAGAATTTACTAAAGACGGTTGGTTCAAAACGGGCGACGTCGGTCGTTGGGGTGGTGAGGCTAATGGTGGCAAGGCGCCCAAAGAATATCTCTGTATCGTAGGTCGTAGCAAGGATCTCATTATTTCAGGTGGCTATAACGTTTATCCAAAAGAAATCGAGAGCTTTATCGATGATATGGATGGTGTAGATGAGAGCGCAGTGATCGGTATTCCACATCCTGATTTTGGCGAGGCAGTCATGGCGGTAGTAGTGCCTAAAGCTGGCGCTAAATTAGATTCTCAGGCGATGATTGCTACTTTGAAAACGCAAATTGCGAACTTCAAAATACCAAAACGCTTAGAAATTGTTGCTGACTTACCCCGTAATGCGATGGGCAAAGTGCAAAAGAATATTTTGCGTCAGCAATATACCGTTTAAAAACCGAATGCCTTGCGGCTTTCATTAAACATGAAGGCTGCAAGGAAAAACAACATGATGCCGAAGACGCGTTTGAGTTGGGCGACATCCAGTTTTCTGGCTAATCTGGCACCAAAGGGTGCGGTAAAAATACTTACCACCACAATACAAGCCACGGCCGGTAGATAAACAAAGCCCATAGAGCCTGCAGGTAAGTTTGGGTTTCCCCAACTGCCATACATATAGCCAAGTGTTGCTGCTGCTGCGATTGGGAACCCTAAGCCAGAGGAGCTTGCCATAGCAACGTGAGGTTTTACATTGCACCAAAGCATAAAAGGCACGGTAATGAAGGCACCACCAGCGCCAACAAGGCTGGCTAGGACCCCCGCAAATGCACCAAATGAAAAGAGACCAACTGGACCTGGCAAATCTCTACCCGGGGCAGGTTTCTTATTGATCAGCATCTGAATCGAGGTGTACACAATAAAGACTGCAAAGCAAAGTGAGAGCCAGGAAGTCTTGAGAGCCTCAAAGAGTTCGCTACCACCTATCAGTCCGCCGACCACCATGCCTGGACTTAAAGCGGCTACTAATTTCCAGTCGATGGAGCTATGTTTGTGATGAGCCCAGATTGCGGATGATGTTGTAAACAGAATGGTTGCCATACCTGTGGCAATCGCCATGTGAACGATGACATCTTGACTAAATCCTAGATGATTAAAAACCAAAATCATGAAGGGCACCAAGATCATGCCGCCACCAATACCAAGGAGTCCCGCTAGAAAGCCAGAGATGCTCCCACACAACATCAATAGTGCGATATCGCTTAGTGACATGAATTCCCCGCCTTAGCCGCTAGGCCGTCATCCTGAACCCTAAGGTTCAAGGTGGAACGGCTACTTTGCTTCGGGTGCATTAAGAAGTTCAGGGAGTAAACAGCTCGAAGCTGCCACTGTGAAGTTTCGAAACGCTCACGCCCACAATGTAAAGATCGTTCCGGATGCTTGCGCATCGGTTCAAGGAACTATTGGCCTTGGCGTACCAGGCAGGGAAAGGGTTTGCATCAAAGTATCTACTTGATCTTCTAAAGATTTAATTTCCGCTTGAAGGCGAATCATATCTTCGGAGTTTGTTCCGGAAGTAGTGCTTTGCGCATTGGTTTCTGGAACAGCATTTTTTAAAGTAATGAGATCACCAGCAATTTTGAGGGCCGCCATCATGCTCGCACGTTCAATGCTACGGTTACCTCCATTAATTGCCAGCTGAATTTGTTCATCCACTAATGTGCAAGCAGCACGAAGTAAGGGCTCGTGTTCAGCGCTGGTTGCGAGCGCTATTTTTTGACCGGCAAGAGTTACCTCAATGCGTAGTTGGCTCATTGTCGTCCTCTGAGTTTGTTGGGGGAGTTGCCTCACCAAGTAAATTCAATTGGCGTCCATCACTCTGCTCTGGCAGCCTGCTCAAAATATGTTGAATCCGTTTTTGGGCGTCTTCGATCTTGCCCTCAAGTTGAGTGCGATTCTGGTTGAGGTTTTTTACTGCCTCAGCAATCAGTTGCAACTTATCAGCCACGCGCTGAACTATCGCCGACAGATCGTCAACCGATATATCGCTAGGGGAAGAGGGGGTTTGCTCGCTCATACTGGCATTGTAGCCTTAGGAAAACCAAGAGGTAGTCCCAATTATTGAGAAGCTGATTTTTGAGGGAAAACCAGCCTCATTCGCCCTGTTTTTTGGAACTCAAGCTGGGGTAATCAGGGGTCATTAGTTGAAGTTGTATTTAGCGCTAATGTAAATGGATCGAGGGTCATTGGGGTAGTAATAGTAATTGTTTGCGTTATTGCCATTGGGCCCCGTTACATAACCATACCCCCCATATGTTGAATATTGAGAATTTCCAACGTTTTTAACAGTCACGCGAGTCTCCCAATTACCCAATTTGTAATTGGCATAAATATCTGCAACGGTGTAAGAGGGCATGACCGCCAAGGAGCTGTAATAAGTTGGGGTGGCATCATAATGCTGGCTTCCCACATAATTGATTACCCCGCCGAATGACAAATTACTTGTAAGCGTATAGGTTGCCCTGGCATTGAGCAATAGGTTTGGTACTTGAGCTATTGATTGGTTTTGGTATGGTCCACTAGCGTAAGTCGCATGCTGCACAGTCCCACCAACGCCAGCTGACAATTGCGAAGTGAGCGCTGAAAGCACATTAAAAATTGCTCCATTTCTATTAATGTCATAAGGAGAATTAGAGTTAATAAAAGTTGCAGGGTTATACAAAATCTCATTTTGGGAAACCGAAGTAAAAATAGATGCCGTTAAGTTACTTTTAAGAACTTGCCAATTTCCACCAATCTCATAGGTTTGTGCAGTTTGAGGTTTAAGAATTCCACCAAAGGCTTGACCACCGTTTGTTGACCACCCCCAAAACTCATCAACATTGGGAAAGCGATAGGACTGATTCCATTTGACGTAAACACGTTGCCCCTCAAGGTATTTAAAATTGATCGCCACATCCCCGGCATTTGCAGAGTAGGTTTTACTATCGCTACTTGCGCCGCTCCAAATACTAATACCATTGGTAGTGGCGCTTTGTGTTTGATACCGATAACCTCCATTCAGTTCAATACCTTTTGTAACTGGAACCCTTTCGATGAAATAAATGGATTGGTTATAGAGGCTGGCATATGCTTCACTCTGAAGCGGATTAACTGCCGCATATTGCGCTTGCCCTGCTTGATTCATTACAGAGCTAAAGGTGCCATTCGACGACTGACTGGCCTTATTAAATTCGTAGCCCAATATGCTGGTGCCGAATGAGTCAAAATCACCTTTAATGCGCGGGCTAAAGTTGGCCTGCCATCCTTGGTACTTTGTGAATGATGGGCTAATCGCTGGGTATGAGCCCACTCCCGATGCATCAGTGGAGTAATAAGGCTGAGTAAAGAAGGTATTTTTATTGCTATAAAAACCGTCTATCTCTAAATTAAATATGCTGCTTAATTCTTTGGCGACGCCCGCACGAACGCCTGTGTTGTAGACGCCTGTACCAGATCCAATATTGTTGAATTTTGCAGACTGAGGATTTCCTTGTCCAACCTGACCTACTACCCCGCCTGGGTTTTGTTGGTTTGAATAGCTATAAAACGCATCAGCATAAACATTATCCCTTCCACCTAAAGCTTGAGTCACTTTTGCATCAAATGCATAGGCATTGGCGGCAGAGTTTTGCCTCCAACCATTCGTATTGGAAGTGTTAGCGCTAAGTTGAACCGTGGTTTGGTCAATGGTATTTCTAAAAATTGCATTGTTGACTAGGGTATTAAAACTGCCGTAGCTTGTAGACACTTGATTGAGATTTTTTTTACCACCATTGGTGATGATGTTAATAACGCCACCTATGGCGCCGTTACCGTATTGAACGCTGGCACCGCCATGAAGGATTTCAATGCGATTAATTGAGTCTAGCGGAATGGATTCCCATGACACTGAAGATGAATCAATGGGATTGATTCTTTGCCCATCCACCAGAATCAGCGTTGTGTTATTAGCTGTTGGACCGTAGCCACCCATATCAATGGTGGCCCCAAGATTGAGTTGGCCGCCGGTGGTATTTCTGACATTCAAGCCGCCTATTTGGGACAAAATATCAGGAATATTTGTAGAGCTTGACTCAGCGATTTCATCGCGGGTGATAACTTGCACGTTTGCAGGAACCTCGTTGAGGTTCTCTTCAAAACGTGAGCCCGAAACAATGACTGTTGATTGTGAACTTTGGGCTAATGCATTTGAAATGGATCCAAAAATGACTGCGCCACAAAGAAGGGCGCTTAACGCTTTGTTGCTGAACTGCTGTTTCATGATGCACTTTCTGCCTTCGAAACACCTAGCTAACTTCCCCGTAAGCTGGGTCGAACAGAATTCACCTTTTGAGAGATCGAGCGTCAATTGGACATCCTGGCCTGCTGGCTTGGGATGCTTCATCGGCGCGCGAAGATCCCCGTCCGCAAAATTCCACCTGTCTTGGCCGGTATCCGGGCTAGTAAATCTCAGAATCTGGCCTTCCCATGCAATTGACATGCACAGTGGCTTTTTCAGACTCCTGACACCCCTCATTTTTCAATTGAGGATGTATTTACCTACCGTTGCGGGGGCAGCACACGTTTAGTGTTTCCCGTTTAACTTTATTGCACTGCAATAAAGCACCACGACCCAGCAATTCTAGCCTAAGCACGAAGCTGAAAACCTGATTTAGATCATAAAAAGCCTACAATATAGGGTCTAGGATTAAGGATTCATGACAGCATTAGACAAGCACCTCGAAAAAAACCTGATTCGCTTACAGCTGAGCCAAAACTCAGTGCTAAAAAGCCTGGATCAGGAAAGCATGGCCGAATTAGAGCGTCATTTAGAGATCTCCGACCTCAGAAAAGGCGACATTTTGCTTCATCAAGGTGATCACCAAATGGAGCAGTACTTCGTACTGGACGGCATCCTAAAGCGGATCGTTTCGAGTGCGGATGCCAAAGAGATGATTTTGCGATTTGCTATCGAAAAAGATATTGAAACAAGCTATGCCGCGTGGCGCCTAAAGACGGCCGCCCCATACAGTATTGCCTCGGTTACCAAGGCGCGCGTGGCGCGTATGCCCATGAAGAAGTGGGCCGAGTTTCTTGACCAGCATAAGCCACTGAAAGAGAGCTTTGAATTTGAGGTGATGCGTCTGATGAGCGAAATCATGGCTCACACCATTACCTTGCATATGCTCGATGCCCCAGGCCGAGTGGAGCGTTTTCTGCGCAAATATGAGGACTTATTTGAGCTCCTCCCCAAAAAAGAGTTGGCAGCCTATTTAAATCTCTCCCCAGAGACTTTAAGTCGCTTAAAAACCAAGCATAAAGAGCTCTTTATCTAAGCGCTAACCCTTGAATTTACTGGATTTCAAGGGAAATTGACCGAAGTCAATGATGAACCACACCCCCGAGCCTAAGATTCACCTCTGCCCAAGTGAGGCGCATGTAGCCTTGTGATGCAATCGATAACTTAAAACAACTACTTATATGACAACAGACAACCAAAACACACAATTAACTGACGGTTTCCATCTCGTCATTGACGCCCTTAAGGCGAATGATCTCAATACGATTTTCGGACTCGTTGGTATTCCAATTACTGACTTGTGCCGTTTAGCTCAAGCTGAAGGCATGCGCTTTATCGGTTTCCGTCACGAACAGCATGCTGGTAACGCTGCTGCGATTGCTGGTTATATGACACAGAAGCCTGGTATTTGTATGACGGTTTCTGCACCTGGTTTCTTGAACGGTTTGACAGCACTTGCTAATGCCACTGTGAACTGCTTCCCAATGATTTTGATTAGCGGCTCAAGCGAGCGTGAAATCGTTGACTTGCAACAAGGTGACTACGAAGAGATGGATCAGCTCAATGCGGCAAAGCCATATTGCAAAGCGGCGTACCGCATCAACCACGTTGAAGATATCGGCATCGGTTTTGCTCGTGCGATTCGTGCAGCAGTTTCTGGTCGTCCAGGCGGTGTGTATCTAGACTTGCCAGCGCAGTTGCTCAGCCAAACCATGCCCGTTGAAGAAGCTAAGAAATCCATCTTCAAAGTCATCGATCCAGTACCACGTCAAATTCCAGCGGCCGATGCTGTTGAGCGTGCTTTGAATGTGTTGAAGGGCGCTAAGCGTCCATTGATTCTCTTAGGTAAAGGCGCTGCTTATGCACAAGCTGATAAAGAGATTCGTGACTTGGTTGAAAAATCCGGCATTCCTTACTTACCAATGTCGATGGCTAAAGGCTTGTTGCCTGATAACCATCCACAATCTGCTTCTGCAGCGCGTTCATTTGTATTGGCTGAGGCTGATGCAGTGATGTTGGTTGGTGCGCGTCTGAACTGGTTGTTGGCGCACGGTAAAGGCAAGACCTGGGGTAAAGATCCTAAGAAATTTATCCAAATTGATATTCAGGCAAACGAAATTGATAGCAACGTGCAAATCGATGCACCATTGATTGGTGATATTGGTTCATGCGTTGGTGAACTCCTGAAGGGTATTGCTGCCGTTCCTAAGCCAAGCGCTGAATGGATCGCCGCGATTACCGAGAAGAAAGATAAGAACACCGCGAAGATGGCAGAAACACTTGCCAAAGAAGTGACACCAATGAACTTTCATGGTGCTTTGCGTGTGATTCGTGATGTGATTAAGAAGAACCCAGATGTGAACTTGGTAAACGAAGGCGCTAATACGCTCGACTATTGCCGTGCAATCGTTGATATGTACAAGCCACGTAAGCGTTTTGACTCAGGTACATGGGGCATTATGGGTATTGGTATGGGTTACGCCATCGGTGCTGCAGTCACTAGTGGTTTGCCAACGATCGCAGTAGAAGGCGATAGCGCATTTGGCTTTAGCGGCATGGAATTGGAAACAGTTTGCCGTTACAAACTCCCAATCACAACAGTGGTCTTTAACAACAATGGCGTATATCGCGGTACTGACGTCAACCCAACGGGTGGTGCAGATGTTGCGCCAACCGTATTTGTTAAAGATGCTCGTTACGACAAGATGATTGAAGCGTTTGGTGGCGTTGGTTACTACGTCACTACCCCAGCAGAATTAGAAGCAGCATTAACAGAGGCAATTGCAGCTGGCAAACCAGCTCTAATTAACGCTGTGATTGATGAAACGGCGGGTACAGAGAGTGGGCGTTTGACGAATTTGAACCCATCTGCTGGCGCTACTAAAAAAGCATAGTTTCAGGAATTTATTAAGTAACAGATACGTAATATTGAAGAGCTACATTAAGAAATAATTTAAGGAGAAACAAACATGACTAAACCATTAGACGGTATCCGCATCATCGATTTCACACACGTGCAAGCTGGTCCTGCATGTACCCAGTTGTTAGCTTGGTACGGCGCTGACGTTATTAAAGTAGAGCGTCCAGGCTCTGGCGACGTAACCCGTAGCCAATTGCGCGACATTCCAGGTGCTGATGCTTTGTACTTCACGATGTTGAACGGTAATAAGCGTTCTTTGACGCTCGACACTAAAACTCAAGAAGGTAAAGAAGTTTTAGAGAAGATGATCAAGGCTTCTGACGTAATGGTTGAGAACTTTGGTCCAGGTGCTTTAGATCGCATGGGCTTTAGCTGGGCGCGTATTCAAGAACTGAACCCAAAAATGATCATGGCTTCTGTAAAAGGTTTTAGCGATGGTCACTCATACGAAGACTTGAAGGTGTATGAAAACGTTGCGCAGTGTGCCGGTGGCGCTGCTTCAACAACAGGTTTCTGGGATGGTCCTCCTACAGTTTCTGCTGCCGCTCTGGGCGATAGCAACACTGGTATGCATTTGGCAATCGGCATTTTGACTGCATTGATGCAGCGTCAAAAAACTGGCAAGGGTCAAAAAGTATCTTGCTCAATGCAAGATGCCGTATTGAACCTGTGCCGTGTGAAATTGCGCGATCAACAACGTTTGGACAAAATTGGTTACTTGGAAGAGTACCCACAGTATCCACACGGTTCATTCACTGACGTAGTTCCACGTGGCGGTAACGCTGGTGGTGGTGGTCAGCCAGGTTGGGTTTTGAAGTGTAAAGGCTGGGAAACAGATCCAAACGCATACATCTACTTCACCATTCAAGGTCACGCTTGGGAGCCAATTACCAAAGCAATTGGCAAGCCAGAGTGGGCAACTGATCCAGCTTATATGACTGCAGAAGCGCGTCAAGACAAGATTTTTGACATCTTCGCAACGATTGAAGAGTGGCTCAAAGACAAGACTAAATATGAAGCTGTGGACATCCTCCGCAAGTTTGATATTCCTTGCGCGCCGGTATTGTCAATGAAAGAATTGGCAAACTCACCAGACTTGCGTAAGAGCGGTTCTATTGTTGAAGTTGACCACAAAGTACGTGGTAAATATTTGACAATCGGCAGCCCAATCAAGTTCTCTGATTTGGAAATTGAAGTTGGTCCATCACCAGTTTTGGGTGAGCACACTGATGAAGTGTTGGCAGACCTCGGCTATAGCGCTGATGACATCGCTAAGCTGCACACAGCTAAGGCAGTTTAATAACTACAAAGCATTAATTTGTACAAGCTTTAAGGCGCTCCTAGTGAGCGCCTTTTTTATGGCATCACTTTTAATTTCCTATGCATCCGCAAAAGTCTTTAGACTGAGAATATGAAAACATCCATCGATCTCCATCAACTGCTAGATTGCATTGGCGATGCAGTGATTGTGTCTGATGCCAATGAAAAGATTGTGCTTTGGAATGCCGCTGCTACGCGCATTTTTGGTTATACCGAAGCAGAGGCTCTAGGAAATACGCTTGATCTGATCGTACCCGAGCGTCAGCGTCAGAGGCATAACGAGGGCTACAGCAAATCAATGGCAACCGGCACCACTCGTTATGGCACCTCTTTATTGAAGGTGCCCGCAAAGCACAAGGATGGACGTGCTTTATCGATTGCGTTTACCGTAGGCATGCTTTTTGATGAAAATCACAAGGCGACTGGGGTGGCTGCCGTGATTCGTGACGAAACCGAGCGATTTGCCGAAGAGCGAGCCCTCAAGAAGCGGCTATCTGATCTTGAAAATCCTCCTTCTTAGCCCAATATAGTCAATGCAAGGCAGTAAATATAGGGTCTTAGCAGCATTCATGCCCAAAACCTGGGCATCCTTCATTTGCCCCAATTTCCGACTGGTAAAATTGGCTTAATTCAAAATTTCAATCTTATTAGGACTTAAACCATGGCAAAAGCACTAGAGGGGGTGAAAATCCTCGACTTCACGCATGTTCAATCAGGGCCGACTTGTACTCAGTTATTGGCTTGGTTTGGCGCTGACGTGATTAAAGTAGAAAAATCAGGTGAGGGCGATGCTACTCGCGGTCAATTGCGCGACATTCCTGATGCGGATAGTTTGTATTTCACGATGTTGAACCATAACAAGCGTTCTATTACTGTGAATACCAAAACCCAAAAAGGTAAAGAAATTCTCGAGCGCCTTATTAAAGAGTGCGACGTGTTGGTAGAAAACTTTGCCCCTGGTGCCTTAGATCGCATGGGATTTACTTGGGAACGTATTCAAGAATTAAACCCAATGATGATCATGGCCTCTGTAAAAGGTTTTGGTCCTGGCCCATACGAGGATTGCAAGGTTTATGAAAACGTTGCTCAGTGCGCAGGCGGCTCAGCTTCAACCACTGGTTTTGATGATGGCCCTCCGATGGTAACGGGTGCGCAAATTGGTGATAGCGGTACCGGCTTACATTTAGCCTTGGGTATTGTTACTGCGCTGTATCAACGTACGCATTCTGGTCGCGGTCAAAAAGTCTTGGCTGCAATGCAAGATTCTGTCTTGAATTTATGCCGCGTGAAGTTGCGTGATCAACAGCGTTTGGAGCGTAATGGCACGATGCAAGAGTACCCACAGTATCCCAATGGAACCTTCGGCGACGCTGTACCCCGCGCTGGCAATGCCTCTGGTGGTGGTCAGCCTGGTTGGATTTTGAAGTGCAAAGGCTGGGAAACTGACCCCAATTCTTATATTTATGTTGTTGTTCAGGCTCCAGTATGGGAGGCAATCTGTAAAGTCATTGGTCGCGAAGATTGGATCACTGACCACAATTTCTCATCAGCCATGGCACGCTTGCCACGCTTGATGGAAATCTTTGCTGAGATTGAGAAGTGGACCATGACTCTAAGCAAGTTTGAAGTGATGGATATTTTGAATAAATACGATGTTCCTTGTGGCCCAATTCTGTCTATGAAAGAAATTTCTGAAGAGCAATCATTGCGCGATACAGGAACCGTAGTTGAGGTGGATCATCCGATTCGCGGTAAGTATTTGACCGTAGGTAATCCAATTAAGATGTCTGATAGCGAAACAGTTGTGACGCGTTCACCATTACTTGGTGAGCATACCGATGAGATTCTTAGCGAACTTGGTTTTACTACTGATGAGTTGATCTCATTGCGTCACGATAAGGTGATCTAAGATGCGGGTTGCTTTGATTGGAAGTGCAGATTTTGGGAAGGCTACTTTAGAGGCTTTTTTGGATCGTGGCGATGAAGTAGTTGCAGTCTTTTGCCCTCCTGATAATCCTAAGTCAAGCAAACCAGAAGTATTAAAAGAGGCAACGATTGCAAGGGGTCTAAGCCCTTTGCAGTTTTCCTCCTTAAAGAGTCCTGAAGCTGCTCAAGCCTTGATTGATAGCAAGGCTGATATCTGCGTGATGGCCTACGTATTGCAGTTCGTGCCGCAAGAGCTGGTCAAGATTCCGCGTCACGGCACTATTCAGTACCACCCATCCTTATTACCTCAATATCGTGGCCCTAGCGCCATCAACTGGGCAATTGCCCTAGGTGAGGAAAAGACTGGTTTAACCATCTTCCGCCCAAGCGATGGCTTGGATGAAGGCGCAGTCATTTTGCAAAAAGAAGTGGCTATAGGACCTGATGACACTCTCGGAAAGATTTACTTCGATCATCTCTTCCCGGCCGGTATTAAGGCTTTGTTAGAAGCTGCAGATCTCGTGGTGGCAGAAAAGCATACCGAAGTTATCCAAGATGAATCGCAAGCAAACTATGAAGGTTGGTTTGATGCAAACGCTGCGCAGATTCATTGGGCAAGTCACATCACCCAAATCTATAACGTCATCAGAGCGGCTAATCCTGCGCCAGGTGCATGGACGAAGTTTGGTGAGCAAAAAGTACAGATCTACGATTGCCATAAGCATGTAGCGCAAACCTTTGGCGCCGTTAAAGGCAAGCCAGGTGAGCTTACACAAATTACGCTAGATTCATTCTTCGTGAGTTGTCATGGTGGACAGATTGAAGTGCTAAAAGCTAAGGGCGCAGCTGGCAAAGTCACTGGTGCAGAGCTGGCTAAAGAATTAAGCCTTGAAGTGGGGCAATTCTTCGCGTTGTAATGTAGAGCGGCTCGACATTCAGCCGATGACCGCTACTGGCCGATTTGAGTCATCTGATTTAATTTGAGAAATTGGGTGCTTTCCAATCCAAGGTCGCCATAGAGGAAGCAAAGAAAAGCCACCGAAAGTGGTTTTTTAGATCAGACATGGCAGGTCATCAAATGAAGAGTTGTTAGCTTTTTGGGCACCCATTTGCAAGTGGTTTATTGGCAAAGCGATCTTTAACCCAAGGCAAGAACGTTTGCTGCGCTTCTACGGGGCTAGTGAAGTGGGTTGCCCCGTCAAGTTCAATATGCTTCACATTGGCACCTAATTTGCACATCTGAGCTTCGTAGATATCGACCATTGGTTTGGGAACAGCATCTTTTGTTCCGCGAAACACGAGCACCGGTACTGTGGGCGCCTTGTTTGGTACGCCACCAACAATCAAGGCATCGATCCATGCTTTGGTATTGCTTGGTGTTGTTTTGACTAAGGACTTGTAATTTTCACCATAGCTGTATGTCAATGAGTCACTTAAGACATGAAAACATTTATTGTTTGAGAGTACATCAAACACTTTGGCACCCTCAGGAGTGAACCAATCAGTCAGTTGCAGTTTTTCTGGGTATGCCGCCTGTAAGCCATACATCATTCCTGCTAAATGGCCCCACATAAAAATATTTTGTGACAAAGGGGCAGTGATTTTCTCCATCGCTTGCTCTGGAGTCTGACTGCTACTCAAGGCAAATTGCGCGACCCCTGATACGTTCACTGGAGACAGGGCTACAACGCCAACGAGTTCGATACCATCAAAGGCAGTCCCTTTTTTGGCTAGATAGTCTGGAGAGCCGCCAGCAGAAAGGACCGAGTAGCCACCCTCGGACCAGCCATAAAGTAGAGCCTTCTTACCAGCGCTCGCTTCCTTGATGGCGCCCGCTGCACGAATGGCATTGATTGCATCTCGACCTTGTGTTTGCCCAACGGCATATTGGTGCTTACCGCCGCCACCAAGCCCTTGATAATCAGTGGCTACGACAACATAACCTTGTTTGATAAATTCAGTTACGGAGAGGACGCCGTAATCCTCCCAAGAATTGCCATTCATGAGGTAGTACTCATTTAAAGGTACGGCTGGATTAATTTGTTGCGAAGGGCCGCAATTTTGCGCGCTACCTGTCGTACCGTGAGACCAGGAAACAATTGGGCGACCCTCCTTCGGAGCTGGACCCACTGGCGCAATCAATAGGCCGGTTGAGATTGTTTTGAGATCGTTTACATCTGAAGAAATGTAGGCAATGCGCCAAGCCTGAGCGCCCGATATCTCTGTCGCTACTTTTTCTTTCTTGACCACCTGCCCGAGTTTGCCCTCAGGTTTTATTTTGGAGGCTGCAACATAAAAGGGTGGGACCGCAGGGGCAGCCTCAGCAGCCAAAGGGAAAAGAGAGCTACAGGCAATGACCAGCAGTAGACGGCGCCCAAAACGGTTCATGACTAATCCTTTGAGATTGGTTAGGTCTCAGTATATTCAAGTCATTAATGCGGTGCTTAGTTTTTGAAAAAACTGTCTTAGGGCTACTTAGATCTCTAAGTTATCAATAAGGCGGGTTTTGCCCAGTTTGGCTGCGGTGAGGATCACCAAAGGTTCACCGGCTTGTAGATTTTCATTATTGGATGGTGCTAAGTCACCCTGTTGACGAATAGCAATGTAATCGGGCTCCCAACCGCGACCAGCTAATTGCGCGACAGCCTTCTTTTCAATGGCAGATAGTGCTTCAATATTGCGTTCTTTTAAGTCCAAGACTTGATTGCGCACTTCATTGAGTAATCTTTGTAGCTCAGGAGCCTCAGCCCGCTCCGCTGTAGAGAGATAGCCATTGCGTGAGGAGAGCGCTAGGCCATCTTCTGCGCGAATGGTTTCAGCGGGAATGATGTCAACGGGTAGAGCAAATTGTTTTGCCATCTGACGAATGATCATCAGCTGCTGATAATCTTTTTTGCCAAACACAGCAACCTTAGGTTGTACGCAAGAAAAGAGTTTGAGGACAACGGTACAAACGCCTTTAAAGAAGCCGGGGCGAAATTCACCTTCAAGGATATCGCCCAGTTGTTGTGGCGGATCTACGCGGTATTCCTGGGGCTGCGGGTACAGATCGCGCTCAGTAGGCGCAAACAGAATGTAGACACCTTCTTTTTCCAGCTTGTCGATGTCTGCCTGCATGGTGCGGGGGTAGCTATCAAAATCTTCATTTGGCCCAAACTGCAAGCGGTTCACAAAGATACTGGCTACAACCGGGTCGCCATGTTGTCTGGCAAGGCGCATTAAGGAGAGATGACCCTCGTGCAAGTTGCCCATTGTTGGTACAAAGGAGGCGCGGGTTTGACCACGCAAGTGGTCACGCAATTCATTAATATCGCTAATGATTTTCATGCAACAGGGGTGTAAGCAAGGCGCACATAAATTGGTGCGTAGGGCTCGGCTTGGGTAATTTCAACCAGGGCTTCGCGCGAAAGTTCAAGCATCGCAATGAAGTTCACAATGACTACTGCCACGCCACCGCCAGAATGAATCGCCTCTTCGAATAATTCTCCGAACTCAACAAAGCGTGTGCTTTGCAAGCGACGCAAAATACGTGTCATAAAGTCTCGCACTGATAAAGCTTCGCGAGTAATAGTGTGATGTTGGTTGAGTGTGGCGCGGTGCAAAACATCACGCCAAGCCATTTGCAAGTCATCTACATTTACTTCAGGCCAAGTAACGGCAACCGTAGTATCGACATAGCCATGCGCTATTTGGAAGTCACGACCATGTTGTGGAATCTGATCAATCTCTTGAGCAGCAAGCTTCATACGCTCATATTCAAGTAAGCGACGCACCAGTTCTGCGCGTGGGTCATCTACTTCCTCATCGCTATCTGCTTTTTTCATGGGCAGTAGCATGCGCGATTTAATTTCAATCAGCATCGCCGCCATTAAAAGATATTCAGCGGCGAGTTCTAAATTGGTATGGCGAATTTGGTCGATATAGCTCAGGTACTGTTGGGTCACCTGCGCCATCGGAATATCGAGCACGTTGAAGTTTTGCTTGCGGATCAAATACAGCAGGAGATCGAGCGGACCTTCAAATGCTTCTAAGAAAATTTCCAGCGCATCAGGTGGAATATAAAGATCGGTAGGAAGCTTAAATAATGGCTCGCCATAAAGCTTTGCGAAAGCAGCAGACATCCCATCCGTTACGGACGGGGTGCTATCTAGTAAATCTGATATTGGCTGTGTACTCGGTTCAGTCATTCGAATAAACGTAAGCGCGTTGCTTCAACTTCGCTGCTTTTGCGCGACGTAAATCTTCAGTGCTTAGTGGCTCTTTATCCCAGAGGAGTGAGCGACCAGCTTGCTGATCTGCCTCGAGGTGTGGTTTCTCGGATTTGAGTTCATTTAAGAACTGTGTGAATTCGGATTGATAACGTGCCATCATATTTCCTAAAATTCTGAATTAATTCAATAACTTATAAAAGTTACCCCAAGACTACAACGGGGCTAGAACTATCATTATTAACGATTTTTCATCCAACTCAGTCGACTTTTCCTCTGCCCGACTGAAATAGGTGGTTTTTAGAGGTTTGCAGCTAGTAAAGCCTCAATTTGAGGGGCCTCTACGCGGGTCATGAGGTGTTTGTAGGCATTGATGGGATTTTTGCTGGAAAGAGGCGTATTCACGGCATTCCAGTCCATCGTTGGCAAGGATAAGAACGCCTCAACGCCAGCTACAACTTGCGGCAAGACTGGCTTCAAATACAGACTCAGCATTCTGAAGGCCTCTAATGTAACGCTGCAGACACTTTGAAGATCCGCTTCGCGTGCCAGATCTTTGGCAATTTCCCAAGGTTTATTGCCATCAACAAAAGCATTGACCTTATCAGCGAGTTCCATGATGGTGCGCAATGCCTTGGCATATTCGCGACCTTCATACAGGGCTGCGATTTTTTCACTTGCGCTTCTAATCTCAGTTAGCAAAGGATGATTCATTGCTTCATCAGAAACCACGCCACCAAAACGCTTCACTAAAAATCCAGCGCTACGACTAGCAATGTTGATGTACTTACCAAGTAAGTCGCTATTCACTCTTGCAACAAAATCTTGAAGATTTAAATCTAAATCTTCCATGCTGTCATTAAGCTTAGTGGCAAAGTAATAACGGAACCATTCAGGATTAAAGCCACACTCAATCACACTATGGGCAGAGATGAGCGTGCCACGTGACTTACTCATTTTTTCACCATCAACAGTTAAGAAGCCGTGAGCAAATACATTGGTGGGTGTGCGATAGCCAGCAAACTGTAAAGTTGCAGGCCAGAAGAGGGTGTGGAAATACAAAATATCTTTGCCGATGAAATGGTATTGCTCGGTAGTGGTATCTGGTTTCACCCACTCATCAAAGTCTAGGCCCTTGGCCTGACAGTAATTGAGGAAGCTGGCGTAGTAGCCAATTGGGGCGTCAAGCCATACATAGAAGTACTTGCCGGGCGCATCCGGAATCTCAAAGCCAAAATAAGGGGCGTCGCGGGAGATGTCCCAGTCGCTTAGCTTGCTTTCACCTGGTTGGCCAACCCACTCTTTCATCTTGTTGCGAGCTTCAGGCTGCAAAGGTGTTTTGACTTGGGTCCATTCGCGCAAGAAAGTCTCGCAACGCGGATCAGAAAGTTTGAAAAAATAGTGATCAGATACTTTTTTGATTGGTGTTGCACCACTCACTACCGAGAAAGGATTTTTTAGATCAGTAGGGGAGTAAGTTGCGCCACACTTTTCACAAGAGTCACCGTATTGGTCTTTAGCGCCGCACTTAGGGCACTCACCTTTAATGAAGCGATCTGGTAAGAACATTTCTTTAACGGGATCGTAGGCTTGCTCAATCGAGCGCATCTCAATGAGACCAGCATCGCGTAGCTTCAGATAAATGCTTTGGGCTAACTTTTCGTTCTCTGGACTATCGGTGGTGTAGTAGTTGTCAAATGAAATTAAAAAGTCATCAAAGTCGCGCTTATGTTCTTTCCAAACGTTGGCGATGAGCTCTTTGGGAGTAATGCCTTCTTTTTCAGCGCGCAGCATGATTGGTGTGCCATGGGTGTCATCGGCGCCAACGTAGTGCACCTCATGACCACGCATTCTTTGGTAGCGCACCCAAATATCGGTTTGTACGTATTCCACCAAATGCCCAATATGGATTTGACCATTGGCATACGGCAAGGCGGAGGTAACAAGAAGGCGGCGGTTTGGGCTACTCATGTAAAGCTAACTTAAAAATTAAATATGACAAGAATGAAATCGATAAACTGAAGACAAGATTATGGTGCTTAGGGTTTACTTGAGCACCAATTTTAGTCTGCGGTTAAAGTGAATACCGATTTGAAACCAATTTAAGAGATGTTTTATGGCTTTGCCCCACAAAATCCAGATGTCCAACGCCTCCGTGCCCCTAGTGCATGAGGTGGAGATATTGGATGAAGCGGGGCGCCTCAAAACCACCCATGTCCCTGGGGAGCGCCCTTTAACCATTTATTTGGATAAGCGTGAGGTTGTTACCTTAATGACGCTGGGGAGCGCTCCTGAGGCCTTGGTACTGGGTTACTTGCGTAATCAACGCTTAGTGGAGTCGATTGACGATATTGAGAGTATTCAGGTGGACTGGGAGACGGATTCCGCCGCTGTGAAGACACGACGCAGTACGGTCGATATTGACGCCCTCACCAGCAAACGGGTAGTCACCACCGGCTGCGGCCAGGGCACCATGTTTGGCGGTCTGATGGAGGATATGGCCCAGATTCGTTTGCCCGATGGCCCTAAGCTTGCTCAAGAGGCGATCAGCGAGTTGGTCGATGCCATCCGCATACACGACACCATTTACAAGAAGTCTGGCTCGGTCCATGCCTGCGCTGTCTTTGAGCGCTCTGGAGAAAGCCACGTTCGCTTACTCCATTTTATTGAGGATGTGGGGCGCCACAACGCGGTGGACTCTATTTCTGGTCTGATGTGGCTGGACAATAAGCCGGGTCGAGATTTGGTTTTCTTTACAACTGGGCGCTTGACCTCGGAGATGGTGATTAAGGGGGTCCAGATGGAAATCCCTTTCTTGCTCACCCGGTCCGGGGTAACGCTGATGGGGCTTGAGCTGGCCCGCAAAACCAATCTGACGCTCCTATCGCGCTGCTCTGGTAAGCACTTCGAGATCTATAACGCCCCTGAGCGGGTCATTTTTAGCAAGGCTAGCTAGTCCCCATCCCTACAAATTGGTGGGCATTGGCAGTCTAAGGTTTTACAATTCCGCCATGACTATTAAATCAGACCACTGGATCCGCCGTATGGGCGAGCAAGGCATGATCAGCCCATTTGAACCTGGACAAGTTCGCCTAGATGACGCCGGCAACAAAATCGTTAGTTATGGCACTTCAAGCTATGGCTATGACATTCGTTGCGCAGATGAATTCAAGATCTTTACCAATATCAACAGTACGATTGTTGACCCTAAGAATTTCGATGACAAATCCTTTGTCGATTTCAAAGGTCCGGTGTGCATCATTCCACCAAACTCATTCGCTTTGGCAAGAACTGTGGAGTATTTCAAGATCCCGCGTAGTGTGCTGACGGTTTGTGTTGGTAAGAGCACTTATGCACGTTGCGGCATTATTGTGAACGTCACCCCCTTTGAACCAGAGTGGGAAGGCTATGTCACTTTAGAGTTTTCCAACACGACGCCATTACCAGCAAAGATTTACGCAGGTGAAGGTTGCGCTCAAGTGTTGTTCTTTGAGAGTGATGAGATTTGCGGCACATCCTATAAGGATCGTGGCGGCAAGTATCAAGGCCAGCGGGGCGTGACCCTGCCCAAGACTTAATTTTTTACTGTATTCAAACTCTAGTTCGCAAACCTAAAGGGTCGTCATGAAATTTCGTTTCCCAATCATCATTATTGATGAGGACTTTCGTTCTGAGAATATTTCGGGATCGGGTATTCGTGACTTAGCGGAAGCGATTGAAACCGAGGGCATGGAAGTGATTGGCCTGACGAGTTACGGTGATTTGACTTCCTTTGCGCAACAAGCCTCGCGCGCCTCTTGTTTTATCGTTTCGATTGATGATGAAGAGTTCATCTCTGATTCAGAAGATCATGATTTGCCTGCCTTGAATAATTTACGTGCCTTCATTACTGAAGTACGCAAACGCAATGAAGATATTCCAATCTTCTTATACGGCGAGACTCGTACTTCACGCCATATGCCCAATGACATCTTGCGTGAGTTGCATGGCTTCATTCACATGAACGAAGACACCCCAGAATTCGTTGCGCGTCACATCATTCGTGAGGCAAAGGTGTACTTGGATTCATTAGCGCCACCATTCTTCCGTGCCTTAACCAATTACGCCTCTGAAGGCTCTTACTCTTGGCATTGTCCTGGCCACTCCGGTGGTGTCGCTTTCTTGAAGAGCCCTGTGGGGCGGATGTTCCACCAGTTCTTTGGCGAAAACATGCTGCGTGCAGACGTCTGTAATGCCGTAGAAGAATTAGGTCAACTGCTTGATCACACTGGTCCCGTCTTACAAAGCGAGCGCAATGCTGCCCGTATTTTTAATGCGGATCATTTGTTCTTTGTAACGAATGGCACATCGACGTCTAACAAGATTGTTTGGCATTCCACGGTTGCCCCAGGGGACGTTGTCCTGGTAGACCGCAACTGCCATAAGTCAGTGATCCATTCGATCACGATGATGGGCGCGATCCCAATTTTCTTGATGCCAACCCGTAACCACCTTGGCATTATTGGCCCCATTCCTAAAGAAGAGTTTGAGTGGAAAAACATCAAGAAGAAAATTGATGCGAACCCCTTTATTAAAGACAAGAACGTTGTGCCACGCGTGATGACGCTGACCCAAAGTACTTATGACGGCATCATCTACAACGTGGAGATGATCAAAGAGATGCTCGACGGTAAGGTCGATTCCTTGCATTTCGATGAGGCTTGGTTGCCGCATGCTGCATTCCATCCTTTCTACAAAGATATGCATGCCATTGGCTCTGATCGCAAGCGTACTAAGAAGAGTTTGATGTTTGCAACTCAGTCAACGCATAAGTTGTTGGCAGGTTTGTCGCAGGCCTCACAGGTATTGGTACAAGATGCTGAGGACACTAAGCTTGATCGTGATTGCTTCAATGAAGCCTATCTGATGCATACCTCTACCAGTCCACAGTACGCCATTATTGCGTCGTGCGACGTGTCAGCAGCGATGATGGAATCACCTGGCGGCACAACGCTGGTTGAAGAATCAATTGCTGAAGCCATGGACTTCCGTCGTGCGATGCGTGAGGTGGATGATAAGTTCGGCGCTGATTGGTGGTTTAAGGTTTGGGGTCCAGATCATCTGGCTGAAGAAGGTATTGGCGAGCGCTCTGACTGGATCTTGGAGCCCAAGGCGAGTTGGCATGATTTTGGCAATCTTGCTCAAGACTTCAATATGCTCGATCCCATTAAGGCAACTGTTGTTACCCCAGGTTTAGACATTGAAGGTAACTTCGGCTCAATGGGCATCCCTGCAAGCATTGTGACGAAGTATTTGGCTGAGCATGGCGTGATCGTGGAGAAGTGCGGTTTGTACTCATTCTTCATTATGTTCACCATCGGTATCACCAAAGGCCGCTGGAATACGCTTGTTACTGAGTTGCAACAGTTCAAGGATCACTTTGACAAGAACGCTCCCTTGTGGAAAGTCTTGCCCGAGTTTGTGGCCAAGCACCCACGCTATGAGCGCGTTGGCCTAAAAGATATTTGCCAACAGATTCATGAGTTCTATAAGAGCCGCGATGTAGCGCGCATGACTACCGAGATGTATACCTCTGATATGGTTCCTGCGATGATGCCTTCAGAAGCTTGGGCCAAGATGGCTCATAAGGAAGTTGATCGTGTGCCTTTGGATAAATTAGAGGATCGCATTACCGCCATGTTAGTAACGCCATATCCTCCAGGCATTCCCTTGCTGATTCCGGGTGAGCGCTTTAATAAACGCATCATTGACTACCTCTATTTCGCCAGAGACTTTAATGAGAAATTCCCAGGATTTGAGACTGATATCCACGGTCTTGTAAAAGGCGAAGTGGATGGACATAGTGAGTACTACGTTGATTGCGTTAGAGGCGCACCATCGCTAAAACAGTGATTCAGAAAATAAGATTCTGAAGTGGTAGCGGTAATACTAGCCTGAGAAGCCATTTAATCTAGAGATGGCTTCTCACTAAATGGCTCATTCATTCATCGTATGCGCTCTTGTACTCTGAGCAATTCTGCATTCAGGACATCATATGGAAAGAGCTGATTGGGGAACTCTAGCGAGAAAATCACCAATATGCCAAAACCCATCAAGCCAACATAGAGAAACGTCAAAAACCAATCCTCTTCCTTTTGAACTGCCATGGCATAGCCACTGAGTAAGGATCCAACGCATAGCAATATAAATAAAAACCGCTCAATAATTGCCGGGGGATGGTTTTTTGATTGCAGAACTCCATTACTAAATGCTTCTAAGAGCTGTCCAAGTTGGGGGCTTAGGATCTTATCTGCAAACTCTTTATATTTCTGAGGCGCCTTGGGAATACCTAATACAAGCTCCTCATTTACCTTGGTTAACTGTGCATTCAATGCATCTAAATGAATATTTAAATCTTCCAATACGGTGATATCTTTGTATACGTTTAGCCTAGTGTTCAGTATTTCACGAAGAGTTTTTTGGACTGCAGCCTGATCAGCAGCCTGTAAATATTTACTAGATTGATAGACTCGTTCAATAGATACCGCTTCGTTACGAGCGTTATTCATACGTTGATTGAAGTGATCATTCGAACCTGAGAATGTAAAACCCAGTACAAGGGCGGATAGGCTAAAAATAGCCGTCGCAAGAGAGTCGCGCACGATGACATCTTTGGATGTTCTGACGCGGTATCTTCCATACAACCACCCAAATAGCAGAAAGATAATGATCGACAGTAAAAAAATAAGGGGCGCATATTTAATAATGCCAAGATGATTTGTAATGAGGTAGCTAGACATGATCGATTGATTGCTTCATTTACGTGACAGTCAAAAATGGAAAATATAGACCACGCATATATTTTTGGATGGTCTTTGAATGAATATATAGGAATCTAGAGAAGTTTTTTGTGCTCTGCAGCAGTTAAATGGACTATTTCTTGCATTAAGGCAGTGCAGTAATGGTGCATAAGTCTCATGAGTGACAGTTTGCGCCTCAATAGATCGAGCATAATGTCCTCTAATGGGTGGCAGTGCTTGCCCCTTCGTCGTGACACTTCTATAAGGCTTTTATGAAATTCAGCAAACTTGCTCAGTTGGTAGCTGTATCCTCCGTTGGCCTCACTTTATTTGCCTGCAGTAATGCGCCAAAAATGATGACGCAAGCGATGCCTCAGTCTGGTTTCTTGCCAAATTACACTTTGCTGCAAGCCGTCCCGAATACACCTAGCGGCACTCGTGTCTGGCGTTATCGCAATGAAGCAGTTAATCCTACTGCTTACACTGCAGTCATCATTGATCCCATCTACCTCAATCAGACGCCTACACAAAATATTACTGCCGAGAGTTTGATTCAGGCAAAGATCGCTTTGCAAGATTCGATGGTCCAAGCAGTCATGGGCAAGGGCAATATCAAGATTGTTAGCAAGCCAGGCCCTGGTGTTGCGCGTATTTCAGTCGGAATTACTGGTGCTGAAGCTTCTGCGAATAGCTTGCAGCCATGGAATTTCACGCCAATTGGTTTAGCTGCGAATGCCGCTGCTTACGCTGGTGGCGTTAATGCTAAGACTCCAGCTTTAGTGGTGGAGAACAAAATTACCGATAGCCAAAGCAATCAATTGCTTGGTGAGGGATTGATTACTGTTGAAGGTGAATCCTTCCGCACAGCATCTGGTTCAGTGGAATCTTTTGTAGATATGGCCAAGAAGGTGGTTGTAGCGGCTATGAAACTGTCAGCCCAGCAATAAGGAGGGGCGATGAATTTCTTTCGTAACAATATGTCTGCAATAGGCAAAGTACTTTGCTGCGCATGTTTGACTCTGAGTTTTTCTGTGTTTGCAGATGATGCGAAGTTAAACCAAGAATTGGCAGCAAAGTTTAAGGCTGCCGATGTGAATCATGATGGTAAGTTAACGCTGGCTGAGGCGAAGGTTGGCATGCCAAGAGTTGCCGCACACTTTAGTGATATTGATACGCAAAACAGAGGCTATGTCACTTTGGAGCAAATTACCAAGATGGCTGATAGTCGTTAAATAGCTGTGGAACAGTATTTCGCTAGTTATCAACTAACGTTCTTTCTGCCCTTAGTTGCGCTGGCGATTGTTCTCGAGTCTTATTTCTATCAAAAGAAATTTCATCAGCCTTACCCATGGCGAGAGAGTGCAACCTCTTTAGGTGTGGGCTTAGGTCATCAACTGACCGGCATTGTTAATCGCCTGTTAATACAGGGTGTGATGGCCAGTTTTGTTTGGCAATATCGCATCTACACTATGCCGGATGAGTGGTGGGTATACCTAGCATTGTTTGTGGGCTTGGAGTTTTGTTATTACTGGTATCACCGCGCCTCACATGAGGTATTTTTGATGTGGGCCACTCATAGCACGCATCATTCACCCAATGAAATGACCCTGTCGGCGGCCTATCGTCTTGGCTGGATGCCATTCTTATCTTTTACCTGGGTCTTCTTTCTGCCGCTAGTATTCATTGGCTTTTCACCGATTTTAGTTTTTACGATGCTCTCCATCAATTTGATGTATCAGTTTTGGCTGCACACCAAATTAATTGGCCGGCTAGGAATCTTGGAGGGAATTTTAAATACCCCAGCAGCCCATCGCGTTCACCACGCTAGCAACCCCATTTATCTAGATAAGAATTATGGCGGCATCTTGATACTGTTTGATCGCTTGTTTGGAACTTACGCTATCGAGCAGGAGGGGGAAGAGATCGTCTATGGACTGACGCATCCAAATTACTCCAGCAATCCAGTCGAAGTTGTTTTCCGAGTATGGCGTGATCTCATATCCAAGGTTTTTAAAGCCCCTGGTCTGAAAAATAAAATCAGAATGATATTTTTGCCACCAGCCTAATCATTGCTTAACTTTTGCTACTGGCATGCGTTTGCCAATCGCCACAATAATGAGAACCGCGCTGGCAAAAAAGACATTGCTGAGGGTTAAAGGCTCAAATAGAAAAAGACTCGAGAGCGCCAGTGTGCAGAAGGGTTGCAATAGTTGAACTTGACCCACATGGGCAATGCCGCCCAACGACAGGCCTGTATACCAAAAGATATTGCCTATATAGGCAGATAAGAGACTCACGAGCAACAGGGCATACCAAGCTTGTGCTGATACCTCACTAAGCGGGCGCGGGCTCGCGCCAGTCTTGAAGATATAAAAGAGCGTTACCGGCAGGCTCAGTATGAGTGAGGTAATCGCCACCCAAGAGATCACTTGCTTGCCACCCATTTTCTGGGATAGATTGCCAGCCTCGGCGTAACCATATGAAGCGGTTACTGCCGCAAAAAGCAGAGCGAGATCGCTGGTTTGCAGGTCGCCACTACTTTGCTGGATTGAAAACAATAAAACAAGACCGCTGCCAATAAGGGCGGTGATCCAAAAAGCACGCGAGGGTCTTTCGCCAAAACGTAGCGTGGCAAATAAAGCGGTTAACAGTGGCGATATTCCGAGAACAATGCCGCCATGTGCTGATGGTAGATCTTCCATAGCAATTGCTATGGAGATCGGAAATGCAAAAGAAATCAAGACAGCAATAATCCCCAGTGGTAGAAGATCTGCTTTTTTAGGAAACGGTATCTTTGTGATCAGTACATATAGGAGGGCAGCAATTCCGGCAATCGTAGCTCGGTAGAAAGAAGTCGGAAGTACGCCAAATTCAGGGACGGCAATTTTTGTAGCTGGTAGCGTCATGCTAAAAATAATGATCCCCACCAGCCCAAGCCAAATACCTTTAGTTTCTTTATTCAATGCAATGTCTCGATCTATATTATGTATAAGATGCTTTATTCTCAGTGTACTTGAGCCCTTTTATTTGGATAGGGCAATAGGGGCATAATTTGCAGTCTAATGGCTTTAATTTAAAGATTTTATGAGATGCTCAAATTAAGAGCCTAAAAAAGTCTTTTCAACTTGATATTGAATAAGGAGTAGTACCGTGCCAAAGTTTGCCGCGAATTTAAGCATGATGTTCAATGAACATGATTTCCCAAGCAGATTTGCAGCTGCTGCTAAAGCAGGATTCGATGCCGTTGAATTTTTATTTCCCTATGACTATTCGCCTGCTGAAGTGGCTCAGTGGCATAAAGAAAACAATCTTAAGAATGTACTCTTTAACCTTCCGCCTGGCGATTGGGCTGCAGGCGAGCGAGGCATTGCTGCTTTGCCAGGTCGAGAGGCAGAATTTCGGACGGGTGTTTCGAAGGCAATTGAGTACGCTCTTGCGCTTGGCACACCACAGTTGCATATGATGGCAGGCCTTGTCCCGGCGGGGTCGGATATGGCCATACATCGCAAAACTTATTTTGAGAATATGAAGTTTGCCGCGCAAGCATTAGCAAAGCACAATCTCAACTTATTGCTCGAGCCGATTAATACGCGAGACATGCCTGGATATTTCTTAAACACGCAAGTGCAAGCACATGAGCTACGTGTTGAGTCGGGCGAGCCCAATGTCAAAGTGCAAATGGATTTCTATCACGCCCAAATCATGGAAGGTGATTTAGCTGAAACCTTTAAAAAATACTTCAAAGACATTGGCCATACCCAAATTGCGAGTGTGCCAAAAAGAAATGAGCCAGACGATGGCGAAGTCAATTACCCATACCTATATCAACTCTTAGATGAGATGGGTTATGAAGGCTACGTTGGTTGTGAATATCGTCCTAAAGGAAAAACGGAAGATGGTTTAGCTTGGTTTAAGGCCACGAAATAACCAACCTGTTTATTTCGTTGGCTTATCTAACTGGAAGACTACAGGCGCATCTTCGTCTTTAGCGCTTGTAGTAGCTTCTGGTTTGTTCTCATCACCGTTGGTGAAATTGAACTCCTTACTTTGCGCCACCACCGCAGGCTTATCTAGTAGCGTTGTAACCAAGGCTGGGAAGGCCATCACTACTACAACCATGATGAGTTGTAGACCAACCCAAGGTAATGCACCCCAGTAGATGTCACTGCTCTTCACTTCTTTAGGCGCCACACCTCTGAGGTAGAAAAGTGCAAAGCCAAAAGGTGGATGCATGAATGAGGTTTGCATGTTGACGCACAGCATGACGCCGAACCATACCAAGGCAGCGCTAGCAGCAGCTTGAGGATTGCCATTCATGGACTCCAGCAATACTGGTGAAAGCAGTTTGACTGCAACGGGTGCCAGCATCGGCACCACAATAAAAGCGATCTCGAAGAAATCTAAGAAGAAGGCTAAAAAGAAAACAAACAAATTCACCACAATCAAGAAACCAACCCAACCACCTGGCAAGTTGGAGAAGAGATTCTCAACCCAGAAGCCGCCATCTACACCCTGGAATACTACCGAGAAACAAGTAGACCCAATCAGAATGAAAACGACCATCGCGGTAATGCGCATAGTGTTTTGATAGGCCTCTTGAATAAGTCCTTTGAGATTCGGAATCTTTGCTCTGCGAATCCATGCCAAGAGCAAGGCACCCATCGCACCCATCGCACCAGATTCCGTCGGGGTAGCAATGCCCGTCATGATGGTGCCGAGCACCAAGAAGATCAGGACTGCCGAAGGAATAATGCCCATAAGACATTTTTTCCAGAGCGCCCAACCTTTGAGATTGAGCTCGCTTTCAGGAACTGCAGGTAACCAGTCTGGACGGATGCGCGATAAGAAGAAGGTGTAGAGCGCAAATAGGGCAATCTGAAGCAGTGATGGACCCCATGCGCCAAGGTACATACTGCCGACATCAGCGCTACCAGTTTGGGTTTTGAGTTGATCCGCTAATACGATGAGTACTAGGGACGGGGGAACGAGTTGCGTAATAGTTCCAGAAGCCGCCAAAACGCCCGTAGCGTAGCGCATGTTGTAACCGTAACGCATCATCACCGGCAGAGAGATCATGGCCATAGCGATCACCTGAGCAGCCACAGTGCCGGTAATGGCGCCTAAAACAAAGCCCACAATAATGACTGAGTAGCCTAAGCCACCTCTTACACGACCAAAGAGCTGGCCCATGGAGTCAAGCATCTCCTCTGCAAGGCCACAGCGCTCCAAGATCGAGCCCATAAAGGTAAAGAAGGGAATAGCCAAGAGTAGGTCGTTTGCCAGAACGCTCCCAAAGATTCTTTGAGGAATGGCTTGTAAGAAGACCATGTCGAAGAAGTTCTGGCTCATGGCAATGACGGCAAAAAACAAGCCTGCAGCCATCAAAGAAAAAGACACTGGAAACCCAATCAGCATGAAGGCGATCAGGCCACCAAACATTAGGGGTGGCATCCACTCGACTGGAATCATTGCCATGGTTTCTCGTAATTCAGGTCATTAGCAGGCAAGCTGTATTTGCCTTTGAGCATGCCGATGCGTTTAATGATTTCTGACAGGCCTTGCAAGCTCAGCATGAAAAAACCAAAGGGCACGATAAATTTAATCGGGTAACGTGGCAATCCGCCAGAATTGAGTGAATACTCCGAAACAAGCCAGGATGGATAAAAGAGTGTGGTCCAAGATAGCCAAGCAAACAAAAGACAGGCTGGCATTAAAAACAGAATGAGACCAAATAAATCAATCCAAATGCGCGTGCGGTCTGACACATAGGAATAAATTAAATCTACTCGGACATGTTCATTGCGTTTGAGTGTGTAAGAGGCGCCGAGCATCACAGCAGCTGCAAATAAATACCACTGCAACTCTAGCGGCCAGTTATTACTCATATCCAGACCGTATCTCAGAACGGCATTGGTCGCCGAAACGACACAAGATAGCAAAATCATAATGCTGGCGAGTTTGCCAAACAGTTGATTTACACGATCAATTCCTTCGGAGAGTTTTGCCCAAAATCCCATGCATCTTAGAGATCTGCGCGACCCCGTTTGATTGCAGAGAGTACTTGAGAAGGCGCAGTACCTCCAGCATGTTGACGAGAATTCACTGAGCCATCAACGGTAAGCAATGCAAACACATCGTCACCCATAAGTTCTGGGCGATTATCCAGACCGCAAGCAAAACGCAGCTCAGAAAGACTGAGATCGGTCAACATGCAATTTCTGCCGACACAAGCCTTGACAGCATGCGCTACAGCTTCATGTGCATCGCGGAAGGCTAAGCCTTTTTTCACCAAATAGTCAGCCAAGTCGGTTGCAGTAGCAAAACCTTCTTCAGCGGCCGCCTTCATGACATCAGCCTTCACTTCAATGTGGGGAATCATGTCAGCAAAGATGCGTAAAGTATCTTGCACGGTATCAACTGCATCAAACAAAGGCTCTTTGTCTTCCTGATTATCTTTGTTGTATGCCAGTGGTTGACTCTTCATCAGTGTTAACAATGAGATTAAGTCGCCGTATACACGACCTGTCTTGCCCCGTGCTAATTCAGGCACGTCAGGGTTCTTCTTTTGCGGCATGATGGAGCTGCCTGTGCAGAAACGATCAGGCAAGTCGATAAAACCAAAACGTGGGCTAAGCCAAAGCACTAACTCTTCCGAGAGGCGTGAGACATGCATCATCAGAATCGACGCAAAGGCGCAAAACTCAATGGCAAAGTCACGATCAGAAACTGCATCTAAGGAGTTATTACAAATGCCATCAAATCCCAAAGTGCGAGCTACTTGCTCGCGGTCAATTGGGTAAGTAGTGCCAGCCAAAGCAGCTGCACCTAATGGCAAACGATTAAAGCGGGCGCGTAAATCTACCAAGCGACTAGCATCACGACTAAACATTTCGTAATAAGCCATCAAGTGATGACCAAAGGTAATGGGTTGCGCAACCTGTAGGTGAGTGTGGCCCGGCATGATGGTGCCAGCATGTTTCTCAGCAAGATCTAACAAAGCGATACGCAAAGTTTTAAGCGTTGCGGAAATTTCATCAACGCTGCCACGCAGCCAAAGACGTAAATCCGTCGCAACCTGGTCATTACGTGAGCGGCCAGTATGCAAACGTTTTCCAGCATCGCCAACTAAAGCAGTTAAGCGCGCTTCGATATTGAGATGCACATCTTCTAAAGCAAGTTGCCATTCAAACTGGCCAGACTCGATCTCGGTTTTAATCTGAGCCATACCCTTTTGGATATCTGCCAAATCTTGAGCGCTAATGATCTTTTGGGTAGCCAGCATCTCTGCATGGGCTAGGGATCCAGCGATATCGACTAGGGCAAAGCGTTGGTCAAATCCAATAGAGGCGGTATAACGCTGTACCAGTTCATCGACGGGTTCATTGAAGCGGGCCGACCAAGCTTGGGCTTTGTTGGCTAAGGAATTTTTTGATGTGCTCATAAACGCAGTATATTGGTGTAGGTCTTTGATTATTTTAAATGTTATGTCCCAAATCCCCAATTCTTTAACAACCCCCACCCCTCCTAGTCGATTAGTGATCGCTTCTCGTGAGAGCCGGCTTGCCATGTGGCAGGCTGAACACGTCCGAGATTGCCTTAAAACGCTATATCCAGCCTGCGATGTGCAGATTTTGGGTATGACTACCAGGGGCGACCAAATTCTGGACAGAGCCCTCTCTAAAGTCGGCGGAAAGGGCTTATTTGTTAAAGAGCTCGAGGCCGCCCTAGAGGATGGCCGTGCCGATTTGGCAGTGCATTCCCTAAAAGACGTCCCCATGGTGATGCCTGAGGGTTTTGACCTGGCCTGCGTCATGGCGCGTGAGGATGCGCGAGATGCCTTTGTTTCCAATGATTACGCCAGTTTGGAAGATCTTCCAAAGGGCGCTGTAGTGGGTACCTCGAGTTTGCGTCGCGAAGCAGTCTTGCGCGCGCGCTTTCCGCATTTGGAAGTGCATCCCTTGCGAGGCAATTTAGATACGCGTATGGGTAAATTGGATCGTGGCGAGTATCAAGCCATCATTTTGGCTGCAGCCGGTCTGAAGCGTTTGGGTTTAGAGAGTCGCATCAAAGCACTTCTTCCGTTTGATCCATACACTCCAGCGGCCGGTCAAGGTGCTCTCGGCATCGAAACTCTTAGTAAGCATCCAAACATCAAGCAGTGGCTTGCGCCTTTAAGTGACTTGCCAACTTTACTGGCGATCTCTGCCGAACGCATGGTCTCACGCCAACTGGGAGGCTCTTGCGAGGTTCCTTTGGCGGCTCATGCAACCTGGGATCAAAACCAAATGCAGATTCGCTCTTTTGTTGCGAGTGTTGATGGTAAAGCTATTTGTTTGGCTATGGCCAATGGCTCAGTGCAAAACGTGGCCGAGGCTGAAGCACTAGGTTTAGCAGTTGCCCAGGATTTAATTGCACAGGGTGCAGCAGATTTATTGCCCAATGGTTTACCTAAGTAAACAATTCGTAAAGCAGGCGGTCTAATTGAGCGCGCAGACGATTATTGTCACCAGACCCGCAGGTCAGGCGCGTCAGCTTATTGAACTGCTCAGTGCTAGTTTAAAAAATGATGCTCTAGTAAGACTTGGCAAGCAAGCTTTACCCCAAATACTGTCATTGCCTTTGCTGACCATAGTCCCCAAAGAGGATGAGCAGAGTGATTCTCAAATTACTCCTCTGGCTGACCACATTGCTACCGTTTTAAAGGATGCCGATCTGGCCATTTTTGTGAGTCCAAATGCCATTGAATGCACGATGCGTTTACTAGGCAGATCATGGCAGGATTTCTCAAAAAAGATTATCCCCATAGGGGTGATGGGTGGTAGTAGCAAGCTCGCCTTGCAGCATCATGGCATCGGGCTTGAAGAAATACCAACAGCGATATTCCTGCCTAAAAATAATGAACATTGGGATTCGGAGGGTTTGTGGAAAGAATTGCAATCCCTCGATTGGAATTGGTCAGAGCGCAAGGTAGTGATTTTTAAGGGTGATGGCGGGCGTGATTGGCTTGCAGATACTTTGGCAGCTGCAGGCGCAACTGTTAAAGCAATTTCAGTGTATGCCAGAGTACCTTTAGACATTGACAGCTCTGCTTGGGATGCAATTCACAAAATAGATTTTGCTCAATCCCTATGGTTGCTGACTTCATCAGAGGCGGTGCGCTATCTCGGTGAAGTGATTCACGATCAATTTGCGCAAACACTGCTTTACGCAAGCGCGATTTGTCCACATCAAAATATTGGTGAGGCAGCCAAAGCAATTGGCTTTGGGAAAGTATTTATGTGTGAGCCTGGGGATGATGCTTTGATTAAAGCTAGCCAAGTCTGGCTGAGCTTGAACTAATCTACCTTAGTGCCTTGATTGGTAACTTACTTAGTAGTTGGGTACTTCAGTAGTTCTGGCAAGAATATTTCACACACCAGTAATGGGCGACCTTTAAGTGTATAGAGGGTGCGACGTGCCCAGAGTGGCGAAGGCAAGTCCTCATACTTCCGACGACATTGCTGCCACAGCGAACTGCGTTTATTCACGCGAGCGATTTCTCGTAAAGATTTTTTCTTTGAGCGATTTCTGGTTTTGGAAAATAAGACAGCGCCTAAAGGTTTTTTCCCCAAACGCAGAACGGCTTGATTGCTACCACCAGAGCTTAAGGTTGGAATGACGCTGCGAGCCATCACTAGAGGGGTTCCGTTAGAACAAAGTAATACCTCACGAATGCGGCAACGTGTGGTTTTCAAATGAAAATAGCGACTCTCGTCGCTATCTAAGTTTTGGCGACAATCACGCAGAACGAGAACTTCTAATTTCTGCCCAATTGCCCGCTCAATTTTTTGAGTTAATGATCCTGTGTCGCTAAGCCAGGGCTGCCACTTGCGTGGCGCCTGATGAATCTCACCGGAATCGACTCGATTCCAAAGAGAACTGAGACGACGACGGTAAGTCATGATTAGCTACCGCTGAAGTTTCTACGTTGACCGCCAGCTTTGGGTTTAGCAAAACGTGGACCAGCGGATGGACGGGAATCTCCAGAGCGTGCTGGACGTGAGTCAGCAGAACGCGCAGGACGTGAGTCACCTGAAGGACGGGAATCAGCAGTACGCGCAGGACGTGAATCGCCTGAAGGACGTGAGTCCCCAAAACGATTGCCTGGACGTGAGTCACCTGAAGGGCGTGAATCAGCAGAACGCGCAGGACGTGAATCCTGTGAGCGTGCCTCGAAATGATTGCCTGAGCGGTTTTCACCACCAGAACGACCACTGCCACCAGAACGACCACCACCGAAGCCACCGCCGCCAGAGCGATTGCCACCAAAGCCACCGCCAGAACGACCACCACCACCGAAACCACCGCCAGAGCGATTACCACCAGAACGACCGCCACCGCCACCACCAAAGCTAGGCTTTGCTTGTGGCTCAAGTCCAGCGATCACTGAAGCAACGATGTCTTGCTGTGTAAAGCGCTCAATATTGCGAATCTTTGCGCGATCACGATGTTCAACCAAGGTGATAGCAACGCCGTTACGACCAGCGCGTCCAGTTCTACCAATGCGGTGCGTATAGTCTTCTGGTTTCATTGGCAAGCCAAAGTTAATCACATGACTAATACGGGGTACATCGATGCCGCGAGCGGCCACATCAGTCGCAACCAAAATCTTGGTGTGACCTTTGCGAAGAGATTCAAGACGACGCATACGAACAGCTTGAGGCATTGCACCATGTAGGGCAGTAGCTTCATAACCGTTTGCACGCAATGCATCAGCAATTTTTTCGCTCTCAACTTGAGTGCTTGCAAACACAACTGCTTGATCTAAAGTGGCATCAGCCAAAATATGCTCAAGTAATTTATGCTTGTGTGACATGCTGTCAGCCCAGTGCAGCTTCTGCTCGATGTTGGCATGCTTTTCACCTGCGTGAGCAAGCTCAACACGTGTGGCATCTGTAGTCAACTCATTTGCCAAAGCCATAATTTTTGGCGCAAAAGTTGCAGAGAACATCAAAGTTTGGTTACGACCAGCACAGCGCTTATCAATTGCCTCGAGATCATCGGCAAATCCCATGTCGAGCATGCGATCGGCTTCATCGATAACGAGTTGTTTAATATCGCCCAGGTGAATTGCTTTGCTATCGCACAAGTCGAGTAAACGACCTGGGGTTGCGACCACTAAGGATGCACCTTTGAGCGCCTGGATTTGCTTGCCGTAAGGCATGCCACCCATGACGGTTGCAATACGAATGCCTTTGAGACCGCGAACTAAGTTCACCGCATCAGCAGCAACCTGTTGGGCTAATTCACGAGTAGGACAGAGTACCAACACTTTAGGTTGAGCACGACCTGGTGCAGGTGAGTTGCTTGGGTTGTCTGCAATTAATTGATTAATCAAAGGCAATAAAAAGGCTGCGGTTTTTCCGCTACCGGTTTGGCTGCTGACCAATAAGTCCCCACCAGCGAGAGCAGCAGGAATAACCTGAGCTTGAACTGGGGTGGCTTGGGTATAACCCAATTCAGCAACGTTTTGAAGAAGTTGTGCCGCTAAGGCAAATGACTGGAACTCAGTTCCGGCGTGCTTTGAGTCCGCGGACTCGTGTTTAGTTTCTTTAGAAAAAGTCATGCTATTACACATCCCTACTAAGGGATGTCTCCGTGTGTACACCCATGGTTTTAAAGGGTGTGATGGTCAAAGGCATCGACCATCAGACAGGCGGCAGCGTTAATGTGTTTATGACTTCTAAACTAGTCGCTGAAATATAGCTGGGGGGCGATGAATCAAAATGCTTAATTAAGCCTCCCATTATGTCAGTTTGAGATCGCAATTACAAGGGTTTTCCCGAATTAATTATGATGTGGGTATGGAATGGCTTTTATCCCCCTCAAGTGCAGGAATCATTGATTTCCCAACTTACCTCTTGGGAACACTCTTTACGATTTTGTTTCCTGGTCCAAATTCACTTTACGTTTTAACCATTACTGCGCAAAAAGGTTGGCGTTCTGGTGCGTGGGGAGCCATTGGAATTTTTATTGGCGATTCTGTGTTGATGATTGGGGTGGCCTTAGGCGCAGCCACTTTGCTTGTGTCATCGCCAACTATTTTTAATGTAGTGCGCACTCTAGGCGCTATTTACTTAGCTTACCTGGGAATAGGTTTAGTGCGCGGCGGAAAAATTCGCTGGAGTATTACTAATGGATCGGAAGATTCTGAAGTAGCCAAGCAAGGTTTCATTATTGGCTTGCACCCATTCATTGCTGCCTTAGCTTTATCGCTCACCAACCCCAAAGCAATCTTTTTCTTTGTAGCTTTCTTTGCGCAATTCATTCAGCCAGACTTTGCGTATCCGATTCATACCTTTTTATATCTGGCCTGTGTCTTGCAGTTGATGAGCATGACTTATCTCACCGTACTCATTTGCGCAGGACAAATGTTCCTGAGATTTTTTCAAAATCGCCCACGTTGGGCAGCGGTGCTTTGGATTTTTGTTGGGCTGCTGTTGATTGCTTTTGCAATTCGCCTACTTCTCTAAGCTAGAGCCAAACCATTACTTAATGAAACGCAGTAAACCTTCAACTGCTTTGCCGTAAGGTGGCCTTGCAAGTTTTGTCCCGCGGAAGATGTTAAAACCAAAAAGACCGCGAACTTCCAAAATGGATTTTTGATGGGTGAAGATATCAAAGCCCTTTTTACCATGATAGGCACCCATGCCGCTGGGGCCAACACCGCCAAAAGGCAAGTCCTCGACCGTAATGTGTAATAAGGTGTCATTAATAGTCACACCACCTGAGCGCGTTTCATTCAGTACACGATTCAGATTGTTCTTATCTTTGCCAAACCAATAGAGAGCCAGTGGATTTGGTTTGCTGTTGATATAGGTAATCGCCGAGGCAATATCGACCACAGGAACAATCGGCAAAATAGGCCCAAATATCTCTTCTTGAAGTACTGGTGCATCAGCAGGAATATTAGTCAATACAACAGGCTCAAATCTTCTCGAGCCTTGCACATCACTATGAAGTAGCGGAAAGGCTTTGGCGCCACGCCCAATGGCATCACTGATTAAATATTGCCAGCGAGCTAGTTGCTTGTCATCAATTGGACCGGTGAATTCTTCTGGGTTTGAAAATTGAGCTTGTGCTGCAACTTGCAACTCTTGGACAAAATCATCCTGACTGGCTTTATCAATCAAAACATAATCTGGGGCGATACAGGTTTGACCGCTATTGAGTAGCTTGCCGTACACAATGCTGGCTGCTGCATCTTTCAAGTTCGCCGAGGCATCAATAATGGCCGGAGATTTTCCGCCAAGCTCAAGAGTCACTGGTGTGAGGTTCTCAGCGGCAGCGCGCATCACCTTTTTGCCAATATCTTCTGAGCCAGTGAAAAAGAGATGGTCAAACGGAAGTCCTGCAAAAATTTCCGCAACATCTGTTCCGCCGGTACTTACACAAAATTCGCTGGGGTGAAAATACTCTTGAATCAAGCTGGCCAAGAAGCCCGACGTACGTGAACTGCGTTCAGAAGGTTTTAGCCAAACGCGATTACCGGCAGCAAGGGCAGCAATTGCTGGCACAAGTGCTAGTTGCACAGGATAGTTCCAAGGACTCAATATACCCACTACGCCAATAGATTGATGCTCTACCCAGGCTTGTGAGCCACCCATAAAGAAAGGGGTATCGACTGGACTTGGTTTCATCCATTCTTTGAGGTGCTTACGGGTGTGTTTGCAGGCTTGATACACCATCTGAAATTCTGCAAGCCTAGTTTCAATTGTGTGGCGAACGCCAAAATCTGCAGCCAGTGCTTTGCAAATCTTATCTTCATTGGCAGCGATCATTTGTTCAATGCGACCTATGCGTCCTAATCTCACTTCAAGGCTAGGGTTGGGTTCGGCAGCATAAGCTGCCTTGATTTCTTGTAGTTGGAGCGTAAAGCGATTCATGATGTCTTCTGGGTCGAGTACGTAAGCAGGTAATTCAATAAAGCATTAGGATAAAGCCATGAGTGAAACTACTACACAAAATCTGTCTAAGCTTGAGCGCGCCACCCTTGGTGGGGGTTGTTTCTGGTGCCTTGAGGCTGTTTATCAGCAAATTCAGGGCGTTGAGTCTGTTGTTTCGGGGTATGCAGGCGGCGCTAGACCAAACCCCAGTTATGAGTCAGTTTGTACTGGGGCAACTGGACACGCTGAGATTGTGGACGTCTACTTTGATCCGCAAATCATTTCTTTTCGGGATCTGCTGGAAGTTTTCTTCGTGATTCATGATCCCACTACATTGAATTACCAGGGTAATGATCATGGTACTCAGTATCGTTCAGTCATTTTTACGCATAGCGATATTCAAAATACCATTGCGCATGAGGTCGTTAAAGAGCTAGAGGAATCTAGGATTTATGCCAACCCCGTTGTGACGGAGATTGATGCGGCGCCTGTGATTTATCCAGCAGAAGACTATCACCAAGATTATTTCCGTCAGCATCCAGGTCAGGGCTATTGCATGGCAGTGGTTGCGCCAAAATTAGCAAAATTTAGATCTAAATTTAAAGCGCTAATCTCGAATAGCTTTACCTAAACTACCTTAAGGCGCTAGGCGCGTTACTTTCCAAACCCCGCCATCTAACTGGTAATGAATGCGATCGTGCAGGCGTGATGGGCGGCCTTGCCAAAACTCAATTGCAGAAGGTCTTAGGCGATAACCGCCCCAGTGGTCTGGGCGGGGAGGGGCTTCGCCAAACTCAGTTTTAAAGCGCTTTTCAGCTTCTTCTAGAAACTCACGATTTGGGATGGCTGAACTTTGGGGGGAAGCCCAGGCGCCAATTCTGGAGGCTGCTGGACGAGAATGAAAGTATTCATCGCTTTCGCTGCCAGGAACACGTTCGACGGTGCCGCTAATACGGACCTGACGCTCTAGTTCATGCCAATGAAAGAGTAGCGCTGCTTTTGGGCGCTCAGCTAGTTCTTTGCCTTTTTGACTGCTGTAATTAGTGAAAAAGGTAAAACCGTTTTGATCGGCGCCTTTTAGTAAGACAATACGGGCTGATGGATTTCCTGCTTTATCAGCGGTTGCTAGCGTCATAGAGTTGGGCTCTGGACAGGCGGCTTTCACTGCTTGATCAAACCATAACTGAAAAAGTGGCATTGGATCAGCCGGAACTTCCGTTTCGGAGAGTTGTCCAATGGTGTAGTTTTTACGAAGTTGAGCAATGGAGTCCATTTATTCAGTATAAAGAGAAGCTATGGCAGAAGACAAGGTTGAGACTAACTTAGAAGATCGTCGTTTTGGTGGGGTATCTCGGCTCTATGGCCCAGAGCTACGCGAACGCTTTCGTCAAGCAACGGTAGTGGTGGCTGGTCTGGGCGGTGTTGGATCTTGGGCCGCTGAAGCGCTAGCCCGAACTGGTATTGGCCATTTAGTCTTGATTGATTTAGATCATGTTGCCGAAAGTAATACGAACCGGCAATTGCATGCGCTAGAGGGTGAGTATGGCAAAGCCAAAGTTCAGGCGATGAGTGAGCGGATGCGTCAAATTAATCCCGAGATCACTTTGACCTCCCATGATGCGTTTTTAGAGCCGGGTAATTTAGATGTGTTGATTCCGGCCAATGCTTTTGTATTGGATGCCACAGACTCAGTCCAAACCAAAATCGCTTTGGCGGTATGGGCAAGAAAAGATGATCGCGCACTCGTGATGTGTGGTGCTGCGGGAGGTAAGTCTGATCCCACTTCTGTAAGGTGTGATGACCTTTCAAAAACGGAGCAAGATGCTTTGTTGGCGAAGGTACGCCAAGGGCTAAGGCAAGATCATGGCTTCTCCAGAAATCTTAAGAGAAAAATTGGGATTCGCGCGATTTACTCGCATGAGCCTCGGGCAGGTGCATCGAGTGGTGGTCTTGCCTGTTCAGGCTATGGCTCAACCGTAATGGTGACAGCTGCTTGTGGACTGGCCGCAGCAGCTGAGATTTTGAATCTGATTGCAGTGCCACTCTCAGAATCCACAATCAATCCTTAAGGGGATTCCCTGTAGGAAATTACTGATTCTCTTGCAGTCCCCAATTTATTTTTCTGCATTCATTCGCTTGGCCTGTAGATAGGCAGCATTTCCACTCTCGTTTTTAAAGTTTTAATCACTTTGGATACTTTTATCCTCTAGCACTTCTGCAAACACATCCCTAGACTTCGCTCGGTTGGTAAGTTGCCAACGACAAATCGAAAGGAGGTCTCTTTTGCAGACTGAACAACATGGCCTGAAACGCCACCTCAAAGTACGACATATTCGTTTAATGGCTTTAGGGTCAACGATTGGTGTTGGATTATTTCTCGGATCGGCTAGTGCTATTCAAATTGCAGGACCTTCGATCCTCTTGGGTTATTTGCTTGCCGGGATTGTCGCTTTTATCGTGCTGCGCGCCTTAGGTGAGATGGCTGTGCATGAGCCAGTCGCAGGATCCTTTGCTGCTTACGCAAATACTTATGTTGGCCCGCTAGCGGGTTATATGGTTGGATGGGGCTACTGGACCTATTGGATTGTGGTTGGTATTGCCGAGGTCACCGCAGTAGGTATCTATATGGGAATCTGGTTCCCTGAAACCCCCCAATGGGTTTGGGCGCTCTCATCGATTGTGCTGATGGGCTTAATCAATTTGATTGCGGTCAAAGTTTTTGGTGAGTTTGAGTTTTGGTTTGCCTTAATCAAAGTCGTCGCGATTGTAGCCATGATTGCGCTAGGTGGCTCAGTCATTCTCTTTGGATTTACGAATGATTGGCAGCCGATTGGTTTAAGTAATCTCTGGCAGCACGGTGGATTTTTCCCGAATGGTATCTCTGGAATGTTGCTGTCATTGCAGATGGTTCTCTTTGCTTATGTCGGCATTGAGATGATTGGCTTATCGGCTGGAGAGGCTGAGAATCCACGCAAAACCATACCGATGGCAATTGATTCACTGGCGTGGCGGATTTTGATTTTCTACATGGGCGCCATTCTCGTTATTTTGGCAATCTTCCCTTGGAACCAAGTGGGTCAGCATGGCAGTCCATTTGTAGTGATGTTTGAACGCATTGGTTTACGTGAAGCTGCTGGTCTGATTAACTTTGTGGTGATTACAGCAGCGCTGTCATCTTGCAATGCTGGCATCTTCAGTGGTGGACGTTTGTTGTATGCCTTATCAGTCAATGGTTATGCGCCGTCGCCGTTCGCCAAGTTATCGAAGTATGGGGTGCCTCATCGCGCAGTGATAGCTACTGTTGCAGTCTGCATGACAGGGGTGATCCTGAACTACTTCGTTCCTGATAAAGCCTTCCAATACATTATGGCGGCTGTCACCTTCGTGGGTCTGATGGTGTGGATTGCTATTCTGATTACCCAAATGAAATTCCGCAGCTCTTTAACTAAAGCTCAAGTTGCTGAGCTCAGTTACAAGGCGCCTTGGGCTCCGTATTCCTCGTGGTTCGCATTGGCATTCATTTGCTTAGTGGTGGTGTTGATGGGCTTTCATGAGGATGCGCGGATTGCTTTGATATTAGGTCCGTGTTTATTGGGCATGTATTTAGTGATGTTTTATATCGCTGGCTTACATCGCAAAACAAAACTGAGTCGTGAATTCAAATAAAGGAGATGGAAATGATTATTGGCGTACCTCAAGAAGTTAAAAACAATGAGTTTCGTGTGGGTCTTACCCCAGGTAATGTTAGCGGACTGTGTCAGCAGGGTCATTCAGTACTCGTGCAACGGGGTGCCGGAGCACAGATTGGCTTAAGTGATGAATCCTATCGCATTGCTGGAGCAACCTTAATCAACAGTGCTGCCGAGGTTTATAGCAAAGCAGACATGATTGTGAAAGTTAAAGAGCCACAAGCACAAGAGTGTTCAATGTTGCGAGAGGATCAAATCTTATTTACTTATTTGCACCTGGCGCCAGACCCAGTTCAAACCAAAGCCTTGATTGACTCTGGTGCGACTTGCATTGCCTATGAAACTGTTACCTCGATGAATGGTGCTTTACCTCTCTTAGCCCCTATGAGTGAAGTGGCTGGAAGGATGTCTATTCAGGCAGCAGCAGCGCACCTAGAGAAGACCCATGGAGGGCTTGGAGTCTTGATGGCGGGTGTTCCAGGGGTTGCTCCTGCCAAGGTTGTCATCTTGGGCGGCGGCGTTGTCGGTCGTAATGCCCTGCAAATGGCGGTGGGCATGGGTGCGGATGTTTGTATCTTTGATCGCGACATCGAGCGCTTGCGTCAGATTGATGCGCTATACGGCAATCGTGTCCGAACCTTTTACTCCGATCCACTTTCTGTTGAGCGTGAAGTGTGCGCCGCAGATGCCGTGATTGGCGCAGTCCTATTGCCAGGAGCGGCTGCTCCAAAGTTAGTTAGCCATGAAATGGTGCGCAAGATGAAGGCTGGTTCTGTGGTGGTGGATGTGGCGATTGATCAAGGCGGATGTTTTGAAACCTCTAAACCAACCACCCATGCCGATCCTACATTCTTAGTGGATGGGGTGATTCATTACTGTGTCGCCAATATGCCGGGCGCTGTTGCCAGAACTTCAACTTTTGCTTTAACGAATGCAACCTATCCCTTTGTTGAGGTATTAGCAAACCGAGGGGTGATGAAGGCTTTATCCAACAACCATCACTTACGCAATGGCTTGAGTGTGCATCGTGGAATGCTAACTTCGGAACCCGTGGCACAAGCTCAACGACTGGACTACGTCTCGGCCGAAGAGCTCATTGCTGCCTAGCGCAAAATTAACTGAGATCAGAAACCAAAGAGGCTAGCGTTTCGGGTGCAAGGGTTTTGACATGCATGGGATATTCCTTATGGTCACAACCCACCATCATCTGAGCGCCAGCCTTTAAGGCCTTTTTCATATCATCAGTCAGATCAAAGCGCATGAAATGCACTGCTGAGGTTTTTTCTTCAGTAGAGCGCTCCAGATCTTCGTCGGCGATGGCGTATACGCGTGGCTGACCTTCGACCTCAATAAACATTTGATGCTCAATACCTACCAATTTTGCTAACGCTACTTTGCGATCCGCCTCATTGGGGTATTCCAACATCATCGTTGCTTTGAAATCCGACCCATCAGGCACCAATGGGTTGTAGGCATTCAATTCATCCTGAATACCTTCCTCTTCAAATGTCTTCTCCACACGCAACATTTCTTGTATTTGGTAGCGCATTAAAAATTCATTCTCAAAGATCATCGTCAGGTGATCGCCAAGATGAACAGTGCGTAAGCGGCGCTCGGTAATTGCTTTTTCACGAAAGGCAGGACGCTCCTTGTGATAAGTCTCTAAGCTTAAAAGGCTATCGATGGTAATTTTTCCCATACTGCTGTATTCCTGTTCTATTAAATTTGTATTTATAAACCGTACGCTTTTGCAAGCAGTGTCAGTGGGTGCGCCATTTCTGCTTTTGGTAAGCCAAGCTCTTCCATACCCTGTTCAATATGGTGACCAGCAAGTTGGCAATCAGAGCTAATGTAGTTCGGCTCTTCTTCAGCCATTCTTTTAAAGACAGGCTTACCAATCTTCATCGCCATTTCATGGAACTCTTTCTTTACACCCCATGTGCCAGAGTGGCCAGAGCAACGCTCAACCACATTGACTTCTGTGCCGGGTACCAAGCGCAATGCTTCTGCTGTTTTCTGACCGACGTTTTGCACGCGTGAGTGGCAAGCCATGTGATAACTGACATGACCAAGTTCAGTGGAAAAGTCTGTCTTTAGCAAGCCATCGGAATTGCGTGCCACGAAATATTCAAACGGATCCCACATTGCTTCTTTCACCAATTGCGTATCTTCACAGGCAGGGAACATCAGTGGGAGTTCTTGCTTAAACATCAGCGTGCAAGAAGGAATCGGCGTCAAGATGGCATAACCTTCACGCGCTAATTTCGCGAGCTTTGGAATATTCTTTTCTTTATTTTCCGCAACTGACTCTAGGTCACCCAATTCCAACTTAGGCATGCCGCAGCAAGCTTCCTTGTCTACTAGCTCATATGGAATTTGATTGTGTTTGAGAACCTTAATCAAATCCTGGCCAATGCCAGGCTCGTTGTAATTGATATAGCAAGTGGCGTAGATGGCCACTTTGCCAGGAGTCTTCTTGCCATCAATGACGGGTAAGTTTTCTGATTTCTCGGCAACTTGAGGGAAGGTCTTAGTGGCGTATTCCGGAATCCAAGCATTTTTATCAACGCCTAGAGCACCTTCCATCACTAAGCGCGCAAGGCCTGTGCTGTTCACTGCATTAACAGCTTGAGTGACGATCGGAATTCCTGCGAAGTGCCCAAGCTTATCTGTGGAGGAAAGTAATTTATCGCGGAAAGTGGGTTTGTCATCTTTAAAGTTGACTGCCTTAGCGCGCAACATTAAATGCGGGAAATCGATATTCCAAGGGTGTGGTGGGACGTAAGGACATTTGGTCATGTAGCAAACATCACAGAGGTAGCATTGATCCACTACCTGTTGGTAATCTGCCTTATCCACTTGGCCCATCTCTAGATCTTCTGTGGCATCGACTAAATCAAAGAGAGTCGGAAAGGAGCCGCAGAGGCTGACACAACGACGGCAACCATGGCAAAGATCAAACACACGCTCCATCTCATTTTCGAGATCGACTTTGTCGTAGAACTTCGGGTTTTGCCAATCTAAGGGATGGCGGGTTGGGGCCTCTAAACTACCTTCGCGAGTTGTCATTTGTATCCTCTATGCTTGTGGGTGACATTCATCACTATTTGTATGGTCGTAAGTGTAGGACCCAGTGGTCTAATAGCCAAATTGTATTAATTAACGATATTGATAGAAAATACCTAACTAACTGAATCTATGGACCTTTCTGCATTAACGCTGTCTGCTGGGGTAGTTGCCTTGGCTGAAATGGGTGATAAGACCCAATTGCTCTCCCTGATGCTGGCTGCCCGTTACCCCAAACAGGCCATGGCCATTATTGGGGGTATTTTCATTGCCACGATCGCAAACCATGCCTGCGCGGCCTTTTTGGGTCAGTGGCTCACAACTTTGATGAGCCCAGAGGTCCTTAAGTGGGTCTTGAGTCTGAGTTTTCTGGGGATTGGTCTGTGGCTTTTAGTTCCCGACCATATTGATGATGCCGCAGGCTCTAAAGTGGCTGATCGCGCTTTCCAGGTATTCATGCTGACCGTTGGCTTGTTCTTCTTGGCCGAGATGGGGGATAAAACCCAAATCGCAACCATTGCATTGGGTGCGAGGTATTCAGATGTTTTCTCAGTCACAGTGGGCACTACTTTGGGGATGATGTTGGCCAATGCGCCTGCGGTTTGGATTGGTCAAAAATTTACCAAGCGTATGCCAATCAAGTGGGTGCACGCAGTGGCAGCTGTCACGTTTATTGCAATTGGTCTTGCTACGCTAATCTGGGGCTAAGCTCAAGGGCGACTAAAATTGCCACATGAAAACTGATCTGCCACAGAGCTTTCGTAGGCTCGAATACCGCCCCCCAAATTACACCTTTGGGCAAGTAGAGCTCGATATTGCATTGGATCCTGCGCGCACGATTGTTAAAAGTCGGCTTGAGGTGCTGCCGGGTAAAAGTCATGAAGCTGGCACGCCTTTGGTATTGCAGGGACAAGAGCTCGAGTTTGTCAGTTTGCGTATCAATGGCGAGGCGCATCGCCATTTTGAATTAACACCAGAAACACTCAGCATTCATTCTTTGCCCAATGATGGCAAAGACCCCTTTGTTGTTGAAATCATTTGTATCTGCGTTCCTGAGAAAAATACTTCTCTCATGGGTTTGTATGTTTCAAATGGAAATTTCTTTACGCAGTGTGAAGCTGAGGGCTTTAGAAAAATCACTTACTTCTTGGATCGTCCTGATGTGATGGCCAAGTTCCGCGTGACCTTGCGTGCGCGTGAAGCAGAATGCCCAGTATTACTTGCTAACGGAAATTTACTGAGCACTGAGAAGTTGCCTAACGGTTGGCATAGCGCCATATGGGAAGACCCATTTCCAAAGCCATCTTATTTGTTTGCGCTAGTAGCTGGCAAGTTGGAATGTATTGAAGAAACCATTACGACTAGCAGTGGCGCTAAAAAGCTATTGCAAATCTGGGTTGAGCCACACGATCTCCACAAAACCCGTCATGCGATGGATTCCTTGATTGCCTCGATTCACTGGGATGAAGAACGCTATGGCTTAGAGCTAGATCTTGAGCGCTTCATGATTGTGGCGGTGAGTGATTTCAATATGGGGGCCATGGAAAATAAGGGCTTGAATATTTTCAATACCAAGTACGTCTTGGCGCAGCCTGAGACGGCAACGGATGTGGACTTTGCCAATATAGAAAGCGTTGTAGCACACGAATACTTTCATAACTGGACCGGCAATCGAGTGACTTGCCAAGATTGGTTCCAGCTCTCATTAAAAGAAGGTCTTACGGTATTCCGTGATCAAGAATTTTCTGCTGATCAAATGGGTAGTGAATCGGGTAGAGCGGTGAAGCGTATTGAGGATGTGCGAACCTTGCGTCAACTTCAATTCCCGGAAGATGCGGGCCCTATGGCGCATCCCATTCGTCCGGATGAGTATCAGGAGATTAATAACTTTTACACCGTTACCGTGTATGAGAAGGGTGCTGAAGTTGTGCGTATGTATCAAACCTTATTAGGGCTTGATGGTTTCCGCAAGGGTATGGATCTGTACTTCAAGCGCCATGATGGTCAGGCAGTTACTTGTGACGATTTCTTGGCAGCGATGGCTGATGCTAACGAGCGTGATCTCAGTCAATTTAAAAATTGGTATAGCCAGGCTGGTACCCCACGCGTTCAGGTTGAAGAACAATACGATGCAGCTAAAAAGCAATATCACCTCACCTTAAGTCAAAGCTGTGCAGCAAGCCCTGGTCAGGCAGAGAAAAAGCCTTTTCATATTCCGTTGAAAGTGCGCTTGTTAACCACGGCTGATGATCAAGTGGAGCAGTTGCTCGAGCTTAAAGAAATAAAGCAATCTTGGACTTTTGACAACATCAACGAGCGTCCCGTTTTATCAATTAATCGCAATTTCTCAGCGCCAATCAATTTGGACTTTGCACAGAGTGAAGCGGATTTATTGACCCTGTTCTCAAATGATGACGATGCCTTTAATCGTTGGGAGTCTGGTCAGAAGTTGGCAATGCAAATGATTTTGGAAAATCGTTTGCCCGATGAGCAGTTAATGAATGCCTACCGCGATCTCTTGATGGATTCCGAGCTGGACCCTGCTTTCAAAGAGCTTGCTTTAACCCTTCCCGCTGAAACCTACTTGTACGAGCAGTGCGCTAGCGTCGATCCACAGCAGATCTTTGGCTCAAGACGGGCATTCCGTCGAGCGCTGGCCAGTGGCTTGCGCTTAGAGTGGGCTGCTTTGTATCAACAAATGCAAACACCTGATGGCTTTAAACCTGACGCCATTAGTGCGGGTAAGCGTGCTCTTAAAAACCTCTCATTAAGTATGTTGCTGGAAGCAGATGCGATGATCTGGTCCGCTATGGCAGTCAATCAATACCAAAATGCTGACAATATGACTGATCGCTATGCGGCTCTAGCTGGCTTGGTAATTCATGGAGCAAAAGCAGCAAAAGAATGCCTAGCTGATTTTTATCAGCGCTTTGCCGATGATCCTTTGGTGGTGGATAAATGGTTTGCTTTGCAATCGAGTCGCCCACCAGTCGATGGCGCCGAGCCGACCCTGACAGATGTGTATCGCTTGCGTGAGCATGAAGCATTCAAGATGAATAACCCCAATCGTGTGCGCAGTGTGATTCATACCTTTTGCATGAATAATCCTGCAAGCTTTCATCAGGCTGATGGCAGCGGTTATGCCTTTTGGGCTGAGGCAGTGTTAGCGCTAGATCCAATCAACCCTCAAGTTGCAGCTCGTTTAGCAAGGGCTTTAGATCGTTGGCGTCTTTTTGCCCAACCCTATCAAGGCAAGATGCATGCGTATTTAGAAGAAGTGGCCGCCTGCAAGACCCTCTCTGCTGATGTCAGAGAGGTGATTTCTAAGGCATTGGGAAATTAAGACTCATAACAGGGCAAAATAGACCCTAATTACCAATAGAGCACTAACAAGCACTACGAAACACTACGGAGAATCATTTTTTGAACGCCCCAACCAGCTTAAAGACCAATTTCAAGCAATACCTCGAGATGACTAAGGTAAAAGGTGCTGCTGTGCCCGCTGGCCTGCAAG
>SESC01000011.1_pt1 | contig 94654 bp, 76 predicted proteins | sample 3171431 | NCBI WGS metagenome assembly SESC01 (sample SAMN06051868, study PRJNA518727) | freshwater metagenome | biome: subpolar coniferous forest; feature: holomictic lake; material: water; isolation source: holomictic Lake 227, 8 m depth | place: Canada: near Kenora, Ontario | collected... | reverse complement strand
TTGAAAAAATTCAGGCAATATTTTCTGAAAACAGCAAATTCTTCGTAGTATGTGTTGTAAAGCATTTTCTTTTTAAAAAACTTCCACAATCGTTCAATAATATTGAGATTAGGGCTATACGATGGTAAAAACAACAAACGGATTCTCTTATTCTTTTCTACAAATTCATGAACCAGTTTGCTCCGGTAATATCTTGCGTTATCGAGAATCACATAAACTTTACCCAATGGTTGTTTTTGAAGCATCTCTTGCAGCAAGCTCACGGTCGATTGAGCATTTATCATGTTAGATTCCTGAATAACTACCGAATGATCCTCGAGATTATATGCCCCGTTCAGATTGATCCTTTGCCTGCCCGTATTGGCCTTGAGAACCATGTCATGACCCTTCCTGATCCAGCCAAAGGCGGGCTGCGAGTTATGCATGGGATGAACCCCATCCATGAAGTAAATTCTGTCTTCCGGCGCTTTCTTCTTTTGGATCTTTCTGTAGTTCTTTATAAATGCCTTCTGGGCTTCAATATCAGCTTTGCCGGGAATGTGTTTGGGCTTTTTGTAGGTAAATCCAAGCTGATGCAAAAGCCCCGTCATTCCCTTGGGAGTATACTTTATCCTGAATGTTTTCTTGACAAATGCGCAAATTTCTTTTGCCGTAAGGTACATGGTGCATTCCAGATGTTCGACAAGTTGAGTGAGTTGAACTTCGGTCAGCTTGCACGTACCTCCAAGATAATAGTCTTTAAGCAACTCATTAGTACCACCCGATATATAGGTCTCGTACCAACGCCATACGGTGGTGTAATCAATCAAAAGAATTTCTGCAATTTCGCCGTATTCATACCCTTTATCCAATAACAAGATGGCTTTTATTTTATCACGTTGCTTTTTGTCCGCCTTCTTATGCAGCGTTTTTAAGCTGTTAATTTCAGTCGGTAATAAAAAGTTGGCCATCGCTTGCAAAGGAATAGCCAAAATATCCATCATCAAGTTGGATACCGGACTATTTTTTAACAAGCAATTGTTCATTAGTTTGCATTCTCATTCAGCATTGGTATAACTGTAAGGCCATTTTCTTTGCCCTGGTATTTGTGTTTGCCAATGACAAGAACAAACCAAACAGAAGAAAACTAATTACAATTCCCCCGATGATTACAATCAGGCTCTTTTTAATATGCGACAGTGGTTCTTTTGACTGGCTGAAAAGCAGCGTCCAGGTGGTCTCATTAAATCTGACCGGAACAATCATTGTTCGGGCAGATGAGTCATTGAGGCTGTTCGTGCTGTTTCGCTGGCTGTCGAACAACAATGAATTGCCTGAAATGCTGTCGTTATCATAAACCCGCAGATGAATTCTGCTGTTTTCGCTTGAATCCCAGCGGCCCAGGATACCAAGCATTAAATCGTACATGCGGTAGGGACTGTACACCCAGCCCATAATCGCAGCGCGGCGCTGTTCAACGGTGTTTTGCGGCAACCCATTGCGATAAACCGGGACAAACATTAAAGTGCCGGTCTGCAGATCCTTATCGGTTTCCTGAACCAGTGTTACTTTGCCCGAAAGTGTTGCCAGATCAAGGTCCCTGGCCTGTTCCAACGCTTTTCTTCTGACCGGTTCGGAATACATGTCATAACCAAATGCCCTCAGATTCCGATCGGTAAAAGGTTCAAGATAAATGATGGAAGTATAAAGTTCTCTGTTGCCGGCCGGTTTGACATTGTAATCAGGGAATCCCTCCTTCCTGATTGTCTGAACATGATGTTTTAACTGATTTTTTTGTATTATGACTGAAAATCCGACTCCCTGGATCCCGGGCAAATTCTTATTCAATCTCAAATGTTCAACAAAGACTTTCCAATGATGTCGTGTTACCGTATCGGAAGCTGCAAAAAATGAAGACCCACTGCGTAAAAGCAGGGCATTTGAGTGAAGTCTGGTGGTTACTTTTGCTGTTATTTCATTACAAACCAGCGCAAATTCACGTTTTGAATTGGTCTCAATCTGTTGTCCTGTATAGATTGCAGCTGTTGTTGTAAGAAAAAATCCGGCGATCAGAATAGCAAAAGCTTTCCATCCGTTTTTTGGAGTTGTATTCTGAAAGAAATTTGGATATCTCTTCACTGTTCCTGATTTTTTCTGCTTGTGATCCTTATTTCATAACCCCAAACTTTCGGAGTTTCTCCTGCAATTCTGCTTTGCTTACCGGTTTTGAGAGGAAGTCGTCGCAGCCGGCCTCGAGGGCTTTCTTTTTATCCCTGCTGAAAGCGTAGGCGGTAACGGCGATAACCGGCAGCTCTTTTCTGAATGATTTGATCAACCGGGTGGCTTCCAAACCATCCATCACCGGCATCTTCAGATCCATCAGCACAAGAGAGATCTCCGGATGCAGCTGGCACATATTCACGGCCTCTTTCCCGTTGGCGGCCTTCAAAACCACAGTGGAGATGGATTTCAGGATGATCTCCATATAAATATCGCTGGAGAGATCATCTTCGGCAATCAGAACCACAGGGCTAATAATCTCAGGATGACGGAGGGGGGGAGCGACGGCTTTATTTTCATTGGTGATTCCCGGTTCCATTGGCAGGGAGAAGAAAAATGAAGCGCCTTGTCCTTTGACCGATTCAAGGCGGATGTCACTGCCCAGCAGCTTCAGAAAACCTTTGATGATCGACAGGCCAAGCCCGCTCCCTTCATGACCGCGGGTATCGGAAATAATTTCCTGCGTGAAGGGTTCAAATATGCGCTCGTGAAACTCCGGGGCAATCCCGATACCGGTATCAATGACAAAAAAATCAATGGTACCCGATTTTACAGCATAGCCAAAGGTTATGGATCCGAGGTTGGTAAATTTGATGGCATTGTCCAATAAGCAGGAGATGACCTTTCGCAGCAACTCCAGGTCGGTGATCAGCGTGAAGTGTTCCTGTTCTCCGGGAATTTTAAGATTAAGCACCAGGTTTTTAACATCACAGGAGTCCTGGAATCTGGCTTTCAATTCTTTCAGCATGTTACTCACGTTGACCGGATTGCGAATGACTTCGATATTCCCGGAGGCAATCAGCGAGATTTCCATATAGTCGGTAATGGTATTTATCAGGCGGTTGCCCGAGGCTTTCAGAAATTTGTTATACTGCTTCCGTTCTTCCGTTGTAAGGAACGGATCGGTGAGCAGGTTTCCAAAGCCCATGATCCCATTGAGCGGCGTGCGGACTTCATGTGAAATGTTATTCATGAACGCTGTTTTGAGGCGGTTGCTTGCTTCGGCTTTTACAAGCGCTTCTTTAAGCGAAACCTCAGCCTGCTTACGCTGGGTAATGTCTCTGTATTTCCATAAGTGACCGCTATATTCATGATCAAGGTATGTGGGAATATAATCCCGTTCGAAAAACCTTCCATCCGCCAGTTCCAGTTCGTCGTTGAGAACGGCCTGTTTCCTGGCCAGAATAACCTTGATATCAGCAATAAAGTTGACGGGGTCTTTGAAAAACATTTTACTCTCTTCCGCGGCGTTTGAGCAATCGGCGCCAAGGAGCGCTTCGGGAGGCGCGGGAATGGCAAACATGTCGCAAAACAGCTGGTTGGTCAGTAAAATCCTCCTGTTTGAATCTTCAAGCAACACCCCTTCATATAAATTGATGATCAGGTTGGTCAGCAGCGCTGCATTATTCTTAAATTCGTTTTCGGTTTGCCTGCGCTGGGTGTTATCCCTGAAGAAACCCACGATGCATTTTCTGCCGTTTATGGTCATGAAACTTGATGCGATATCCGCGTAAAAAATCTCCCCGTTCTTTCTGAGGCATTGAATATCTGAGGCCATGGTTTTCTCCCCGTGTGCCAGGCTTTCAAATTCCGCAAGGGTATCCTGGAAAGTGTCTTTGGGATGAATCCCTGCAATAGTCATCGCTTTTAGCTCCTCTTCGGCATATCCAAGCATTTCGCATTGCTTTGGATTGGCAAAAATGATGATCTTGGTCAATTTGTCAGCAATCAGAATTCCATCGGGGCTTCCCTGGAAAATGGAACGATACCTGCTTTCAGAATCATCCAGTTTTTCATTTTCTGCATTCCTGAGTTCAGTAATGTCCCAGTTCGTGCCGATCATGCGGCTGGCCTTTCCTGAATCATCGGGTTGAACAACAGCCAATGCCCTGATATTGTGGATTGAACTGTCGGGCCAAACGACCCTGAACTCGGTATCAAACTCTTTTTCGCCCCGTATCGCCATCTGGATTTCCTTATCGCCCCGTTCTTTATCATCGGGATGAACTCCATTCTGCCAGGCTTCATACACGCCAATGAAATCCTTTCTTTTAATTCCATAAAGCGCAAACATCTGATCGTCCCACAAAAGAATATTGTTGGCAATATCATAATCCCACACGCCCACGCCACCTGCACGCGTGGCCAAAGCCAAACGGGCAGATACCTGATGCAGTTCGTTTTCTGCCTGTTTGCGTTCGGTAATGTCGGTGATAAAGCCATGCCAAAGGACTGATCCATCCTCCGCCCGTTGCGGGACAGCATGGCCGTATAGTGAGCGGATTGTGCCATCGGAAAATTTCACGCGGTACTCATGTTGCCACAGGGTGAGCGTTTGTGCCGATGCCTGTATGGAAGCGGCAACACCGGAAAGGTCATCCGGGTGAAGGTTTGCGAATACCGCTGATGCATCTTCACGAATTTCATCGGGGCTTACCCGGTAAATATCCCTGATGGCCTCACTGGCGTATGGAAAACAGGAGGTGCCATTGGGGCGCAGCAGGTATTGATAAACGACTCCCGGCACCAGGCTGGCGATCTTTCTGAGATTTTCCTGTTGAAAAGCAAGTTCTTTGTTGGCCATGAGCAGTTCATCGGCCTGCTTTGCCATTTCTTCTTTCTGAATGGCCAACTCATGGACGAGCTCCAGTATTTCGGCTTCTGATTTTTTTTTCAGGAGCGCTTCGGCCCTTTGGCGAAGGATTTCGGCTTCTGATTTGCGATTGGTGTTTTCCATGATAAACAGCTGCTTGGGATTATGTCATTGGTTTGCCTGTTTGCTTTGACTTCAGCAGAAAAAGAGTGTGAACCTGTAACTTAACACAAAGGTAAGCGGTTTTTTCATCTTTGCTCCTTTAATCAAACATCATCGGAAGGAATTGTAAATACTTTTTCAAAACCGCAACTTATTTCTACTTTTGCCTCCTGATTTTAAATTTGCCTCAGGTCTAATCTTTAACAAGGTCATCCTATATGAAAAATCAAACTTTACCATCTCTTTTCCAAATAGCTTTTGCAGGAATCATAAGCCTTTTAATCCCCAGCTTTGCCTTTGCGTATCCTTCGGGTGCACCTGCCGGATATACCGGGTCTCCCGGTGATGGCCATCATTGCGTCAGCTGTCACAATGGCTCAGCAGTCACAGTTAGCAATTGGATCACTTCAGATATCCCGGCCGCGGGATATACCCCCGGAACGGTATACAATCTCACGGTTACCGTCACCGGATCAGGAGCCAAAGGATTTGAAGTATCTCCGCAGAATACGACCGGTTTGCAACTGGGGACCCTGGCAGCCGGTTCAGGCTCGAAACTGGTGGGAGGAACGAAATATGTAACACAATCCTCATCAAGCTCAGCAGCCACGAAGATCTGGAATTTCACCTGGACGGCCCCTGCTGCAGGTACCGGTGCGGTTACTTTTTATGGTGCATTTACGGTGAGTAAACCTGCAACAAAACTATCCACCCTCCAGGTGAGTGAAAACACCGCAACCCCGCTTTCAGCCACGGCCACGGCAACACCGCCTGTTATCTGCCTCGGACAAAGTTCCCAACTCAATGTGATCCCGGCCGGAGGAGGTGGGACCTACACCTATTCGTGGACCTCTGTCCCGGCAGGTTTTACCTCCACTTTGCAGAACCCGGTTGTGGCACCCATTGTAACGACGCAATACACCGTCACCGTTTCTGATGGCACCGGTTCCGTTGACGCTCCCACGGGGGTGACGGTCAATCAGCCGGCAACGGCCAGTGCAGGCAATGATACCACCTGTGCCTACCTGACCACGCAGGTCCCCTTATCCGGCAACGCCACCAATTATTCCGGTGTGCTGTGGACCACCTCAGGTACCGGTACTTTTAGTTCTCCGGATGCACTTTCAGGTTATTATTATCCAAGCCTGGCCGACAAAAACCTGGGATCGGTTACCCTTACCCTGGCCGCCGCAGCCCAATCACCCTGTACCACAGCTGCAGCAGACGACCGGGTTGTTCATTTTGAAGCCCCTGTTGGAATTCCGGACAAACAAAATTCTTTATCCCGGGTTGTGTTATTCCCGAACCCATCCAAAGGGATGTTCTCACTTGGTTTTAATGGAGATGGTAACGCTGTAATGACCATTGCAATTTCCGACATCACCGGAAGGACCCTCCTGCAGCGGACGGTGAACGGTTCATCCGGTCAGCCCGGGCAATTCAACATGACCGAAAATCCCAAAGGGGTGTACTTTGTGAAGATCAGGACCTCTCTGGAATCAAATGTTCAGAGACTTATTATTGACTGATCATGCTGGCAGAATAGATAAAAGTCATAATTCTGTTGGGCAAAAAAAACCCTTGTAAAACTAGGTTTTGCAAGGGTTTTTTGCGTACAGAAAATAAATATTTACCAGAAACTGCAAAAAAGGAAAAAAAATCAAAGTATGGAATAACAGTAACCAAATGAGCAGCCTTGGCTGTTGCGGTGACTGAATACTGTTACAAATAAATCACATCATCGAGCAACAGGCGCAGCTGCGAGTTGGTTACTGCTATTCTGAAGCACTATTTCCTTCAGCAACTGCTTTTGCTGCAACCACCTTTTTCTGAACTTTAACCTTGGGGGCTGCTTTTTTCTTGGCAACTTTTTTGGCCGGATTCTTTGCAACTTTTTTAGCCGGTTTTTTAGCGGCTGCGGTTACCAGGGCTCCCACCACCGCTTCAACGGCTGCGGGCGCTTTAACAGCCGCCTTCTTTTTGGCAACGGGTTTTGAAGCCGGTTTTGCAGCAGCTTTTGCAGCGGGTTTCGCAACCGGTTTGGAAACAGGTTTCGCCACGGATTTTGCAGCAGCTTTTTCAACAGGTTTCTTCACTTCGGCCTTGGCCTTTACTTTATGTGCTTTTTTCTTTGCTTTTTTTGGCAGTTTTTCAGCAACAGCTTTTTTTGCCGCTTTACCAGAGAGTTTCTTCAGGATTTCCTGGAGTTTCTCTACATAGAGTTTTGCCTCAAGAAGTTCATCACTGTACATCATGATCATCGACTCCAGTTCCTGATCATTAAAGTTTATTGTCTTCATGTTTTTTGTATTGGTTTCAGATGACAAATGTATATTATTTCAAACGATTACAAAATTTTTGCAATATGGAATTTACTTAATGTTGTTTTTAATAACTTTACTTGTCGAGTTTAAGTAATGGTCGGGATCGCGGGGATTCAATTCTGCCGCTGGGTGGAAGGTCATCAAATTAATCGCAAACAGAGACTGAATATAGCTATATGGATGCCTTGAACAAACCTGAATCCAGGAAAATTGATTTTGAAAATATTTTCAAAATCTCTTCTGACCTGATTTATCTCCTTGACTCTGAACATTGCATCCTGCGTGCCAATGATGCATTTGCTGATCGCCTGGGAATATCACCGGAAAAACTGGTCGGTTCAAAATGTTTCGTGCATATGCATAAAACCGAGGGACCAATCCCTGGTTGTCCTCATTCACAATTACTAAAGGATGGCCTGGAACACAAAGCCGACGTTTTCCTGGAGCAATTGAACGGATGGTATTCCGTAACGGTGAACCCGTTAAGGGATGAGCAGGGGAAACTTTTCGGATCCATGGTTGTTGCCCATGACATTCATGAACGCCGGCAAATGGAACTATCCCTTACAGAAAGCGAAAGCACTCTTGAAACGGCCCAGCAGATCGCTCACCTGGGGAGCTGGGTTTGGGATATGAACACTGGTATCGTAAGTTGGTCAAAAGAGATGTACCGCATTTTCGACATCAGTCCCGATACTTTCGACGGGAAGCCTGAATCACTCCTGAAGATCATTCATCCGGATGATGTTGCGCTTTACACCCATGCCATGCAGCTGAATCAATCGACTGGGATGGTCCCCTCGCTTGAGTACCGTATTATTCACAGGGATGGGTCGGTACACTACCTGTTTGGGGATGGAAAAGTAGAATATAACGGGGATGGAAAACCTGTAAAGAGTGTTGGCACTGTTCTGGATATATCTGAGCGCAAAAAAAACGAACTGGCGATAATCCATGCAAAAGAACAAGCCGAAGAAAATGAAATCCGTTTAAAAGTAGCTCAGAGGGCCAGCAAGGCAGGAACCTGGGATTGGGATATTGTAAATAATACCTTTTACTGGTCCGATGAATTTCTGGATATTTTTAAGATGCCAAAGGATACCGTAGCCGGATTTGAAGCATGGACAAAAGCATTGCATCCTGATGATGTGGGCAAAGCATCCGGAAAAATATTGGAAAGCATTGAAAACAGGACTGAATTAATCAATGACTACAGGATTATCCTCCCGGATCAGGAAATTCGCTGGATCAGGGCTCTGGGAACCACCGTTTATGAAAACGACAAACCAAAACGGCTGATCGGGTTGTGTTTGGATATAACATTGCAAAAGGCAGCCGAAGAGGAATTAATCCTGGCCAAAGAGAGGGCCGTGGAAAGCGACCGTTTAAAATCGGCCTTCCTCGCCAACATGAGCCATGAAATCAGAACCCCCATGAACGGAATCCTGGGCTTTGCCGGGTTATTGAAGAACCATGGATTAACCGGTAAGCAGCAAAAGGATTATATTCAGATCATCGAGAAAAGCGGCAAACGGTTGCTCAACCTGATCAATGACATCATTGATATTTCAAAAATAGAGTCGGGGTTGATGGATGTTGTCCTAAAAGAATTAAATATCAACGAAATAATTGAAGATATTTTCGCATTCTTTAAACCGGAGATGGAGCGAAAAGGATTGAAGTGTTTTTATAAAAACGCATTGCCGGCCAAAGAAGCTAAAATTCAATCGGATCACAATAAAATTGCGGCCATTCTTACCAACCTCGTAAAAAATGCCATTAAATTCACTCCTTCAGGATCCATTGAATTTGGGTATGAGAAAAAGGGTAACTGGCTTGAATTCTTTGTAAAAGACACCGGCCTTGGGATTCCTGAAGAGCGGAAACAGGCCATTTTCGAACGCTTTATCCAGGCTGACCTTGAGGATAAACATGCTTTTGAGGGCGCCGGTCTCGGCTTGTCGATTGCCAGGGCCTATGTAGAGATAATGGGAGGCAGGATTTGGGTGGAATCACAGGAGGGGAAGGGGGGTTCCTCCTTTTATTTCACCATTCCTTATACTGTAAGGGCAGAAAAACAAAACGCAGTGATAAACATGGTTCAGCCTGAAAGAATCGGAAAACAGATTCAAAACCTGAAAATATTGATTGCCGAAGACGATGAGACATCGGACATGTACATGACCCTGCTGGTTGAGAAGTTAAGCCGGGAGGTGTTGCATGCAGCAACAGGAGAGGAAGCTGTTGAAATCTGCCGCAGCCACCCGGACCTGGACCTGGTTTTAATGGACATCAAGATGCCCGGGCTGAACGGCTATGAATCCACCCATCAGATCCGTCAGTTTAATAAGGAAATTATCATCATTGCCCAGACAGCGTTTGGCCTTGCCGGCGACAGGGAAAAGGCAATGAAAGCAGGGTGCAGCGATTATCTTTCCAAACCAGTTAATGAGGCTCTGTTATTATCGATGATACAAAAGTACTTTTCCCGGTAACATCATACGATTCGCTGGATGGTGCAGCTGCATGGTTATCAGATGATGGTCACCTTCACGATCATCAGATCCTGTTCGGCCTTGATCTTTACAAAGTAACATCCCTTTGGGGCACCCGAAAGATCGAACGAATAACGCTTGCTGCCTGAACATTTTCTCAGGCAGGTCACTTTCCCGGTATAATCGAGGATGGTCACCTCCATCTCCTTCAGTCCCAGCTTCCCGGTGATAATTTCAAAAAGCCCGGTATTCGGGTTCGGAAAGATCCGGATCTCCTCCTTTGTCATATCATTTGCAGAGACAACCGAAGCCTCCTGGGTTACGGTGACAACCAGGGGGGTGATGCCGGCAACGGTCACGGAGATATTGGCTGTTCGCGGACTGTAGGTTACATTCTCGGTGTAATCAGCCTGAATGGTTCCGTTCCCGCTTCCTGAATTGGTTACGGTACACCAGGGGGCCTCGCTCAGCACATTCCAGGTTGTATTGGAGGTAACGTCGAAGGAGGTATTTCCGGCCAGTGCCGTGACATCCTGGTTTGCCGGGGTGACCGATAACACAGGGAGAGTACCTGCCTGGGTTACGGTGACCGTTTGTGCCGTTACACCTGGTGCACTGATGGTGAGTGTGGCCATCCGCGGGGTGACATCCGGGTTATCAGAGTAGCTGGCTGAGATTGTTCCGTTCCCGTTTCCTGATGCGGGATTGGGCGTACACCAGGTCATGTTGCTTGAAACCGTCCAGCTGGTGTTTGAAGTAACGGTGAATCCGGTCACCCCTGAATTGGCGGTGACATCCTGATTGGGAGGAATGACGGAAAGTACCGGAGTTGCCCCGGCCTGGGTCACGGTGACCGGAAAGGCCGGCAGTCCTGACACGACCAAGGTAAGGGTGGCCACCCGCGGAAGGACATCCGTATTCACCTCATAGCTTGCAGTGATGGTTCCGTTGCCATTTCCCGACGCCGGGGTGGGTATGCACCACATAACATTGCTTGAGACTGTCCAGTCGGCATTGGAGGTCAACGAAAATGTGGTTGACCCCGCCGGGGCGGTTACATCCTGGTTCAAAGGAACGACCGTGAGCGTTGGTGTAATCCCCGCCTGGGTGACCGTCACTATTTTGGTTGGCGCGCCGGGGGCTGAAACCGTGATGCTGGCTATTCGTTGGGTTGTGGTTGCATTCTCGGCATAGGTCGCCACAATGCTTCCGTTGCCGGTGCCTGACGGGGTGACCGTGCACCAGGAGGTTGCATCACACACAGCGGTCCAGCCAACCGGGCAGGTGACCGAAAAGGTTGTTGTTCCGGCCGGTTGGGTGACATCCTGGTTTGTGGGTGTAACCACCAGGTTGATCCCTGATGTTCCTGTGACCGAAATGTCGTCGATGCAAACGCCCCGGCCATACATGGCATCTCCTTCAAAAGCGATCTGAAAGGTTGAGGAGATGGTGGTCAGGTTGATGGTCTCTTCGGTCCAGGCCGTGATATTCTGGGTGTAGGTTTGCAGTAAATTCCATGTTCCCGTCAGGGAGGTCCGGTAGAAAATTCTTAACTCATCCTGGTCGGGCGTCCAGAGTGCCTGGGTGTGCCAGAATTTCAACTGGACATTGATGTACCCGGAAAGGTCAAAAACCGGGGTGATCAGCTTGTTTTTATTGCTGGCTGAAGTGTTGTCTTTCAGGCAGGCGTTGTAGGTTCCTGTGTGTGCGTTGGCGGGATATCCGCTCCCGTTTCCTGTCAGGAACTGCCAGGCCGGATTGGCGTTTTCCTCCGACCAGCAGGCAGGCCTGACCGCACCCCCTTCAAATCCTTCACTGAAGGGCAGGGAGAGGATGGTGCCGCATGCGGTGGTAAACTGCAGGTCGTCGCCATAAAAGGTCCCGTTGCTGTTGGTGGCATAGGCCCTGACGTGATAGGCAGTGACCGCTGAAAGACCGGTTAGGGAGCTTGTAAACACCCCTGTGCCTGAACCGTCGGTGGTATGGTTCCCTGTGACGATTGGGTTGGCCGTGGTGGCCCAGCAAACACCCCTGGCGGTGACGGCACTGCCGCCATCGGTGGTCACATTTCCCCCGGAGGTTGCCGAATTGGTTGTAATGGCTGATGCGGCGGTTGTAGTAACGGAGGCCGCACCGGGGGCAAAGGTCAGATCCTGTCCATTGGTGGTCCCGTCGGTATTTACGCCAACTGCCCTGAAGTGGTAGGTTGTACCTGGTATCAGTCCGGTAAGGTCAGCGCTGATATTCACGGCGGAGGTTCCTGAACCTGCAGCGCCCGTGGTGGTTGAATTTCCATAGCTGACGCTGGTTCCATACTCGAAATGGTAGGATGTGACGAGTCCGTTGGGGTTGACTGTTCCGTTGAGCGTTGCGGTGGCGAGGGTAACACTGGTGGCAGGGAGGGTGACGATGGTGGGAGCATTCCCGAATTTGAAGGAAGCAATCCTGGTCTTTCTCGTTCCGCCGGGGCCAATATATTCGGATGTAAACCAAAAGGTTTCGTTATCGGCCGGGTCAACGCACATCTGCGAATAATCTCCCCACCGGTTATAACCCGACTGGGTGTTGGCTCCATTGATGATCACCTCTTCAGGAATATCGAGGATGCCGGCACCGGCAACATAGGCGCCTGCCGACTGGCCGGTGTAACGGATGCTGGGATAGACCGTTGAACTTGAAACAGAATAACCGAGGGCGATTTTATTGTTGGGATTGAGCATGATGCTCCCCATCCACCTTGAATGGACATCGGGGGCGTAGGTACCCGACTGCCTGAGGGTCCAGCTCCCTGAGGTCTTTCTCAGTTCATACCAGCGGATGCCGGCATGGTTGGTCTGATCTACATCCACCGTATGACAGCACACGATGGTCTGGTAGGAGTTAAAGTTGCGGTACTGCGGAACATTCATCACCACCTGCGGGATGGCATCGAGTTTCTGACTGGTTCCGGGCTGAACAATGTTATCCCAGGTGCTTCCAAAGTCACTGTCGAATGCGGGAACAGTTAACTGCTGGACCCTTGAAAAAGTTGAAGAGGCGGGGGTTGTCCAGTTAACCGCGAGTTCGTATATCCATAACTGATCACTTCCACCCCCGATGGCATCATCGTTGAAGGCAATGAATAAACCCGGAGAACCTGCAGGGGCGAATGCCCCGTCATTGTCAACCGGGGGAACACACATGAATCCGTCGAGTGAGGCCGGCCTGTTGGGATTGTTGAATCCAACGTACTGGGCCGTCAGACCCTGCAATATCTTCGACCGCTCAAACACGTAAATATCTTTGGTTGAACTGTTGTTGTCTCCCATATAGTAACCATCCTGCCAGATGCTGAATTTGGGATAATCGGGCACGGCGTCGACGACAAATGAATAGGTGTACCAGCTTCCGGTCGGATCATTGGTAACGGAGACGGCCATCAGGATGTAGTTGGTGGATCCGGAAATGGAAAACTCGGTAACAAACCAGCGGTCGGCCTGTTCATCATAGAGGATGATGGGATCCCCGTCGTTGTAATTTGAGCCCGGGACCCCGCTGAAAAGGAGGTTCATGTTGGTGGGACCTGCCACAACTGCTCCCGCCTTATTGTAGATGGCGTAGACGCAGTTGATGGTCTGCATGAAATGGTTGGGGCCTGCCGTTCCATTGCAATCGGGAGGATAATAGGGGGAGGTTTGTCCGTCGAAATTGGCGATGGGAGCCCTCGGACTGCCGGTGGTTCCCATCATCTGCTGCCATACCGGATCGGGACCCTTTGGCAGGGCCGATGAAGCAAACGGGTAGGAACGATGGTTTAAATCTTCGTTTCTTTCCCGGTCGTCGGCCTGGAGTTCCATTTGATGAATTTGGGCAGGGGTCATGGCCGGAAGATCCCTCAGGGGCCGGCTGGTTCCCAAAAAAGTTCCTGTACCGGTGAACAAAGGTTTTGCGGGTTTATCCTGGGCATTTACGGCTAACAGTGACTGAAACAGGAGGAAAATGAGGATCAGGGTAACTTTTTTCATATGGTTCTGCTAATAAGGATGGATTAAGATAACAACATGTCGTACCGGAAAAACGGCTAATTTATAAAAATTACCCTAACATCCGGGAAAATTTTATCACGAAACGCCGGAATGCCCGTGCGGACTTGAACCAACCAGGTAGGAGATCAGGAGATCATTTTTATTGCCGCTGGTTCCGTCATAGGTTAGGGTAACTACCGGGATCCCGGTGATCTGCTTGATTTCATTGGCCATGGCTTCGGTAACCAGCGCCGGGCAGCAAAAGGCAGGGTTGGTTTGAACAAACAGCGATATATCAGGGTAGTTTTCAAGGATATAAAAGATCTTCAGTATGTTTTCGTAGGATTCGCCTGAATGAAAGGGATCGATGTTGAATTTCTTCAGGTGCGTTTCAAGCTTCACCGGATTCACGACGGGCTTGTTTCCCAGGTATTTTTTAAAATGTTTATAGTACCTGTCTTCCAGTATTTTAATACTTGACAGCATGACCCGGTAGAGCCCCGTTCTGAAATAATCACCCCGTTCGATGGCGCGGCGTATCACATTTTCAATGGTGATCTTTACCAGGTCGGTATAGGGTGTTGTGATCACCTCGCCCCCGTTTTCTTCGATATCACGGATCAGATCCTGGTTCATGATATCATTGTCCCGCACATACAGGTCGCCAAAAATGGCCACAGCGGGCTTTTTCACCTTTTTTTGCCTGATCTTGTCAAAAAGAGCAATGACTTCAGATACGGCAGCATCCATGGAGCGGTTCCCGAGAAAGGCTGTTTCGAGCAGCCCGATGCTTTTTGCAATGGTTTCGTCGGTCTCCCCGGCGATGACTTCGTAGGGTCGTATTTTACAGCCGACCTTCCGGATCAGCCCCCCCAGCAGGTAGGCAAAATAGGCATAGTAACTGGTACTGACGGCGATTTCGAGATGGGACAACTCCCCTGAATAGACGGCCGCTTTCTCAAATCCATGGCCATAGTCCTCCAGCAGGTTCTTGACATAAAAAGGGTAGAGCCTCAGGTTGCAGGTGAGATAGCATTTGGTCATCCACAGGATGGTTTTTTCAGGGGCCAACCGGTGCTGTTCAACATAGTCGATGAATTCCTGGGCGATGATGTTCACCGGCAGGCATTGCCCGGTATTGTATGCCATGCTTTTCCGGATGATCATGTCGCTGGATTGCATCAGCCGGGCATCGATGCCACCCCGTTTCAGGTTGGCCACCAGCAGCGGTGCAACCAGGTTATCCCAGTTGGGGAACAGCATCGTTTTCCCATTGATCCTGGTTTCGAGATGCGGAAGCAGTTCCGTCGAATGAATGACAGGGATGGCGCGGTCCTGCGCCGAATGATTCCTGAACGACCTGATCGCCGCCTCGATCCTGGTTTCATACCCGACATTCGAATCATGTTCATCGATCTGGAGGATCAGGTAGGGCTTTTGATATTCATTCAGCAGTTTTTTGAAATATTCGAGAATAAATGAATCAGGCGCACATTTAAATGCCGTGATCAGCACCGGGTAGAGATTTTTGGTGGTGGCTGCGGTTTTGGCCGTTTCCAGGATCTGTGCGGCATAATGCCAGGGAATTTTCCGGAGAAGCAGTTCGGTCTCCTCCTGCCCGGCCTCATCGGGGTGAACCATGTCCTGGAAAAAGGTCCTGATCCCCATCCGTGCGAAAATATCCGGAATGCCTTTGTTCATCGACTTTGTAAGTACCACGTAGGGCCGTCCGAGCAGCACGACCGAGATGTTGTTTTCCGGCTTGAATTCCGACCTGAAGAATGCGGCCAGCTTGTTCTTGTACTGTTGTGAAAAAAGGAGCGCCTCCTCATAGGCAGTTTTGACTTTACCCGGTGATGCAGCGGTTCCAAGGAGCGGGCGGAGGGTTTCAACAAGCTTCCGGATGACAGGCCGGTTCCCTTTTGAAAAATTAAACATGGGAGAGAGGAGCTTCCCTGCGATTTTTTTGTCCTTCATCGTAAAAACCAGGGAGGCGGCGTACTGGGTATAGTAGCAAAAATAGCGGTCGGAATTTTCCTCTTTATCCTTTGTTTCGAGCGAAACCGGAAAAAAGATCCAGTCGGCTTTTCCGGCCAGCCAGGCTATTTGTCCATACATGGAATCGATGGGGGAACAAAACTCCGCCCCGGCAACGCGCTTGCCCGTTTTCACCGAATCGGTATAGCGTTCGCTCGTCACCGTGCGGATCGATAAATTGGTAAAAAACCTTTTCCAGAGGGTCAAATCCTCAAAGAGGTGCAGTGAAGCGGGCAGGCCGATGATGAGTTCCCGGCCGAAGGATTCCGGCTGCCTTACATGACCCATCCTGGCCCGTTCATCCAGGAGGTTAAACAGGGCGGCATCGGGGATGTGTTTTTTTGTTTCATAATCGCGGCCGCAGAGGAGGCCGTATGCTTCCTGTTCTCCCCGTATTTCGGAGAGGCTGATGTGGCAATGGTTGTTGCAGATCGTGCAGCGTTCAGAACGGATTACAATGGGTTCCTTGTAGATGCTTAACCCCCTGAAACTTGTTTCGGCCGGTTTTTCTTCACCCAGGAGAAGCGCCACACCAAGCGCCCCGGTAAGATGACAGTAAGGGGATACAAATATTTTTTTGCCCAGCCTTTGCTCAAAGGTGGCGACCAGCGACCTGTTTTTTGCAGTGGCTCCCTGGAAGCAGATGTGGTTGCCCATGGAACCTTCGACGGCCACTTTTTTCAGGTAATTTTCCATCACGGCATGCAGGGTGGTCACCAGGATCTCGTTGACCGAATACCCTTTGTTCATCAGCTGGTTGGTGTCGCGTTCCATGAACACGGTACAGCGGTCGCTGGCCAGGGGCGCCGAAACGCCTTCGGCCCGGCTTGAATAGTCCTGCAGGGGACAGCCCAGCTTGCGGGCCTGTTCCTCCAGAAAGCTGCCCGTGCCGGCCGCACAAACGGCATTCATCTGCGAAAAGGTGACCATCCCGTTTCGCATCAGGGTGAACTTTGAATCCTGCCCCCCGATTTCAATGATGGTATCTGTTTCTGGATTCAGCGCAAAGGCAGCCCTGGCGTGTGCCGTAATCTCATCCACCACCAGGTCGGCATGGATGATCTTGCCGATGAACTTCCGTCCCGAGCCGGTTGTGCCCGTACCCCTGATTTGCAAACTGATCCCCTGCCTGGTCGCAAGGTCATCCACTGCTTCAAAAATCGCCTGGATGGCCTCAACCGGTTTGCCCGAGGTATAGGTATAAAATCCGGCCAGCGGCTCATGATCCATGCCGGTCATGATCGCCTTGGTACTGGTCGATCCGATATCAATTCCAAGGTAGGTTTCGTACTCCTTTCCCTTTTCCGGCGAGGCATACAGATCGGCCTGGACTGCTGCCTGATGCGGCGAAACAACCGGAACGAAGTTCCAGGAGGCCTTGCTGGTGAAATCGGGGTAATCGGAAAGTTTTAATTCCAGCGGGGGATGAAAATAGACTTTGTCCTGTTCATCAGGCAGCAGCAACTCCTCCAGCGAGGTGATCGGGTCTTGAGGAAACTCCCTTTTTTCCTGCAGCCAGGCATGGCAGGCCCCGATGGCGCCGATACCATGGGCCAGTTCATGCTGCAGCAACTTTGTACCGAGCTGTTGTTCGAGGTGACGAACTACCGCCCCGTTGCGGGAAACGCCCCCGGCAAAAAAGATGGGTTGCCCGGGGGGTTCCTGGTTGAACAGGGTATCGACAATGTTAATGGCCAGTCCTTTACAGAGGCTGTCGCAGATGGCCTCCAGCGAAAATCCCTGCTGCTGGGCATGAATGAGATCGGTTTTGGCAAATACTGAACACCGGGAGGCAATCTCCGGGATGGGTCCCCTGTTTCCCAGGGCGATGGTGCATAGTTCTTCTATCCCGGCGAGGTTGAGACGAAATGCCTGCTGGTCGAGGAAACTCCCGGTTCCGGCTGCACAGGAAGAGTTCGACCTGACCGATTCAAAACAGCCCCGGTCATCAAACCTGACCACCATGAATTTCTCGGCCCCAACCATAAGCAGCGACCTGGCCTGGGGACAAAGTACCTTGGTTCCCCTGATCAGTGCCACCTGGGGATTGCAGAGTCCGATCTTCGCAGGATTAAAAAAGGGAGCGGAACAGGCAGCCAGCCCGCGAACGGTTGACAGATCCATCTGTTGACCGGCGTTTCTGAGACATTCACGGATCTGCCCCTTGTGAAAAAGGTAAAAAGTATTCAGGATCTTCCCTGTCAGGTCCATCCGGACGATCGAAATCGTGACAGAGCCGACATCAATGCCGAGCAGGGTTTCAGTTACAGGAGGGTCATCTTCATCACGAAGGTTCAGCGTCATGAGGTTTTGTCGTAAACGAATGACAGCAATGATCAGGTTACTCGAGGCAATTGTCCATTCCAAGCACGTAAGCAATGGCGCTGCCCATCTGCGCTGCCTGCCGGTAGTCGTTGCAGGCTCCTATCTTGTCTTTCAGTTCCCATTTACACAAACCGCGGCTGAGGAAGAATCCGTAATAGGATGGGTCGACATCAATCAGCCAGTCATAATCGCTGATGGCTTCGCGGTACTTTTTCAGGATAAAACGGGTGGCGGCCCTTCCGGTATAGGCTGCCATATTTCCCCCATCAAGCGCAATCACCTTTGAATAATCGGCCTCCTGTCCCCTGAAGTCGTAGATGGCCCCCTTTGCAAAGGCCCTTTGCAGGTACAGTTCATCATCCATGGGATCGAGGCGCACTGCTTTGTTCATCCATTTTATCGCAGTGGCATAATCGCCTACCATGTCAAACTGCGCTTCAGACTGGAACTTGTAATAATCCAGGGAATCCCTTTTGGCGACGGGTGGTTGCCCGAATGCAAAAGTGGAGATCAGGAGGATTACTAAAATCAGAAACTTTGTTTTCATATAATTCCGGTGATTATGAATACAAACATAAACAATTTTATTTCAAAAACTTTTTTCCGGAGCAATCAGATCCAGGATCCCGTTGATGAAGGTAAGGGGATGTGGCGGATTTCCCGGAACATACAGATCGACCGGAACCCGGGATAAAAATTCCCTGTTCAGTGCGGCACCTCCGCTGAAGATGCCCCCGCTGATGGCATCGGTTCCAACAAGGACAACGATTTTTGGCGATGGAACGGCATCGTAGCAGATCTGCAGCGCTTCTGACATATTCTGAGGGATCGGACCGGTGATGACAATGCCGTCGGCATGGCGGGGAGAGGCCACAAATTCAATTCCATACCGTCCCATGTCGAAATTCACGTTCCCGGCGGCATTCAATTCCATTTCGGCCGAATTATCTCCGCCCGCCGACACCTGGCGCAATTTCAGCGCATGCCTGAACAACCTCCTGATCTCGCGGCGCACTTTATCCGGATCGAGCCTCACCGGCTGATCCATCCCGGATGCGACGATCAGGCGGTCGCGGGTATTGGCGGAAATTTTATAATCGCTGGTAAACCTGATCTTTCCGGGCAGCGCAAAGGCACATTCCCGGCAGAAAACACATTTACCCAGGTCGATGGTGCAACGGATCTGCGCCATTCCCGATAAGCCGGCAACCAAAGGTCCGGGCAGCGGGGCAGCGGGATCCACGCCCACCGCATCCACCGGGCAGAGATTCCTGACCAGTTCCGCCTCGGCCGCGGTGATATCCCCGCTGATGACAGGCCTTCCACGGAAAATTTCAGGCAGAACGGCCTCCCGGAGATCGGGAACATATTGCCGGCCATGACGCCGGAGGATATTTATCTCTTTCAGGGGCATCTTTCAGCTTTTACCAATGTCTGATCCCAAGGGGGAAATTTTTTCATGTTTTTTTCCATTTAGAGATCGTTCCCACAATAACTCAGGTTAAAACTCTTGTTGCACAGCGGGAAATCGGAGATCTCCTGGTTCCGTACCGCAATCGCCAGGGCCATCCAGTTGTGCAGCGAAGGATCCTTGGCCTTGTAATGGATGATCTTACCGGAATCATCGGTCACCGCAATATGACAAATCTCGCCACGCCAACCCTCCACCAACGAAATCGAAAGTGAGGCTGGTTTAAGCTTGAGTTCATAGATGGGCTTGTCGATTTTAGAATTATGATTTTCGATTTTTTCATTCGTAAATCGTAAATGGCTCCGCCGAGCTCCGCTTTGCTCCGGTTCGTCATTCGTAACTCGTAATTGGTCATTGGTCATTCCCGTCAGCATGGCGCGTATCACCTCCATGGACTTCTCTACTTCAAGTTTCCGCAGCATGGCCCTGGCCCACACGTCGCCTTTGTGGAGCATGGCCGGGTCGTAGAAATGATCTACATAGCCGGAGAAGGGATGCGACCAGCGGATATCGCGGTACATTCCGCTGCTTCGGGCTGCCATGCCCACCGCACCGATCAGTGTGGCCTGCATGGTGGTTACCCTGCCTGTTCCTTCAAACCGGCTCAGCACACTGGGCAGCGAGAAGATCCGGCTGGTTACCTGATTGTACCGCTCCTCAACCTCTTCCAGGTTTTTAAGGATCGCCGCCATGACCTCCTGCGTAAGCGGATAGTTGGTCCCGCCGGGGCGGATGAGTCCCTTGCCAAAGCGGTTTCCGCACCAGAGCTGGGTCGTATTGATGACAATGGTGCGCAGGGCTTCGTTCACCACCTGTCCGAACTGATAGGCGATGTCGGTGCACAATGCTGCCGTGTCGCCGATGTGAACGGCAATCCGCTCGAGTTCGAGCGCTACGATCCGCTCCATCGAGCGCTGCTGTGAAACCCTGATCCCGGCCAATGCCTCAACCGCCCCGGTATAGGCCAGCGCATGGCCCACCGTGGTATCGCCGGCCATGCTTTCGGCCAGGACCGACTGGGCCAGGATTTCCTGCTTTTCTGCAAAGAGCTTTTCTATTCCGCGATGCTGGTATCCCAGGTGGATCTCCAGGTGCAGGACCCGCTCACCATGACAGATGAACCGGAAATGTCCCGGTTCGATGATGCCGGCGTGGATGGGGCCGACCCCGACTTCATGCAGTGCTTCTCCCTCGATGGTATAAAAGGGATAATTGTTCATCACACTGGCCTGATCGGCCCTGTCGAACGGATAACGGATGGGCTTCAGCCAGGGATGACCCTCGAATTCAATGCCGAACTGCTCATGGATCTCCCGCTCAAAGATGTGGAACTGGAAATGTCTGACCGTGATGGAGTGAAGTGACGGAGCAGGATGCATGGGCTGTTCATGCGAAAAAAGGATGAGGGCATGATTCTCATCGGCGGCCATGCAGCAGATAAACCGGTATGCATCTCCCTTCGGAACAACGAAGTAGGCCACACAATGGGTTCCCTCCTCTCCCATCACCAGGTCGACAAATGCAGTAAAATCGGGATAGTTCAATACAGGAATGGCCTCCAGCGCCACCATGCCCGGATTTGAAAACAGCTCGATGTATCTTGTCTCCTTCATCATTTCGGCAGGGCGTTGATGATCGATTCTATCAGCTGGCGGAAGGGTGCAGGCTGAACAAAACAGATGAAAATGACCAGTCCGAAAAGAATGTACTGGCTGGCCGATTGCCAGGGGTTGACCTTTTGCAGCTCATGCAGCGGTTTTTCGCGCGGCTGTGAATAGACGATGTGAAGCACGCGGGTGAGCAAAGCGTAGAGGACAAAACAGAGCAGGGCGGCGGTGACAGCCAGGAGCAGCCAATCTTTGGAGGTGATCAGCGCCTTCATCAGGTACAGTTCCGAGATGAACATCCCCGATGGCGGGATCGCGGTGATGCACAGAAAACCCAGCAGCAGGGCGGTGGCCCCGGCGGGGTAAAGGTTCATGTAATTGCCCGATTCGTCAAGTTTGTAGGTTCCCATTACCTTGTACGACTGCCCCATCTGATAGAAGAGGCCTGCCTTGGTAAAGGAGTGGAGGACGATGTGCAGGATGGCGGCATAATAGCCGATACCTCCCACTCCAAGTGCGATGGCGACAATGCCCATGTTCTCAAGGCTCGAATAGGCCAGCATCCGTTTGTTGTGCTTGGCCTTGAGCATATACCCGGCCGATACCAGCAACGACAGAACCCCCGACAGGATCAGCACGTGGTTCATGAAAGGCAGGATGGAGGTGGCCGAGAAAAGGGCGTAGATGCGGAAGATGGCCAGGAACCCGACATTCATCAGGGTGGTGGAGATGAAGGCGCTGATGGGCGGGGGGGACACGGTGTGGGCGTCAACCGTTACAGTATGCATCGGGAACAATCCCATCTTGGTGCTGTATCCTACCAGGACAAACACAAAGGCAATCTTAAGGTAAAGGGGGTTGGCCATCCTGGCGATTTCGGTGATGGAGTCGAAGGAGAGGTGCAGCAAACGGACGTCGTGCACGGTAAATCCCAGGAACAGGATCCCCAGGTAAGCCAGGGCGATCCCGATGGAGCAGACAAAGACATATTTCCAGGTGGCCTCGAGCGCCATCGCCGTGCGGTCGTGGTAGATGAGCGCTGCTACGGCCAGGGTGGTGGCCTCGACAAAGATCCACACGGTGGTCATCCCGTTGGCCAGGTAGGCCCCCGACATGGCCGCCACCAGGCCGATCAGGGCGGCATGGTAGATGGCATACACCCGGGGTTTGGCATCCTTTACATAGATGAACCCGTGATAGACGGTGGTGATGGTAAGGATGGACAGGATCGACAACAGCAACACCCCGAGCGGATCGAAGGTGAAATAATCGAGCACCGTTTCGCCCAGGTGAAGCCAGGCATAACCCGAAAAAGCAATGTGTACCGCGACATACAGGATGGTAATGATCCTCGCCAGCAGCTTATTGTGCACCAGCCCGACCACCGCACCCATCAGGAGCGAAACCCCGAAAAATCCTGCTAATATGTAACCACCTTCAAACATTTACGATATACGATTTACGATTTACGATTTTTTTCGTCACGCGTCACGCGTCACCTGTCACGCTTTTTTCGTCACGCGTCACCTGTCACGCTTTTTTCGTCACGCGTCACCTGTCACGTCTTTTTTCGTCACGCGTCACCTGTCACGTCTTTTTAATCATCCCTCAGCATCGTCAGCTCATTTGCCGATTGTTTCAGTTTCATTACAAAGATCCCCAGGATGAGCACGCTGACAAAAATGTCGAGCAGGATGCCGATGTTGATCAGCATGGGCATCTCGCTGCCGATGGCCAGGGACAACAGCAGCACTGCGTTTTCGATCACCAGGAATCCAACGAGGTGCGAGAATATCTTTTTGTGCGAGATGATCATGAACATCCCGGTGTACACCGCGAAAAAAGCCACGATGAAGTAAATCATGTTGTTGGGCGAGGTATTCATCGAGAAGGAGATCACAATGCTCAGCAACAATCCCAGGGTGATGAAGAGCAGGGAATAAAATCCCGGAAGCGCCTTGTCGTGCACCCTCGCCTCACCTGTTTTACCGATGATGCGGAACAACAGATAGGGAACCACGATCACCTTGAACACCAATGTTTCAAGGGCCACGAAGAGCAGCGTCGACAGGGTGATGGCATGAAGCTCAAGAAATGAGAGGGCAAACAGCAAAACGCCCTGGAACCCGATCAGCCCGGCATAAACCGGGAAACGCTCCGTCATGCAGAGGTAAATCAGCGTAATGGCAAAGACGATGATGAGCAGGACATTCATTTAACTGATCATTTTAAAGGTGATCAACAGCACCAGGATAAAGGCCACCAAGGCAATCGAACTCAGGGTAACGATGAATTGCGGATTTTTTGCCATTTTTTTTCGGGCACGGAAAGATTCCATCATGCCGATCAGCCCAGCAAATATCCCCTGGATCAAAAAATAAACAACGACCTGGACCACCATCAGCCCTCCCTTTCCAAGGGTGGCTGCCAGTCCCTGATCATGCTGCAGCAGCCACTGCGGACTGTTTTCCATCATGGTCCCGGCATCAACCGGCACCAGGAAATTGGCGATGAGCAGGCCGTACATGGCAAACTTCAGCGCTGTGCCTATATGCATCAGGGCCAGGTCGAACCCGCTGTGGTCGAGGATCATCACCTCGTGGACCATGGTCAGTTCGAGGTGGGTTTTCGGATCATCCACCGGCATGCGGCTGTTTTCGATCATGGCGATCTGTACAAGCAGGTATACGGCGATAAACCCGATGATGAACGAATTGTGCCCGACAAACTGGAACGATTCAAAGATCTGCTGCATGGAGGTGTGGCCGGTCAACAGCGCCAGGGTGCCAAAGAGGATGAAAAAGGCGGGCTCGGCCAGCATGGAATAGAGGGCTTCGCGGTTGGCCCCCATCCCTTCGAAGCTGCTGCCGGTGTCGAGTGCGCCCAGGATGAAGATGAATTTCCCCAGGGCAAGCATGTAGGCAAAGAGCAGAAAATCGCCATTAAAGCCAAATAACGAGGGAACGCCGGGAAAGGGCAGCAGGAGCATGGCGCACAGGATGGTCGAAAGGTAGATGACCGGGGCCATGCGGAAAATAAAACTCGTGGTGGTGCTGAACACACTGCCTTTGTGCAGCAGCACCCAAATGTTCTTCCAGGGTTGCATGATCCCCGGCCCTTTACGGCCACTGGCCATGCTTTTCACCCGGAGGATGATGCCGGGGAAAAAGAGCGCGGTGACGATGGCGAGCAGGAATCCCATCATAATACATTCAGATAAAGCAGGATAAAAATAATGAGCATGAAGATGAAGGCATAGAGGATGTAATGCTGGATATTGCCGGTTTGCAGCCGCGCGATTTTTTTCAGGGCCAGCATGGAATAATCGGTGAACTTGTTGAGCACCGACCCGAACAGGTCGGTCGGCCGGAGTGAGAATGAACGCTTTTGGGGGAAGATCTCCTCCTCGGGAATTTCACGGTAATCGGCCCTCTCATTCAGCGCCGGGTTGGCCAGTTCGGCAAAGTTGGCGGCGTAGGAGGTGGCGGTGTACTGCTGACGGGCTGTTCCGGCCGTGTACCCGCATCCCCAGGTAGGTCCGTAAGCCACTTTGGCCGGTTTCAACACCCGCATCCGCACGTAAAGAAATCCTACCACAAACAGGATCAGGATGATGCCCATCAGGCTTATTTTGGATAAGGCAAAGACCAGCGGCCCAACCACCGGCTCCGGGCTGACATGAAACTGCACCCCGATCATCCCCATCAGGGGAGATAAAAACAGCATGGGGGCCAGTCCGATCAGCAGGATGACAGCGGCAATAAGCAACTTCGGGAACAGCATCTCCGGGGTGACGGCATTTTCCTCCACATGGATCCCGGAACGGTTCGTGCCGAGGAAGGTGAGTCCGAAGGCCTTCGAGAATCCAAAGAGGGCCAGTCCGCCGATCATCGCCAGCGCCAGGATGGTCATCAGCATCGACATGGTCTGAAAAACCGAGCTCGCCTGCAATCCTGCAAACAGGCCGTAATAGATGAGGATCTCCGATATAAACCCATTGAGCGGAGGCAGGGCGCAGATGGCCACCGAACCGAACAGGAAAAGGGCGGCTGTGCGGGGCATGGTGTGGACCAGTCCGCCCAGCGATTCAATGTTCCTGGTATGGGTGGCTTTGTAAACCGATCCCGCACCGTAAAACAGCAACGACTTGAAGAGCGAATGGTTGAGCAGATGGAACAACCCGCCGCCAAAACCCAGGAGGATCAGTGCAGGCTGGTTCAGTCCCAGCCCGATGGCCCCCAGTCCGATCCCGGTGCCGATGATCCCGACATTCTCGATGGTTGAATAGGCCAGCAGTTTTTTCAGGTCGGTTTGAACGATGGACATGACAATCCCGTAAAGACCGGTAAACACGGCGATGACCATGATGAGGATGCCGATGGTATACAGGTCGGACTGAACATAGGTGAGCACGCGCACGATGCCAAAGATTCCCATTTTGATCATCACCCCCGACATCACCCCCGACACATGCGACGGGGCAGCGGGATGCGCTTCGGGAAGCCAGGTGTGAAAGGGAATAAATCCTGCCTTGATGGCGAAGCCCGCGAAGAACAGGAAAAAGAGCGGGACATTGGGATGGGCTGAAAAATAAACGGGAAGGGCGTCAAACCCGAATTTCCCGGTAACTGATTCAGCCAGCAGGAAGGCAATGATCAGCAAGACGAGTCCCACATGCATCTGGATCAGGTAGTTGACGGCCGTTTTGAGGGTCGATCGTTTTTCAGCTTCAAAAAGGATCAGCATAAAAGATGAAACGGCCATAAGTTCCCAGGCAATCAAAAAGGCGGTCCCTTCGCGGAGCATCAGCACGCACAGCATGGATATGTGCAGCCACACGTAGCTGAAGTAGTGCAGGGCGAACCGGGCCGGTGTTTTATTTTCCCTGTAGGACCTCAGGTACCCGTTTGAATAGAGAAGCCCGGTGAGAACGGTGAAGTTGGTGACCAGGATAAAAAAGGCGCTGAGGCTGTCGAGGGTGAAGGTGATCGAACCCATGGGGCCGCTGGCCAGGAAGAGCATCGCCGCCCGGGTAGGATGAAACAGGACATTCACCGCCGGAACCGAAGTGAACAGGATGATGAACAGCGTGATTGCAAGGGTATACGGATAACGGATCCTGGAAGGGGTAACCAGGATGAAATAAGAGAGTAAAACCGGTGCTAGAATGGCGAAATTTTCCATTGGAAGGTGCAAAGTAAAGTCATTTGGCCGAGCCATCGGGTTGGAAGAGGAAGAAATTATAAACAGGGAGGTGTTAATGCGGGCCCGAAAACAACTACCTTTATAGTGTAAAGATGAAGGATTTCCTGAAACCCATTTTTCTTATCGTTTTTTTGTCCATCCTGGCCATTCCATCAGCTTTTGCAGAAGGAACACCCCAGCTCAACAGCAACAATGTTCAGAGTACCGTACTGTATATCTGCAATGATTTTGCAGGGCATTGCAGTTCGGGAGCCGGGATTAGGTCACAATTTGCAGCCTACGACAATACCCAGAGCGCTACTGATGCCGAGCGGCTGTATTTTGCCACATTATCAGATGAGCATGTATACCTGGGCTTTCAGGGTGCCATTTCCGGCGGAAACCACATCGTATTTCGTATTAAAAACCTGGCAGGAGCTGTTGTTCTTGCAGAACAAAACCTTCCCACCTCAGGGACCGGTTATATCTCCAACTTCAGCCAGGCGGTAAACGGGCCGAATCAACTGCCGCAACCTCCCATTACCAGCGGATACAACGCCATCGAATTCATTCCGCTCACCCCGGGAACCTATTACATAGAGTTCTCGGCCAGGAATAATGGGAACAATGCCATTTATACCGGGGATTTTAATCTCACCCTGTTTGACATCACGGTAGGAAATGCGGCCACGCACGAGGAAAAGCCAGGGCGGTTGTATTCCAAATGCTGGCAGTTTTATGAAACCGTAAACTTTACCGGTAAAAATTACTTTATTTCAGACGACGGAATTGTGACCTCCGCCCAATTTTCAGGCATGTCGGGCGGACACTGGATCCAGTACTGCAATCAAACGGGTTGCGGGAACAGCTCTGCAGCCTGGATCACCAACAGGAAATCTCTTTATCACCAGCAGGCGCTGTTCCCGCAATATAAAATTTTCCTGAACTCTCCTGATCCGGTTGTGTTTCCTCCGGCCACCACCCTGGGACAGCTCATCGCCCCGCTTCCTTACGGCTTGCAGAATTGCCAGACCGGGCACATTGTATTTCATGTTACCGTCGATAAACCGGGGAATGCAGAGATTGGCCTCACCTTCCCGTCACCATACCAGCCCCGAACCCTGAACCAGGCTGTTGTGGCGGGCGATAACCTGTTTGACTGGGATGGTCTGGACGGAACCACCCCCACAGGCCTTGCTATACCAAATAATACAACCATCCAGTTTACGGTCAAATACATCAACGGGCTGACGAACCTTCCGCTCTACGATGTGGAGCAAAATTCAAGCGGATTTACCATCGCCCTGGTGAGCCCGGCCGGGACCACACCAGCCGTGTACTGGGATGACACCAATATCCCATCGGGAACAAACCATGCAAACCCACCGGGTTGTGTCAGTCCCCCCGGATGTCATCCCTGGTCAGGATCACCCTCCGGTGACCTGAACACCATGAATACCTGGTGGTATAATGTATCCACTTCAACAAACCCGGTCACCATCGAGGAATACAGGGGACCTGCCACCCTGGTCTTTTTGCAGCAGCCTCCCCAGGAATTTTGTGCAAACACCGGTGGTCATGTTTTTTCAGTGACCCCTGATGTCAATACCGAGGAGTATCACTGGACCTACACGCCTGCAACCGGAGTTACCATAAACCAGGCTACACCCGGCAGTGCCGGAATCACCCTGAGTTTTGGGGCGGGTGCATCCTCAGGCGTGCTGCAGGTTTGGGGAACCAATTCAAATTGTGCAGCAACAGGACCCACCTCATCGCTGGCAATCTCCATCAATCCCGGACCCCTTCCAACCCTGACCGGGATGAACCAGGTTTGTGCCGGCACAGGCGGGGTTGTTTACACAACCAGCCCGGGCAAAACAAATTACGTATGGACCATCTCGGCCGGAGGGACCATCACTTCCGGAGGAACATCAACCAGCAATACCGCCACGGTTACCTGGAATACGGCCGGCGCCCAATCCATCTCCGTCGGCTTTACCGATCCAGTAACCCTATGTCCCTCGGCAAATCCATTCGTCCTTGCGGTTACGGTCAACCCCCATCCCCTTCCCACGCTGAATGGCAGCAGCCTCGTTTGTGTGGGTTCAAGCGGGATTGTTTACACCTCGGATCCGAATAAATCAAACTATGTCTGGACCATTTCGGCCGGCGGAACCATCACCTCCGGCGGAACCTCAACCAGCAACACCGCTACGGTCACCTGGAATACGGTTGGGGCTCAGACTGTTTCGGTAAGTTATACGGATCCTGTGACCCTTTGCCAGGCCCTTGCACCTTTCATCCTGAACGTTACCGTAAGCACCCTTCCTTCACCGACATTTACTTCAGGTTTAACCTCGGTATGCAAGGGAGTTCCCGGCAATGTCTACACCACGCAGGCGGGGATGACCAGTTACATCTGGGCAGTTACCGGGGGAACCATCACTTCGGGAGGGACATCCGCCAGCAATTCTGCCACCATTACGTGGACCGCCACCGGGGTACAAACGGTCAGCGTGAATTATACCTATCCGGCTTCATCCTGCACAGCGCCGAACCCAACGGTTCTCAATGTTACCGTCAAACCGCTGCCAACCCCTTCGGTCGTTAGCGGGAATAATTCGGTATGCCAGGGGGTGCCGGGGAACATCTATACCACACAAACCGGAATGCAAAATTATGTGTGGGTGGTATCCGGGGGGACCATCACCGCCGGCGGAAGTGCGACCAGTAATTCTGTCACGGTCACCTGGAATACGGTCGGAGCCCGTTCCGTCAGCATCAACTACACCGACCCTTCTACCGGTTGCAGTGCAGCCGGTCCGTCAGTTTTTAATGTAACTGTCAAAGCCCTTCCGGTGCCCTCATTCATCTCCGGCGAAAATTCAGTGTGTCTCAACATCCCCGGAAAAGTATATGTCACACAGCCTGCCATGAGCAGCTATGTATGGTCAGTGTCAGGAGGCGTGATCACGGCCGGGGGTGGTGCTTCTGATAATTCGGCCACCGTAACCTGGAATGCCGCCGGGGCCCAATCCATCGCAGTAAGTTATACCAACCCTGCCACACTGTGCACCGCCGCCGCCCCCGTCGTTTTTATTGTCACTGTAAACTCTCCTCCCTCACCAACCATCCTCTCCGGTGAAAATTCGGTTTGCAGGGGCTCCACCGGGAAGATCTATACCACCCAACCAGGGAAGTTAAACTATGCCTGGTCCGTTGCAGGCGGCACCATCACGGCAGGCGGGACCTCAACAAGCAATTCAGCCACGGTTACCTGGAACAGCGCCGGATCACAATCGGTCAGCATCTCCTATACCGACCCCGCCACGCTCTGTGCAGCAGCGGCGCCTGCACTCTATCCCGTTACAGTAAAACCGCTGCCGGTTCCCACCATTTCCGGACCGGCTGCCGCCTGTCTGAACTCCCCGGGACCTCAATATTTTACCGAAGCCGGGATGTCGGGTTACCTGTGGACCGTGCCTGGCGGAACTGTGACTCCGGGTCCCACTCCCGACCTGATCAATGTTGTTTGGAACACCCTGGGCACGCACACCCTCCTGGTGACCTATACCGGTCTCAACGGATGCAACGCGGAAATACCCAGTCAAAAACAGGTTCTCGTGAACACGCTTCCTGACCCTATCCTGACAGGAGCAAATACGGTCTGCTCCGGAATCCAAACCACCTATACGACCGATGCGGGCATGCAAAACTATCTTTGGTCCGTCTCCCCCGGAGGAACAATCAATGGCGGGGGCACAGCTTCTGACAACACGGTAGCCGTAACCTGGAATATCCCCGTCATGCAGCATGTGAGTGTGAATTATACGATGGGGACAGGCTGCACCGCCCCTGCGCCGAAAGATCTTGGGGTGACGGTAAATCAATCTACCACGCCCGTCATTGAACAAAGTCCTGCCGGCCAGGTTTGTGTGTTATCCTCCGCGACCTACACGGCCCAGCCAGGGATGACCGGGTACCAGTGGACCGTGTCTTCGGGTGGAAGTTTCAGTTCATCCTCCAATTCCAACGTCGTTACGATCCTTTGGAATGGTGTGGGGCCGCAATGGGTCAGTCTGAATTTCACCAATGCCTATGGGTGCAGCGACCCTGCGCCGACCCGTTCCGATGTGACGGTAAATTATCTGCCGGTAACTGTAATCACAGCACCAGCAGGGCCCGAATGCGAATCCATCCGGCATCCCTTTCAGACACCGGCTGATCCGGGCTGCACCTTTACCTGGACCATCAGCCCGCTGAGCCTCGGCACGGTTGCTTCGGGCCAGGGGTCGAATGCAGTGATCATCGACTGGCTTTCATCCGGCAATGCCGTCATTCACGTAACCGGGACCAATAACAGTTCGGGTTGTACAACCTCTTCAGATTACACAACCACCGTTTACCCCATCTCCCATCCTGTGTTCATCCCCTGTTTCGACCTGGTCACCACGCCCCATGCGAAAAAGTTCACCCTTCGCGGGGCCTCACCCTTCATCGCCGGGCAGAGTGTTTTCTCGGGTAACAGGGTCAGCCTGAATGTTTCATCGGGTCTGTATGAGTTCGATCCCGACGGCGCCACCCCGGGAGCCTACCCGGTCACCTTCACCTATACCAATACCTATGGCTGTCAGGCCAGTCCGCCTGTGGTTGAAATTACAGTGGAGAACAATCCATTCACCTGCGGCGGTTTCCTGACCGATGTCCGCGACGGGAAAAAATACAACACTTCGCTCATCGGCGGCAAATGCTGGATGGCCGGGAATCTCACCTTCGGCAATGTCCTTGCTGCCGATTTGCCGTCGACCGACAACTGCATCAACGAAAAATACTGTCTGCCGGCTGATGCGGGCTGCACCACGAACGGCGGCCTATACCAGTGGGATGAGCTGATGCGCTATGGCAGCACCTCGGCAAACCAGGGTGTCTGTCCCCCCGAATGGCATATTCCCTCGGAAACGGAATGGCAATCGCTTCTGCTGGCCGTTGAATCCCTGATTGTTCCCCCGGATGGAATTGCCGGGAGTTACATGAAGGATGCTTACCTTGACAATGGTTTCCATGCTTTGCTGGGCGGTCTTTTATATTTCAACGACACCTGGGCCTACACCTCCGGAAACGTTACCGGAACCCTCTACTGGACCAGCACCCCAAGCGGGACCGACCGCGCCATGGCCCGGGGAATGAACCTCTTCAATCCGAGCGTCTCAAGGTATACCGCAAGCCGCGCCAATGCCTTCTCTGTGAGATGCGTTAAAGATTAATCGATCGATTGCTTTATTTCTTTATCTTTACCCGGCTACTACATTGTGATCATGACGAAGAAAAAAAATCTGTTCATCGCCTTTGAAGGGATTGATGGAAGCGGGAAAAGTACCCAGGCCAGGTTGCTTACCGATCATCTGACCAAAGAGGGTCATAAAGTCTGGTTCACCTTTGAACCGACCGACAGCCCGATCGGGGTTATCATCCGGAATATCTTCACCCACAAGATGGAGGCTGACCACAGGACCATCGCCGGTCTTTTTGTAGCCGACCGGTTGCATCATCTGCTGGAAAAAAACAATGGCGTACTGAAAAAACTGGAGGAGGGCTATACCGTGATTACCGACCGCTATTATTTTTCATCGTATGCCTATCACGGAGCTCACATGTCGCTCGATTGGGTGATTGAGGCCAATGCCTTAAGCGCTGAGCTGCTGCGTCCCGACATCAATATCTTCATCGATATATCCCCCGAAATAAGCATGAAGCGGCTTACCAGCGGGAGAAGTTCGCTCGAACTTTTTGAAACCACTGAAAATCTTATCAAAGTCAGGGATAAGTATTATGAAGCTTTTGAAAAACTGAAGCTGAAGGAACGTGTGTTTATCACGGACGGAAACCGGCCGGCCGAAATGATTGCCGCCGATATCCTGAATGAAATCAGGTTACTCGTACCTTAATGCATCGATCGGGTTGAGACTGGCGGCTTTGCGTGCAGGGTACCAGCCGAAAAAGATACCGATGGCCGACGAGAATATGAACGACATAAGAATGGATTGGATGGTGATGGCTACCGGCCAGCTCAGAATGTTGGCGATCAGTTGTGAAACCAATACACCCAGGGTTACCCCGATAAAACCACCAAGCAGGCTGATCAGCAATGCTTCGAAAAGGAACTGAAGCAAAACATCGCGGCCCCGTGCACCCACGCTCATGCGGATGCCGATCTCCCTGGTGCGTTCGGTAACCGATACCAGCATGATGTTCATGATGCCAATGCCGCCCACGAGCAGTGAGATACTTGCAATGGTAGCCAGTAAAATGGTTAAGATGCCTGAAGTTGCGGTTGCGGCGTTGGCAATGTCGGTCTGGGTGCGGATGGTGAAGTCGGGGTCTTCCGATTGCCCCAGGTTGTGTTTGGCCTTCAGCACATCGGTGATCTCCTGCGAAGCGGCCGGGATCTTCGATTCTGTTGTAGCGGAGGCCAGCATGCTTTGAATATAGGTGATGGCCATCATGCGTTTCTGTACCGTGGAAAATGGCGCAATCACCATGTCATCCTGGTCCTGCCCGAAGGCATTTTGTCCCTTCTTCTCGGTGATGCCGATAATTTTAAATGGAATTTTGTTGATCCGGATGTAGCTGCCGATTGGATCGGCATCGGCACCGAACAGGTTCGTTACCACCGTTTGTCCGACAATGCATACTTTGGAGGCACTCCGGTCGTCGCTCATGCTGAAGAGGTTGCCACTGGACAATTTCAGATTCCGGATATCAAAATAATTGGGATAAACACCATAAACAGAGGTCCGCCAGTTAAGGTTCCCCGATACCAGCTGGCCGCTGGTACGTACCTGGGGAGTCACGAAAGCCACGGAAGGACAGCGGTTGGCGATGGCAGCCACATCCTCCAGGGTCATTTTCTGGGAAGATCCTGCCTCCATGCGCACGCCTCCTGTGCTGCTGGCCTGTGGCCAGATCATCAGGACATTGGTGCCCAGGGTGGAAATTTGCGCCTGGATGCTTTGCTTCGACCCCTGGCCGATGGCCAGCATGGCAATGACCGATGCCACGCCGATGATGATACCCAGCATCGTGAGAAAGGTCCGCATCTTGTTTTTAGACAAAGATCGTACAGTCGCTATTAAAAGATTTTTCATTTTCATAAGTCATCCTCCTCCACAATAACAGGCATAAGTGCCAATTCCTCCGTGGCATTTCTTTGCCTTTCCACTTCAATAGCCTTAATAATCCTGCCATCGCGGAATGAAATGTTTCGCTTGGTATAGGCTGCGATATCGGCTTCATGGGTTACAATCACAATGGTAATCCCCTTCTGATTCAGCTTCTGGAAAATGCCCATCACCTCAAGGCTGGTCCGGGTATCAAGGTTCCCGGTAGGCTCATCGGCCAGGATCACTACCGGGTTATTCACGAGTGACCGTGCAATGGCCACCCGCTGCTGCTCCCCGCCCGAAAGCTGGTTCGGGAAATGGTGGGCGCGGTCGGCAAGCCCAACTGCTTCGAGTGCATTCAGCGACCGTTCGCGCATTTCGCGGGAGGTGATCTTTTTGTTGTACATGAGCGGCAATTCGACGTTTTCCAACGCCGAGGTTCGCGACAAGAGGTTAAAGGATTGAAAAACAAACCCGATTTTATGGTTTCTCAGGTTGGCCAGCTGATCCTTTGAAAGGGTGCTTACATCCACGCCGTCAATCAGGTATTGACCCCGGGTAGGGACATCCAGGCAGCCGAGGATATTCATAAAGGTCGATTTACCGGAGCCGCTTTTACCCATGATGGCCACGAAATCATCCTTCAGGATGTCCGTATTGACTCCCCGGAGGGCATGGACCTCCACATCTCCCATTTTGTAAATCTTGACCAGCGATTTGACCGATATAATGGCTTTGTTCATGTTATCTTCCTCCCCTTGGACTGCCGCCTCTCTGCATCTGCGGTGCAAATGGATTTTGCTGTTGTTGCTGCTGGCTGGTCTGTGTTCCCTGCGACGAGGTCATGCTGAGAACGACCTCCTCTCCCTCCGCTATTTTACCACGGACTTCGGTATTCAGTCCATCCGATATTCCTGTACGAACCCGCCTTGGTTTAATGGAATCCCCTACTTTGATCCAGATCATGCCGAAGTTTCCACGCCGGCGTTCACCGCCGCCTGAACCACCCTGCATTCCGCCTGCCGCAGCTCCCGCGGTTCCTCCGCCCATCATCATGCCGCCGGATGAAGTCCCCTGGCGACCTGCACTGCCTGCATTACCTCTTTCCATGCCGCCTCCGGTACCATTCCCTGCACCACCCCCGGTTCCGTTGCCGGAACCCATATGGCGACCGCCTCCCTGGCCCCACATGGCACGTTTTTTCTTGATGGAATCAGGCAGGTTTTTTTCCATCTCGTCGATGTACTCCTGCGGGGGGCTGAATCTCAGGGCCGTTGCCGGAACCTTCAACACATCCTTCTCCTCCTGCACCATCACGGTAATGTTGGCGGTCATCCCGGGCAACAACTTCAGGTCGGGATTGGGAACGTCAATGATCACCGTGTAATTCACCACATTCTGGGTAACTACAGGCTGTAACCTGACCTGACGTACGGTTCCGTCGAAGGTGAGATCAGCATAGGCATCCACACTGAATTTTACTGCCTGGCCGACCTGGATTTTTCCGATATCGCCCTCGTCGATGTTGGCCTGCACCTGCATTTTTGTGAGGTCGTTGGCAATGGTGAACAGCGTTGGCGTACTGAAACTGGCTGCCACGGTTTGTCCGACATCAACGGCCCTGGATACCACCACCCCGGAAATCGGCGCAACGATGGTCGCATACCGAAGGTTGATCCTGGCACGGTTCAGAGCAGCCTGCGAAGAGGAGGCATTGGTTACTGCGGTTTCGTAGGTCGACAGCGACAGGTCATAGTCAGCCTGTGCCACCACCTTCTGGTCAAACAATACTTTCGTCCGGTCATAATCACGCTTCGCCTGATTTACCTGGATATCCGAACGTTTCAGGGATGCCTTTGCATCATCCACCGCCTGGACAAGGAACGTTGTGTCAAGCACGGCAATAACCTCCCCCTCTTTTACGACGGAATTAAAATCAACATAGATCTTTTTGATGATTCCCGACACCTGGGTTCCAACCTGTACTGTCGTAACGGCCTGCAGCGTTCCGCTGGCCCTGACAGTCACCTGGATATCGCCCTTTTCAATCTTGGCCGTGCGCCATTCGATCACCGCGCTTTTCTTCTTCCCGAAAATGAATATCACCGCAATCGCAATACCTACGATCGCCACAGCCAGAATAATCCAATAACTCTTTTTCATAACCTTGACCTTGAAATTTCTAAATTAAATCATAAACCTAAATACTATTTGTCACGCGTCACTAAAACTGTATCGCCTTCCCCTGGTAAAAATCCAGGATCTTCTGCTTGAAGATGTAATCGTATTTCGCCTGGATGAGATTCGACTGGGCCTGGGTGAAATTGTTCTTCTGGATCAGGAAATCGGTGGCGCTCATCACCCCTACCGTGAATTTCTTCTCTGAATTTTTATAAACCGATTCCACGGAAGTAACCTGCTGTTTGGTGGCTTCGTATTTCTTCACGGAGGCACGCATATCGGTATAGGTCTGTTCGATGCTCTTGCGCAACACATTTTTTACATTTTGTTCATTGAGCTGCGTGGTGATGAGGTTGATTTTGGCCTTGTCGATGTTGCTTTTTATCTGCCGGTTGCTGTAGATGGGTATTGAAATTCCCATGGTAAAGGATTGCCCGATGTTGTCCCATACCTGCTCATAAAACGGATATCCTTCAGGGTTTACCGCCCCCCCCTTTGTCCGGCTGGAGGCATAGTTGGTATTCATGTTGGCTCCGAGGCTTACGCGGGGCCAGTGAGCTCCCTGTGAAACTTTCAGGGCCATCATCGAGGCACTTGTTCTCAGTGATGCGCTGGTAATCTGAGGCTGAACGGTCAGTGATTTCTGGTAGATCTCCTCGTTGGTCAGCAGGGCCCCGGCTGCCGATTCATCCATCAAGGGAACCACAATCTCGAAATTATCGGTGATGGGAATGTCCATCAGTTGCAAAAGGGTCACCTTGGCCATGTCAAGCTGGTTCTGTGCCGTGATGACCGCGAGATTGTCGGTGGCCATCTGGGCTTTAATCTGAAGCAGGTCGCTTTCGGGTGACTTGCCGGCATTGACCATCTTATCGGTCCGGTCGACCTGTGCAGCGGTAGCTGCTTCCTGGCTTTTTGCGGCTGATAGTATTTCACGCGCAAACAGAACCTGCAGATATCCGGTGGTGATATTGAGGATCACATCGTTTTTCGCTTTTTCAATGTCCGAAGCCCCTGCCTGCACATTCAGGCGGTTTTGCCTGATCGTATTTGCATTTTGCAGGCCATTGAACAGATTATAACTGCTGCTGATGCCCAGGTTGGTTGAATGGTATGCCTCTGTTACAAAGGAGTTGGTGGTCGGATCGACGTTTTTTCCGACATTCAGTGCTTCGCCTACATTGGCACTGACACTTGGAATGCGGTTGGCTTTTACCTGTTCAAGGGTGACTTTGTTGAGTTCGTTGCTCATGCGGCTCTGATTGACCGAAATATTCCGTTGCAGCGCCGTGTCAAGGCATTGCTGGAAGGTCCATGGTTTGTTCTGGGCTCCGGCCGGCCCTGCTGTAATAAGCAGGGCGATAAAAAGCCAGGATGTTCGTTTCATATTATTCGGATGTTTTGTCGTAATGAATGATTTTAAAAAGCTGATCCCGGTAATGGTCGCTGATCGGGATTTCCTTTTTCCCGATGGTCAGCATCTGTTTCTGAACAAAGTCAATCTTGTTAAAGGCCACGATGAAGGAGCGGTGAACCCTGATAAATTCATTCGGGGGCAGTTTTTCCTCCAGCGACTTCATGCTCATCTGGGTAACGATGGGCTTGTCATGGATGTAGATCTTCACATAGTCCTTTAATCCTTCAACATAAAGGATCTCCTGGAGGTTTATCTTGTAGAGTTTGTAATCAGCCTTGACAAATAAAAAACCGGCCGGAGCTCCCGGTTCTTTGGCATTGGGTTGATTTGCAGCGCGATCGCGCAGATCGAGGTATTCCTGAACTTTGTTCACCGCCTTCAGGAAACGCTCAAACGGATAGGGCTTCAGCAGGTAATCGATCACATCGAGGTCAAAACCCTCGGTGGCATAATTTGAAAAAGCCGTGGTGAAGATGACCAGGGGTTTGTGCGGAAGGCTTTTTAAAAGCTGTATGCCGGTAATGTCGGGCATCTGGATATCAAGAAAAAGGAGGTCGATGGATTGGTTGCGTAAAATCTCCATGGCCTCTGCGGCGGAACGGCACGATTGGACCAATTCCAGGAAGGGAACTTTTTTGATGTTATCCTCGATCAGTTCAAGGGCAAGTCGTTCATCATCGATGGCGAGGCAGCGTATCATCATTTAAAACCGGATTTCAAGGTTCACTTTATACATTTTTCCGTCGTCGCTGATCTGAAGGTCATGTTTCGCCGGGTATAGCAGTTCAAGCCGGCGCCTCACATTTTTCAGCCCGATGCCCGACCCTTGTTCTACGGTGTCATCCTTCCCCTTGGCAATGTGGTTTTCAACGGCAAAGGAAATCAGGTGGTCATCTGAACGGAGCCTGATCAGGATCTGCGAACCACCCTGGTAACTTACGCCATGCTTGAAGGCATTCTCGACAAAGGGGATCAGCAAAAGCGGCTCAATTGAAAACAGTTCGGGATGGCCTTCGATCGAAAAATCGATCTTCACCGTTTCGGGCAGGCGCAGGCGCTGCAGTTCAATGTAGCTTTGCAGGTACTCCACCTCTTTTTCCAGGCTCACCCGCTCGTCTTGTGAATCCTGCAGCATGTACCGCATGATCTGGGAGAGTTTGATGATGGCATTTTCGGTTTCGTCCGATTTCTTCCGCGCCAGGGAGCAGATGTTGTTGAGAATGTTGAAAAGGAAATGCGGGTTGACCTGCGACTTGAGGAAGGCAAGTTCGGAGGAAAGTTTTTCAGCCTCCATCTCCTTTTTCTGGCGTTCGTTTTTAAACCATTCCATGGTGATCCGCACCGAGCTGCTTAAAGCAAAGGCCATAATGGCCGGATAAAACGGGACTAAAGCGGTACGCCAGAAGTTGAATGGATGATGATGCGCGATCAAACCCGCGGTGGAGATTGCAAAAAGAATATTGAGTCCGCTGATGACGATCAAACCAAGGATCAGCATCAGGAAGTAGAGGCCGATCCTTTTTCTTAATAAAAAACGGGGGATCAAAAACAGGTAGTTATAATAAAAATAGGCTGCCATGAGCAACTGCAGGAACCAGCCCATGATCATGAAGCGCTCTCTTCCTTCGGCCGATTCGATAAAAAGGAGCGGGACAAGCAAAAATGCTATCCAAACGAGAATGTGAATCAAGACGGTGTAGGGTTTCGGGCGTAAATCCGGAATCGCCTTCATGGTTTTACTGTTTCTGCGAAATTATTCAAATCCGGGTTTCCCTGAATATAAAATAGACAGTCTTCTGTATTTTAATGATCGGGATCATTTTTTCACCGATGGATAACGACGGGTGGATATTTTAATTGCTATATTTGTGATCATGTTAAACCAGAAATTACAACAGCGGTTAATACAGAAACTCTCCCCGCAGCAGGTGCTGGTGATGCGTTTATTGCAGGAGCCGATCCTGTCCCTTGATCAGCGGATCAAGCAGGAGATCGAGGAAAATCCGGCACTGGAAGAGAACAGCAGCGAAGAGGATGACATTGATGCCAATGAAGAGGATTCAACGCTCGATTCCATTGATTCGGAGGAGGATGAATTCCAGGAGGAGGAATCCGGCGCCTCGGCCGATGACGAATTTACCTTTGAGGATTACGTAGATGAGGATGAAATTCCCTTATATAAACTGGCAGCAGGCAATAAAAGCCCGGATGAGGTAACCCGTGAAATTCCGATTATCTCGGGGGTCAGCTTCCAGGATTTCCTGATCAGCCAGATCGGGATGCACAAGTTCACCGACAAGCAGTACATCATCGCCTCCACCATCATCGGGAATCTCGATGAATCGGGATACCTGTGCCGCGAGATCCCGGCCCTTTCCGATGATCTGGCCTTCAACCAGGCCATTGATGCCACCGAGGCCGAAATCCTCGAGGTGCTCAAGGCCGTGCAAACCTTTGATCCTCCCGGAATTGCCGCCCGTAACCTGCAGGAATGCCTCCTCATCCAGCTTGAACACAAGGCCGACCGCACCTATGCAACGGAACTGGCAGCCATCATCATCAAATTTTACTTCGAGGAATTCAGTAAGAAACATTACGATAAGATCCTTCAGAAGGGAAATATTTCGGAGGAGGAGCTCAGGGAGGCCATCACGGAGATCCAATCCCTGAACCCCAAACCAGGGAACACCATTTCGGAGGTCTCCCGCGACAGTCATTACATCATTCCCGATTTCATCATCACCAATACCGACGGCACCCTCGAACTCACCCTGAATACCCGGAATTCGCCGGAACTTTCGCTGAACCGCGATTACATCAGCATGCTGCATGAATATGGCGGTGCAAAACGGAAAACGGCCGAAAAAGATGCCCTGATCTTCATCCGTCAGAAACTGGATGCCGCCCGCGGATTCATTGATGCCATCAAACAGCGGCAGGAAACCCTCTACACAACCATGAAGGCGATCATGGATTACCAGCGTGAATATTTCCTCACCGGCGACGACACGAAGCTCAGACCCATGATCCTGAAGGACATTGCCACGATCGTATCATTCGACATCTCCACCATCTCCCGCGTAGCCAACAGCAAATATGTTCAAACGCCCTTCGGAACACTCCTGCTGAAAAGCTTCTTCAGCGAATCGATGCTCAATACCGAAGGAGAGGAGATTTCAACCCGTGAGATCAAGAAGATCCTCTCCGATACCATCGGGACCGAGAACAAGTCGAAACCCTTTACCGATGATGAACTTGTTGACCTGCTGAAAGAAAAAGGATACAACATTGCCCGCCGTACCATCGCCAAATACCGCAAACAGCTGAATATCCCTGTGGCCCGCCTCAGAAAGGAACTTTAACACACAATCACCAGATGGAAACAAAACTTGCCCGGGGTATATCATCTCTTTTCCACCCCCTGTTGATCCCAACCTATGTCCTTCTGGTGCTGCTGAACCTGAATGCCTTGCTTTCGCAGATGGTTCCCCTCTCCTTCAAGCTGATCATTTCGGGGCTGGTGTTCCTGACCACCTTTCTGTTCCCGCTTGTTTTCACCTGGCTTCTGGCGCGGCTTGGATTGATATCTTCGCACATCCTGGCCCGGAGAGAGGACCAGATCTACCCGATCCTGGCAATCTCCGTATTCTATTATGTAACCTATTACCTGCTGAAAGGCATTCATATTTCAACGATCTTCAGCTATTACATGCTTGGAGCCACCCTGCTGGCCACCCTCTCGCTGGTCGTAAATTTCTATCGTAAAATCAGCCTGTATATGGTTGCTACCGGCAGCTTTACCGGTCTTTTTCTCGGACTTTCCATGAATTTCGGGATTAATTTCGCGGCCGAGATCTCTTCAAGCATTATCCTGGCAGGAATCATCGGATTCGCCCGGCTGAAATCGGACATGCATAAACCAGCCGAAGTTTATACGGGTTATGCGATGGGAGTAATCGTAATGACGTTGCTGCTTATTCTGCTCTGATCAGAAGGGCATCAGCACAAAACCGAGCGAAATCGGATACATTTCCGGCCCCTTTCCGTTGCTGAAAATTTTTGAAAGCGAATAATATCCTGTCACATGGATCCATTTGTAGCCGATCCGCAGGGTAGGACCGTAGGCAAATTTCTCAATATTATCAATGTTCTTCATCGAAGAGACCAGGGTCCCTGTGGTACCGAAAAGATAGTCGGACCCCACATATTTGGAGTGCGCGTAAACCATGTAACCAACTTTAAACCCTATTCCAAGGGCAAATTTGCTCTTGGCTTTATAACGGAATTCGAGGGGGATCTCAAGATAGGGCAGGGTCAGTTTGCTGCGCTTGTAGCTTTCCCCATCGGGAATGGGTTTGAATTGTAACGAGTCGTTGCTTCCTTCAAACCGGTAATTCCAGTAAAGGTTGTGGATGCTGATGCTCAGCCCGATTGCAAAGCTGAACCTGCTCTTTCCCAACGGAAGATTGTAGGTGCCAAATACATTGAACCCCTGGTTGATGGTGCGGGTCTTCATTCCATCGGGGGTGTTCATCCAGATATCGGTAAACAATCCAACGCCAATGCTGATGCGTTTTTTGGTCGCTTCGTTCACAACCTGGGCCCGGCCGGCAAGCGGAGCTAGGATCAGGGTAAATAATACAACAGCGGCAAGGCTGATCAGGGTATGTTTCAAAAGTTTCATAAATGTGGATTTACCAAGGACAAAAGTAGGCATTTTATTTGATTTCCCGGGTTTAGATAACGGCAGTGTGCCCAAAAAATTGGATCAGCCCCACAAGTTTTCCGGATAAACTCCTTTTCGAACCAGTTCGCGGATGCTTTTGACGACCGCCAAACGGTCCTCCTGATAAGTCATTCCAAACCACTGCTCCTCGCAATGAAGGATCCTGACGGTGGCCTCTTTCGACCTGATCAGTTCATTGACCATCGTGGGAATGAAAAATTCCGCCTTCAGGTTTTCCGCGTTCTTTTGAATGAACTGTTCAAACCCCCTGTTCAGATATCCAAAAAAAGAGGGGGTGAAGCCCCAGAAATTCATGGAAACAAGGGTGTCGCCGGGGATCGTGACCAGCTCCTCCCGCTCATTCTTATAGGCTATCCCCGTTTCCCGCCGTTCAATGTGGGTCCGTTCCACCACGTCGACCAGGAAATCGTGTTCATCGGGCAGGCAAACACCCCGTGAAACAGCGCCAAATTCCGACAGGGTGTTGGCAACCCGGTACCCGACCATGCAATAGTCGTTTGCCTTCGCCGGTGTCCAGTCCCTGTAATAGCCGGCCAGTGACATGAAGGCGCCTCTTCCGTAAAAATCGTCGGCATTGATCACAGCAAACGGACCATCAATTTTGCCGGCGGCCATCATCACGGCATGGCCGGTGCCCCACGGCTTGCTGCGGTTATCGGGGATTTCAATGCCCTCGGGCACCATCCATGTTTCCTGAAACACGTAATCGATCGCGATCTTTTCCTGCAGCCGCTCTACAAAGGTCTCCTTGAAATCATCCTCAATCGATTCCTTGATGATGAACATCACCTTGTCAAAGCCGGCCTGAATGGCATCATAAATAGAATAATCGATGATCGTTTCGCCCGTCGGTCCAATTTTGTCAAGCTGTTTCAGGCCTCCATATCGGCTGCCCATACCGGCTGCGAGTATTAAAAGGGTTGGTTTCATGTGTTTGCGGTTACCTCCAGGAACGGATTTTATGTCCGGAAAATGCATAATACAAGAGAATAAAATAACAGGGAACCAGGATCCAGTAAGCCTGGGTGGGATTGAACAGGTCGACCATCCGTCCGTACAGCAGTGGCAGCAGGGCGCCGCCGGCAATGCCCATGATGAGCAGCGAAGATCCGATTTTGGTGAACCGTCCCAGCCCGTCAATGGCCAGGGGCCAGATAGCAGGCCACATGATGGCGTTGGCCAGACCCAGCAAGGCAATAAAGAACACCGAAAGATCGAAGGGCAGGGTCAGCGATATTCCGGCCATTTCGATGGGAACGGAGGTATGATACACGCCCTGCATCAGGATCGCCAGGATACTGAATCCAACGCCCAGGATGGCGGATATCATCAGGGCTGTTTCCTGTTTCAGGTACTTTGGAATCACGATGATCCCGATGATATAACCAAGCACCATGGCGGCCAGGGTGTAAGAGGCGAAATATTTGGCCAGCTCAAATGAAAACCCCTGAGACTTTCCATAATTGATGATGGTATCCACCGCAATGACCTCCACTCCCACGTAAACAAAAATGGCCAGGACTCCCAGTACCAGTTGCGGGAACTGGAAAATGCTGGTACGGGTACTGTTGGCCGAAGAGGTGGTTTCATCCTCCTTGTCCGTATCGATATCGGGAAGGGTTGAATATCTCAGTAAAAAGGCAAGGATGACCAGAACAACCGCCATCACGATATAGGGAAGAATGATCCGGCCAGCCAGTTCGTTGAGTGCCGTGGTCCTTTGCAGTTCATCCATCGCCCCGAGCAGGTTTTTATCAAACCGGTCCATCCCTTTTAGAACGATGGCCCCCAGGATAAGCGGGCTGATCACCCCTGCAATTTTGTTGCAGATCCCCATAATGCTGATCCGCTTGGCTGCGCTTTCGAGCGGGCCCAGGATGGTCACATAGGGGTTCGAAGCGGTTTGCAGCACGGCAAGCCCAGTTCCCTGGATAAAAAGTCCGGTCAGGAAGAGCCCGTACATCCTTGAATAGGCCGCAGGGATGAACACGAGGGCCCCGATGGCCATCAGAATCAACCCCAGCGACATCCCGTTTTTAAACCCGGTTTTATGCAGGACCATCGACGAGGGAATGGCCATGACGAAATAGGAAATATAAAAGGCGAAGGCGACAAAATAGGATTCAAAATTGTTTTTTTCACAGGTGATTTTAAGGAAGGGGATCAATACCGAGTTGAGCCAGGTAACGAAGCCGAAAATGAAGAAAAAGATGCCAATAATCGTGATCGAGAGGATGTAATCCCGTTTGGTGTGGCTGGTCAGCGGTAAGCCGGGCTGGTGTGTCATTGTCAGAGTGTTGGTGGGGCAAAAATAAAGTAATTTTTCTGTGTTAACTTAATTTATAATATATTTGTGCATAAGATATTCCGACAAGCCGTTCCATAACAATTCCCAAAATGGATTGTTATAAAATGTGATTACCCATGGATACCCTGCATGAGAAATTCAATATTCTTATTGTTGACGACCGCTCCGAAAATCTGATCTCCCTTGAAAGCATTATTCAGAATGATGAATTGAACATCATCAAGGCCATGTCGGGAAATGAAGCGCTTGCCATGATGCTTGAGCATGATATTTCGCTGGTACTCCTTGATGTAAATATGCCCGGGATGGACGGATTTGAGACGGCCGAGCTGATGCGTGGCAGCGAGCGGACCAAGAACATTCCGATCATATTTATCACCGCCACCTATCGTGCGCCCAAGCAAATTTTCCGCGGATATGAAACCGGCGCGGTCGACTATCTCTACAAGCCCCTCGACCGGAAGATCCTTCAGAATAAAATCAGGGCCTACATCGAATTCTTCAAGCAAAAATACGCCCTTCAGGTCACCACCAGGCAGTTGCAGAAAACCATCGAGGAGGTTGCCAAAGCCAAACGTGCTGCCGAGGAGGCCAACATGGCCAAAAGTTCCTTCCTTGCCAGCATGAGCCATGAGATCAGGACCCCGCTGAACGGCATCATCGGGATGACCGACCTGATCCTGATGGACAACGACATCCCTGAGCAGTATGTCGAACACCTCACCGACATCAAACAAAGCAGTGAATCGTTGCTTGAGATCATCAACGAGATCCTCGATATCTCAAAAATCGAAGCCGAAAAACTGGAGATTGAAACCATTGACTTCAGCCTGCGTGATGTGGTTGAAAAGGTGATCAGGCTTCTTTCGGTGAAAACCTTCCAGAATAAACTCGAATTCCTCTGCCTTCACCCTCCCGGCATGCCCGACCGGGTCATCGGCGACCCCACCCGTGTCCGCCAGGTACTGATCAATCTGCTGGGGAATGCCATAAAATTCACAAAAAAAGGGAGCGTTACCCTTGCCATCGAAGTGCCGGAGATGAATGATCAATCTGTCTCCCTGAAATTTATCGTAAAAGACACGGGCATCGGGATCCCGGCTGAGAAACTTGACCTTCTGTTTGAATCCTATTACCAGGCCGACAGCTCCATGTCACGAAGTTATGGAGGTACCGGTTTGGGGCTGACCATCTCAAAACGGCTGGTCGAGATGATGGGCGGGAGCATCGGGGTTGAAAGTACATACGGCAATGGGAGCACCTTCTGTTTTACCCTGCCATTTACCCTGCCTGTTTCACCTCAGAATTCAATGGAACTGATCCTGCCTGAAAACCTTCAGTCCCTCCGGGTGCTGATCATCGACGGGCACCGTGAACATGCCGCACAGATGAAAACCTTCCTTGAAGCATGGGGAGTCCATACTTCGGTCGCCTGTTCATCCGGCGAAGCACTTTCCGTTATCGGAACCCCGGAAGGTAAAAAATTCAGGGTCATCTTTGTTGACCAGTCACTCCAGTCACAACAGGGACAATTGTTTGATAAGATCAGGAGTGTGTTCCCGCAGGATTCTCCGCCCGCGCTGGTGCTTTTAACTGAAGATAAATCGATCCACTCGATCCACATGATTCAAACATCGGGGATCAGATTCTACCTGTTCAAACCAACCTTTCAGAAAGATCTGCGAAATATCATCCAACGTATATTCCGGACAGATTTCAACCTTTCTTCGTCCGGCCAGCCTGAGTTTCAACTTGAGCCCAGGGAACGTGTGGAGCGAAAACTCAACATCCTTCTCGCCGAAGATCAGCTGATCAACCAGAAAATCGTAGTTCAGCTCCTGGCGAAAAAAGGCTGGACCACCACCACCGCCGTCAATGGGCAGGAAGCCCTGCAGCGGGCCCACGACGTCGCTTACGACCTGATATTGATGGATGTCATGATGCCCCTGATGGATGGCTATGAAGCCACCCGCGGAATCCGGAACGACAAGGAGGGAAAAAACCTGGAAACCCCGATAATTGCACTTACGGCAAATGCCATGAAAGGCGACCGGGAAAAATGCCTGGAGGCAGGAATGGATGATTATATTTCAAAACCGCTTCATCCTGAAGATGTATTTCAGACCATCGAAAAATTTTGTTATAAATAATATGACCAATCGCCTATGTTTATCGTTCATGCGTGGAAGAAACTGATAAAGACCTTAACCGAATTCGATTACCGTACCTTGAAAAATATGGGAATCGGAAAGTCAATGTTGCTGTGGTTTCTGGTGATTTCCCTGATCCCCCTGGCAACGCTGAGCTATATTAACTTCCTCTATTATTACAAGGGTTTGAATGTGATGGCGAAAAAATCGCTCTTCACCACCTCCCAGCTTCGTATGAATTACCTCAACAGCTATTTCCAGGACATGACCGATTACCTGGAGGATGTGGGGCGCGACCATACCACCATAACGATGCTTCAGGGCCTGCAGCAACAGTATTCACAGGAAATTAAACCCAATGCCCCGCTCCCCTCTTCTGAGAAATGGAAAAATATTTCGGAAGAACTGCGTGTCAATCTCCAGAAGACCTACATGCCTGAAGGGATCACCAATATTTATTTCATCAATCCCAACGGCGTTATTTTGTTTGAGCTTAACGAAGGACAGGACCTGGGGCAGGAGCTGTTTACCGGGCCCCTCTCCTCGACCTCCTTTGGTAAAACCTGCTACAAGATCATGAAAAGCGGGAAACCCTTGTTTTCCGACCTTGAATATTATGCTTCGGCCAATAAGGAACTATGTGGTTTCCTTGGCCAGCCGGTACAGAATGGCAATGGAACAAAAATGGGCATTATTGCCGTTCGGATCTCAACCGAAAAAATTGACAAGATCATACAGTTCGGCATCGGGTTTGGGAGCACAGGCCACGTTTACCTGGTGGGAACCGACATGAAGCTGAGGTCGGCCAGTAAACTCAGCGACAGATCAAAAATACTCATCGAATCCGGTGAAAATGACAAAACCAGGATCTGGCAGGGCGTTAAAGTGAACAATATAACCCTTGATCCCGACGGCAGGCCCATCAACGAAGAGGTGAGCATCTACCAGAATTCGAAAGGGACCTATGTAATGGGGCTGTACCGGAACATCGATATCCTGGAGAAACTGGGCGTAAACTGGGCGCTGGTCGAAGAGATTGACCAGGACGAAGCCCACCTTGTTGCGCGCGAACTTTCCTCGTTTGCCAAAATCTCGCTGATCATCACCACCATCATGGTACTGATCATTTCGACCTTTGTCACCCGCCGTTTTGTAACCCCGATCAAGAAAATTTCGGAATGGGCCAAGCAGGTGGCCCATGGCGAGCTGATCCTCCGTGATGTACGCGTTGCAAACAACGAGGTTGGCGAGATGAAAGATACCTTTAACTGGCTGGTGAAATCGTTGCGAACCTTTGCCGACGTAAGCCAATCGGTCGCCCTGGGCGATTTCAGCAAATCGGTGACGGTGCGCAGTGAAAAGGATGTCATGGCGCAGAGCATGAACCAGATGGTTGAAAGTTTTAAAAACGTCGTCAAGCAGGCTAAATCCATTGCAAGCGGCGATTACACGACCAACATCATGCCCCGCAGTGAAAAGGACACCCTGGGAATTGCGCTCTATGAGATGACCGTGAAACTCCGGGAGGCATCCATTGAGATTATGAACCAGGACTGGCTGAAGACAGGGATCAACGAGCTGGGCATGAAGATCCGCGGTGAAAAAAGCATCTATGATCTTTCGGGGGAAATCATCAGCTTCCTTTCACGCTACCTCGAGGCCCAGATGGGACTGCTGTATCTCAAAGATGACCAAAACCTTCTCCGGCTCGAAGCTACCTTTGCCTTTCAGGATGAATCGGTCATCAGCAAATCGCTTGTCATTGGCGAAGGACTGGTTGGCCAGGTTGCCAAGGAACGCAAATCCATCTCCTTTTTTGCCTCCGAGAACAGCTCTCCGGAAGTGAACATCGGGCCCGAAAAGGTCAAACCACAGCATTTTATCATCTCCCCGGTTCTGTTCGAAGGCCAGCTGATCGGGGTGATCGAGCTGGGATCGTTCAAACCTTTTGATGACCAGAAACAGAATTTCCTCGAGGTAGCCATCGACAACATCTCGGTCGCCATCAATACCGCAAAATCCAGGGAACGGGTTGAGGAACTTCTGTCGAAAACACAGGAACAGGCCAATGAACTGGTCATGCAGAAGGAAGAGCTGCGCCAGATCAACCAGGAGCTGGAAGAGCAGACGAAGGCGCTGCGTCTTTCGGAGGAAAACCTTCAGCACCAGCAGGAAGAGCTGCGGGTAATCAACGAAGAGCTGGAAGAACGCTCGAAAGTTCTGGAGCTCCAGCGGGACGATATTCGCTTCAAAAATGAAGCGCTGGAAGAGGCCCAGTATGAGATCAAACAAAAAGCAGAGGCCCTCGAAATCGCCAGTCGCTACAAATCGGAATTCCTGGCCAACATGTCGCACGAATTGCGCACCCCCCTCAACAGCATCATGGTGCTTTCCGAACTCCTTTCAACGAATAAGAACAAGGGGATGAGCAAGGATGAGATTGAATTTGCCAATATCATAAACTCTGCCGGGAAGGACCTGCTCGACCTGATAAACGACATTCTTGACCTGTCGAAAGTGGAGGCCGGTAAATATGAAATTGACATCGCTGAGATGAACCTTGAAGAGCTCAAGGATTATGTGATCCAGGCCTTCTCCCATATCACCGATAAAAAGGGGATCAGTCTCGAAACCGACTTTGCGGAAAATCTCCCGGAATTTATTATGACGGATTCACAGCGGGTTCTCCAGATCGTGAAAAACCTGATGTCGAATGCCATTAAATTCACGGAAAAGGGAGGGGTGAAGCTTCGTGTTTACCGTCCTGATAAAAAGACAAAATTCACCCATCAGGAACTGAATTCCCAGAACTCCATTGCCATTGAGGTTTCAGATACCGGGATCGGCATCTCTGCTGAAAAAGCCAAGGTGATCTTTGAAGCGTTCCAGCAGGCCGATGGCACCATCAGCCGGAAATTTGGCGGGACCGGGCTCGGGCTTACCATTTCGCGCAGCCTGTCGCGGCTGCTTGGCGGGGAGATCCACCTTCACAGCCAGGAAAAGGAAGGGTCCTCCTTCATCCTGTATCTTCCTTTAACCCTTACCGTATCGGCCGTCGCTCCTGAAATGGCGGCACCGGCCATGATCTCTGAAAACAGCCGGGAACCTTCCGGTGTAAATTCCGGGGAGGCCGAAGGCGTCTACAAGGTGGTGAAGAGCCACTCCAGGTTCGAGGAATTGCAGACCAGTTCAAGCTTTCTTCCCGATACCGTTTTCGAGAATAAGAAGGTCCTGATCTGCGATGACGACATGCGCAATGTTTATGTGCTGTCCAAAATCCTGGAAGAGAAAAAGGTGAACATCCTGGTAGGGAAAAATGGTCGGGAAGGCATTGAGAAACTGAGGGCCAATCCCGATACGAACCTGGTGCTGATGGACATCATGATGCCTGAAATTGACGGTTACACGGCCATGCGTGAAATCAGGAAGGATCCGCGCTTTCAGCAACTTCCGATCATTGCCGTCACCGCCAAGGCGATGAAGGGCGACCGCGAAAAATGCCTTGAGGCCGGGGCCAGCGACTACCTTTCAAAACCGGTTCAGACTGAAAAACTGCTTACCCTGTTGAGGGTTTGGTTGCATAAATAGCAGTGTTACACTAACATCACAGAGAGCCCTGCCATCTCTTATACCTTTCTGATATCATCTTTGGCATGATCGATTTTCAGGATGTTTTCATCTGATTGAAGGACTTGCAGATTTAATGACATACTATTTTGATTGGAGAAACGAGGGGAATGTTAAGGATTGTCATTTGATTCAGGCATCGCTTCTGATTCAGAGGCGACTTCACTGCCATTTCCGCTTTTCTCCTCATGGCTGAAGGCTTTTTTGTGTTTTATCATCCGCCCCTCCACGATGAAGACGATCGATTCGGCAATGTTGGTTGAGTAACCGGCAATGCGGTCGATCTGGGTCAGGATGATCATCAGGTTGGTGGCCACCACGATCACCTCGGTTTTATGCATCATCTCATCCAGGATCCGTGCCGATACCGACTGAACCTTCTCCTCGATGGCACTGGCCGAAGTAAAGATGTCTTTTACAAAGGTTATATTTCGCGTATGCAGGATGTTGACCACATCCTTCACGATCAGATCGGCCATGTTGGCCAGTTCATCGACATGAAGCTCGGCAAGAATCTCCTTGTATTCGCTGACACCCTCTGTTTTTTCAGAAATGTTAACTGCAAGGTCGCCCAGGCGCTCCAGGTCATTGTTCATCTTCAGCGCCGACATGATCAGCCTGAGGTCGGTCGCAACAGGTTGTGTCAGGGCAAAAATTCGCTGGCAGAGTTTATCAATTTTCACATCCAGCTTATCCACCTTGTTGTCAGTGTCAATGACCTGCTGAGCCAGTTCAATGTTGCATGTTAGCAATGCATCCAGTGCGTTGTGAACCTGGTCGTACACCAGGGAGCTCATCCTGAGAAGCCGTTTGTTCAGCTTTTCCAGTTCATGTTCAAAATGCCGTTCCATATTTTCAATTTACGATTTACGATTTACGATTTTTTTTGTCACGCGTCACGCGTCACGCGTCACCTGTCACGTTTTTCTTATCCAAACCTCCCCGTGATATATTCCTCCGTATGCTTCTTATCGGGCGTGGTGAAAATTTTCCTGGTCTTGCCAAATTCGATCAGTTCGCCCAGGTAAAAGAAGGCCGTGAGATCGCTTACACGGGCAGCCTGCTGCATGTTATGCGTTACGATGACAATGGTGTAATTTTTTTTCAATTCGAAGATCAGCTCCTCGATCTTGGCTGTTGAGATTGGGTCGAGGGCGCTGGCCGGTTCGTCCATCAGGATGATCTCGGGCTCCACTGCAAGCGTGCGAGCAATGCACATGCGCTGCTGCTGGCCCCCCGACAATCCCATGGCCGAATCATGCAGGCGGTCTTTCACCTCTTCCCAGATAAAGGCCTTTTTCAGGGAAACTTCCACAATCTCCTCCAACTTCGATTTATTGTTAATCCCGTTGATCCGCGGACCATAGGCGACATTCTCAAAAATCGATTTTGAAAAGGGATTGGATTTCTGAAACACCATCCCTACCTTTTTCCGCAGGTTGACCACATCAATTTGCTTGTCATAGATGTTGAGCGAATCCACGAGCACTTCGCCGGTGATCCGCACATTGGGGATCAGGTCGTTCATCCGGTTCAGGGTACGAAGAAAGGTCGATTTTCCGCATCCCGAGGGGCCAATGAATGCCGTAACCTCCTTCTCGGGAATATCCATGGAGATGGAATTCAAAGCCATCTTGGCGCCATAATAGAGGCTTAAATCTCTTGTTTTAATTTTTGTTTCTTTCATTATTCAGCTTTCTTCATGGGTCATTTCGCTTTCCGTCGTAGTCTCGAGCGGATGATAACAGCGGCTAAATTTAAGGTAAATGTGAGTAGCAACAAAACCATGGTGGTGGCAAACTGGATGGGCAGCGTCTGATCCACATTGGCCGACTGGGTCGCCATGATATAGATGTGATATCCCAGGTTCATAAACTGATCGCTCAGCGAGGTGGGAAGCGTTGCCAGGTAATAGGCCGCCCCGGTAAACAAAATAGGGGCAACTTCACCGGCGCCTCGGCTGACAGCCAGGATGGTGCCGGTCATGATCCCCGAACGGGAACCCGGTATCACGATGCGTTTGATGGTCTCCCATTTGGTGGCGCCCAGGGCCAGGCTGGCTTCGCGCAGTTCGCGGGGTACGGTGCGGATGGCCTCCTCAACCGAAACAATTACGACCGGCAGGGTCAGCAGGGCCATCGTCAGACTGGCCCACAGGATATTGGGTTGTCCCCATTTCAGCTGCCCGCCGAGAAAAACATCATCCATCCCGCCGCCGACAAACTTGATGAAAAATCCAAGCCCGAACAATCCGAAGATGATGGAAGGGACCGTAGCCAGGGTTCTCACGGCAAACCGGATGGTTTGCGCCAGAATGGATTTTTCATGGGCATATTCTGTCAGATATATGGCTGTGATCGTGCCGAACGGGACTGCTGCAACCGACATGATCAGAACCAGGAAAACCGTTCCAAAGATGGCCGGGAAAATTCCTCCCTTCATCATGCCATCTTTGGGAAAGGCAGTCAGAAACTCCCAGGAAAAGGTGCCTTTTCCCCCGTTGATGATCACAACCAGGAGAACGATGATAATGGCAATGATCAGAAGGGCGGAGAATGCGGTTGCTCCAACAAATAAACCGCCGGTTATCGATTTTTGCCTGCTCATGATTGTTTCCCTTGAAAACGTTTCACCAGTTTGCCTTTCACATAGAACTCAGCCAGTGCATTAAGGCTGAAGGTAAAGATAAAGAGCAGGGAGCCGATCAGGAACAGTACATTGTAATGGGTATCGCCAAATACAACTTCAGCCATTTCGGCCCCGATCGTGGCGGCCAGGGTCCGGACCGATTCAAAGGGATTGATCCCGATCATGGCCGCATTTCCGGTGGCCATCAGGGCGATCATCGTTTCACCAAACACACGTCCGATCCCGAGCAGGATCGCCGCGAATATTCCAGGGGTTGCCGCCGGAAGGGTCACAAACAGGGCTGTCTGCCACCGGGTGGCTCCCAGTGCCAGGCTGGCCTCGGTATAGGTGCGCGGTACGGCGGTGAGCGCATCTTCGGTAATGGTGAAAATGATCGGGATGGCTGCCAGGGCCATGGCGACCCCACCAACAAAGGCATTCAGCCGGCCATCGTAACCAAAAATATTCTGGAAAAAGGAGGCCATCACCATCAGGGCGAAAAAGCCGATGACCACCGATGGGAAACCAGCCAGCAGTTCGATGGCCGGTTTGATGATTTCGCGCAGCCAGTAGGGTGCAAATGCGGCCGAAAAGAGGGCCGCCAGGATGGCAATTGGAGCTGCAAACAACATGGCAATCAGGGTGATCTTCAAGGTTCCCACAAAAAGAGGGATGAGTCCATACCTTGGATTGTCGGAAACAGGAAGCCATTGGGTGCCTAAAAGGCTTTTTGCAGTGGCTTCATCCGATCCGTGAACAACGGTATCTTCAGCGAGTGGCAGGTTCTCAGTCATCAGCGAATCGTTCTCCGTCACCCCATATTGCTCCTGACCCGATGCGTTGGTGCGACCGGCTGGTTCAACGCCATACTGTTCCTGCCCAGAGGCGTTGGTCGCCACACTGCTGTCAGTTCCGTATTGCTCCTGCTTCTGAACCGTTTCAACTTTTGCAATCTCCTTCTTCTTGGATTGAAAAATGGGAATGGACTCCTTGAAAACGAAGAAAAAGATCAATATGATGATGGTGATGGAGAGAAACGCCACTCCGGTGATGATCTTCTCCGAAAGAAACTCCGATAACCGGAATTTCTTCTTTAACGACTCCCTGCTGAAAACAAATTTTGGTATTTCTGAAGGTTCTTCCATTGTATCTTTTTAACGGCAAAAGGCAACATTGTTTATATGCTGCCAGTCACCGATTTACACATTACTAACCAAAACTATTTTACAGGGAAATATCCGATTTCGGTTACCAGTTTCTGTCCTTCCGCGCTGAGGATCCAGTCGATGTAAGACTTTACTTCGCCGGTTGGCCTGTTGCAGAGGTACATATAAAGATAACGGGTTATGGGATACTGACCCAATTTTACTGTTTCAGCATTGGCAACAAAAGCAGGGCTTTTATCATCTTTTTTCACGGCACAATGTTTCACGCCGGCCGCATAGGCAGCACCACCATACCCGATGCCAAATTTATCTTTCGATACGGCATTTACTACGGCAGCAGTTCCTGGCAATGTCTGGCAACTGGCAGCGTAATCGGTTTTCACAACATTGTCCTTGAAAAAGACATAGGTTCCGGAGCTGTTCTCACGGCCATACAGTTTAATATCCTGGTCGGGTCCGCCAACCTCTTTCCAGTTGCGGGTTTTTCCTGAGAAGATGTTGCTGAGCTGCTTGATGGTCAACTCTTTCACCGGATTTGATTCATTCAGAAAAATGGTAACGCCATCCTTTGCACAGGGAATTTCAACTCCGAGTGAAGCATAACGGTCCTTCAGTTTATCCATCTCCGATTGTTTCATCGGGCGGCTGGAGTTGCAGATATCGGTTGCGCCATTGATCAGGGCGGAGATACCGGTTCCTGAACCTCCTCCGGTTACCTGGACCACCGTTTCGGGATGCGACTTCATGTATACTTCAGCCCATTTCTGTGCCAGGATGACCATGGTATCAGATCCTTTTACGGTTATTTTTTTGGGAGCAGGCATGAAGGCGAAGCCAAGTAAGGCGATCACCACAATTGCTGCCATTCCGAATTTTGATTTCAATTTTTTCATTTCCTTTAAATTTTACGAAATATAGTAATTTATTTTTTAATTGTCCTGGAATTAGAATTTCACCTGCAAACGAAGGGTGAGGGTGTTTTGCTTAATGGCCTGGCTGTAATCATATACTCCCGGTTCGCCATTGACGGCATAGGAAGAGGTTACATTGCCGACACCATTGGCATTCACACCAACTTTTTTATTCAATGGGATCTCATATCCAAGCATGATTTTAATATTATCATCAAAGAAGTATGTGTAAGCAAGGGAAATGGTTTGATACTTAATATCGCTGGTACCGCTTTTCAGGTTGTTGACCACAACCGTTTTTGTTTGTGCGTTGGTTGCGATGACTGCATCTGTTCCGGCATAGGTGAAGTTATTGGTTGTCGTGGTCTTGATGGCTGCATCCCATTTTGCAATCCCGATCTGATCGGATGCAACTTTTGTATTGGGATCATAATAGTCGTAACGTACGGCAACCTGGTGACGTTTGCCGATGTTCTTGATAAGGTAAACATAATAGCCGCTGAAACTTTTTTCGATGGCAGGCCGGTTGTTGGTGGTATTGGTCGTGAGGGTGGTCAGGGTCAGGGTATCATTCTTCAGAACAGAGGTCATCGGGCTTACCACACTTGTTTTGGACATATATCCGGGTGTTCCGTTCACACCAAAGATATACTCTCCCTTGAGGGCGAGTCCGCCGAGGAAATCAAAGTAGAGCTGTGCTTCAAAGCCTACCCAGTTTTTCCTGACCAGTTTGCCGATGTTGTCGAGCGATTTGTTGTAAGTATAATCGGAGTTGAGAACATCGGTGGTGTTGGCCTTGATGGCACCATAATAGCCATGAGCACCAATTCCGAGAGCGCCAACCTTACCGAGTTTGAAGGTGTAGGTCACGCGTCCCATAAAGTCTTTGTGATTGTCAAAATCGTTGTTCAACGGGTTGATGTTGGCTCCCGATGCATCGGGGATGGTAAGTCCGTCGTTACCATTGAACACGGCCAACTGGATTTTCAAAGGAATTTTCGGGGGTGCAATTTCCAGCTTGGCACCGGTTGCGCGTTCATCAGGATAGATGGCACGGATTACGCGTGAACGCTCTGGAACTTCACGGTTACTGGATGAATACTCCACTTCGTAGTTTGGCCTGTTGAATTTACCAGCCCACAATGAAAAGGTCTTTAACCACCGGTCGTTCAATTGCACGTAGGCATCTTTAAGGGTGATGTTACCGGGAACGAAATCGGGCTGTAACACGAATACAACGCCGTTGATGGGTTCATATTGAAATTTGATCCTGACCCTGCGGAGCATAAAGACATTGCTGGGATATGCGTTTGCCGCTTCATAATGCATATACTGGGCCTGGATGTAACCTGACAATTTAATCTTGGTCAGTTTGGCCAAGTCGCCTTCGGCCGTTGCCACTCTTTCTTCCACACCGCTGATCTTATCGCGCAGGGTGATTACATTTTCTTTCAGGGTGTCCTGTTCTTTTTTCAGCTCATCAATTTGCTTTTGCGCCTTGGTATTGGTGGACAAAACCAATAACGGAAGGATCAATCCAAAGGTTAAAAGAAGGTTCGTAAGTTTTTTCATGTTCATGGGTTTTAATTTTGCGGCAAAGTTATCTCACCCTCCCGCTGCCCATGTTAACAAATGATTACCGTTATGTTAAATAATTGTTAACGGATGAGGGGAAATGAAATCTGGGGGCGGAATATTTCAGCCTCCTTTATTCGGGAAATGTCTGGAAAGTAATGGTAAAGGATGCTCCCGGGTTGTTCTTCACCGTGAGGGTTCCCTCAATCTGTTTGCAGAGGATCTGTATGATCTGCAGTCCCATGGTCTTGTATTGGCCCCGGTTCAATCCATCAGGCATCCCGATGCCGTCGTCCTCCAAAACCAGGGTGCTCATTCTTTTTTCAGTATCATTCATAAAGGAGATCCGGATGTGACCTGCCCTGTTATCGGGAAATGCATGCATGTAAGCATTGCTCAGGATTTCATTTACGATAAGCCCAAGGGGAATAGCAGCTTCAATATCGATGACAGAATCCTGGGCTTCAAAAGTGAGCACGATATCATGCCTGTTGAAGGTCCCTGCTATAACCGAGGCCAGTGACCGCAGATAATCCAGAAAGGATATGCTCTCGAAATCCTTCGATCGGTAAAGCATTTCATGGACCAGGGCCATGGTCCGGATCCGAAGCTGAAGATTTGTCAGGGATTGGACGAGTTCCGGGTTTTTGCTTTGTGCCAGTTGCATATTGATCAGGCTTACCAGAATGGCAAAATTATTTTTCACCCTATGATGAATTTCCTTCAGAAGATTCTCCTTCTGTTTCGTTCCTTCCATAATTTCGAATTCTTTGGTTTTACGTTCCTGGATATTTCGTGTAACGGTGACAACCCCTTTGAAAATACCGTCAACCGGATCAAAAAGCGGATTGATGATTGATTCAACCCAAAAAAAAGTTCCATCTTTTTTCCGAGCCTGGTAGGTAATTTGCCTGGGCGACCGGGTCTCGGTGAGTCCATTGAATACTGATTCGGTATAGGCTTGATAATCAGGATGGGTGAGGAAAAACAACGATTTCCCCATAATTTCCAGTTGATTGTATCCAAACAACTTAAGGGATGAAGGGGAGGTATAGATCTGGATTTTTTGTTCATCCGTCTGGGCGATAAAATCAGCAGAATTTTCTGTGAGAAAACGATATTGCCTTTCCCGTTCGCTGGTTTGTCTCTCTGCCGCTTTCCGCTCCAGGATTTCAGCGGATAACAACTTGTTTATCCCCTGCATTTTTCGCCTGACCTGGCGGCTGATTAAAAAGACGACCAGGAAGATCACCACGATGATCCCTGCCAGGGCGGTAATGCTTTTAACAAAGGAAAACTGGTATAGCTGGTTGCTTATGTTCAGCGATTGAATTTTATGCTCTTTAATCAGCAGGTTTTCCGATTCCTGGATCCTTTGAATTTGTCTCCTGGCCTCAAGAATGTTGATGTTGCTTTTACTCCTTTCCTGTGAAATTCTTTCGCTTTCTGCACTGTAAAGATGATAGTAGGTCAGGGCCTCTTCATAGTTCCCATGGGTTAGATAATATTGATACAAATGGCGATATCCGTTTTCAATATAATTTCTCCAGTTGTTCTGAATGGCTATGCGCATTCCCAGATCATTGTAAAACCTTCCCGAATCAAGTTGCCCAAGATGGAAAAAATCACCGGAGATGTTAATGAGCGAACTGGATACCCCTGAGGCAGAATGAATCTGCTGCCTTTTCGCCAGTGCTCTCCTGTTATAGTTTAATGAAGTTAAATGATCATTCTTTTCTGAATAGATGTGGGCCATGCGTGTATACACGGTTCCCATCAGGTTATTATCTGAGGTATCCCCTTTTGTAATAAGCCAAGAATAATGAACCAGTGCTTCATCGTACCTTCTCTGGTCCAGGAGTAAGTTTCCGATGTTATTCTGAACATTCATTTCATCTACCTTTTTCCCGGCAATGCGGAAATCCAGCAATGCCTGCTGAAAAAACAGCATGGATTGGTGATAATTCCCCATCTGTTGATATATAACTGCTATCTGGTTCCGGAATGTTCCCTGCATTGACATGTTTCTTGTGTTCTTTGCAATTTCCAGCCCTTCATTAAAATAGGTCAGCGCTACATTATAAGTTCCCAGGTTTCCATTTAAGGATCCTATCTGACGCAAAACAGCCATTTCACCCGTTTCATTGTGTGCCCAATGATATTGTTTCAACGCTGCCTCATAATGCTCCATGGCCTCAATAAACCTGCGCTTCCCAACACAATAATCACCGAGCGCCATCCTGGTCCGCGCCTTCAGGTTTATGTTATTTTCATGGATGGATATGGGCATTGCCAGCAGAATGTAATTATATGATTTCTGTGGAACGGAATCCCACATTTTCGCGAGCCTGAGGTAGAATTCAGCACGCTCAACCTGGCTCTCACGCGGCATCGTGCGTGAGAGACTATCCTCCACGCATCGGTCATTTGGAGTGTACTGAGCAAATGAAACCCGGGTGTATAAAGCAAAGAAAACTATCGGAACCAGAAAATACATTTTCATGTATGATCGGATTTAAATTGTTTTGCGGCTTTTTTCCAATCTCTGGAAAGCCGCATCCCGTCCAATGAAAGCCGCTCTAAACGGCTTTGCGATACATGTACATCAAGCATGTCTTTCAGAATGGTATTCCGCTGATTTTTCCAGTTCCTGATTTCATCGATGAGTCCGACATCAAATGCCCCTGTCAGCGTGGCGTTTTCCGAAGTCAGCAACAGGAACTTGACCCGCTTGATCGATTGCTCCAGGGTGAATCCGGCTGATGGCTGATGATGGTCGGCTATTCTCAGGAGATTTTTCAATCTGCTTTCAAGTAATGAGGAGATCAACCAGGAGGCCTCCAAATAAAATTTGTTTTTAACGGCCAGTTTTGCCTGCTGTATTGATTTTTTATTTGAATGTTCCGCTTTCGCAGCACTCTTTTTTGTCTTCTTCATACCCGGATCAATAATATTATTTTGGCCCAATCAAAGGTAAAATTAATCATTTTTACTTTTGATCCCCGGTTCGGTATACTTCTTTCTCTTTCTGATCCAAAACCATGTCTTTTGGATTGTCCAGGTCAGGAGATATTGAAAGTGCCTTCCAGTCGAATTTTTCATCCAGCGGAGTCAATGCCTTTTGCGGATCAAAGATCCGTAAATCGGAGGGTACAGCCACATAGGGGCTGAAGTCAGGTTGTGAGGTGAATATATCGGAAAGATCGGTGGCTCCTGCATCATATTGATTCAGGTAGGGCAGTCCCAGCAGGTTCCAGAAGGTTTTAAAAATGCTGCCAAAACTATAGTGGATTTTACTCACATAGTCTTTTTTGGCGTAGGGTGAAATGACCATCAGGATACTCCGGTGGGCATCCACATGATCGACCCCGTTTTGTGCATCATCTTCGGTTATAACGATGGCCATGTTTTTCCAGTACGGGGTATGCGACAGGAACTCAACAATCCGGCCAACGGCCAGGTCATTGTCGGCCATGTAGCTCTCCCTGAAGGGATACCCGGCTTCGGGCCGCTCCCCGGCGCCATGGTCGTTTGGCAGGATCACCGTGATGAGGCTTGGCAATTCTTTTCCCTTTCCCGTCCACTTTTCATTGAACTCCCCGATAAACTGGCTTACCCTGAACTGGTCCGGAATGGCCATGTTGAATGTTACATAGCTTTTTGAGGTTCTTGAAAACATGGGCGCCGGCATAGGGAAGTTGGTAAAATAGCGAATCCCGAAATACTTGAAGGTATCGGCATAAAAAGCCGGTTCGAACATCACGCCAAAACCAAAATTGAAAAACTCAACGCCATTCCGTTCAAGATGGTCCCACATCGATCCTGCTTCGTTGTAATCTTCAGGATAGATGGCGCCGGCCGATCCGGTCATACCCAGGCTCCCGGGTGCCTTGGAGGATGGTTTATAGTTACGGTTCCCCCCGTAACTCGCAGGGACCGTCGATTCCACCCATTCGTTGGGATAGGTGTTCGCCAGCCACCGGTGACCATCAGCCGAAACATCGGAATCAACATAAAAATTATCAGCGACCGAATAACGGGTGGCCAGCCTGAGGTGGTTTGGCATGACGGTGGCATGGTCTACCCGACGTGTATGATCTTTATTGGAAAAACTGACATTCTTCCCGTACCGCGCAATGGATGCATCCCCGCTCCCTTTCGCAAGCTGCCCGAACACTTCGTCGTAAGTCCGGTTTTCCTTGGAGATAAACACAACATATTTTATCGGCGTCTCCCTTTCTCCTCCGAATACCGGGACAGGATTATCCTTTCGCCTCTGCCTGGCCTCACCGAGGGTTCCCATCCTGAAATTGTTGCTGATAACCCGCCGGGTGTAACTGATTAATTTTTCCTCTGAAGGAATGTCAATGACGGAAACAGTCCCTTTCATCAGGTTTCCGATGTAGGTTCCTTCAGGACCGGGGTGAAATGCTTTTCCGCCATTTGGCCCGCTGCCATATCCTTTCGCATTGGCAACGATCAGCTTTTTCCCGTCTTTTGTCACAGCCAGCTTCGAAGGGAACCAGCCAACCGGGATATGCCCTGTTACAGTGAGCGACGGAATATCGATGACCCCGATGGCGTTGATGCCCGATTCCGCAACATACAGCCGCTTTTCATCCGGCGAAACAGCCAGTCCGAATGGAATAACACCCCTGAAGTGTCTGACGGCTTGATTCAGTTCAAGCCTGATCTCTTTGATGATCCGGTTATTTTGAATGTCGATGACGGAGATGTTATCGTTGTTCCCGTTGCTGACAAAGACATATTTTGAAGTGGCTACGACCGAATTCGGGCTGGAGCCGCCAACAGCAGGAATCCCCTCCACCTTGTCGCCAACAAGTGTTCCGGTTTTAATCCTGGCAACCACGGCGGGTTTGGATATGTTTTCAACAGACACCGACCAAACGGAGAAGGATTCCGGAACATTGAGCTCCCCGGTCCCCGGAACGCGGACCGAACCAATGGTCACCCCCTCCTTCATCTCCTTCGACCCATAGGCGAAAGGCGGGTATTTCAATGCGTTGACATAATCCTTTTTTTCTTCGATAGAATCTACCTTCTGGTAAGCAAACATCCCGACATTGGCAACATACACCTGTTTTTCATCCGGAGAAAGAACAAGGCCGAATGGATAACGGCCAACCGGAACACTCGCCGCTACCTGCCTTTTTTGAGCATCAACGATCACCAGTCTGAAATTGGTCTGATCCACGGCAAAGAGGTATCGGCCATCTTTTCCGAGTACCATATCCCCGATATAACCATCCGGGTATTTCTGACCCGCTGTCTCCCGGGCACAATCAACCGAATCAACCTTACTGCCATCGGCTATTGAGAATAGGTAAATTTTATTTGCCTGGCCTCCCGCCACGTAAACCAACTTTTTATCCGGAGAAATGGCCAGTCCCATAAATACCGAAGCCAGGATCCCCTGGTCTGACCTGGAGCCCGGGGGGACCTGCATTATCGTGGGACGACCACTTTGCAATCCCTTGATAATGGAGATGGAGATGGGGCTGACGCCGGAGTTGGCTGTGACCGCCACATCCATATCGTCGCTTACCGCCAGTCCATAAGGATGGGGTGCCACTTCGACCGACCAGCCTGCCGGTGTGAGAAACCGTCCGTTAGGGATCACCGTAATGCCCGCTTTGTTGATGCCAACATAGCGATTGCCGGCCGGGGCAGACAGGACTGAAAGTTTTTCATCGCTTTGGCTGCATGCCATGTGAAAAACAGCCAGGATTGTCAACCAGACAACATTATTACATTTTCTCATGATAACTTCAAGTTACGTTCATTGGGAGAGAACATCTGCCGGTGTATGCATCTTATCCTGGTGATCAGGGAACAAACCTGTGTCAATCATCCTGTCTAACTCGCTGTTGATGCGTACAAATTCCTTACTGTTGCTTTCAACCAGGGTTTCGAGGTAGTTACGGATCTGTTCCAGTGGTTGTTCTGAAGGTTTTGCAGCCCGGTCGAGAAAGTCTGTTATGGAATCGGCCAAAACAACATGGTCATGCCAGTTCCCGATCATTATTTCAGTTGCATTCAACCTTTCAACGATCTGCTCAAATTTCTCTGAAAATTTAACACTGAGCACCAGGGTCAGTACCGTGGACAGCTCTTTTAAATGCTGGCGGACTGTATGCAGCGCCTTCTCATCATTTACTTTAACCGGCCTTTTCGTGAAAAAAGCCGTCTTGGTATCAACATACCTGCTGGTTTTCTTTTTCAGCGAACGGGACGTTATTTCAAAAATCTCCTTCCTGATCTTTCCTTCAATATGCGTAAGACTTTTCTCCCTGAATTTCCTGATAACCTGCAAAAACTCCCGGGTCCGGTCCCTTTCCTGCTTCTGCAGCTCAACCCTGTAAAGTGACAAACCAGTCGCCCCGACCCCCGATTTGGTAAGTAATAACTGGTTTACCTGGATTTCCCGGATGCTGCCTGACGCCTGGTACAATTTTTTAAAGATCCGCTCATAGCCCGGATCCTTCTCCTTGCCTGATCGTACGATCTGCAATAGGTCGAGGATGGCCATAATTTTTTTAACATCCAGCCGGGCTTTATGAATATCCTTCGATGCACCCGTAATTCCTGCTTTGTAAACGTTGGCCAGAAACGAAGCCGTATGTTTCCTGTAAAACCGGTAGAGAAATTCACTGATATACCGATCGGGGTTCTTCTTCATATTATAGGCTGGGTTTTCTTTTTAAGGCCAATACAGGGGATCTACAACTCATTTTTTATGCGCTTCAGCGACATATTCCATTTTTTATAGATTGTGATTCCTTCCGAGGCGAGGCGTTCCAACCGTTTTGGGGAGATGTGAACGTTGACCATATCCCTGAGGATGGCATTGCGGAAATTTTTCCATTCGCGCATTTCATCAATCAGCCCCGTTTCCATGTGTTTTACAAGCGACGGGATCCGGCCCGACTGGTGATGGTATTTAATTCTTTTAATGGATTGTTCGAAGGAATAGCCCTGAACCGTGTGGCCCTGCTCGATCTTTTTAAGAAGGTTCCTGGCTTTTTTCTCACAAAGGAGAGACAGTATCCATGCTGTTTCAAGATAAAATCCATGCTTAAAAGCCAGGCCGGCCCTGGTAGTAGAGAAACTCTTTCCCAACACCTCCCTTTTTGAATTCTTCTTTTGTTTTTTCATCACATAGAAGTTAGCAGTTTTCAACAGATGAACAAAGTTATAACGGGACTTCCAATTCAACAATCCGTTTAACAAAATTAGCGTTAATTTATCAAATAGTTAAAAAGCGGGCTCCCGAATACTTTTCTACATCTTTTGTTCACTTTCCAGGGAAATGTAGTCAGGTAAAATATAACTATTTGAGATAGCTATCAATTCGCACGGAATTAACTTTCTGTTGATGGAAATGCAAAAACCTACAGTCCGTAAACACGAATTGCATGATGCCTTGAAATCTTGAAATTGCAGTGGGTTGCAAAATCAACAATCTCGTTGAATTAATATTCCACAATCACTGGTTGTGAAATATTTTTTGATTTAGATTTTGCTGAACGTGAAAAGGCTTTGGAGACTTTTCGTGTTTCGTATTTTTGTCTTATCTCTATCTCTTTACTTTGATCCGTAATAAATATTGTCGTTTTGCCACCATCAATTATGATGGGGTATTTGTTTGTTAGTGACCCGGACGAAAGTTTTGACCTCGGAATTATATTTTGATGGTTCGACAATTCTATTCTGACGTCAATTGAGTCGTTTGTTGCTAGTTGCCTGTTGTTTTTCATTGAATATTATTTAATTTAAAGAAAGTTGTTGTCAAGTATTTAATAGACCTTACTCAGATAATCACCTTTTCTGAACACGATAATCGCTTCCATCCCATGATGATCAGAAAGATATTCGGTTCCTCTTCCCCACCTCACTTTTAAAACAGCGACCCTGCGGCTGATCCATTGGATTACATTCGAATTCCTGGTAAGAATATAATCAATCAGGCGGGGATTTCCATGCCCCGACTTAAAGGCATCATTGGCTTCGTCATCAAAAGTGATCTTTATTTTTCCTGAAATTGCACCGTCTTCGGCATTCAGTATGGTCAGCATCCCCCTGTAATGATCACCCTTTTTTTCATCCGTATTAAAATCGCCACAAATGATCTGAGGCGTACTCATGTCTGAAAAGGGGAAGATCAACTGTTCGAAAATTTCGGAAAGCTGGAGGTCCCTGATGGACTGCGGATAATCGTCATCCTGCAAATGAGTCGCGATCAGCTGAAACGAACTGTTGTGAAATTGGCCTTCAAATAATACGGCCCCCTTTCTTGCAAAGGAATCAAATCCCGCATTGGCCGTGAATTCGATCTCTTTCTTTATCTGAAGTGGTATTTTGCTTAAAATCCAGAGACCACTGTTAAATTTAAATGACAATTTCGATCCGTTAACCGGTCCGTAAGCAAAGGGGTACTGATCATGCAAAGTTTGGTTTAAAACAGCACGGGAATGCGCAGTAAATGCTTCCTGGAAAACAATGATGTCATAATCACATGAACTAAGAACATGTGCAATGGCCTCTGCCCGATCGTCTTTCTCTTTAAAAAGTTCAAGAACAGGTAGCATTCCAATGTTCCAGGAAAGAATTTTTAATTGGGTAGAATTGCTTGAAAGTGTATCCATTGTTATACTATCATAGATGTTCGTTGGCTTCCCCTGAACTGATAACCTGGTAAATGTCAACAGGCAATTTAATAGCAGTATTACGATTGTCCGGTTTGACAGTTTTTTCATCCGATTGAATTCGGTCATGGCCATACATTGCTGATCAGTGTTACATGAGAATATATCAGGCAGCAAAGATCATATCATTAAGTCCATCGGATGTTTCGGAATTATCAATTAAAGATTAAATAAAAATTAACAATGGAGAGGTCCTGCACACATTGGTCAGAATTAATAATTTATTAACTTTTGATTTATCAACAATCTATACCTTGCCCCTTTTAAAGGTTGAAACGCAGATATAAAACTCCATTTACAAAATGAAAAAGCTTTTCAATGCCGAACAAATTGAAAGAACTAACAAAAAAGTCCCCTAATAATTTGAAGTATGAAAATCCTGGCTATTGAAAAAAATGTCCGTCAAATTGATCCGGAAAAAGAGACAACTGTTTTATCTGATGAAGCGATCGCCTTGTATGAGCTTTATCATGATGAGATTGTCAGAGAGTATTATTTCAATGAAAATCACGACGCCATCCTGATCCTGGAATTCTCCTCTTTAGCAGCCTGTGATGAGATGTTGCACGATTTGCCCTTGGTGAAAAATGGAATGACCCGGTTTGAGTTGATGGAAATGAGACCCTATACAGGATTTGAAAGGATTTTTAAACAAAATGTGTAAGCGTTCATGATCTTTTTGAAGCCATCGACCTGATACATGAATCACGGATTATTACGAATCATTGGTTTTTCTCTGATTGTACTTTCCTGGATCCTCTGGGCAGTAATCATATTCTTGCCTTTCTTCAAACTGACCTTAACCCAATATGCTGTTGTTTACCCGGTAATCCTTGCTTCAACAAATATCTTCGGGGTCGGCGTTGCCATGACAGGAAAGCAGTTTATTCAAAAATTCAACATCGTGTCGAAGGTCAAAAACTGGCTGAAAAGGTATCATTTGTAATTATTTCACTATGTGGATTCCTTATTTTACAAATAACTTCCAAAGAAAATTAACGCTCCGGCTATAAGTTTGATAAAAGGACAGATTTTTAATGGTTTGAAGGAAGTAATCGTTCCCGTGATCAGGGTCCAGGTTGCCATCGCTGCTAACATTGCGGCACTGCTGCGAAACACAATATGACAGGCAACATTTGGCCCCTCTCCGTAATAATATATAATGAAAACAAGAATTCCGATGAAAATCAGGGTAATTCCCTCCAGAATCCATTCCATGAGAACTATTTCCCTCATCTCCCAGTTTTTTTTCCCAATGGCATCCATCACTTTTTTATTCGGAATAACGTGGATAATTCCCCACAATATGGTTAAGAAAGATCCACTATTGATTAATATATCGTTAATCATAAAAATATTTTTAGTATTACAAACATACATATTAATTGAATGAAAAGTTTGGGTTAAGTTATTATGAACAGCTCCCCTTATCAGATTTAATAATTAATTAATCCTGCTTCCCCGGATTTCCGTTTTATTGTAAATACTTTTGCACTTTTTTCAACCTGAAAACGACTTCGCAAAGAACTAACATGTCGGTTTTCCCCTTGGAAAAACATTAAATCAGTACTAAGAGCACCATATAATGGAGAACAACGAGATCACCATCTTGTTGGTTGACGACGAACCGGATATCCTTGAATTCCTGGGATATAACCTGGAGAGAGAGGGATACCGGGTATTAAAAGCCAAAAATGGGCAGAAAGCCATGAAAATGACGATGGAATACAAACCACATCTGGTTATTCTCGATGTCATGATGCCTGTGATGGATGGGATGGAAACCTGTATAGAAATACGTAAGATTCCCGAACTGGCCGGCACCCTGATCGCTTTTCTGACCGCCCGGGGAGAAGATTATTCGCAGATTGCCGGATTGGAATCCGGGGCTGATGATTACATAACCAAGCCCATAAAGCCGAAAGTGTTTATCAGTCGCATACAGGCTTTGCTCAGAAGATACAAGGAGGTGGTTGAAAAAAGTGATATCATTGTCCTTAAAGGATTTAGCATTGATAAAACCCGGTACTTGGTAGTAAAGGATAATACGGAAATCAATTTGGTTCGAAAAGAGTTTGAACTGCTTCAGTTTCTCGTGTTACGTCAAAATAAAGTGGTAACTCGTGATGAAATTTTTACCCATGTATGGGGAGAGGATGTGGTCGTGGGCGACCGCACCATTGATGTTCACATCCGCAGGATACGTGAAAAACTCTCCATTAAAAGCATCAAAACCATTAAAGGGGTCGGATACAAATTCGATGAGGGGTGAAATGATATTTATTTCTCTTTCTTTTCTTTCTTGCCTGGTTTTTTCGTATGATCTTTTACCTCTTTTGTTAATTCCACTACGGGCGCTGACGCTTCAACGCTTTCATTTAACACTGGTTTTGTTTTTTTCCTGCTGGGGAAAAATGAAAAGAAGATCAGTTTGAACTTTTTTTCCAATCGCTTGATCCCTTTCTGTGAAATCAATTCAATTTTTCCATCTGTTTCAACATAGAATGATTCTTGCTCTCCATTCACGAATATCACAAGACTTTTTTTCTTTTCAATGCTTCTGATCAAATTTTTAACATCCTTCAAATCCCCAAGAATCTGCACTTCGGGAAGGGTCATTTTTTTTTCTTTTTTCATTTTCAAGATCGTTTATAATGGTATGCAAATCTATTATTATTCAAATATAAGCATATGCTGCCACATTCATACTGTGCTTCAATTTATTATTGGTTCCCTGTGAGTAGCATCAGGTATTGTAAACCGCTCCAGGATCGTATGGTCATTAAACTCCCTCGAAAGTGCCCTGATGGTTTCCTGAGGGATATCCAGAATATCTGTCATGATCAGTACATCCAGGCAGTTGTTGAACAGCGGATCGACGTTAAAGCCAAGGACCTCGGAATTGATGCTTAAATACTTTTTGATCAATACCGGTGTCTGAAAAGCCGGATCAAATGCCTGAATGAAATTATCAAGGCTGCCAATTCCATTCACTGTAGCTTTATGAAATACTCTTTTCTTTATTACAGAGGGGAACCGGCGAATGAACTTTTTTCGTGGGGCAAAAAAAGCAGCCAGTTCTTTATTATAATGGTTTTTCCTTAAAAACTCAACCGTCAGGGCCTTTGAAAGAGTATTGCAGGCATTGCTGATGCTTACAGGTCCAATCATGTAGCGGTACTCCGGATGCTTGCACAATAGATACAGTATCCCTTTCCACAGGAGGAAAAGGGAAAGTGGTTTTTTCTGGCAGGATTTGATAATAAATGACCGTCCTAACTCCATCGATAATTGAAGCAAAGAGGTAAAACGATCGCTGATATGAAAAAGCGTGCTGAGGTAAAACCCATTAATTCCGTGTGATTGAACAATCTGTTTCCCAAATCCTACCCGGTAACCTCCTGTGATCTTCTTATCAATAGCATCCCAAATGAAAAGCTGATGGTAATACAGGTCAAAATTGTCTATATCCAGCGACTTATTGGTTCCCTCACCAACTTCGCGGTAGGTGATTTCCCTTAACCGTCCCAATTCTTTCATGGTTTCAGGGATCCGGTCGGAAGATACACAAAAAACGAAGTTTTCATTTATCGAAAACAATAAACTGTCGGATTTCAATTTTTCAATTTCATTTGCAATCAAATCGGGGTGAACAGGCTGAACGAGTGGTTCTTGTTTCCCTAAGGCGTATGACCTTTTGCTTTTTTCAGGATCAATCCCCAAAGAAAAAGTTCTCATTCTCAAAAAGCGTCCAAAGTTGTTGATATCAGTGAGTTTATTCTGTTCCTTCAAAGAAATCGGTCGTCCGATCCGGACATGGATAATTTTTCCCGATTTATTGAGCATTTCAGCCGGCAAACGCGCTGTTCTTATCATGGGATGAACCATGCCAAGGAGGTTGAAGAGAAAACCATTATGGCCTTCAAAATAGATTGGGACAATGGGAACCGACGCCTTCCTGATCAGTTTTACAACCGAATGAGGCCATTTTTTATCCTCTACCTTCATTGATTTCAAATTGAAGGAGGCCACTTCACCTGCCGGGAATATGACTAAAGGATGATTGCTTCTCACATGATTAAGAGCCTCCTTCAGTCCACCGAAGTTGGAATAAGCATTTGGTGCTGTTTCAAAGGGATTCACCTTCAACCCAAATTCTCCAATTTGTCTGATCCTTGTCAGTAGAAAATTCATGAGGATCTTAAAATCAGGTCTTATGTCGTGAAGGAGTTTCATTAGGATGATACCATCAATTCCACCGTAGGCATGGTTTGAAATGGCAATAAAGGGCCCGTTGCGCGGTATGTTTTGGACCTCGGTTGGTTCCACTTCAAAATGAAAATCCAGCTGGCTAATCAAAGAATCAATAAAATCGATTGCTGATAATTCATGCAAGGGAGCATATAGCTTGTTAATTTTATCGATCTTCATTAACCGATGAAGGACAATGGCCAGGTTCATTCCTCCCTGATACTTAAGTATGGGAATAGCGTTCATTATATCTGCAACAGATATGAGTTCAATATTCCCTAAAATATGTTGTGTTTTTATTTGGTTCATTTTAGATTTAACACTGATTTAACATCGTATAAAAAATATTTTGTAATTTTGCAGCCACATTTAATTTAAACAAACATTATTATGAGTATCGAAAAGAAGTTCTTAAAAGCAAAACCAGTTTGTAAAGTCAAATTTTCTCTCTCGGGAGATCAGTATAAATCTGCAGCCTCCATCCTGCTCGTTGGTGATTTCAACAACTGGCAAATTGGTGAAACCCCATTAAAAAAATCCAAAACAGGAGTCTGGTCGGTTTCACTGGATCTGGAAACAGGCAAAGAGTACCAGTATCGTTACCTTGTTGATGGTACGAACTGGGAAAATGATCCTGAAGCCGATAAATATGTACCGAGCGGACTGGGTTCAGAGAACTCTGTTCTTGCGCTGTAAATACTGATCTCAACACCGAAATCCCTGATTTCTTTCTGATTTTATTTTTCATTGATGGTTAACCTCTGTTTACAGGGACACTTTCCATACAGTTGCTTCAAACGGGGCTATGACCATCGCTTGAAAATAGTTGAATTCTTCGGGTATCCGGTGAGTGGATGAGAGCACCTCTCCATAGGTGTGCTCAGGCAATGAGACTGTTTTCTGGTTCCTTGTAAAATTGAGGACAACAAGGATTCGTTCCTTATCCGTGTTGCGGAAATAGGACAGTATTCCCTGTTGCCCATTGAGGATAGGAATCCAGGAGCCTTTTTGAAGGGCTTCGCTTGATTTGCGGATCTTTATCAAACACCTGTAATGATTCAGCAATGAAGCAGGCTCACTCTCCTGCTCTCTTACATTGCGGGAAAAGGTGTCCATGTTCAGCGGCAGCCAGGCATAACCGGTGGTAAAACCTCCACCGGATTCTTCATTCCATTGCATGGGGGTGCGTGCCTTGTCTCTGCCTTTGAACAAAGGCCAGTAACGCTTTCCAAGCGGGTCGCGGATATGGCGTTTCCGGATGGATCCGTTGTGCATGCCGATTTCTTCACCATAGTAGATGAAGGGAGTGCCCCTGAGCGTCAGCAGCAATGTGGCGGCAACTTTGGCCTTTTCCTCCCTGTGAATTCTCCATGGAATGCGGTCAATGTTCCTGAAGAGATCATGGTTTGAAAAAACGTTGCAGGGCCATCCTCGTTCAGGGATTCGGTCGTACCACTCCTTGATGCATTTATAGTAGGAATAGGCATTCCAAACACTGAAAATCAGGGAAAAATCAAATGCCAGGTGAATCCCGTTATCTCCATTGGCAAGGTAACGCGCCGCGATTCTGGCGTCGCCGGGGGGAGAGACATAGACCTCGCCTATGGCAGCCGTGTTTTCATACTGATCAAACAGCTTGCGGATCTGAGTTACAATGGTGATCGATCGTTTCCGGTTCCGTGTGTACACGTGCCTCTGCAGCGCCTGAATGCCAAAAAAAACAGGATTATCCCTGAATTTTTTATCTTTGGCTATCATGTTGATCACATCCAGCCGAAAGCCATCCACCCCCATGTCGAGCCAGAATTTCATTTCATTGAAAAAAGCCTCCGGTAACTCCGGATCCCTCCAGTTGAGATCGGGTTGCTCTTTGAAAAAAGAGTGCAGATAATATTGTCCGGTTCGTTCGTCGAATGTCCAGGCACCTCCTCCCATGGCCGATTTCCAGTTATTCGGGGGGCTTCCCCTGGTTCCCTCTTTCCATATATACCAGTTCCTTTTGGGATTGTCGAGTGAAGAAGAAGATTCAATGAACCAGGAATGCTGATCGGAGGTGTGATTCAGGATCATGTCGAGAATAATGCGGATCCCCGCTGTATGTGCTTTCTCCAGCAGTTCCCTGAAGTCGGCCATGGTCCCAAATACCGGATCGATCTCCCGGTAACCGGAGACATCGTATCCGAAATCAATCATGGGAGATTTATACATGGGAGAAATCCAGATGCCATCTATTCCCAGCCCCTTCAGGTAGCTCAGGCGCCGGATAATGCCCTGGATATCTCCAACCCCGTCTCCATTGGAGTCCTGAAAACTGCGCGGATAGATGTGATAGATCACCCCGTGTTTCCACCAGGTCCAGGGTTCGGCAGTTTGTTTGCTCATACCGGACATGATTGCGGCATGAGTCCGGTATCCTGCAACAGCCTGTCCATGATATCTTCAGCCTGGTAAGCCTCTGCCCTACTCCGGGCAGCCAGTTTCATCTCCTTGCGAATACTTGGGTCCAGGAAAAAACCTATCACTTTTCCAGCCATCTCTTCAGCATTCCCGGCCAGGAAACCACTTACCGAATCCTCCAGAATATCCTTGGGGCCTTTGGCGTTGTATGCCGCAACGGGCAACCCGCTGCTCAGCGCTTCAAGAACTACACAACTAAAAGTATCAAAGCGAGAAGGCAGCAAGAGGATGTCAGAAGCTTTAAAAAGTGCAGGCAAATGTTCGTGACTAACCCATCCCAGGTAAAAAGCCTCCGGCAGGGCTCTTTTAAGTTCCATTTCAGCAGGGCCTGTTCCTGCAATGACCATTTGTATCTCCGGTAGAACTGATCTGACCATCCCGACAACACCGGGAAGTTCCATCACTCCCTTTTCTTTGCTTATCCGTCCGGTATAGAGCATCACCGGCCCTTCAGGATTAAACGGAAGCTGGATCTGGTCGAATGGCAACGTGTCACAAAAAAACTTATCGGCCCAGTGTGCGGTAAGGAAAACGTGGGAAGAGTCAAAACCCATTCCTTTGCCGGTTAGCCATTGCTTCTGGTCTGTATTGAGCACAAATATGTTCCCAAATCTTTTATAATAGACCCTAAGCACTTTCTGCAGTCTTCGCAGACCTACTTCCTCCAATGACAAAACTTCTTTTGCGAAGGTCAGCCAGTCGGTATGCAAGTAAAAGAAAGTTTCAACCGAGAAAGCCTTTTTAAGCCAAAGTGCAGCAAGCCCCATGGGTCCTTCAGTCGAACAGATGATCCTGTTGTAGTTGCCCCGCCTGAAGGCACGTTGAACAGATACAAAGTTGGGTATTCTGAATGGTTGCTGCCGGTAAAGCGGAAGGGAAAACTCCGAAACAGGTTTCAATACAATGAGGTGGTCATCGGGTTCGATCGTGCTGCTGCATAGCATCAGGTCAATCGGCAGATTTCGTGATTTTATCTCCTGGTGAATGGATTTCAATACCGTCGAAACGCCGTTGTGGTCTCCATAGGTATCCGTCATCCACAACACCCTGTCGGGTGGATTTGGTTCATTCTCTGGCATCTTCATATCCTGACAGTTATCCGGTTTTAATCATGAGAGTTCCCTCTTCTGTGATGGACCAGTTTGAATCTTTCTTTCCATTGATTTGTTCCATGGCTGAAGGTTGAAAAGGATCTATTAGGGCAAAAAAATCGCGCAGAAATTCTGAATATGAAGCGTTTTTGAGATATTTTATGGACTTAGGGCATATGAACATCCCCCGAAGCAAAGGAAGTGATTCATTACTTGAAATACTGACCTTGCCTTTTGTTTTTTGTTTGTTTCTTTTCATGATACCATTTATTTGCCGACAAATTTCCGGATTAATTTATCAGTTTTCCCGGGGTTTTAGAAACTTAAAGATTTCTTAACATTTAATTAATAATTATGTAATACCCTGTTAACATTGCTGTTAGATGCTCCTCTTACCTTTGTAAGATTATCATGAAAACTCATTTCGTTCCAAAACGTACTGTTGACCTTGTAATCATTTCTGATGTGCATCTTGGCGCATTCGGGTGTCATGCAAGGGAGTTATTGAAATACCTGCGCAGTATAAAGCCCAAAACCCTTATCCTGAACGGGGATGTTATCGACATCTGGCAATTTCGCAAACGGTATTTCCCCAAATCTCACCTGATGGTGATCAGGCACTTGACCGGGTTGATCGCAAAAAACACGAAAGTTGTATATATCACCGGAAACCACGATGAGCTCATGCGGAAATTTGTAAAATTCAGCATGGGTTCCTTTAAACTGGTCAATAAACTCCTGCTCGACCTTGACGGTAAGAAAACATGGATTTTTCATGGCGATGTATTTGATATTACCATGCAATACAGCAAATGGCTTGCAAAGCTCGGCTCATTCGGCTATGACCTGTTAATCCTGATGAACAGCATGTTCAATTTCTTCCTGACCATACTTGGCCGTGAAAAGATCTCCTTTTCGCAAAAAATAAAGCATCGGGTAAAGCGCGCCGTATCCTATATCAATAAATTCGAAGAGACCGCCGCAGGAATTGCCATCTCAAAGGGCTATTCTTATGTGATCTGCGGACACATCCACCAGCCCGAAATCCGGACCATCTCCAATGCGCATGGATCGGTTACCTATCTTAATTCAGGGGATTGGGTGGAAAACCTTTCAGCGCTTGAATACAATGAAGGTGAATGGAAAATTTACAATTACCGTGAAGATCCCTATGCACAGGAATATGACCTCGCTTCGAAACAGGCTGATTCTCCAAGTCACAAAGAGACCTTCAGCGAACTTTTGAAAGAATTTAATCTGAGGTAACGGCGCGCTTACTCAACATCATCCTCCCATTGGTGAGGCATTGGTGGATTATGCTCCTTGATCAATTCCACATACCGTTGGTATACATCATCAACAATGGCTTCCCAGGGATGGTAAATCGATTTCCTTGCCCCTTCTCCCGCTTTTTTTATTGCATCAGGGTGTTTCATCAGATCCCGGATCCTGGTTGCCAGGGAAGCTACCTCATTTTCAACAAGGAATCCGTTCACCCCGTCGAGGATCCCTTCGGCAGAAGAGCTGTTGCGCACAATCACCGATGGAACATCAAACGCGGCAGCCTCCTGCAATACCAGGGGGGAATTGTCATACACCGATGGGAAAACAAGCAGGTCCGATGCAGCATAAATATGTTGCAATTCTTTACGGTCGGTAATGACACCCAGGAATACAACCTGGTCCTGGATCTTATACTGTCTCGTAAGTTTCATCATTTCACGTGCAGCATATCCCTCTCCTACAAAGACCATCTTAAATGATTCCCCGTAACCTTTTAGGATTTTCATGGCATCCAGAATAAGCCGTACATTCTTTTCCCAACGATGCTGACCTACAAACAGCATTACAAACTCATTGCTCCCGGTTTTGATCCGCTCCAGCCCTTTTTTCCTGTATTTCAATAATTTAGCCTTGTCAGGAATATCCATGTCGGTGCCATTGGGCATAATTTCATAGGACCCCGTGTATCCATAATCCCTGAGAGTATACCCTGTGGCCTGGTTAGGGACCCAAACCAGGTCGGCCTGTTTGTAAAAATCAAGGGTGGCTTTTAACAGGAATTCGACAAAAAGGTCGTTTTTGATCACCTTCTGAAAGTCATCGCGATATTTGGTATGGAAGGTCGCCACAAGCGGCACCTTGAGTTTTGATGCCAGTTTAACCGCCAGTTGCCCGCTTATGAACGGACAATGAGCGTGGAGCAGGTCGAATTTTATTTTTTTTATCTTCTTTTTAAAGGTGACATCGATCAAAGGAAGTCCCACCCTGTAAGGATTCATTCCAGGAAGCAGGACCGACTTGAAGCGGTAAACCTTATAATTTACATTGTCCTTATAATCCTTGACCTTCGGAGCGATCAGCATACTTTTACCATACTTTTCATTCAGCCAGTATGCGTAACTATGGGCTGTCATCCCCACCCCATCCATGATCGGGAAATAGGAATCATTGAATTGACAGGTTGTAATTTGCATAAACGATTTTTATGCAAATATCGGTTGATCCAGAGCGTTTAAACCGAAGTTAACAATTTGTTAATGAAGATTTAATATTATTCTGGTAACCTGTTTAGCAGACCTGAAAACAGCATTATCATTTTTTCTCGAGCCGCAACTTGATCCCGCGTATTATTTTAAGCGGGGTATCGGTGATAACCATGTTGTAGATCCAATCCGGAACACTTCCGGCCGGGTCAACATAGCCTTCAAGTTCCACATGAACAACATTCTTGCCCGTGGGGGTCAGGGTCCAGAGCTGCCAGTATTCTTCGATCCTGACCAGCCCTGGTTTTTCCGGAATAACTCCGTCAAGAGGTTTCGAATATATCTTCCGGATCCCCGTGACGGAATCGGTGGTGATCCGCGCCTCCGAACACAAATCGCGGTCGGTTACCGGCCAGGGAGAATCATATACCAGGTAATACTCCGATTTTTTGTCCTTTTCATAAAAAAGCACCTTGATCTCCTTCAGGTTTTTGTCCCACCAGTCGAGATTCTTAACATTCCCGATCAGGTTGAACACCTTTTCTTTAGAGGCATAGATGTCGGCAACGCCTCTGAATGATTTTAATGCATGACCCGCTTCTTTTCGCGTAAATATTTTGATACCATCCTTTTCCTTGATGTAGTCCCAGGGTTGAGCAATTGCTGAAAACGAAAGGGAAAGGAAAAATAAGAGAAGCGAAATGAAGGAAAATCTGCCTGGACCCATCAAGGATTGAATTTTTCCGCAAAATAAAGCTATTCCCATAAATTTACCAACCGCCAAAATAATATTTTCATAACAAGAGCTGCCGGGAATCAGAATTAAATATCCCCTTCTTTTAGGAAATCTTGCAAGGGCAGCGTAATTTTACGTGGTGAAAATTCAGGAAACACTTAACTGACTGAGGATGGAAAATAGAAGCCTGAAATTTGATTTCGATGATATTTTAATTCAGCCTGCCGTACAAAGCACGATAAATTCCAGGAAGACGGTTTCCGTCATGGACAGTGAGGGCATGCTTCCTTTGTTTACTGCACCCATGGATACGGTGACCGACCTTGCACACCGGAACATTTTCATGGAAAACCATATCTATCCGATCGTTCCCCGAACCGAAACAAAGCATTTTATCGTGGAGGATTGTCTCCGTTCGAACGGATGGATTGCCTTAAGCCTCGATCAGTTTGAACAGCTGTTTGGAAACGGAAATCCATTGAAAGATGCAGGTAAAGTGCAGGTGTGCATCGACATCGCCAATGGCAACATGAAGCGATTGATGGATCTGGTCAGGAAAACCAAAGAAAAGTATTCCCAGCAGATCGTGATCATGGTCGGCAATGTCGCCAACCCGGGGACCTTCTTCGAATTGTCGGCCCTGGGCGCCGATTTTGTCAGGGTCGGCGTTGGGAACGGATCGGGATGCAGCACCTCCGTTCATACCGGGATCGGTTATCCGCTGGCCTCCCTGATACACGACATCAACCAGGAAAAAAGCACCCGGACCGGACCGTTTGCCAGGGTAATTGCCGATGGCGGGATCAAGAAATATGCGGATATCATCAAAGCGCTTGCCCTCGGAGCCGATTTTGTCATGTGCGGCGGACTGCTGAACAAAGCGCTTGAATCGGCCGGGAACACCTTTTCTGCCAACAAGAAGTTCGAAGGGTATACCGTTCCGGGCGACCAGGTGGACCAGTACAGTGACGAAGTGAAAACCGCCTTTAAAATGGGCTCGGTCTTTTACAAAAAATTCCGCGGAATGAGTACCAAGGAGGTCCAGGCCCACCTGGGAAATGAACTCCGGTCATCGGAGGGAGTTACGCGAATGGTCCAGGTAGAGTATACTGTGGAGGGATGGATTGAGAATTTTATCGATTACCTCTCTTCGGCCATGTCATATACCGACAGCAAAGATCTTGCATCCTTTATTGGCAAACCGGATTGGAATTTAATTACCCAGAACAGCCTCACCCGGTTTAACAAATAAGGAGGCGAACAAAGAATAAATCATGGATTAACCTTAAGGTTATTTATCAGAATTTCAGGAATATCCATAAAATACCCGATCATGACCAAAAAAATGTGGGATCAGCGGTACGCTGAATCCGAATATGTATACGGAACCTCTCCGAATACCTTTTTTAAACTGGAATTGGACAAACTTTCACCGGGAAAAATCCTCCTCCCTGCCGAGGGTGAAGGGCGAAATGCAGTGTATGCAGCGGAAAAGGGGTGGAAAGTATGGGCCTTCGATCAGAGTGAAGAGGGCAGAAAAAAGGCGCTCCGGCTTGCAGCAGAACGGCATGTCATGATTACTTACAGCCTGCACGATTTGAATGTTCCTGATTATCCGGTTGATTTTTTCGATGTTGTCGCCCTGGTTTTTGTCCATACCCCTTCACCAGCCCGTCAACAGATCCACCGCAACCTTCTCCGGTTTCTGAAGCCGGGAGGAAAGGTGATTCTCATTGGTTATTCGAAAGAACAACTTCAATTTGATACCGGGGGGCCCAGGGACGAGGCAATGCTGTTCTCCCTTGAAGAGATAAAAACAGATTTTTCCGGCACCCGGATCCTTTTCCTGGATCAGATGGAAACGCTGGTTGAAGAGGGTGATTATCACCGCGGCAAAGCTTCTGTTATCCAGTTGTTATCTGAGAAAAAGTGAACAGGAATAATTCTTGAACCTATGAAAAAACTACTTTTTCTTTTAATTCCAGCCTTGTTGGTCATGGCAGGATGCAAAAAGACCGGGACATCCGATGAGCCGGTAAAATCTCCCGAGATCTTCCCGCTCAGTATCGGTTACCACTGGGACTTTACTACCACCACATCCGATAAGGTGAAAACCACCCATGTGAACGACGTGATCAATGACACCCTCATCGACGGTGAAAAATGGTTCGTACTGACCTACGACCATTCAGTACGGACCATTTGCCGCAACAATTCATCCGGATGGTGGTTTCTGTATCAGTCAGTCCCGCAGTCACCCGTAACCCCATTGCTCTACTACCGCTATCCGGTATCGGGGGATGAAGTGTATATGACCCCCGACAGTACGAAAGTGACGGTCGTATCGGTGAACGACATTGTTACTGTTCCTGCCGGGAAGTTCGCCTGCTACCGCTACCATATGATCCACTACCGCGAAGGGTATGAATGCGACGAATATCTCTCTCCCGGGACCGGGCTGGTCCTTCATGTGATCTACGCTCCGGGTATAGGGAGCACGAAGGTTGCGGAGGTGACGGAACTTGAAAAGTTCAACTGATCCCATCCCACTCCCGGTAAAACTGTTCCAGGTAGGCAAGCATGAACTGGTGCCGCTGTTCGGCCATGTTTCGCCCGGAAGCTGTATTCATCCTGTCTTTCAACAGCAGCAACTTTTCATAAAAGTGGTTGATGGTAGGGGCATCACTGTTTTTGTACTGATCCCTGGTCATCCCGATTGCTGGTTTGATGGAGGGATTGTACATCTCGCGGCCCTTAAATCCACCATAATTGAATGTCCGGGCTATGCCTATGGCTCCTAGTGCATCCAGGCGGTCGGCATCCTGGATGACGGCCAGTTCGGGCGAAAAAAAACCAGGAGTGAAGTTTCCCCCCTTGAAAGAGATGTTCTGAATGATCTGTATAATGTGCCCGATGGTGTGCTCCTCAACGCCCAGAGTTGTTAAAAATGCCCGGGCTTTCGTGGCGCCAATGATCTCGTCGCCGCCATGAAACTTTGAATCAGCAATGTCGTGCAGCAAAGCTCCCAGTTCAACAATAAAAAGGTTGACGTTTTCGGCAGCAGCGATCGTCCTGGCACTTTTCCAGACCCGTTCAATATGCCACCAGTCGTGACCCCCCTCCGCATCCTTTAATTCGGATTGAACGAATTCTGCTGTTTTGATTATGATCTCCTTTTCGGTCATGATAAATGTCAGAGATTGATTGAGTAGTCAAAGGTAGGCATTATTGAGACCGATCGCGTTCGTCGTAAAACGAGGTAAAAAACAAGAGGCCGCCTCCTGGTTTGAGACGGCCTCCTTAAAAATCAAGGGACAATATGTTGAGCGGGTGTTTTTATTCAAAATCGGCTACCATCGGAGTTGCCGGAGCAAGGTTTGAGAAATCCATCCCGGAAATCACATCTTCAAAAGAGGCTTCAGCCGGTGTAATCGGGGCAAGAACCTTCAAAGTTAAAATTTCGGTGGCGTTCATCGCTGGAATCAAAACGCTGTTATCTTTTGCAAAAAGAACGTTCAGTGACGAGAGGGTGAAAATTGCTGCGAGGATGATTGATTTTGCTTTCATTTTTTTTTGTTTGAAAATTTGATGAAGCAAAAATAATACGGATTGACGGAGTGGTCGATCAGTTTTCGATTGAAAGGAATAACTTCACGACGGACGGCGGAAAATACCCGATGAATATACAAAAGGCAACTTGGCGATGATAACGGGGTCAATATCGTGCTTACCTTGTGATGGAGGAATCTCTTTTATTTCACCAGGATTTCCCTTACTCTTTTGGTCAGGTTAGAAATTTCAACAGCTTTTGAAAGTGGAATTTTCTTTCCGTAATCAATTCCGGAGTTCTTCCACAGGCCTTTCAGCATCTCCATGGCATCGACAACTGGCTGTATTTCCGGATTATTTTTATAAACAGAAAGAATTTGCATCAGGTTTTCGTAATTCTCCTTCTGCCCAACAATAATCCCCATGATCTTTGAATTATCCCGGACAGCCATCTCTCCGAGCGACGAAGCAAGATAAATGCCCTCGGCAAATCCGCCGGCAGCAATTAAAACCGCCACCTCGTTGCGATCATTTTCAGAGAGAAAACTTTTCGTTTGATCAGATAATGAACTGGTCAAAGCCATCAAAGAATCCTTGTTGTTGATGTATTTTTTTAATTTTTCCTTGGTCGGCTGATCATAAACCCCTGAAAGACCCAGTTCATCAGCCAGTTTGCTGGTGCAGTAAACAAATTTATTGGTTTCGTCGGTGCGGCTGAATGCCACAGAATAATTTAAATCGGCGCTGTAGACCCCCAGGTTAAGCGCCTTGCTCTTTTCGGTGGTATATCTGGCAACATTGCCTGGTGAATTTGTGATTTCGAAATAATAACCGGCTTTAGCCTTCTCCAGTGCCATGGTAATTTCCATTTGAGCAGGGAATTTATCCAGCACACTTTGAAGTTCAGCACTCAGGCGGACCTCCTGTTTAATCGAATCTATCTTCTTCAGATAGTTTTCCGCAGTGTCTTTGTTTTCCTCCTTTGTTGATGAACGGATGCAGCTTGTAAGAAGAAATACCACGCATAAAGATGCCAGAATGGGGCGGCAATGTTTTTTATTCAGTAATTTCATAAATTGAATTATTGCTAATGTTTCAGTCTCATCATTCCATTTGCTGCATCTACATCTGTATTGTCCTTTAGCAGAGTTGACAGTTCATTCACCTGAAGTTCGATTCTGGAAAGAATATTTACACAGGCTGTTGCATGCCCGTTGAAGTCAACCCCTAAATAAAGACCGACAACGATCGTGTCGTTGCCTGGAATTGGTATCGGGTACCTGCCGAAACCCCTTTCATTAAATTCTTTTGCTTTTATAATAACAATTAAATTTCCTTTCTCCTCAAGCAACTCTCCACTAAAGGAGAGGCTGTCTTCTGTAGCAATATTCACTCTCAGTTTGCTGTTGTAACCAAACTTAATTGTCCAATTCTCACGTTTAAGAACCGGCCTGTTATTTTCCCACACCTGGTAGTAGCTGTTCCACTGTCCTGTGAGATAATTTTTGCTAAAAATCTTTCGCCAGATGTAGTTGGTGCCCTTGATTATGTAAGTAAAGAAATAACCAAGTAAAAAACTGGCCAGGGCCCGTACTAACCAGTTAGGTTCCTGTTGAAATATCTCAGTCATAATAGAATTTATAAAAGTTGTAAGTGATGCTTTTGGGATACCAACTAAATTACCACCTTGCGTCGCTGTTCATAATCACCCTGCCTGCACTTCAAAAAGAACGAACATTTCTTTACTTTGATAAGCGTTACACAAAAATAGTTTTTTTATTTAGTTTCAACTCGGGCTTGTACCTGTTTTATATGGCGCTGATTTACTGGCCTTTAGTTAATGTGTAAAAACTAAATTTTAATTTTTTATACTTTTTTCAATAAATCGGGTTCGGAATTCTCTGATAAGTTGGGCGTAATGGCGGTTTTTCCCCAAAATAAGTTGGAGGAATAAAGTGGATCCATAGTTCCATGGTGTTCATATCCATTATTACTGACTGCATTGTTGTATAAGCCTTCGAAATCCCCTGAGCGTCGGCTACGGGTTCAAATAGAGACAAAGGATTAGACGGATCCCAGAATTGCTGCATTTCGGAAGTGAAAATCGCCCCGTTAGTCATTTTGCCGTCGTTATCCGGTCCCGGATATCCTGTAATGGATTTTAGCATCTCGATATCAACACGCTGGCCTGAAGAAACGCCCGCATATTTGTTTCTGAAAGAGGTCCAGCGTGATGTGTTTTCAAGGTTCGTGCTATCCCAGGAATTATTCGGCAGGCGAAAATCGTTAACGGCTGCAAAGATACCGGGAATACCCCAGGTTTGAGTCTGAGTTAAGCGGGGGTTCAGCGAGGATGACTCTGTTCTGAAACTGCGATTTCCCGGGGCTCCGTCTGATTTATTGTTTACCTGATTTTCTACGACGCCTGCAGTTGCCGGATCGGCTATCAGTATCGAATGATTGTACGAATAAAGTTTCTTTGTATCCTTCATAAAATCAGATATCTGAGCAAGGGTCGAAAAATTCTCGAAAGCATAACGCAGGTCAAAAAACAGGGAACGCCTGTTTGAAAGATCTGATGGATAAGGGGCGCCTGTTGTTGCATTGATAACCGCACCGAATAGTTTATACTGGTTGAACAGGGTAAGACCGTTTAACTGCCCCAGAGGACCGATATTGGTAATTGTCTTGCTGCCGTTCTTATACGTGGTGATTGCGTGCAGATAAGCAATGCCATATCGCGCCATGCTGAGCCAGTCCCAGTTTCTTGCAATGATTGTGTTTCCAGTTGCAGACGCATTGCCGGTTGCTGCGGATGCAGAGCAGGATTCCGGCCGCATAATTTCTGAAAACAGTTGGTAAATCAGGAATTCATTCTTCGAGAGCCGCCCATCCACCAGTTTGTCAACATCATAATTAAAAACATCCTGCATGCCCGCAATCTCATCTTTGTAGTCACTATCGAGATTTTCATACATTATTTGTGCCCGCTCTTTGACAGTGGCAAACGTTAATGGATCTTTCAAATTCTCAAGCAAAACCATGTGCATAGCTAACAAAAAATCAATGGTCGCCTCATAGTCCGGCATTGCTTGTTTGATGGCAAATGCAAACTGACGACCCATCTCACGATGTGAGGTATTCGAATAATCCAGGGTAACGTTATAGTGGTTTTCCATTTTCTGAATGGAGACCGGGTTCTTTGTGACGCTGTGGTCGCTTTTACGGCAACCCGACAGCATAATCGCGACTCCGGCGATCAGCACAGCTATAGCCGTAAATTTTTTGATTTTCACTTCAAGGCCCTTTTTGGTTTCGTTCGTTTCCATGATGGCTTTAATTTGGTCATTGAATTTGGTTGCCCTTTGTCAAATTTACGAAAGCTTACGGGACGAATAAAAAAGAAATTACTGAAAAAAAGGAAAAGCTATCCTGTACTGATATCAATCACTGTTATTTGTTCAGGTAGTTATGTATTCTCTGCGCTGCATTGGCCCTGAGGTTGCTAAAATAAAACGGGATATCGAAAGTATGGTAAACACCTAAAGGGAAGCCCTGCGCCGTACTTACCTTATCAAGAATCGGTTGGATCTGTGATGGCGTATTGCAGATTAAAACTCCTTTCAGTGTGTCAATACGGGCATCAGCGCATTGCTGTACCGGGACAAATTCCCCTGTGCTATTTGGGAAAAGTGATCCCAATCCTTCTGCAAATGTAGCCTGGGTCTGGTCTCTCTTCCAATTAATCGGATTCATGACAAGACCAACCATACCATATAACACCGGACTAACCCCGGTCATGTTTGGACCTTCTGTATTCCATGATACAATTACGCCCGTGTCGTCAGGGCCGGTAGCGAATTTAAGATGCTTATTTTCCTGGAGATATGCAGGAGTAATCGGAGAGCCAATGACATATGCTGCAATCATTCGGGCATACACCTGCGGATTATTCTTCAAGTATCCCGACAACAGGTTCGTCATGACCGTTGCCCCTTGCGAATGTCCAAGCAGGATATACGGCCTGCCGTGGTTAAAGTGTTTGATATAGTAGTCAAAAGCAGCCGTTGCATCCGATGTTGGGATGTCAGCAATAACATTCCACCGGTTGACACCCGACGAGTTATCCTGCCTGTAGAAAGGTGCGTAGATATTCGCAATGGTATCAAAAGCAGTAGCCTGCCGTGCATAAGACTCCGGGGCCTCCACCAACATAGAAGAGTCATCAATCGCACAAATCACGGGCATTGAATCACTGTTTGACCAGGCGGTAGGATACAGATAAAACAAATCAACAGGGTAAACTGTTGCCGGCAGCGACATCCAATGCGAAGCCTGCGAATAATCAGTTGTTGTAGAAATGTATTGACTTGTTTCGTCTTTGCTGCAACCGTTAACAAATAACAACGCAATTCCCACTGTCAGGGAGAAGTTCACCCAGATTCTGTTTTTCGTTTTCATTTTTATCAAGTTAAAATCAAAATCCCTTTTGTTTTACTCCGACTGTTTGGATAAAATTGTTCATCTGACCACCTTACGCCGATTTTGAATAACCCCTTCAACCAGCTTATGATACAGTGAAATATTGTCGGATCAACCCCTTGAGTGCATCGATTCTGATTGGCTTTGAAATATAATCATTACATCCGGACTCCAGCGCTTTTTCCCTGTCATCTGCCATTGCAAAGGCTGTTTGGGCAATGATAATGACATCCTTATTAAACTCGCGGATTTGACGCGTAGCTGCATCTCCATCCAAATCCGGCATCAAAATGTCCATTAAAATCAAATCAATATCAGGATTATTCCGGCAGGTATGAATGGCATCAACTGCTGATTTCAAATGTAAAACTTCATGGCTGTATTTATCGATCATGGCTGAGAAGAGGGAATCAGAATTTCATCGTCTTCGGCAATTAATATTGTTATGCGTTATTTTGAACTTCTTTATCTTCTTCTTCTGAAACACCACTTGTAATGATATTCCATGTCAGTCCTTCGCATGGTAAGGGATTGTAAAATAAAACATGGAGCCTTTTCCCTCTTCACTTTCAACCTATAATTTCCCACCATGCTTTTCGACGAAGTCTTTGCAAAGGAGTAATCCCAACCCCGTGCTGGGTTCATTATCGGTGCCCTTGCGGTTAGATTTAACATCGAGCCTGAATAAACCGGCAACCATTTGAGGGCTCATGCCGATGCCGGTATCCCTGACTGAAATTTCAACTGAATGGCCGGGAGCCGGCTTTGCTGAAATGGTGACCTTTCCTCCTTTTCGGGTGAATTTCACGGCATTGGAGGCCAGGTTGCGGATGGTTGATGCCAGCATATACTTATCGGCAAACACTTCAAGATCGGCAGGGATTTCATAGCTGATCTCAATCTCCTTTTTGTTTGCGGAATCCATTACCGGGTGCATACTTTCAGCCATCATAGACATCAACAAGAACGGCTCAGGCTCAAAGGGGGTTATTCCCCTTTGCAGGCGCGACCATTCCAGCAGGTTTTCGAGCAGGTTGTACAGATTGGCTGCGGAGTTTCTCATGCCTGATGCCATCCTTTGGACCTGTTCTACGGTTAAGGTGGGCAACTCTTCAGCCATCATTTTAGACAATCCTAAAAATCCATTGAAAGGGCCGCGCAAATCATGGGCAATAATGGAGAAGAATTTGTCTTTTTCGGCATTTACTTTCTGAAGATTTTCCTTGCTTTCTTGCAACGCCTTCAAATGAAAGCTCGTGGTGATATCAACCATGCTCACCAGGCATTGTTCTCCATTTTCGGACACGACGCCGGTAAGGTGAACATACATTGGCAAGTTTCCCTTGGTCGACAGGGTCACATCACAGGATTCATTTGCTTTACAGCTAAATACTTTATCAAGAAATAGATTGAAAATTGGTAATGTGTCGTTGGAAACGAAAAAGCCGAACCGATTGTCTTTTAATTGAGCGCGATCTTTGCCAAGCATAGTTGCCCCACTGATGTTGACCTCGATAATCGTTCCATTATTGGAAAGTGTAAAGTATCCCGAGGGGGCGAAATCGTATAATTCAGAATATTTTTTGGCAGTAGTTTGCGCCTGTACTTTTGCCAGTAATAGTTCTTCATTCTGCATTTCCAGTTCCACCTGATGTACCTCAAGTTCGTGAATGAGTTTCTGCGTGTCGATTTCAGAAACTGGCGAGCCTAATGCAGTTGCTTGAAGTTTCAGTATCTCTTTAGCCTTTTGGCGAAGGATTTCGGCTTCTGATTTGTTATGGGTGTTTTTCATGAACTGTTGGTAGCACTATGTTATTGGTTGGCTCTAATAATGTGGCGTTAGAAGAAAAAGGGCGTGAACCTCAGCAAAAATCAGATCATAGAGGTACTGCCAAGCACCCAACTCAACTGAAATAGTAAAAGGAACACACCCGTTGGGTGCGTCCGCAAAAACTATTTCCCTGAGTTTAAAATTTGGCGGTTTTCTACAGGAAAAATATTAGCAACGCACTATTTTATCTATGTTAAAGAACAATGAATGAGTTTTGTGACTTTTCACAAAGCTAATCACTATTTCCTATTTTTGATTCGGCGAGGTGCAATTATTCTGGAGGAATGATGGAAAAGCCGATACATCTGACCCCCTTCCGCCGATTCAGCCTGATCATCATATTCGTCTGACAATAAAACATCTGAGCTGGTCTTATTGAATCGGTCGAGGGGTGTGGCCAGGTTGAGCAGCGGCATTTTGATCTGGCAACCTGACCTTTTTTTCTGGTGAAGTTCAATGATTGAAATCGGGTGATTTTTCATCAAAACCTGGCTGAAACTCCGGTTTCAAAGATTTTCTATGGATTTATTTACTGAAATACTTATGTATCAACCCCATTAGTTCATCCTGATCAATTGGTTTATTCAAATAATCATTACATCCAGCCTCTATTGCTTTCTCTCTGTCGCCTGTAAATCCCTCGGCTGTTTGTGCAATGATGATTACCTCCTTATTAAACCCGCGGATTTGACGAGTGGCATCATATCCAGTCATTCCCAGCATGCGAATATCCATTAAAATCAAATCAAGGTCGGGGTTGTTACGGCTGGCATCAATGGCTTCAAATCCGTTTTTTGCATGCAGTATATCCCGGCTGATTTTTTTAAGTACTCGTGTGAGAAACATGATGGAAGGGATATCATCTTCGGCAATTAATATTTTCAGGCTTTGAAGTTTACTGGCTTTGTCTTCTTTTACATCAACATTCGCATTGACCTCTTTTGCTTTCAGATCAGCTGGTATCGTAAAACAGAATTTACTTCCCTTGCCTTCCTCGCTCTCCACCCAAAGCCTGCCACCATGCTTTTCAACGAAATCTTTACACAAGAGTAATCCCAACCCGCTGCTGGGTTCGTCTTCGGTGCCTCTGCGGTTTGTTTGAACATCGAGCCGGAATAAATCGTGAACCATTTCAGGGTTCATGCCGATGCCGGTGTCACTGACTGAGATTTCAACAGAATGATCAGGCACAGACTTTGCCACAATGGTGACTTTCCCTCCTTTAATGGTGAACTTCACGGCATTGGAGGCCAGGTTGCGGATTGTTGAGGAGAGCATATACAGATCGGCAAACACTTCCAGATCGGCCGGAATTTCATACCTGATTTCAACCCCTTTTTTGTCAGCCAAATCCATTACCGGGTGCATGCTTTCAGCAATCATGGACATCAATAAGAACGACCCAGGCTCAAAGGACGTAATGCCCCTTTGTAAACGTGCCCACTCCAGCAGATTTTCGAGTAACCGGAAGAGATGGGTGGCGGAGTCTCTCATGCTCCCTGCCATCTTTTGAATCTCCTCCTGCGTCAAGTTATGCAAATCTTCAGCCAATAATTTGGACAATCCTAAAAATCCATTGAATGGGCCACGCAGGTCGTGGGCGATGATTGAGAAGAACTTGTCTTTTTCAGCATTTGCCTGAATCAGCTGTTCGTTTTTAAGTTTTATTTCTCCCTCTGCCTGCTTGCGCTGAGTAATGTCTTCTTTGACTGCTAAAAAATGGTTGATAGCGCCTTCATTGTCCTTGACCGGTGAGATCACTGCGGACTCCCAATAAAGTTCGCCGTTTTTCTTTTTGTTTTGAAAGACACCGTGCCAGTTTTGACCGGAAAGTATCGTATCCCATAATTCCTTATTTTTAGAATCTGGTTTATCTCCTGATTTCAATATCCTGGGATTTTTACCGATTGCTTCTTCAGCCGTGTATCCAGTGGTTTCGGTGAACTTCGGATTCACGAACTCGATATTTCCAGCTAAATCGGTTATAACAGTGGTAACCGGACTCTGCTCGATAGCCATCGAAAGAGTCAGGATTCTGGAATCAGCTTTTCGTTTTTCTTCTTCCAGGCGTTTTCGTTCGGTAACATCATAGGAGATAAAGATCATTTTTTCAGGTTTACCATCAGCATCTCTGATAAATTCTCCGTTTACCGAAATATCAAACAAACTGCCATCGGGCTTTAGTCCTTTGTAATCATGACTCCCAGGGAAAAATCCTTTTAACATGTCTGCAATGGCCAATGCGATGGTTTCATGATCATGTTCGTCGATGTACTGTAAGATAGAGTGACCGATGAAATCGTACGATTTGTCGTATCCATACAAATTATATGTTTTTTCAGAAGTAAAGGTGATATGCCCCTCCAGATCAGTAATGGTAATTGCGCTCGGTGATGCCGATAAAATAGACCTGTAAAGCACTTCACTTTGTTGAATCTTAATTTCGGCCTTCTTTCGTTCAGTGATGTCCATCGAAATTCCGATAACACCAATAATTTCGCCGTTGGCATCAATAAATGGAATCCTGCTTGTATTTACCCATTTTAATCCTTTTTCGGTTTCCCAGTTTTCTTCAATATTCAACTTTGCAATTCCTGAACTGATTACCGACAGATCATCCTTATAGTACTGTTCGGCAATAGATGCCGGATAAATATCGGCAAGATTTACATTTGCTAATTCATGTTTATTTTTATGAATCGTGTCTGCAAAAGATTGATTAACACGGATGAAATTGTTTTTTTTATCCTTGTAAAACACTAAACCAGGAATGTGATCTAAGATAGATTCCAGTTGATCTGATAATCCTTTTAATTTTTCTTCGCTTTCTTTTAAAAGCTTGTGTTCATTAAGTAGTCTTATTTTGAGCAATGCAATACTTACCTGCTTTGCTACAGAAGAAACAAAAGAAATATCCTCATGTGTCCATTGTCTTTGTTTCAAAACTTGATTCAGGGTAAAAACATAAAATCTATGTTCGTCAAAATCAAAGGGATACCATAACAAAGATTTGATATTCATGCCTTTGTGCAATTTTATTCCTGAACCGTCTTCAATAAAATGTTCATTTATGGCATTGAACTGACTTACAAGATAATTTTGATTTTTTTTTAATTCGGATAATGGACTTCTAAACCAGTCAAAAGGATAATTGCCTATAGTAGGTGTAATTTCCGGTGATGTTGTTTGGAGCCATTCGCATAAACCGGTAATTTGATTTTTCTCAGATGATACCTGGTAAATTACAGATCTGTCCAATTGCAGGGTTTCGCCTAAAATGCGGTTAGCATTTTCCAAAATATCTTCAGGATCTTCATTGTGTAGAATAATATCAGCAATTGAATCCAATGCTGATGTGAATAATGCCTGTTGTTCAAGAGATTCATCATTCTTCTTTTTAAGGTCAAACAAGGAGAGTTCGTTTGCCAGCATGAGCTCATCGTTCAGCATTTCCAGTTCCACCTGATGCACATCAAGCTCGTGAATGAGCTTTATCATTTCTACTTCAGAAAGCTGCGTAGCTGTCCTTGACGATTTCTTTTTCAGCAGTTCTTCGGCTTTGTGGCGAAGGATTTCGGAGTCGGATATGTTACGGGTGTTTTTCATAATAAACAAAAGTTCAACATTCTGTAATAGCTTCGCTTGTTTGCTTTCACGAAAGAAGAAAAAGGGTGTGAACTCCCATTATTTTAAGTATATAGAGGTGCCGCCAAATAACCAATTAACCGAGCGTGATTGATATAGCATAATAAGCAAACATCTGAAGTGTGTTCGCTACAACTATATCTCTACATTATAAAAATTGGCGGTTTATCAGAAGAGAAATATCACCAACGCAATATTGTATCGCTGTTCAATAAGGAAGTGTGAGGTTGTAACTTTCCTCAAAGATAAGGGATTTTTTCTGCATTGATTCTACAGGATGCATTTATATTGTCCTGTGGGGCATTCTGCAAACACATAACTTTATGAACGGTGGCATTTCCTGCTATGATACCAAAAAGCAATATTGGTCTTCTTAATAGGAGATCATATGAACTAATGAATCGACATTCATCGGCGACCAGGGGTAACTGATTATTGAAGGATTTTTATTTTGCCTTCAATTTTTTCAGCGCTTCGATGCCGCTTTGGCTGTTGGGATTCAACTGCAGCGATTTCTCATAACTCTTGATTGCAAATTCCTTTTCCCCTGTAGCAGCATACGCCTCGCCAAAACTGTCGTATGCATTCCAGGATTCAGGAAATGCCTCAACATTCATTTTAAAAACAGCACCAGCTTCCTTCATCTTCTTCGAAATCAGGTATTCATACCCTAATGCATTCATCTCCTCCTCCGACAGGTAGTAGTCAGCCATGTTTGCCCGAATTTCTTTGAATTTTGCATAGCCCGCATCTTGGATGTGCCGACTAAATTGACCACCCCCTGCCTATCGGAACAGACAAGTCTAAATGTCTTTAAAACAGACAGATGCGGTGGTCGGTTTAAATCGGCGCAAGGTGGTCAGAGGGTCCGTTTTGTCCTGACAGGATCACTTTAAATCGTATTTATTAACAATAGCCTCACGCTCTTCCATACATGTTGGCGAAAAAACAAGCCCAAATTTGTCATTCAGAACCTCCATCTCTTTATTCTTGGCATCAGAGCCATTTTGGAAACCATTTTCTGGTGTGAGTTCAAAGAAAATCCGCTCCAGATATTCCTCAAAGGGTTGATTGAAATACATATCAACAAAGCGTAATGGATTGTTTGAAGCGTTCCAGAAAGTATGTTTGATTTTTCGGGGACGTAAATGCCATCCCCCTGCCTCAACTTCCACAACATCCTCCCCTATGAGAATCGTTGCTGTTCCTTCAAGAACCAACATGAGTTCATCTAGCTCCTTATGATAATGAGGTGGAGGTCCCATCATTTTTGGGGCAACCGCACATTCTACACTTGAAAACAACCCATTTGTCATGGATGATCGCATCCAAACCCGAATATTCATATCGCCTTTGTTTTCTAACGGTGGTAAGGCAGGCAAGAGAATTGGTTTCAAGGGGTCAAACAAAGGTGTATTCAAAGCTGCAGCAAAAGGATTTTGCGATACTGCTAAAAATGCAGTTAACATGCTGGATTTTAATATAAATTCTCGTCTTTCCATTGGAATATTTTTCTAAAATTTCTATGCACTCATGCCGCTGTTCAGCCCGTTGCTTGTATTTAATGGTTCTGTTGCAGTATATTTCATAAAAATGCTTGTTGTTGACATTTATGCTGATCTGTATTATTTTTATTTAGACCGTGTCTATACAAAATTAAGCAATAATTGTTGACATAGGAGTTTTTTAACTTTTATTAACTTAGAAATTCATAAAATATCCTGTACGCCTAAAAAAAAATGCTCACAAGAAATTGACTTGTAAGCATTTATATTATTTGAAGCGGTGGGCCCACCAGGACTTGAACCTGGGACCAATAGATTATGAGTCTACTGCTCTAACCGTCTGAGCTATGGGCCCGCTCGAATTACGATTGACGAACCGGAGCAGAGCTCGGCGTCAAATACGATATGCGGGGGTGCAAAAATAGATATTTTTTACGATTTTTGCAAAATCATTGATGGCGCAACCTTCTTCTCCTATGCAACCCGATCTGTTAAAAATATCCCATCCGGCATCCCGAATTTCAGGTCCGGATCAAATCAAAAACATCATTTTTGATTTTGGCGGCGTGATCTGTAACCTGGATATCAAGCGTACCGAAAAGCAATTTTTAGCCCTGGGATTGCAGGCCTTTACACCGGAATATGCTGCATCGGGAGCAAGGTTATTCCAGGAAATTGATACAGGCGTAATGACATCAAGGGAATTCAGGGATAAACTCCGTCAATTTTTTCCAAACCCGGTCTCCGATGCACAGATCGATGATGCCTGGAATGCCCTGCTGCTCGATATCCCCGAACCCCGCATCAGGGTTCTTGAAAAACTGCGAAAACACTACCGCATCTTTCTGCTGAGCAACAGCAATGAGATCCATTATCTGAAATATGTGGAAGATTTCAGGCGATATGGTTATCATGATTTCGGTGACCTATTCGAAAAGGCCTACTTCTCCTTCCGGCTAAAATGCAAAAAACCCTCCCCGGAAATCTTCACCTGCGTGCTCAAAGATGCAGGATTGAATCCGTCAGAAACCCTCTTCATTGACGACACCCTCGTTCATGTAGAAGGGGCACAGTCCCTTGGAATTCAGGCACATCATCTGAAAATTGACCAGGGTGAACAATTTATCGACTTGTTCATGCAGGGCTGATGATCAGCCTCTCCTGGTGATTTTAATGAGAAAAAGCTTGACTTCTAGCGAAAAAACCATTACCTTTGCACCCCTTTTTAACGGCATGACAACATGAAATTATCTCAGTTTCGCTTCCATCTTCCTCCCGATCTGATTGCGAATCATCCCGCAAAACAGAGAGATGATGTGCCCATGATGGTGCTTGATCGTAAGACTCAGACCATCGAGCATGCACATTTCAAAGACATCCTGAATTATTTTGGCGAAAACGATGTGTTTATCATCAACAACACCAAGGTTTTTCCTGCCCGTCTCTATGGAGAAAAAGAAAAAACAGGAGCCAAGATTGAAGTATTTCTTCTGCGTGAACTCAACCGCGAATCGCGCCTTTGGGATGTGCTGGTCGATCCCGCCCGGAAGATCAGGATCGGCAACAAACTCTACTTCGGAGATGATGATTCCCTGGTAGCCGAGGTTATTGACAACACGACCTCACGCGGCCGAACCATCCGTTTCCTTTTTGATGGCCCCTACGAAGAGTTCAAAAAAACCATTCAGCGCCTGGGAGAAACCCCGTTACCTAAAATTCATAACCGCCAGGCAACCTCTGAAGACGAAGAACGCTACCAGACCATTTTTGCCAAGCATGAGGGCGCAGTGGCCGCTCCGACAGCCGGACTGCATTTCAGCCGTGAGATTATAAAACGCCTTGAACTGCAAGGAGTCTCATTTGCCGAAATCACCCTTCACCTTGGACTCGGTAACTTCCGTACCATCGATGTGGAAGATCTTACCAAGCATAAGATGGATTCGGAAGAGATGATCATTGAACCGGAAGCCGCGGAGATCGTAAACCGTTCCATGGCCCGCAAAGGTCGTATCATTGCAGTAGGAACAACCACGATGAAGGCCATTGAATCGTCGGTGACCATTTCCGGAAATCTGAAACCTTACCGGGGCTGGACCAATAAATTCATCTTTCCTCCTTACGAATTCAGCATAGCCAACGCCATGATCACCAACCTCCATATGCCGCAGTCACCCATGATGATGATGGTTGCCGCATTTGCAGGGTATGATCTGCTGATGAAGGCATACGAGGTTGCCGTGGAGAAAAAATACAAGTTCTTCACCTACGGAAGTCCGATGCTGATCATTTAATCCAACTCCCTTTTTTGAAAAAGTCGGCAATCATCGTGGCAGGCGGCATCGGGACCAGGATGAACGCCGGAATTCCCAAACAGTTTCTTCTACTCAGGGGCCAGCCCATGCTGATGCATTGCATCAAGACATTCAGCATTGCTTATCCCGGCATCACCCTTGTTGTGGCCCTTCCCCCCGATCAATTTCCGGCCTGGGAAACCCTCTGCAGAAAATACCATTTCGATGTTTCCCACACCCTTTCTGCCGGTGGAAGGACCCGTTTTCATTCAGTTCGACAGGCTTTATCCGTTATCCCGGGTGAAGGACTGGTGGCTATTCATGACGGCGTGCGGCCGCTGGTTTCCATGACCCTGATCCGTCATGCCTTCCAGACTGCCGCAAAGCTCGGGAACGGCATTCCGGTGATTCCGCTCAGCGAATCGATCCGGATCCTGAAGGGAGAGACCAGTCTTCCTGTGGACCGCAGCGTATACCGGGTGGTTCAGACCCCCCAGGTTTTCCAGGTGGATATGATCAAAAAAGCCTATGAACAACCCTGGGAGGAGCGTTTTACCGATGATGCCACCGTGGCAGAAAGCATCGGCGAAACCATTCACCTGATTCCGGGCGACCCGGTAAACCTGAAGATTACACTTCCCTCCGATCTGACTGTGGCCGAATCACTGTTCGAAAAATCCGTATAAACTAAGCGTTCTACACGCTCCATCCACCATTTATTTTCTGTATTTTTGGCCTGTTTATCATCCGGAATTATGGCAGGAGAACGCATTATTTTAGGGATTGACCCGGGAACGACCATCATGGGGTATGGACTGATCACCGTAACCGGGAACAAGATAAAAATGCTTGCGCTTGGGGTGCTGAAATTGAATAAATATGACGATCATGCCCTGCGGTTAAAGGTGATTTTTGAGCGGGTGATCGGGCTTATTGAAGAATATCATCCCGATGAACTGGCCATTGAGGCTCCATTCTTTGGAAAGAATGTCCAGTCGATGCTCAAACTGGGCAGGGCACAGGGAGTTGCCATTGCGGCAGCGCTTTCCCGATCGATCCCGATTTTTGAATACTCCCCGCGGAAAATCAAACAATCCATCACGGGAAAAGGGGCTGCTTCAAAAGAGCAGGTCGCCTCTATGCTCACCCGCCTGCTTGATTTGCGCGAAGCCCCGGAGACGATGGACGCCACCGATGGCCTGGCTGCCGCCGTATGCCACTATTTTCAAAAAGGAATTCCGGAAACAGGAAAGAAATTTTCGGGCTGGAAAAG
>SESC01000003.1_pt1 | contig 148731 bp, 153 predicted proteins | sample 3171431 | NCBI WGS metagenome assembly SESC01 (sample SAMN06051868, study PRJNA518727) | freshwater metagenome | biome: subpolar coniferous forest; feature: holomictic lake; material: water; isolation source: holomictic Lake 227, 8 m depth | place: Canada: near Kenora, Ontario | collected... | reverse complement strand
TCATATTTTTTAGGAATTGCTGACCGAAAAGATCTAAAGCCAGGCTGAGCTTTATGCACCAGTCCTAGATATCCGGGCTGTGATAGATTTGAAGGGTGTAATATTGGCGGCCGGAGAAGGCCGCAGATGCAGGCCACTTACCCAGACCAGATCCAAGGTCATGCTTCCCGTGGGAAACCGCCCTTTCATGGAGCATGTCATTTCGGCTCTGGCTGCTAACGGCATTCGAGATCTCTACATTGTAGTGGGCTATCAGAAAGAAAGGGTCATGGACTATTTCGAGGATGGACTTGATTTTGGCGTAAAGATCACTTACATCGAGCAAAATGAGCTTTTGGGGACGGCCCATGCCCTGCGCAAAGCTGAAAGCTATGTGAATGAGGAATTTCTCGTGGTCAACGGAGACAATCTCATAGATGCAAGGGCGGTCAAGGAGCTGATCTCAGCCATTGGAGAGAACGTGATATTGGCTGCTCTTCGCCGGCATTCCGGCGACTATGGGGTCTTAATGGTAGAACAGGAGAGGGTAAAGGCAATAATCGAGAAGCCAGAACGGCCATGTTCCGGAATTCTCAATACGGGAGCCTACAAATTCAGTCCTGCTATCTTTGAAGACCTCCGCCATACTCCCATATCGGAGAGGGGATCTTACGAGCTGACACAGACCCTATCTCAGATGATCGCAGACGGAAAAGAGATCGTACCCCAGATATGCAAGGGCATATGGGCAGATGCCATTTTCGCCTGGGATCTTCTCAATGCCAACAACCTAGCCCTCGGCATGAAGGATACAAAAATTTCCGGAGAATTGGAGGAGGGCGTCAGAATCAAAGGCCCGGTAGAGGTGGGTAAGGGCAGTATTATCCGCTCCGGATCTTATCTGGTGGGCCCGGTCTGTATCGGCGAAGACTGCGATATCGGCCCTTGTGCCACCATCCTGCCGTCCACTTCCGTTGGTGACTCGGCGAGGATCGGCTCACATTCTGAGGTAAGAAACAGCATAATCATGAATGATACCAGGATAGGCTCAGCTGCTATTATTTCCGACTCGGTTGTGGGCGCAAGCTGCACTTTAGGGGACCAACTGGTCATCGAGACGGGACCGTGTGTAGTAGAGGTGGAGGAGGCCTTTTTGAGGGCAGAGTTCGGGGCGATATTTGCCGATGATGTGACCGCAGGAAGCAGAGTTCTGGCCAGTCCGGGAACGGTTGTGGGCACGGGTGCGCGCATAGGCTCGGGAGCCTCAATTCGCGGCTGGATTGAGAGAGAGAGCAGGGTGATTAGCTGATGTGCGGAATTGTGGCTTATGTCGGCGACCAGTTGGCAGGGCCGATTCTCTTTGATACTCTGAAAAGGCTGGAGTATAGAGGTTATGACTCGGCGGGTGTGGCCATCAAATCTGAAGGATCGATTGTGGTCTTGAAGTCTGCCGGGCGAATCGCAGATCTGGAAAAGGTCTACCAATCGCGGGGCTGTCCTGGAGAGGGCATGGGCATTGGCCATACCCGCTGGGCAACGCACGGGCGACCGAATGACCGGAATGCGCATCCTCACACCTCCGGGGAGATAGCCATAGTCCATAACGGCATCATTGAAAACTACCTGGATCTAAGAGAGTTGCTGACTGAAATGGGCTATGTGTTTTCATCCGAGACGGACAGCGAGGTCCTGGCGCATCTCATTCACTTTTATTTTAAAGGCGATCTTTACACAGCGGTTTGCAGGGCTTTAGTGCATGTGGAAGGCTCCTATGCCGTGGCCGTGCTCGCTGCCAGTTCGCCCTATTTGGTCTGTGCCAGAAAGGACAGCCCCATGGTGTTGGGCAAAGGCAAAACTGCAATCTATGTGGCATCCGATGTTCCCGCGCTTCTTCCCTATACCAAAGACGTCATCCGCATGAAAGACGGCGAGATAGCCCGTGTCTTTGCGGACCGGGTTGAGATAATGGATCGAGAGGGTCAGCCCCGCCAGGCTCAGGTCGAGCGCATCACCTGGGATGCCGATGCCGCAGAGAAGGGCGGATATACGCATTTCATGCTAAAAGAGATCCATGAGCAGCCGCGGGCCATTCGCGAGACCATTGCCGGGAGAATCTCGGAGATAGACGGGGATGTGCGGCTCAAACTGGGCATGAGCGAGGAAGAGATAAAATGCCTGGAAAGGGTGACCATCATTGCCTGCGGCACATCCTACCATGCCGGAATGCTGGCCAAGAACCTGTTTGCTCGTGTGGCCGGTCTGCCGGTGGATGTAGAGGTGGCATCCGAGTTTTTGAATCTTCAGGTGCGGCAAAGGACACTCCTTTTGGGCATCACCCAGTCAGGAGAGACGGCGGATACTCTGCTGGCCCTGAAGAAGGCCAAGACCTGTGGTGGAAGGAGCCTGGCCATAACCAATGTCGTGGGATCAACGGTGACCGAACTGGTGGACGGCACCATATACACTCGCTGCGGCCCGGAGATCGGCGTGGCTGCCACCAAGACCTTCACCTCTCAGCTGGTGGCCATCATTCTGCTGGCCATACGCCTGGGCAGAGCCCGCGCCCATCTGACGCCCGATCAGGCCAGAAAGATGCTCATTGAGCTGACCAAACTCCCCGGCCTGGTGCAAAGGGTTTTGGAGAAGAGGGAAGAGATCCGAAAGATCGCCGAGCGTTATGCAGGCGCAAGCTGCTACTTCTTCATAGGCAGGGACTATCTCTATCCCATATCTCTTGAAGGCGCTTTGAAGATGAAGGAGATCGCCTACATCCCATCCGAGGGCTACGCAGGAGGCGAGCTAAAGCACGGGCCGCTGGCATTGATTACGGAAAAGACGCCAGTAGTGGCGCTGGCCACTTGCGGCAAGAAGATTCAGTCCAATATCAAAGAGGTCAGAGCACGCGGGGCAGAAGTGATAGCCTTGGCCTCGGAAGGAGATCCGGATATCGCCAAGGTGGCCAGCCATGTGATTGAGCTGCCACAGACGCAGCCCATCTACTCCGCCGTGCTTTGTACGGTGGCCGTGCAGCTTCTCTCCTATTATACGGCAAACAAGCTCGGCCTGCCCATTGATAAGCCTCGTAACCTTGCCAAGTGCGTGACTGTGGAGTGAGGTCTCCTTTTCACATGAAAAACAGGATGGGATGATTACCCACATCCATATATCCATTATGCATAAAGGCGAGACGCAACTGGGCATTTTTGGCTTGGCATTCTTAACCTCTGGCTCTTGATAGTCCTCGCGTTTCATAAGCAGGTGATAGATAATGCACAGCACTTTTCTGGCAAGTGCGATGGCAGCAACATTCTTTCCGCTTCAGCAAGTATTTATACATATAGATGAAACATTAATCATGCGAAGTGGAGGGTACTCAGAATTAGAGCTGACACCTCATATAAAAAAGATGTTTCTGATTATTTCAATAATGCTAATTAGTTCCATCGTATGCTCACATGGGGCCACTTTAATTGTTGGGAATAGCCCAAAATGTTACGAAAGCATTCAAGAGGCGATAAATTCGGCTAGCGTAGGGGATGAAATATTGGTTTATCCCGGAACTTACTACGAAAATATCGTTGTAGATAAGCGCTTGGATCTTATTGGGTTGAAAAATCCAGTTATTGATGCAGGGGGCGATTATGTCAACGGCCCGGGAGTAACTATACTCACTGACGGTGTACTGATGGAAGGGTTTACCATTAGGAATTCCACAAATACCGCGGGAGATCCGCTATCAGGTGCGGGGGTATTGGTAAGATCAAACAACAATACCATTAAAGGAAATATATTAGAAAATAACTATCGCAGCGGAATCAAAGTTCTGAGGGGATATAATAATTCAATTACTAATAATAGTGTTTATGGTAATTTTGAAGGTATATTAGTGTCAGATTCGCATCGTAATAAGATAGAAAGTAACCACATAAATAGCAACAATGATGCGGGAATTTTTATTACGGGTCTTTCAGAACAGAATTTGGTAAAATATAACATTATAAATAATAACTCACGAGGTGTATTATTGGTCGATGCAGGCTTTAATGATATTACTAAAAACTCCGTTTTTGAGAATAAAGTGAATAATTTTGATACATTCTATGCTTACTGATATAGGCGGTCAATCTCTTAAATCTTTGTAGTCATTCATTTGATTAATTTGTGAGAAATGAAATTAAAGACGAAAGGTACATCATAAAGATGAGAAGAAGGATTTTCGCTAGTAATTCCTCAATTTGATCCAGGATTAGTCGATAATCCTAAATCTAGGAAAGAATATGGAGTTTGTTCGGAAAGGAGAGATATACCGGATATGATAATGAAGAGACTATATCAAATAAGTTCAGGGATAATTTTTCTGGTGCTCATTTTAGCCTTTATATCAGCTCTTTCTTCACCAATCGTATTTGCATCCATGGCACAACAAGAAAAATCCGTATCAAAGGAAGCTCATACTACAGAAATAATCATAGATCAAAACGGTAATAAAAAGAATAATTATGATACTGTATATAAATATTTTGAATTGAGCAGAAATTTGACGGAGAATCATCCGAAGCAATTACAAATTGAGTCGAGTTGGATGGATATTGGTTTGCCTGAAGATCCATATAAATCATCAGGTCCTCTACCAGCAAATTCCAATAACCAACCAGCCGAATTGACCACAATAAAGCAGGGTTTTATAGGGTTATATCATCCTTTCAAAGGAAAAGTTTATGCAGGGACAGACGTATATGATGATGAAGATCTTTATCATGCTTACCGTTTTGGAGTGAACGGCATAATAAATGACCCGATTTATGGTAATTACCTATTTAAAGAAAATATCGAAAGGCATTGTCAGGAATTTGACACTAACCTGGTTTATGGAATAATTCGACCACCTTCCGAAAGGGGGGTAGTTAATAATCCCAATGATACTAAGCTATCGGAACCATCTTCTCCACCAGGAATGATCCAAGCAGCAGCGAGGTTCTCCAAGCTATCGTCAATTTTTCCCCAAATAAGAGGGGTGATAATTGATGATTTTTGGGCTAACTATTACGGAAACGCCATAACACTGGAAGATATGAAAAATATAAAAGGTGCTCTGTCAGGGAAAAAAATGAGGCCTGATGGTACTGTGGATCTTGAATCGCTCCCAAAAACACCGGATTTGCAACTGTTCATTGTGACATATGGAGGCGAGTTGAGGATTTCCCCCGATAAAGATATAATAGATATGATCGATGGTGTTAACTTCTGGCTTTATGACCAGGAGGATTCCTATAACAACTTCGACAAATATTTAAGTGCCCTAGAGGCCCATTATCCAAATAAAGAACTGATCACAGGCGTGTATATCCATAATGGCGATTATGGAGATATGTCCAATCAATCCATATCCTATTTGGTTGATAAGGGCATACAGCTTTATGAAAAAGGTTTATCATCCGGAATACTTTTATTTTCTGGTTATTGGCTGGTTAAGGACTATATATCAGAAGAGAGAAGCCAGAAGATTGGGCTTTCTGATATTCTTTATAGCAAATATTATCCTTCACTCGGTGAGATTAATTGTCAAGTGGTGGATGATGAAACTTCGCGGCCGCTGCAAGGAGTTAAAATCAAGATCTACCTCAATATGGCTAGAAAGATTACTGCAGCGGGAAAGACAACCAATGAACAGGGGATGTTCCGCTTTTCAGGATATGCAGGTAGATCCGGAAGCGTTTCATATAGCTTCACAGCCGAGAAAGACGGATATAATCCTTACGATGGATCGTTCACCATGGAGGCAAATAAAGCCATAAATATACCTTCAGTAAAGCTCAAACGATTAGAACTGGATATTGAGAGTTCTGTTGAATCTCATAGTGGTTGCGTGCCAGTTTTGATGTAAAATAGCCGCAGTATTCAGCATCAAGAACCGACTTGCTGTGTCCCAAAAAGGTTACAGCCTTCACTGCTCATATCAGCATTGCCTATGACTCGCCGGGTTTTTCATCCTTTGGGCATGATCCCTGCCAGAGGATCATGATGGTTTTTTGGGAGAGCCTCTAATTGTTCTAAAGGCTCTCGTAAACCTCTTTGATAATCCGGTCGTTGCTCTCCCAGAACCTGTAATCTTCTGCCAAAAGCTTCTCAGGCACTCGCAGGAGATTCTCCAGCACCGCTTCTTCCAGCTGTTCTGCCTTCACAACCACCAGGTTTTTCCTCTTCTCCTCCTCCGTCACTCCGGATGCCACTACAGTTTTTCCCAGCAGCAGGTACTCATTTAGCTTCCAGACGCTTTTGTCCGTGGCATAGGGCGTGAGCAAGCTCTCGCTGTGGGGTATGAGGCAGATCCTGGCCAGGCTGATCAGCCCTGCAACCTTATCGTGTGGTTGCCAGCCAAAGAATCGAGCGTTTTTAGGAAGCTTTCTCAGATACCAGCGAGAGAACGGCCCGTCGCCTATGATCCAGAAGGTCTGCTCTGGAATCTTCTCGATGAGATGGAGCAGATTGCCTATGCCCTCCTGGCGGCTGATTCTTCCCATGAAGACGATGGGTCTCTCATTGGCGAGATCTGACAGGGCAGCAGCCCGGCTCTTTTCCAGGAAGCTATTTGCCGGGTAATTGTTCACAATAAAAAGGGGCTTGTCCATTCCATGAACGTAAGACCTCACCTTTTCCGCCAGCGGCCGGTTGACGGCTGTGATCACATCGGCAGCACCTGCCAGCTCTCGCTCAAAGTACTCGCCTGCGGGCCTGGCTAGCGGCCCGAAGCTCATCTGCAGCTCCACTCCCCAGGGGGAGCGGTAGTCATAAATGAGCTTCTTGTAGCAGGAGCCCTTCAGCTTGCCGAGACCATGAAAAATAATATCCGGCACATTGAAGAGGTGTACGGCATCCGGCCTCTCCTTTTGCAGAACTTGCCTGGCCTCTCTTGCTATTTGCAGCCAGCCTCTGGAGCTGAATTGGGGCACGATGACATCCTGGCCCTGGCTCTCCAGGGTTGCTTTGAACATCAAGAGCCTTGTCGTCCTCTCCGGCTGATTGGAGAGAAGAAGTATCCTCATGGATACTCGAACTTCAGCAGGAAGGGGTCAAAAAGCAGATCCGCCTTCTGAGGCTCAATGTAGCGCAGGCCCTTTGTCTGCACATCGTGTTCGCTTAGCAGTGGATCATAAACGTAAGCGTCAAGTCCTTTTTCCATAAGGAGCCTGGCCAGGGCCAGGTTTCTGCTATGATAGAACTCTTTTACACCTGCTCGGAAAGTTATGCCCTTGATACAGATCTTAATGCTGAAAAGCGGCTTGTTGATTTTCATGCACTCCAGCAATATTCTTTCCGCCCAGTAGCGGATCATCTCATCGTTGACCTCTCGCGAGACACAGAGCAAACGGCAATTGCTGAAATGTTCTCTTTTTTCCATCTCTTTTATGAGAAACCAGGGGTATACAGGAATGCAGTGGCCGCCAACCCCAGTGGAGGGCAGATGGATGTGGCAAAACTGGTGGTTGGCGTTGTCTCTGGCCTCGAAAAAGTCGACCCCCAAATCCTGGCAAATCTTGAAGAGTTCATTGGCTAAAGCGATATTTACGTCGCGATAGCAGCCCTCCATGACCTTGATCATCTCCGCCACTTTGGCCGAGGAGACCAGATGAAGATTGCAGATGAATTTTTTGTAGACCTGATAGGCAATTATGCCGCTCTCTTCGTCCCTGCCGCCGATTACTTTGGGAAATTCCCGGAGTCGCGAGAGGCTAACGCCGGTCATTATCCTCTCCGGAGAATAGGCCAGGAAAAAGTCGTTCTGCAATAGGCAGCTTGACTCGCATAGCCTTTTTTGCACCAGCCCCTCCGTAGTTCCCGGCGGAAAGGTTGTCTCTAAAACGACCAGATCTCCCTTCTTCAGGATCTTGCCCAGAGAATGGAGTGCTTTCTCCATAATTGAGAAGTCGGGATTATTGCCGGCGTCCACAAAGACGGGCACAATCACTATGAAGGTTTGGCAGCCTTTCGCGTCCTCGAAATGCGGCGTAGCTACGAGCCTTTTTCCGCCGTGCTGTTTTATTAGCTCTTCTAAGCCCGCTTCCTCGGGTATGGGATTTTCCCCACGGTTTATCTGACGACAGCGCTCGTCATTGATATCCACGCCCATGACCATAATGCCATTGTCCGCCACAACCGCAGCTAAAGGCAGTCCGGCATTGCCTAGACCAATAACTGCGATCTTTGCACCTTCTTCAGACATAGATTTCAACCTTCTTTCCACAGGCAGGGCATATATAAATCGACTTGTTGCTGCATTGCACGGCATCCTCTTTCAGCCGGTGACCGCAATAGCAGACATAACCCCTTTGCCGTCCGGGATTGCCTAGCATTAGAGCAAAAGGAGGCACGTCCTTCGCCACTACGCTTCCCGCGCCAATCATGGCATACTCGCCTACGGTTATGCCGCAGACCAGTGTGGCATTGGCCCCGATGCTCGCGCCCCGGCAGATGCGCGTGGCAGAAATGTGCTCTTCATTCCAGATAAATGCACGCGGATACAGATCGTTGGTGAAGGTGGCAGAGGGGCCCACAAAGACATCGTCCTCGATGATCACGCCCTTATAAACGGAGACGAAGTTCTGGATCTTCACATTGTTGCCAATCTCGGCGTCAATGTCGATGTAAACGCTCTTTCCTATGTTGCAGTTCTTGCCTATCTTCGAGCCGCTACGAACGTGGGCGAAATGCCAGATCTTTGTGCCCTCACCAATCACCCTGCTCTCGACTATGGCCGTGGGATGGACATAGTAGCTATTGCTTTCCCCTTGCATATTTGCCATTCTTCCCGTCCTATGGCTTCTTGATCTCTAATCCCTGCTTGATCTCTAATCCCTGCTTGATTTGCTCGCATATTTGCAGGTTCTTCAGGGCCTCTTGTGGCGTGACAGGGAAGCTCTTCTTGGTCTTGACACAGTCCAAAAAGGTCTTCAGCTCTACCTTTAAGGGCTCGACCTTGTTTACCAGGACCTTTTCGATGATGTTCTCCTGCATATACCGCTCATTTTCCACGCCGTACTTGCCGGGCTTTCGGTATATGTAAACCTCCTGGGTCATGAAGTCGCCTTCAGCCGTAAAGTCCTCGGACTCGACATAAAATGTACGAAACTTCTTGGAGGATAGACGGCTGGCGGAGATGGAGACCACACAGCCCGGGAAGACAGCCAGAGCCTCGCAGACGTTTGCGCTCCCGGCGCTGAATATCTTGTAGTCGCATTCGCCCTTGAAAAGCACATTGAAAGCTATGTCGATGTCGTGGATCATGAGGTCCTCTACCACGGAAGCATCGGTGATGCGGCTTGAGGTGGGATTATGTCTCTTGATGGATACATAATCGGGCCGCTGTGCGATCTTTGTCATCTCTGCCACGATGGGGTTGAACCTCTCGATGTGGCCCACACCTACGACCAGCTCTTTGCCCTCGATGATTTTTGCGAGCTGTACTCCTTCCTCCACGGTCAAAGTGATGGGCTTTTCAATCAGGCTGTTTATGCCGGCTTCGATTACTTTTTTGGCCGTCTCGAAGTGGTAGCGGGTGGGAACGCAGATGCTGACTGCATCCACCTGGCCCAGTAACTCCGGCAATGATTTGCATATTGCAGCAAACTCCCGAGAACGCTCTGCGTTTTCGGTGACTGGATCATAGACATAAACGTTGCTTACTCCTTTCATTTCCGAGTAGACGCGCACATGATTTCGGCCCATGGCCCCCACGCCGATGACTCCTACGTCCATACTTTAGGCCTCGAAGGAATTTATGGTTTGGGAGATGTACGCCAGGTCCTCTTCGCTGAGAGAGGGGTGCACAGGCAGGCTCAACACCTTGCGAGAGACGTCTTCGGATACAGGGCAGCTCTCATTAGTATAGCCCAGCTCCCGGTAGAGGGGCTGCTCATAAACCGCTTTGGGATAGTGAACGGCAGAGCCGATTCCCTTCGCCAGAAGATATTCCATCAGCTTCTCCCGGGAAGAAGCAAAGCTGTCCTCCACCCGCACCACATATTGATGATAAACGTGCCGAACGTTTTTCGCCTGGTAAGGGGTGCTGATGCCCTTGATATTGATGTTGTCGTTCAAAAACGCAGCATTAAAAATCCGCTTGGCCGTGAACTCCTCCAGCCGCCCTAGCTGCACGAGACCAATGGCCCCCTGCAAATTCATCATCCTGTAGTTGTAACCTAATGTGGCGTGGTTGTACTTGCCCGTGTCACCGTGGCTTCTCAGCAGGCGCAGACGGGCTGCCAAAGCATCATCGTTGGTGGTGATCATGCCCCCCTCGCCCGTGGTCATGTTCTTGGTGGGATAGAAGGAGAAGCAGCCTGTGGCAAATGAGCCCACCTTCTTGCCCAGGTATTCTGCTCCATGGGCCTGAGCGCAGTCTTCTACCAGGGCTATTTTCCCATCCTGGCAGATCTCCAATATCGCCGACAGGTCGAAGGGCTGACCGTAGAGGTGAACGCCGATCACAGCTTTGGTGCGGGGAGTTATTCTTTTTTGCAGATCCTCGGGATCGATATTGAAAGTCCTCGCGTCCACATCCGCGAAGACGGGGCGTAGACCCTGATAGAGGGCGCAGTTGGCAGTAGCAATGAAGGTGAAGGCGGGTGTTATGACTTCGTCTCCCGGTTTTAGTCCCAGGGCCTTGATGGCCAGATCCAGGGCGACGGTGCCGTTGTTTACGGCTATGGCATTTTTCACGCCCAGATAGCCGGCGAATTCATCTTCAAACTGCTTGACACTCTCGCCCTGGGCGAGCATGCCGCTTTTCAGCACATCACCTACAGCTTTAATCTCTTCGTCGCCAATGATTGGCTTGGCTATGGGAATAAAGTCTCTCATCATCATTACCATTACTATGCTCAACCTTTGCCTTGAAAAGGTTTGTTATATTCAGCCTTCTTTTTTAAGAAAGACCAGGCCCTTGTGAATGGCAGCCGGCAGCCCCCTAAAACCTGGCTCAATGACCGTGCCGGGATAGATCGAAGTATTGATCCCGGTCATCACCCCTTCGCCCATGATAACGCCCAATTTGCGCCTGCCGCTATCTACCTTTTCCCCTTTGACGAACGATTTTATGGCCCCCTTGTCATGGCGCAGATTAGAGCAGACGGTTCCTGCCCCGAAGTTGCAGTTCTCTCCGATAACGCTGTCTCCCACGTAGGAGAGGTGCCCGATCTTGCTGCCGTTCATGATGGCGCTGTTTTTGACCTCCACGGCATTTCCTATGCGAACTATGTCGCCGATGCAGGTCGTGGGCCTAATGTAGCAGTTGGGTCCGATGTCACAGTCCTCTCCTATTATTACCGGGCCCACGATGTAGGCTCCACAGCGCACGATGGTGCCCCGGCCCACGGCTACATTGCCCTTGATGGTCGCGCCGCTCTCAACCTCGCCCTCCATTTGGGGCTCGAGGTCTTTAAGCAAAAATTCATTGGCGGCCAGAATATCCCAGGGCCTGCCGATCTCCAGCCAGCTCTTGAGAGTGACGATTTTGATTATCTCCTGGGAAGCGAGCCTGTTCAGGCCGTCGGTCAGCTCGTACTCGCCCCGCTCTGATAGCGGCATAGATCGCATCGTCTCGAAGATGCTTCTCTCGAAAAGGTAGATTCCGGCATTGGCCAAATTGGAGGGCGGATTGGCACTCTTCTCGACCACGCATTTGAAGTAACCGTTCTCCTCCGTGAAAACCCCATATCTTTTGGGATCATCGACCTTTATGGCCGAGACGGCAACGCCGCCTCGGGCCATCTCTCGCAGGGACGCCTCATCCGGCAGCACATCTCCGTTTAATACCAGGAAGCGATCCTCCGCCTGGCTCGCGGCGGCCATCAGGGCGTGGCCGGTGCCAAGCTGTTTATCCTGTACGACGTAGTCGATCTGTAGATCCAGGCGGCTGCCGTCCCCAAAGTATGAGCGAACGCTATCGGCCCCGTATCCTACCACCAGCACGAAACGATTCGCGCCTGCACCGTGAGCCCGCAGGATGATATGCTCTAAAAGGGGCTTGCCGGCTACGGGCAGCATGACCTTTGGCATCTTTGCGGTCAAGGGACGCATGCGGCTTCCTTCGCCCGCGGCGAGGATTATGGCTTGCATGGATGTATGGAAATATCTAGGTGGGTTAAAAATGCTTTGAGCATGATAATGTAGCTTGACTTATTGTCAACTCGAAAGCAGTCACTCCCTGGTTATATTTAGGTTCTGGACGGCCACACTGAGACATCTGCAATCGCTGCTGTTAAGCTCTGGCATATCACATGGCTTCTCGCAGCCTTCTGGCGAGCGGAATCCTATTAGATTTTGGCCCCTGGTCAGGCGGATCGGTTGAGTCTGATTTGCAAACTTTGTGGTAACGTTGAGCATGACTTCGGGAGTTGCTTCCAGGGAGAGCTCTAGAGATCTGGGCCTAGCAAAACTTAGGGCCTGGAAGCTTAAATTAGCGCTGCGGTTCTCGTCTGAATATACGATGATTTTTGCATCGGCATCCATCCAATGGGCAATGATTCCGTTCCAGTTCTCTGGACCATGCCAGCCGGAGATAAACTCAATGACACTGCTTTCCTGTAAACTCGAATTATCTTTCCTTTCGCGTATCGCTAGATTCGAGATGCCCACGCTGAGACACCGGCCGTCGATGTTGTTAAGCTCTGGGATGTCGAGAGGCCTGTTGCAGCCTTCCGGCACATCGAAACGTATCTGGTTTGTTCCGCGCTTGAGATCAATGGGTATTTGCACAGCGATGGAGCTGGTGGGCACGATTGCCTTAGCCATGAGAGTATCCTGGTAGAATACCTGAAGGGTTCTCTTTGTATAGAAGCTCCGCACGCTGAAGCTTAGAATAGCCTGCATGTCCCGATCCGAATATATGGTTAGAGTTGCATTGCTCTTCATCCAGTTCGCAGGCAAGCCATTCCACAGTTCCATCTGATGCCAGCCTTCCGTCTTATCAAAGCCGTAGAAGGATGCGTTTTCCTTGATTATCGTCGGTTTGTATAACAGATAACCCTTCGTAGAGAATGCTAGAGACGGATAAGGCAGTATCTTTGAGGATATTATGTAGCTGACATTCCTGGCATAATCTGAGTATACACCGGAGGGGTCTTCAGCAGTGTAATGGGTAACTACCTTTCCTACGGCCCAAAATTTAGTGAACGGCAACATAACCCGGTCTCTCATGTCGTCTTCCAGATCCATGAGTATCAGCGAGCCATCATTTGAGAACTGCTCCAGGTACGATCCGATCTGATTCTGGTCTTGGAATCCCTTAGAGGCAGCTAGCTCTAGGGGAATCGTATGTGCCGATATAATTATTGATGATAATATAATAATTAATAAAAGGATTGGGCGGTATTTTCGATCATAGAGTGATAAATATAATCCTACTAAGAAAAGGGGCATGATAACAGGAACTATCACCCAGGTGGGCATCAGCGATTCCAAATATCTCAAATAGAATATTGGAAATACTTCTTTATTTTTAGCAAACGGAAAAGTTAAGGAAAATAGGATGCTTGTGGCTAGATACACCATTATGAGTGCAGAAAATGCCTTAGATCTGTCCACAATTTTTTGCTCGCATATCCGATTCAAACCGATGAGACCAAACAAAAATATTGCGGGAACTAGTGGATCGATGTATCGCCCCATGAGCTGAAAATCGTCTCGGTTGCATAAATAAAGAAGCGAATAACCATCCGGAAGTTTTTGCATCATCTGGTACATGAAGACGACCACGGCAATGACCAACGCTATGCTGGTGAATAAAAAATAAATAACTGATGATTTCAGAGCTTTGTTTCTTCTTAGCTCTGTCAAATTCTCATAATCGATGACATTCAGGGAAAAACCTCTAGCGATATTCAATACAAAAATTATAAATATTGTAGCAATGAGAAATATAACAAAATAAGAGGATATAATTAGGTACTCCAGTTCATGCAGGAGAAGCAAGAGGAAATCATTCAAAGAGCTAATATTAGTGAATATGTTGACAAAATCAATTGAATAAGTCATGAGCTTATAAAGTTCATTCCCGATATAACCCCCAAAAATAGGATTATCGAGGACTGTTTTATAGATCAGTAAAGATGCAATGGCAAGAAAGAATGCCAAAAAAAGTTGAAATTTAGATAAAACCGTCAAATGCAGCCGATCATATTTAATATCAGAGAAAATGTAGTAGATAACTGATGCCGCCAAACCGAATAGCATGGCGAAGCCGCTATGCTTGGTAAAAAAAAGCAAGATAACAGATAATACGGCTGCGGCAATCCAGAATCTGGTTTTGGTCCGGTAAGCTTCATGCACAAACCAGATGCTAAAGATGAATAAGGGCATGAGCAGATTTTCGCACATCAGAGTGAAGTTGTAGAGAACCAGGCACGGCAATATTGCAATGGCAATGGAACTTGCGAGGGCATAATCCAAGGTGGCGTACTGCCTTATAATCAAATACGAAGGAAATAATATTGATGAATTTATAATAGTAGTAATTACCAACATAATATGATAAATCACAACTTTATCCGTTGAAAAAAGGTAAGCGAAAGATAACGAAAATGGATATAATATTGGAGAGCCAATGTAGTTGGAGCTCAATATATTTTCTGCCATCTTGGCATATAGCGTCTCGTCCTGAAAGATCCAGGGAGACTGGAACTTCAGAGATATGAATGACTTAATTAATACAATGAAGAGGAAAGCGAGAAGTAACCATAAATTTGGCCTGGCAGATGCAAAGATATCAATTATTCGAGATCTTAGACGATACATCTTGCATCAGCTCCTTTCTAATGACGCTTATGAGGATCAATCTATATATATTGTGGCACCAATCGATGCCATGATACCATGGAACTTTTGATTTCTTTGAGCCTGCTGGTTAGCTTCCTGACGACCGGGATAATTGTCAAGAAGTGGATTCGCAAAGCTCCTGAAATCGGCCTGGTGGGTCTGGACATGAACAAGCCGGGAAAACCTAAGGTCCCCGAGATGGGTGGGATCTGTGTCGTCTTCGGCTTTGTGCTGGGGGTACTGGCCTATACCGGCATTATGACTTTTTATTTCGGCTCATCTAAACATGTGTCTATTCTGGCAGTGCTCTGCACGGTGCTCATGACCTGCATTATCGGCATAATTGACGACATATCGGGATGGAAGATTGGGCTGGCGCAATGGCAAAAGTTCGTCCTCACCTTTTTTGCCGCCCTGCCCCTGATGGTGATCAATGCCGGCAATTCCACCATGAGTCTGCCGATCTTGGGCTCCTTCGATTGGGGTGTTATCTATCCTCTGCTGATAGTACCCATCGGAATAATTGTAGCCTCGAATGCCTTTAACATGGTGGCAGGGTTCAATGGCCTGGAAGCCGGGATGGGTGTAATAATATTATCAGCACTATCTTACTTTGCCTTTATTGGCGGAAAGCTGGATGCAATGATGCTGGCCTTTTGTATGATGGGGGCGCTGCTGGCGTTCCTTTGCTTCAACCGGTATCCTGCCAAGGTATTTCCCGGCGATACGATGACATACTCAGTAGGAGCCCTGGCGGCATGTGTAGCGATTCTGGGTGATATGGAGAAGATTGCCGTGATACTCTTCGTGCCGTATGCGGTGGACTTTTTCCTCCAGCTTCGCTGCGGATTTCATTTCGAGGCGTTCGCTAAAGTGAATGAGGATGGGAGCTTGGAGGTGCCGGATCATGGCATATATCACCTGACCCATCTAGCGGTGGCTGTGCTGAAAAGGGTGAAGCGGAAGGTTTACGAGAGAGATGTGGTGCTGTTCCTATATGGAATTGAGACAGCTTTCGTAGGATATGTTATTATTATATATTCGTAATATTATTATAGATATGATTCATATCTGTTAACGAGGGATATTTTGGCTAAAAAGTTAGAGTCACGTCTTTGCATTTCAATAATCGGCAACCAGGCCTTCTCGCTCCAAAACTTTCGCGGCCCGCTAATCGCGTATTTGGCTAGCAGAGGCCATGAGGTCTCAGCTCTGGCGCCAGACTACGATGAGACCATGCGCGCGGAGGTACGCGCTCTGGGCGCGATTCATGTGGACTATTCGCTCTCAAGAACTGGCATGAACCCCCTGCGAGACTTTGCTGATGTGCTTCGTCTGGCCATGCTTTTGCGCAAACGAAAGCCCGATATAACCCTGGCCTACGCCTTCAAGCCTGTGATCTACGGGACGCTAGCGGCCTGGCTGGCGAAGGTGCCGCTCCGGTTTGCTACAATTGAAGGGTTAGGCTATGTGTTTACGCCATCTGAGAATGCAGAGCCGTTCAGGCGCAAAATGCTGAGGGCCGTGGTCGTGCTGCTCTCGACTTTGGCACTCAGTCGAGCGGATCGCGTGTTCTTCCTGAATAAAGATGATATCGCAGAGTTTTCGGATCGCCACATCATCTCCACCAATAAGGCCATCCTCCTGGGCGCAATTGGATTGGATCTCGATGAGTGGACGGCAGCTCCGTCCGTCACAAATCCTGTGACGTTCCTTCTGGCGGCGCGCCTCTTGCGAGAAAAGGGCATAGCGGAATATGCAAAAGCCGCTAAGTTGATAACGCAAAGGCATCCAGACACACGATTTATTCTGCTGGGCAGTTTGGACACCAATCCCGGTGCGCTCTCCCGGTGCGAGATTGAAGAGTGGACTGCGGAGAAAATCATCGAATGGCAGGGACACGTCCCAGACGTGCGTCCCTGGCTGGCGCAGACAAGCGTCTTCGTATTTCCTTCTTACCGGGAGGGAGTGCCCCGCATCACACAGGAGGCGATGGCCATGGCACGCCCCGTCATCACCACAGACGCGCCCGGCTGCCGCGAGACTGTGATCGATGGCGAGAATGGTTTCCTTGTCCCGGTGCGTAATCCAGAAGCTCTGGCAGATGCGATGGAACGGTTCATACTGCAGCCCGAGCTGATCGAGAGAATGGGCCGGGCCAGCCGACGAATAGCAGAAGAGCGTTTCGACGTTCACAAGGTAGTGGGTCGTGTATATGAAGTGCTGAAAAGCGCCAACAACAAACTGGGAAGGTAATATATAAGAATTTATATCAATTTAAATAATATAATAAAAAGTTAATATGGGCCTCAGAACCTTCTCCGCATTCAGCCTGGGAGCTAAAGGATCGTAGGCTAGCTTTGGCCGATGCTGGCACATGCCGCTTCACATGCCTCGCTGAAACTTCCCAGACAGGAATCGTCAAATGTCGCCGCACCTTCATCGGTAATGAATGATTTGCATGCACCCAATACTCTTTCCTCAGCGGAGCCCCGCACCACAACAACCAGTTGTGGTTTCTTCCATTCTTTCTTCATGAAAATCTCTCCCTTGAAATGATCTCAGTTACATAAGGCTACATTAGTCGCATGCCACTTTCTTATATATCTATTTTATCTACACGGGCCGGAGTATGTCTAAATCTCTTAAGCACAGTAATTCCTGGCATTCCACTGTGATGTAAGCCGATCGGAAGAGTACCCCCCTTTATCCACTCTTTTTGAGCATCAGATGAGGAACATAGCTCGGATTAACTCCGCGCCGAGGTCCTTTGCTTCTGTTCTATCTCACGGGCATTACAAAGAGCCTAAAGCCAAATGCCGCATGGCTAACTAAGGACCTGAGGGATAACGGGGATCAAACGGACGCTTGTAAACGTCCAGCACCAGTTCCATGTTCGCAACAAAGCTACCATTTTGATCTGGCGGAATTATCCACTCCTCGCGTTGCCATGGTTTGATTTCGTTTTTTTTAAAACGCCACGCACCGTTTCGTGAGAAATGCTCTCGATATAGTTGAGCTCGACAACCTTATCGGCTAATAACCTCAAAGACCAACGTGCGAATCCCTCGGGCGGATCACTGCAGCTTAATGCAATCAAATGGGCTTCGAAATCCCCATCTGTCTTTTTGGCATAAGTGCGACTGCTCTTTTTGTTGTCGAGTGCGACATCAATTCCATCCTCGACAAATCGCTTCTTGACACGGTCAATTTTTCTCATGCTTATTTGCAGAACGCGAGAGATCTCTTCATTAGTCGAACGTCCTTTCTGATACTCGCCTTCATCGCACCCAAGCAGAATCAGCGCGTTGAGAATTTTTTGCGATTTTTGGTTGCCCTTGGATGTAAGTTCTCCCAGGGTTTTCCGCTCGTCTTCAGAAAGCGTCACAACGTACTTCTTCATATTCAATTCTCCCAGATTGATTATGAAGATAATATATTATATATACTTTGCGACATTATAATCTTGACGAGACACTAGCTTTCGCCGATCATGGCACATGCGTTGAAACAACCTTCCTCGACATTTCCAACACAGGAAGAATGATATACGTTTGCGCTTGTACCGCTATCGCTTCTTTTGCATACAATCAACACACTTTCTTCAACAGAGCCCCGTTGCACGACAACCAGTCGTGGTTTCTTCCATTCTTTCTTCACGAAGATCTCTCCTTTGAATCTGATCTAATTTTTTCACTTACTCCGTTTGCAGCTTTCATCTATATTTAAATTATCCACGATGTTCGGTTGATTGATTGCAGGATATGCAAGATCTGATGAATATCACAACGGAAACTAACGCAAAGGAGATAGGACTAGTACAGCCGGGCCTAATTAAAGCCATGATTGTGAGAGGATAATGTGCCTTTGTGAACTGCTGATCGTTCTTCGCGCCAATCAAGGCTTCGCGTGAGATTAAACCGGGTTCGTTTTCACGCGAAGGCGCGAAGCCGCGAAGTCAAAACATTGGTTTATTTCGACCTCGCTTTACTAGGAAGATAAAACACTCTCACAGAATCCTGTACAGATTTCGACGGTGTAGCAGCCAGTCCAATTGTAACCAGCGCCACCAATGCCTTCATTCTTGCAAGCTGATAATACTTTTTCCTCCATTGATCCTCTAACAAGTACTACCAGTTCAGGTCTTGTCCAGGTTTTCCTCATACTCTTACCTCTTGATTACCTTTGGCCTAATAAACAAACCATCTATTAATTACTTTTCTCTGAGCTTTTCCTTTCTCCAAAGGCCTTAACTCTCTCCCTCCAGTCCTCTACTTCCCAGGCCCATTCGCCTTCCTTCAGCAGTCCCAGGTACAGAGCCTGGGCATGGGCTACCTGGCACAGATAATCCACCGGAGTATCAAGGGTCCCGTGTTCCATCCAGGACTTGGCCGGGCATTGCTCACATAACCCTTTCAGGAAACACCGGGCACAGCGGGTCAGGTAGTCGGGATTGGTGGCCTTCATCTCCCGCAGTTTGGGGAAGAAATTGGTCATAGCGTCCTTGAGAGATCCGTTTCCAAGATCGTATACTGCATCGGGATGTCTGAGCATCATGCATGGTTGAAGAACGCCATAGGCGTCCACGCAGGCCCCGTGCCCGGCTCCGCAGGAGAAGAGCAGCTCGCCGGGCGGCCTCATGAACTTGGAGCAGAATTCACTCATATCTTTAAGGTACTTATCCCGGTCTCTGGAGAGGATGGATACGCCCTCCTCAGGAGAGAGCCTCAGCCTTTCGATGAGTCTGTTCCTGGCCAGAGAGTCCCGGCGGCAGCGCAGGTCGAAGAACATGGAATATGTGGGAGGATGATGCAAGGCAGGAAGCGTTATGGCCCACTGCTCGAATTGATCAATTTCGCCCTTGTTGGGCGGCAGCAGCGCTCCCTTGACCACGAAAGGTATCTTCCTCTCCAGCAGGAGGTCGAGGCCGCGCCGAAATTGGTCGTAGGAGCCTTTTGACCGGGAGACCGCCTCGTAGGACTCACAGGCCATGCCGTAGACCGTGACCTCCACTAACTCCCGGGGCGGCACCCTTGCTAAGAGGTCGGCGATCTGGGGGGTGATGAGACGGGCATTGGTGAAGAGCAATACCTTCAACCCCAGCCTGCGGGCGAAGAGGTACAATTCCTGGAAATCCTCCCGGAGGAGCGGTTCGCCTCCCGTGAAACGAACCGAGATACAGCCAAGATCTGCCGCCTCGCTCAGGATTGCTTTAATCCTCTCGGTCGTCATCTCACGGCTTTTGGCCGGATCATCTTCAGGCAGGTTGATGCAGCAGTGGATGCAGTCATTGTTGCACCTCTCAGTCAGCTCCATGTCCAGACGGCCGAGCAATGGGCCTTTGCCTTTCCAGATGGAGTGCTTCGATGCAGTTCTTTTTGCCAAATATGTGGATTGGAGAATCTCTGTCATCGCGCCACCGCTTTATCATCAGGGCGGCTTTCCAGATGCAGCAATCCCTCGATCTCAGGAACGATTCTGCCGCTTTTGTCAAACTCCATCTCATAGCAGGGCACCTCTCCGGCTATCTCTTCCAGGAGCGTTATCATCTTCTGCCACCATTCGGCGGTTACAAAGGGTTTGATGATACAGGCCATCAGCCTCTTGATGATCTCCAAACGCTCTGTAATGGGAGTTATGCGGTTTTGCTCCGATTTCTTCAGGAACAATATGGCATGAAGCGGTGCCGAGGCTGCTGAAACCAGTGGCACCTCGCCATGCGACCAGCTGCCGTGCACTCTGAAGCCCTCCGGCCATCTTCGAACTATATTCCGATCATCGCACAATATCTCCGCCCGGTCCATCATCATCTTCACAGTGGTCGATTTCCCTGCCTCGGAATGGCCCACAAAGAGCAGGCCTTTTCCCTTCAGGATCATGCCTGCCGAGTGGAGGAAGCATGCCTTTCGCTCGGCCAGGACCCGGGAGAGCAGAATCTGGTCGGTAGGAAAGAGCGTCAGGGAATGCAGCCCGCCTTTGAGAAAGATGTCTTCTCTATCATTGTATATCCTGGCATGGGAATGATCATCGGAAAAGGTCGCCACACGGTGCAGGCTGGAGTCGCCGGCATTGGGGGAAATGCCCAGGTAGATCCAGGAATGACCCTTGCGGTAGACGGCCCAGGGGGGCTTGCGGTAGACCTCCCGTCCCAGGTCTTTTCCTTTCAAGTCGGGCAGGCTGAAGTGGTGATGTATGAAGATGGTATCTCCCTCCGGGCTTGGGCCATCTGCCTGGAACTGCCTGAACTTGGGGTCGAATGTCTGGTCCGTGATGGGCAGGTCCGAATCCACCTGCACGGTAATTCCTCCGATCTCATAGTAACGGCGGTGGTTATGTATCCAGTCATCCTTGAAGGCCCGGCCTTCTCTGGCTACCTGGCAGAGGTAATCTATCTTCGCACCATAGCGGCCGTGCTCCAGATAGGCATAGACCGCGCACCAGCGGCAGTCCGACCGGTTGGGGCAGGAGCCGCAGTCTTCCCAATATTCACTTCCACCCAGGACCCTGTCGGCCAGAGAGGGTATGAACTGATCCCAGGCTTCCTGAAAGCTGCCTTTTCGGAGGTCGTATCTGAGCGCCGGATCCTTGATGAAGCAGCAGAAGGTCATCTGGCCGTAAGCATCGACATGAAAGCTGCGTCTGCCCTCTATGCATCTGGCGAAGAGCCGGTCATCTGCGGCAGCAGCGTGGCAGGGATTATCTGTCTGCTGCTCTTCAAAGGAGACATCCGGCTTGTCCAGATCAATGACCTCGCAGGGAGGAAGTCTCTGGGATGCGATCTCTCTGTTCTTCTGGGGCGAGCCGCAGGCAGACATGTACAGCCAGGCTGCTCCTACTCTCCAGTGGGGGCTCAGGGATTTTGCCAGTTCTACCATCTGGGGAAACTGGTGGTAATTGTCCTTCATGGGTATGAGCTGGACGGTAAATCCGGCGCCTGCCTCCTTAAGGAGTTCGAATCCTTTCATGGTGGCCTGGAAGGAGCCGGGGTTGCGGGTGACGTGGTCGTGAACTTCAGCGGTTGCGCCGTAGAGAGCGACCATCTTGCTCCCTTTCCTTTTCAAAAGCTGGGCGATCTCGGGAGTGATCAATGTGCCGTTAGTGTTTAGGGAATATGAGACCGACCGGCTGGTGATGTAGTCAAAGATCTCCGCAAAGTCGTTTCTGAGCATGGGCTCACCGCCTGAGATATGCCAGGTACGGCAGCCCATTCTTCTGGCCTGGTCAACTATCGACTTGATCTCCTCAGTGGATAGCTCCTCCTGTTGCTCCGGCGCGCCGGGCGCAATTCTCAGCCAGCAATGACAGCAGTTGTTATTACAGCGGTAGGTAAGGTCGAGGCCCCCCTCTAAAGGCAGGCGAGGAGTCCTGGTTGATTTTTCGATACTCATGTATTCGTTCATGGAGCAACCCCTAAAAATGATCTATTGTTGGTTGTATTGGTATTTCTTCAGAGCCGGGAAATTCTTTGTACCCAAGGCTCCTGGCCCGTTCATGTGCCACTTTGCAGAAATATTCTATCCAGGAATCCATCTTTCCCACCTCGAGATAGGCATGGGCCGGGCACCATAGACAGAGATTGATTATAGAGCATTTTCTGCATTTGCTCAAAAATTCTTCATTATCGGATCGCATATCCCGCACAGCAGGAACGAATTTCTGCCAGGCTTCTCTGAGGCTGCCCGCTCGCAGGTCGTAAATGCACTCCGGATGCCAGAGGGATGAGCAGAGCCTGAATAATCCGTCGTAGCTAACCGAGAAGCTGCCGTTTCCAGCGCCGCAGTGAAACAGGTGATTGCAGTTAACATGTGCTGCACCTGGCAATATGAGTTTGTCGCAGCCCTTCTGAAGGGCGCGAAATCGCTCTCCATCCGCATGCTCTATGGCAGCGATCTCTTCCGGGGAGAGGCGCTGTGCCCTGATCACCTCATTTCGATTTGCATCCCCGTCAAAGCGCAGGTGCAGCAATGGATCAAAACGGAAATAATCCTTGGTATGCTCCCGGCAGAATCTGGCCATCTCCTCCATCTCATGTGCATTTGCTTGCAGAGCCATGGCTTTGAGCCGCACCTTCACCCCGCTCTGGAGCAGGAGGTTCAGACCGTGGCGAAAGGCGGCAAATGAGCCGGGTTTCCTGGTCACGGCTTCATAGGTCTCCTTAGTTGCGCCGTAAACTGTTACCTCTATGTCCCTGGGCGGATATTTGCGAAATAGCTGCACATGCTCCTCTCTGATCAGGCAGGCGTTGGTGAAGACGGATACAAGCAGGCCCAGTCTCTTCAAGGCCATGTAAACCTCCTCGAAGTCGTCTCTGAGCAGGGGTTCTCCTCCTGTGATCAGGCACCAGACTGCCCCCATTTCTGCGGCCTGGGATGCGATTCTCTTTATCTCATCAATATCCAGTTCCCTGCCCCTGGCAGCAGCATCTCCGGCGGGAAGGCAGATGTAGCAATGCCGGCAATCGTTGTTGCAGCGGGCCGTGATCTCCAGGTCGAAAGAGAACGGAGTGTGTCTCTCTTTCATCGTATCCCAAAGCGGTAGGTCCGGCAGTGACTGTTGGGCGATAAATTCTTCGGTCATATCTGAATTCTCTTAATCCGTCGGCAGGTTCCGGCGCATGACAACTCTGCGTCTGCCTGTTTTTTCGAAATCTTCATCAAGCTGGGGCTGCAAAGCCGGCAATCTCGTCCGCTCAAAATCGAGCTTGCGGTAAAGATTGATTGCAGGGGGATTGTCATCGTATACCAGCAGGAACAATTCCTTGACACCATCAGACCTAGCCCTGTCAATCACCTGCTGACAGAGCGCCTCGCCGATCCCCATACCGCGAACCTTCACCCTTACCATGAGGGCAAAGATCCAGTGGCCGACATAAGGATAGTGCTCTGCGGGGTGAGTGACAAGCTGGACAAATCCCACGATCTCGGTGCCGATTTTGGCGACATAATTTTTCACCAGCGGATTGGGCCGGTATGAATTAAGCCTGCAGCCGGGACTCCAGATGTTGTTGACCTTTGCCATATCCTCTCCATCAGCTTCATAGATGGAATATTCCGTCCCCAGCTTTCCGGCAATTTCCCTGTAGAGAGTCGTGCCCTGCATCTTTATCAGAATCCGGGCGAACAGCTTTCGCGTGAGACTTTTCACCCGTATACACTTTAAAAGATCATGTCTGGCGAGAAGGGCGATCAACTGTCGCTCTGTCCCCAGACCCAGCAATACTCTATGGCCGTTTCTTTCTACCTTCGTCACCAGGCCGATCACATTCTGGGAAGGTATCAGGCCGTCCGGCTCCGGTACATTATCGCCCTTTATAATGTAGCTGTCGTTCCTTTTGTCTATAATCCTGTGGACGGCCAGCTTTTCTGTTTCCGGCAGGAGAAAGGCCACAACGTCACCGACCACCGGGCGGCCAGAGGGCATAGGAGAAACGGTGATGACATCCATGTTTTTAATAAAAGGGATCATGCTGATTCCGGCTGCCCTGAACCGGAACGATTTTCCCTTTTCGGTGACGGCACTGAGAAGTTCTACCAGGGCCTTCATGGAGAGGTTGTCCTCTCCTCCATCTATGACAAAATCCGTGGCCATCCTCAGGCCTGAACAACCATCTTCCTCTCGAAGAGTACGTTCACCAATCCGGCAATGTCTTGCTCGATCTCACCAGGCTGGGCCTGGAAATCTGCATTCAGAGCCTTCGCCACCTCTCGCAGGCTCCTTTTGCCGTCAAGCCTCTCCCAGATGGCCCGGCCGGTCTCATTGAGGGTGTAGATCTCGTCCTCCATGTCTCCAATTCCTGATGTTAGGGGCACCAGGATGAACTCGCCTTCGATCTCCCTGGCCACAACGTCCTCGGATGCAATGTAGGCAGAATCAATTTCAACTTCGTGCACCATATATTCACCTTTTACGCAATTGATATCCACACAGAATTTTAAAGCTTTCCTTCAACCAGGATTATAAAGAGCCCTTTTTCAGGCGGTTGAAAGTGCATACGGAAGTCAAAAATTTAAGGGTTTGATGAAGACGGACACGCCGCCGTGGGCCAAAGGCCCGGAGATTTAATCTATGATTGCCCAGTAGTGCTGCATCTGGAACATGGGGGAACTCCCTGCATGCAGGTCGTATATGTATTTGCAGGGAAACCGGCCGTGCCGCCTTTACAGAATGATAATACATCCTCCGGATCTGAACTTCTTGCCAAAACCAGCAATTCAGGCTTAGCCCATAATTTCTTCATGACATCCCTCCGATTAGACACTTATTCTTTTGCACTCGGGCTAAACTATATCAAATTATTCCTATGATCTATTTCTAAGCAATATAAAACAGACAGTAGGTTTAAAGCAGGGAATTGCAGATACGAAATCCATATGTCCACTAAATCTGCTTTGCTGTTTATCCAGCACGTCGGCAGAGACGAGTCCATCAAAGATAAGATCCGGGCACATGGTCTTGAATCTAACCTGGAGACCCTGGTAAGCATTGGCCTGGAAGCAGGATATTCATTCACGGCAAAGGAACTTATGGTCGCCTACAGACTGGACTGGAATGCACGCTGGATCTTCAATAGCTCCAGATCTTCAAGATGAATGAATCAAACATCAATGTCGTCAAAGTGCCCGGCCAGGCGCTGAGCCAGACCCGCGTAGCTTTGACCGCTCTGAATGAACTTGCGATAGAAGAACTCGGGATTGTCCAGAAATATCGGCTGAATGTAGCGGCGTAAGCTATCCAGATGTTTACCAATCCCCTGATGAATGAGGTGCTGATAAACCCTGCAACATTCACGATCAGAGGACGGTATATCGTAGCCGGCTAAATCCAACGGTTTCATGTCGAGCAAAGAGCTAACCACGTCGGCTGCTAAACTTCCGCTCTGCATGGCATAGCGAACTCCTTCGCCGCTGATGGGATCTACCAGGCGGGCAGCATCCCCAATCAGGCAGACCCGGCGCGTAGCAATCTGCTCATGTCCCGAATAAAATGGAATGGGGTGGCTGTACATTTGCAAAGATCGTATGCTTTTGGCAGGAAGGCTTTTGACCAAGAGGCTATTCATATCGCCCAAAATTCCCTTTTTTCTGTCCCAGGACACCACTCCACAGCTTAGTCTCCCCTCCCTCTTAGGAAAGATCCAGCCGTACCCCCTGGGAAGGCAGAAGTAATTGAATGTCGCTGTATCTTTATGGGATTCGTGCACCTCCGCCGTTACATCAACCTCGGCGTCAATGGCAATTCCTGGATGCGAATCACTCTTAAGTCCCAGACAGCGGGCAGTCTTGCTCATAGCTCCGTCTGCTGCTATCAGAAACTTAGACCGTACGACCTCTCCGCCCTTTCCCTGGACTGTAACCCCGTCAGCTTCCTCCTTGACAGCAGAGAGATCGAATCCCCCCCATAACTCTACATTGCCTCCTGCGGATGTTATGGCCAGGTCTACCAGGAAAGCATCAAGCCGGGAACGGTCCACCATATTAATTGGCGCATGTATGCAGAGATTGGGCTTTTCATAATCGTAAAGTGATCTGGTCTGAGCTACTCTATTCTCCGTTATAGGGCTCAGGTCCAGGCCGAAGGATTCACCTGTATTTTCGGGAAGGGCCCCTCCGCAGGCTTTGTGGCGCGGCAGCTTCTCTTTCTCCAATATCGCCACGCTTATCCCGGTCCTGGCTAATCTGCATGCGGCCATCGCGCCCCCGGGACCGGCACCAATGATGGCTACATCAACCTTAGCGGACATTATTTGCCACCGAGAAGCACTCCTCTGGCTTAAGCCATCTGTGGTTGAACCGAAGGTAAGCTTTTGCCTCCAGCGGCATTTCCGGTCGATAAATAAACTTAACGTGGCTGATGTCGCGTTCAAATATGCTTAACAGATCCGGTTGAAGGAGCGATTGTGAAATTATATAGGACGGCCATGGAACTGGGCACGAGGTAGGTTCTGTAAATCCCTCCCAGGCAAGCACACCATCACGCTTATCCGGCGAACACAGCCCTGCCTCAACCAGATGGTCGAGGAGAAATGGCCAGTTGGGTCTTCTGTCTGGCCCTTCTCTACTAAGGCACGACAGCCCGATCTTTGGGCGAATGACCGATCCGATATCTACATGCACCAAATTAATGTAGACGCCTAAATGGTCCAACTGCTCAATCAAAGCCTTAAGTTTGCCTTCATCCCAGGACCAGCCAATGTGCTTGAGCAGGGGAATTATGCACCCTGAAGACTGAGGGATGAATTCGACGCGAAGGGTCTCAGTTTTGCGTGCCAGCATGGCACCAATATAGATCAGCCTGGCCTCATCAAAGGTGAAACAACGGTGTAAGACATCCTGCCAGGGAAATGGCCCAGGCGCGCCGAACTGAATCTGCAATCCTTCGTCCAGAGCTGATTGCTTTTCGGCAGTCAGTCCATCTATTTTCAATCTCAAAAAGACGGATGGAAGGCGCGGCCGGCAAGCCGGAGCATCTGCATCGATCTCAAAAAGAATGCTATCCACGGCATCATGGATGGAAGATGACTGTTCTTGCCATTGAGAGCATAACTTGTGAATCCCAGCCCATTTGGGACTGCCGGATAATCCTGACCCTATAATATGATTCATAAGGATATCCGGCTCTTCGTTGTCGGTGAGGATTTGCTGGGATAGATCCGCTTGCAAGGTGTTGTCACTTAGGCGGCACTCGATGAGGCCATTGACTATGGGCGGGAGGGCTCTGGCCATCTCGATCAGCTTCTGGGCGGATGATTCTGATACAAGCACGGGAGAAAGATTAGGGATTAGGACTTGAAGGGAGTCTGCCAGGGTGGGCCGCATAGATCAATTCACCAGAAACTGATATTCTCAAAAGCCTAATGCCAAAAAATAATGGACTAGCTATTCGTGGATGTGGCACAAGCGGTGCAATGCCCATCACTATCCTGCGCCAGGCACCCTCCATCAGTGGCAGACGCCCCAGAATTTCCGGCCACCCTGCATCCTGTGAGCACGTTTTCTTGAGCCAAACCTCTGGCCACGACAATTAATTTTGGTTTCTTCCATTCGTTCTGCATGCAATATCTCCTCTGATTGATCCCGTTAAGAGCTACTCCAATCTCATGCAACTTCTGCTATATTGAATTATCTCCGAGAGACCTGATCTTTTCCCTCCAATCCTCCTATTCAAGAAACTTGAGAAAAAACGATCCAGGGCATAGAATAGAAGCCGGGGATGAGGCACTTAAATACTGCCCTACCACACGGATAATCCCAAGTGCCAAAGGCCAAGGGATATAGAGCTAGCTGTTGGAAACATTATCACATTGATTGGTATCGTAAAAACAAGCATACCAAACACTATACGCTCCCTCCACACTCTCTGTCTTACACCCTGTTAACACGTTTTCCTCAGCTAAACCTCGTACCACGACAGTAAGTAGCGGTTTCTTCCATTCTTTCTTCATGTAATATATCCTTTGAATGATCCCAGGTAAGTGCTATTCCAATCTTATGCAACTTCTGCTATATCGAATTATCTGCGAAAGATGCTATCTGTATTTTCCCCGGGCTTGAATTATGCTTCGCAAATGGCAAGCCTGTGGGGATGAGGCAACTCTGCCTGCCAATCAGATAATATATATTCAGTGCTGGTTCAGAACTCAGTGTGGCGAGGTAAATCATTGGATCTCTCATCTGCAAAGACCATAGGGAAAACTGCATCTGACAATGCTCTCCGTCTCAAACAGGCCGTAGACCTGGTCTGGAAGAGCGCACCAGGCTGGACCCTGGCAGGCATCGTCCTGATCGTCCTGCAGGGCAGCCTGCCCCTGGCCGCGCTTTATCTGATGAAGCTGATCGTAGACGGTGTCACCTCCGGGGCCGGCTTTGAGGCGGTCCTGCTCTGGATCGGCCTGGCGGGTGGTGTAGCCCTGTTGGTGGCTATCTGCAACTCGGCATCGAGTGTTGTCGGTGAAGCCCAATCGATCCTGGTCTCGGACAGCATCCAGGAGATCCTGCACGCCAAATCTGTGGAGGTCGATCTGGAGTACTACGAGAACCCAAAATACTACGAAATGCTGCATCGTGCCCAACAGGAGGGGCCCAGCAGGCCGACCCAGATCGTGAACGGCCTGCTTCAGGCGGGACGAAACGGCATATCCCTGGTTGCAGTCTTCGCTCTGATGGTTTCTGTTAACTGGCTGGTGGCCCTGCTCCTCTGTGTTGCCGCCCTGCCCAGCGCTCTGATCCAGGCCAGATATGCCAGGAAGCTCTACCTCTGGCAGCGCAGTTGCACCAGGAAGGAGAGAGCTGCCTGGTACCGACACTGGCTGCTCACCAGCGATGGTTACGCTAAGGAGATCAGGCTCTTCAACCTGGGATCGCTATTTATGCGCCAGTACCGGGAAATTCGCGAGGTGGTGCGAAAGGAACGGCTGGCCATTATCTACCGCAGATCCGCCCTGGATCTTGCATCCCAGGCCGTCGCCCTGATCGCGGTCTTTGCCTCCCTGGCCTTTGTCGCCAACCAGGCACTACTGGGAAGCATTACTCTGGGATCAATGGTGATGTACTTTGGTGCAGTGCAGCAGAGCCAGTCCTTCCTCTCCAGCTTTCTGAACAATCTGGCTAAGCTTTATGAGAGCAATCTTTTCCTGACCAATCTGCACGAATTCCTGCAACTGGAGCCCAAGGTCAGAGAACCGTCCCATCCTAAAAAAGTTCCCCACCCCATTAGGCAAGGCATCAGCTTCGAAAACGTCAGCTTCGGCTTTCCTGGCACTGGCCCCCTGGTCTTGAAGAACATAAACCTCCAGATCGGTCCCGGTCAGACGGTGGCCCTGGTGGGCGAGAACGGATCCGGCAAGAGCACTCTGATCAAACTCCTCTGTCGGCTCTATGATCCGCAGGAAGGCAGAATCGCCTTGGATGGGATCGACCTGCGAGACTTCAATACTGTGGACCTGCGGCGAGAGATGAGCATCATCTTCCAGGATTATGCCCGCTATAACCTGACAGCTTCTGAGAACATAAGGCTAGGCAACGCCCATGCGCCTCCAGCAAAAGAGAAGATCATGGCGGCGGCAGAGTGCTCCGGAGCGCATGAGTTTATATTTGGTCTGGATAAAAAATATGAAACCGTTTTGGGCAAATGGTTCGATGAAGGTACTGAGCTATCCGTGGGTCAGTGGCAGAAGGTTGCCCTAGCCAGAGCATTTCTGCGCGACTCCCAGATAATAGTATTGGACGAGCCCACCAGCTCGCTCGACCCCAGGGCCGAGGACGGGGTCATCAGGAGGTTTCGCCGGCTGGCCGAAGGGAAGAATGCGATCATCATAAGCCACCGCCTCTCCACGGTGACTTTAGCGGACTGCATTTACTTCTTGAAAGACGGCAGGATCGTCGAGAGCGGAACTCACCAGAAGCTGATGGAACAATGCGGTGAATATGCCAGACTATTTGAGATCCAGGCCAGACATTATCGATGAATTGGGGTAGCTATATGATCAGGACGGATAAAGAGGTCGAGCTGCTTTTGGCATGTTCAAGGCCACAGGTGGACAGCGAGAACGCAAAGAGAATCTGCGCTCTTCTCAAGGAGGAGATGGACTGGGCATGGATCATCAAGGCAGCTCGAACTCATGGCGTCATGCCTCTCTTGTACCGCCACCTCAAGGCAGCGTGTCCTGGGGCAGTTCCCCCTGAAATCTACCTCGATTTACAGAAGGTCTATCTCCTCAACACCAAGAGGAACTTGATATTTGCCAAAGAGCTGCTTGGCATCATAAAGGCCCTCTCGGAGCATGGGATTGAGGCAGTACCCTTTAAGGGACCGGCACTCTCCCTGATGGCTTACGGAGATATCACTTACAGGTCATTCTCAGATCTGGATATCATGGTTCATAAGGATGATGTACTTCCGGCCAAAGACATACTTATTTCCCTTGGTTATAAGCCTCAGGTCTGTTTTACTCCCCGGCAAGAAAGGAATATCATGGAGAACGTATGCGAATATAATTTTGTTCGTGAAAATCCTTCCATCCTGGTTGAGATTCATTGGCGGTTTCATACGGATTTTTACTCAGTTCCGGCTAGCCAAGGAATTTGGTCTCGCCTGGAGAGCATAAACCTGGAAGGAAAGCAGATCCCCAGTTTCTCGGCAAATGATCTGGTCTTGGTTCTCAGTTCTCATGCGGCCAGGCATGAATGGACCCAAATAAAATATGTAAGCGACTTTGCAGGATTAATTTCACACAGGCAAATAGATTGGGATAAAGTGGTGGACAGTGCTGATAGGATGGGCCTGTTGAGAATACTTCATATAAATCTCTTGCTTGCAAAGGACCTTCTGGATGCCAAACTTCCTCTGCAGATGATTGACGAAATAGGTAGAGACCGCTCCGCTAAAGAAATAGCTCTAAAAATGTCAGAAAAACTATTTTCAGACACGAATGCGAATGGAGGATCTATTGAGAAGTATCTATTCTGGCCGAGAACTAGAGAACGTCTGAGAGATCGGGTGAAATATCTATTCCTGGTAGGCTTCAAACCCACACAAGTCGACTACGATGCCTTCCCATTGCCGGATTTTTTATATCCATTTTACTGGATCATCAGGCCCGTTCGCCTGCTCTGCAAATATCGGGTCAAAAAAAAGAATGTGACTCATCAGGAGGGAAAAACTTTATGAGTGATGATGACAATTTAGCAATACCAATCCCTAACCCAGCCTCTTTCTTTAAGGAGGACCACGCAGGTTGGGGGGTGCTGGTCAACATGGATACTGCTGCCTCAGTAGCCTTGAACCCCACAGGCACGATGATCTGGAAGCTGATCGATGGGAAGCGTAGCTCAAGGGACATCGCACTAGCATTTATGAAAGGCTTTCAAGATGCACCGCATTCGGTATATGAGGACGTAATGGCCTTATTGGATTCTTTGGCAGAAGATGGTCTGATAGGCTATGAGGTTAGAATATGACTCGCTATCTTGCCAACTCAGTGGTTTCTTGTCGTGACGAAGGTGAGGATGGGGCTCTGCTCTTTAATCCGGACCTGGACGGGGCGGCTCTCATAAATCCTACCGGCCGCTTGATCTGGGATATTCTGGTTTTGCCCCATACGGTGGAGGAGATCTCCAACCTCCTGGCTGAAAAGCTGAATATCACGGATGCATCGGTTGTCGAAAATGATGTGGATTCGTTTTTAAAGACGCTCCAGCCTGATTATATTCTGGTGGATGAAGATTGAAACCTGTTCTTCGCTTCGAAGACGATCTGACGGTCCCTCCGCCCGGCCTGATGAGGGTGCCGAATACCGTTGAGATCTGCATCACGGGGAGGTGCAACCTCTCCTGTCGCTATTGCTTTTATGCCGATGAGATGTCTGCCCTCAAAGACCTGCCAAAGGAACGCTGGCTATCATTTTTCGAAGAGATGGGCTCGCTTGGAGTGCAGAGAGTCACACTCAGTGGAGGCGAAGCCTTCACAAGGCCCGATATCTTCGAGCTGATCGACGGCCTGATCGATAATAAGATGCGCTACAGCCTGCTTACCAACGGAACGCTGATCACCGAAGAGACGGTAGAAGCCTTTGGTGTGGGCAAGCGCCGTCTGCGCCTGGATTCGATACAGTTTTCCATTGACGGCTCATGCGCTGAAGTTCATGACGCCAGCCGCCCGCCTAAGAGCTTCGATCGAGCGCTGCGCGCCCTTCGGCTCATGAAAGAGCGCGCGTTTCCCCTGGCCGTTCGAGTGACTGTCAACCGCTACAATTTGCATGATCTGGAGAATATCGCCCGGCTGCTGCTGGAGGATGTAGGGCTGGCGTCCTTTGGCACCAATGAGGCGGATCGCTTCGGATCGGCTAAATGCTATGGCCAGGATGTAGTGCTCACGCCCGCGGAGCGGTTAATAGCCATGCGGACACTGAAAGCTCTGGCGATGCGCTATCCCGGCCGGATCGCTGCTGCTGCCGGGCCGCTGGCCATGGCCAACATGATTGAAGATATCGAGAAGAGGCAAAGCCGCGGCGAGACGGGAATGCCGGGCAGGGGAACGCTCTGCTCCTGCGGCGGAGCCTTCCAGAAGCTGGCAGTACTTCATGACGGGACAATAGTGCCCTGCAACCTTTTGCCGGACTTCAAAATGGGGGAGATCGGCAAGACGCCTCTCCTGGAAGCATGGCTGCACGGCCAGGCTATCAATGCTCTGCGCAAGAGAAGATCGATTCCATTGTCGTCTCTTCCTGAGTGTCGGGACTGCAAGTACACGGGCTTTTGCGCAGGGGGCTGTCCGGCTGTGATCTACGCAAAGTTGGGTAGGCTGGATACAATCGATCCAGGTGTCTGCTACCGTCAATTCAAGGAGGCAGATCATGTCGCTTTGTGATCTGCAAGTTGAGGAGCCTTTGACACCCCCGGCGAGCCTCCCTGTGGGTGTCCCGCCGCTCCGGGCCTTTTACCTGTACATGACCACCGGCTGCAACCTGCGCTGCCGCCACTGCTGGGTGGTTCCCAGATACGTAAAAGGCAGGCCTGATCCAGGTGAGGTGATCGACGCAAAGCTTTTGCAGCGAGCTGTCGAGGAGGCAAAGCCCCTGGGCCTATGCAGCGCCAAGATCACAGGCGGAGAGCCTTTGCTCCATCCCCAATTTAAAGAGATTGTGAAGATGCTCTCCGACCAGGGTCTGGGCCTGAACATGGAGACCAATGGGACGCTGATGACACCACAAATCGCCCGCTGGCTGAAGGAAGAGACCCGTGTGGGTTTCATATCCGTGAGCCTGGATGGCGCAGATGCCGCGGCGCATGACAGCTTCCGGGGCGTGCCCGGTGCCTTCGATTCAGCGCTCTTGGGATTGGATGCACTGTTCGGGGCGGGTTATCGGAATGTTCAGGTGATCATGAGCGTCTATCGAGGCAACGCCCTGCAAATCGATGATGTTGTGGCCCTGGCCAGAGCGCACGGCGCGAATTCGGTCAAGTTTACACCGGTCACCAATACCGGTCGCGGCGCAGCTCTGCATGAAGGGGGAGAGGCCCTTGATCTGCCGGAGCGTATGGCTCTGGCAAAATACGTCCAGGATGATCTGGCCGGACGGGCGGGCATCAGTCTGGTGATCAACCTGCCGCCGGCTCTTCGAACATTTGACAGGTTGTGGCAAAGCCGTGGGCGCACGGGTGATTGCGGCGTGGACCGCATACTGGGCATCCTGGGGAGCGGCGAGATCGCCATGTGCGGCATTGGCCAGACCATTCCTGAGCTGGTGTACGGACGACTGGGCGCAGACAGCATCCGGGATATCTGGCTGGGCCACCCCAAGTTACTGGAGCTGCGCCGGGAGATGGAGGATGTGGCGGCCTATCCGGGCATCTGCGGGTCTTGCCTTCATGCTAAATCCTGCCGGACGGGGTGCGTGGCCAACAACTACCAGCAAGCAGGCCGCATGGTCTGCCCTTCGGCTTCCTGCACTGAGGCGGAGAAGCGCGGTCTCTTCCCGAAGGCACGGCAAAGGTCATATTCGAGATAATCATTTAGCATAAAATTAGTAAGAGGTGTGTGAGATATGGACTGCATAAAGAATGGATCCAGTAGCGAAGGTTCAAGCGAGAAAAAGGATTACGAGCCTCCCAAGGCCATGCGCCTGGGCGATATGCGTAACGGGGCAGGCGTTTGTTCTAATACAGGCAGCGGCGATGGTGAATCATGTTCTGGCGATGGCAATTCGGCCGCAGGGGGATGTTTTGGCGACGGCAATAATGTGAGTTTGTGAAAAGAATTTTTGCAGTGGCTTTATAACAAAGCGCTTGACCCTGGCCGATGACATAAGCCTTAGGACCGCGGCAGAAAATGGCCCCCCAGGCTGGCCGTCGATCGGTCGGGCTATGTCAGCTTTGGCTGAAAAAAGGCAGAGGGCGGCTGATTGTGGCCGCAGTAGACGTGCCTCAATTCGAAGATATTTCCAGGAATCGAGAAAAGGGGGTAAATTTGGAAGGGATGATGGTCTTTGAAGTCTGAACACCAGGTAGAGCATTTGGCATCAGCCTGTGATGAGCCCAGGCCTTTGGCAGAGGCAGCCCTTGACCTTCCCAAAGGCGTCCCGCCGCTGCGCTCGCTTCAGCTCTATCTCTCAAATGGCTGCAACCTCAAGTGCCGTCACTGCTGGGTGAACTCAAAATACATAAGCTGTGAGCCGGAATCATGCGACCTGATCGATGTGGATCTCCTGCGCATAGCCGTGGCCGAGGCCAGGACGCTGGGGCTTTACAGAGCGGTTCTCACCGGTGGAGAGCCCCTGCTTCATCCACGATTTCGCGAGGTGGTGGAGATGCTCTCCGCAGAGGGCCTCTTCCTCTGTCTGGTCACAAACGGCACGCTTCTTACCGGGGAGATGGCCGGCTGGCTGAAGAACTGCCCCACATTAACCTCGATCTGCCTCAGCCTTGATGGAGCGGATGCAAAGACGCATGACGAATTTCGCGGCGTCTCCGGTGCCTTTGAGGCGGCTTTGCGGGGACTTGATCATCTGGCGGATGCCGGTCACAAAAATCTGCAGGTGATATGCTGCATCAACCGCCTAAATCTTCATCAGGCCGATGATCTGGTGGCCCTGGCAGAAGATCATGGTGCAACCTCCGTCAAGTTCACCCCCCTTGGAAACAAGGGACGAGGGGCGGCATTACATGCTCAGCAGGTGGGCCTCAGCCTGGAGGAGCTCATTGCTTTTGAGAGGCACGTGCGCACAGAGCTTGCCAAAGAGACCAAGCTGCCTCTCTTTGTCAGCCTCTTTCCTCCTGCCTTTCTTCCCCAAAAGGAGCTGTGGCAGAGCAATGGAGTTATCGGCACCTGTGGTGTCATCACCAATCTGGGAATCCTGGGAAGTGGCGAGATCTCCCTGTGCGGCATTGGGAGGAGCGTTCCGGATATGGTCTTTGGACGGCTGGGCGCGGACAGCATCCGGGATATCTGGCTTTGCCACCCCAGGGTACTGGAGCTTCGCCGGGAGCTCACGGATGTGGCGGCCTATCCGGGCATATGCGGGGACTGCATCCATGCCGGAGCATGCCGTACGGGATGCGTGGCCAACAACTACGTGGACCAGAGCCGCCTGGTCTGGCCCTCGGCTTTTTGCGCCGAGGCCGAGGAGCGCGGTATCTTTCCGGAGGCACGGCGAAAGTCATCTTCAAGATAATCATTTTGCAAAGAGGTGCGAAAGGGATGAACAACATAAAAAAAGGAGCTGGTAGTGAAGGTTTGAACGAGAAGAAGGCTTATGAACCTCCAAAGGCAATTCGCCTGGGAGATATGTGTGATGGAGAAGGCAGGATGTGTACTTCGTCTGGCAGCGGCGATTCAAACTGTGACACAACCGGCAATTCGGCAAGCCTCCTTTGCAGAACCGGCAATAGTGGCCCGAACGACGGGTGATTGTGGCCGCAGTGAACTGGCCGAGAAGTGTGGTCTCTTCCCGGCGGCGCGGTGAAAGTCATCTTCACAATAATCATTTTGCAAAGAGGTGTGAAAGATATGAACAACATAAAAAAAGGATCAAGCAGCGAAGGTTTGAACGGGAAGTTGGCCTACGAGCCACCCATGGCGTTGCGGCTGGACGATATGCGTGAGGGAGAAGGCACTTCTTGTTCATCATCAGGCAGTGGCAATGCCACCTGTCAAACAAACGGCAATTTAGCAAGCTCCCGCTGCAGCACATCCGGCAATAGTGGCCCGAGTGGCCCGTCATGAACGGATCTACAAAGCGTCTTGCTCTGTCCGACGGCACCAGCCATCGGATTGCTGCAGGAGATGACCTCTCCCGGCCGGCCGTCGATCACCAGGGCCGGACTTATGTAGCTTCATTCGGCCAAAGGTCGCAGGCGGATGGTTATGGCCGCAGTGAACAGGCCGAGAAGTGCGGTCTCTTCCTGAAGTCACGGCAAAGGTCATATTCAAGATAATCATTCAGCATAAAATAGAAAAGAGGTGCGAAAGAGATGGACAGCATAAAGAAAGGATCCGGTAGCGAAGGTTTGAACGGGAAGTTGGCCTACGAGCCTCCCAAGGCTATGCGCCTGGACGATATGCGTGAGGGAGAAGGCGTTTCTTGTTTATCATCCGGCAGTGGCAATGCCTCCTGTCAAGCAAACGGCAATTCGGCAACCTTCACCTGCGCATCATCAGGCAATGGTGTCCTGGATGGATGATTGTGGCCGCAGTGCACAGTCCGAGGAGCGCGGTCTCTTCCCGGCGGCGCGGCGAAAGTCATCTTCAAGATAATCATTGAGCAAAGAGGTGCGAAAGGGATGAACAACATAAAAAAAGGATCTTGTAGCGAAAGTTTGAACGGGAAGTTGGCCTACGACCCCCCCAAGGCTATGCGCCTGAACGATATGCGTAGCGGGGCAGGCGGGCCGGGTTGCTTCAATACTGGCAGCAGTAATAGTTCCAGTTGTTCTACAGGCAGTAGTGCTAGTGGTCTGGGATGCATTTCATCAGGCAATAGCCCCAGATAACGGGGCAGGCTCTTGTTATGGAGGCAGTGGCGATGTTGACTATTGCGAAGTTGGCAATGGCGTGCTGACATGAATCGAGCTGCAATGCGCTTGACTCTAGCCGATGGCACAAGCCTTCGGATTGCTGCAGGAGATGACCTCTCCCGGCCAGCCGTCGATCTGTTGGGACGGGCTATGCAGCTATGCCCAGCCGAGGGCGATGAGCGGTTGATTGTGGCCGCGGTGGATGAAGCAGGGGAGCCACAGCCATCCGGCAGCCCACAGGTTTGCATTCTCAGACCGTCTAATAGCGACGGCGATGTTACCGGTCAGGCTGTGGAGCTCTCGCTGGCCATAGCCAGGGATGTCCAATCTCGGGGAGGCGTTCTGCTGCATGGCGCTCTGGCGAAACGCGGTGGCTATGGCGTGATCATGGCCGCGCCGGGATGCACCGGCAAGAGTACAGCCTCCAGGCGTCTGCCTTTGCCCTGGGAATCGCTTTCCGATGATGCCACGCTCGTGGTGCAGGACGGCATGGGCCGCTACTTTGCTCACCCCTGGCCCACCTGGAGCCTCTTCTGGGAAGGATCCGGCGGCACCTGGCCCACGGAGAAGGCTGTGCCCTTAAAGGCGATCTTCTTCCTCGCTCAGGCCCCTCTGGAGAAAGTCGAGCCGATTAACCAGACTGTGGCCGCTGCCATGCTCATGCTGTCTGTGGAGCAGGTCTCCAGGTCCATGACTTATCGCCTTTCGCCAGAAGAGGTGCATCAGGTCCACAGCCGGCAGCTTACAAATGTCTCGGCCCTGGCAAAAGCCGTGCCCGCATTCATTCTGCAACTGAGCCTGACCGGTCAATTCTGGGTGGAGATGGAGCGCGCCCTGCAAGGCCTGCAGGGCCTCGATAAGCAGGTGGTTTTGCATCCATCTCCCGCGCCTCCTATCTCGGCAGGTTCATTTTTCGGGGGCTCGCTTCCCATTGTCCTCACCGGCAATAGCATGAATCCCTTCCTGCGCTCGGGCGACCTATTGGAGGTCATGCTTCTGAGCCGTGAGCTTTCGCGTGGCGACGTGATCTACTTCCAGTCTCCCGACGAAGAAGGAATGGTTGTGCATAGAGTCGTGCGCCTCAATGCTACTGGGGCCCAAACCCGCGGAGACAACAACCCTACCGATGATCCAAAACAGGTGCCATTCGATGCGATCGTGGGACGGGTAGTCGCGGCCCACCGTGGCCAAAGACGCTTTTGTGTCCCAGGAGGACGGCAGGGCCTGGCCAGATCTTGCCTGGGAAAAGCCCGGCGTCAGATTCGATCGAGCTTGGCGAGGCTCTTTGGCAGCGCCTACCGCGGCCTGGCCCGGACGGGATTGGGAAATCGCCTCCTTCCGGTGCCTTTGAGGCCGCGCATGGTGGCATTCGGCTCAACTCCTCGCCAACATTTGAAGCTCGTCTGTGGCCAAAGCGAGATAGGGCATTATGACGACCGGGCAGGGCAGTGGAAAATCCGGCTACCCTTCCGGCTGATCGTGGATGAATCGGCTCTGGGGCGGGCAGCCGCTCAGGTGGACGAGGCAAGGACGCAGGCCAGAGACAAGACCCTGGAGAGACTGCGCATGCGTGCCGGCAATGCATAGGCCGAAAAGAATATGCAGTTATTCGCCCTACCTACGTGCATGTTGGATGAGTTCATCCGTTACACTGCCCTGCAGCGCGATCAAGCTCCTTTGGCCTCTCTATTGATTTACCTGAAGCGAAAAGGAGGCTATGTTCAGCTCAATCAGATCTGGCGGGAGAATGGACCCACCGGGGGCGGCCCCTTCTGGAACCAGACCACCCTTTTAAACAAGCTGGACAAGCTGGAGCGCCTGGGGATTGTCAGCATGGAGCGGCGAATTCTGCCCTCGCCCCGCGATGAGGCCAAAAAAAAGACCAACACCTTCTACCGGATAAGTCCCGAAACACCCCTTTATCCTTACATCTTCGGCATGCTCAAGATCTACCGGGAGGAGCCGGATAAATATTCCTCGGAACTGGTGGAAAAGCCCCTCGATCATCTAAGCGATCTGGCAGGCCGCTGTGCCTCCGGCGACCCGCTGGTGGGCCGGGAGCTGGATGTGGCCATGGAGCTGATCGGCGAGGTCTTCTCTGTGGGAGGCGACGAGGTCAAGAGGATGATCAAGGAGAGGATGGCCAGAAGGGGCATGATCAGGGATCGCAGGAATGAGCTGCCGGAAAATGCCCCCGCAGAAATAAAAATAAAGCCGAAGAGGGCCGGGGCAGAGGCAAAAAAATCCACGAAGAAAGAAAAGACGAAACCCATGTCCGAAGAAGAGGATTCAGAGTAGATCGCTCCACCCTCTCTTTTTCCGATAGATCCTGAGCATCTCCTCCACCGTTTCAGGTGTCACCAATCCTGCGGCAGAGACTGTCTCGTAGAAACGGCGCGGCACGCGCACGTTTGAGAGGTCGAATCCCTCCTGTACCTTGAATTTGTACTTTTCCTCAAAGATCCTTTTGCCCAGCTCCATTAGATCATCCTTTGTCTTGACAATGCCAACCGTTTCCAAAGAGTCGATGATATTCTCCTCTGTGTAAACGCCGCGAGCAAACAAACAGCCTACCAGGGAGTTGAAAACGCCGCGGGAATTGTCCTCTTTGATGAGCTCATCAACCATCATCTCTATCTCCATGGGCTTTTTGACGGCCTTCTGGTCGACGGCGTATCCTGCGTTGTCCAGATGAGAGTGGCGCACACCCACCAGTTGGCCCACGATGGAGGCAGGACCGGTATGGTAGCCGGAGACCTCGTTTCCTCCTAACGCCATGGCGTAATCCAATCCGCCGTACTTTTTCGCGGCATAGTCCACCCCCCGAGCCAGAGCCCCATAAAATTCATTGGGCGCTTTGACGATATTCTCTAAGGCCCGCGTGTAGCCGTCTACGCCGTTCCACTGTAGCGGGACATCCAGGGTCTCTTTGCTGGTGATCAGCCCCTTTTCCAGAGCCTCGGTGGCCCAGGAGAGGACCACTCCCGCCGACATTACATCCAGGCCCAGCCTCTCGCAGACGTCGATCAGTTGCAGGACTCCTTTCGCTGAGCCCACGCCCAGGTTCGAACCCAGGGAATAGATGGGCTCGTAGTCGTAGGAGACCTTTCTTACCTCGAATTCGTGATGACTGGAAAAGGCCGTCTTCAGAGCGGCGATATGCACACAGCCGATGGGGCATCCGGCGCAGGAGAGCCTGCGGAAGAGGTGGTTTTCTGCAAACATCTCGCCGCTGATATTTTCGCTTTGTGTAAAGCTGGAGAGAAGGAAGTTTTTGGTAGGCAGACCTTTGAGCCAATTCAGGGCGCTGATGTTCACAGAGGTGCCTATATCATGGTACTTCTCCATGACATCCGTCTGCACCGCGGTCTTGTAGAGCCGATTGTAGACCTCTTTGTAACGCTTGGCATCCGGAACATCGATCGTCTCCGTTCCTGAGATCACCAGGGCCTTGAGTTTCTTGGAACCGAAAACTGCGCCAAGGCCCAGCCGCCCAAAGTGCCGGTAGGTGTCCACCACCACGCCCGCGTACCTCACCTTGGCTTCCCCGGCCTGACCGATGCGGATAATGGAGCGCCGACCGACACCGGGCTCGCGATCGCGCAGGATCACGCCCGTAGTCTGGGCATCGATGCCCCAGATCGATGTGGCGTCCTTGATCTTTACCTCGCCGTCATTTATGGAGATGTAAGAAGGCTGCTCTGCCTGGCCGCGGATGACCACTGCCTCATGCCCGGCAAACCGCAAGGCCAGAGAGAGCCTGCCTCCAGCATAGGACTCGCCCAATTCTCCAGTAAGCGGCGATTTGAAGGTGGCTACGGTCTTGGTGGCCACGGGAAAGATGCCGTTGAGGGGACCGATGGAGAAAATTATTGGTGCAGCGGCAGAAAGTGGATCGGTGCCTGCGGGGCACTCCTCCTGGAGGAGTCGAATTCCTACGCCGGTCCCGCCCATCCACTTCTCGAAGAGTTCCTGCCTCTCTTCAACCCATGATTCTTCTTTAGAAAGATCGATGTAGAGAACTTTTCGCAGCATTTCATCCTCCTGAGGCCGGAATCTCCTCCAGCATAAGAACGCCATGCGGGCAGAAGTCCACGCAGGCTCCGCAGTGAATGCATTTTATGGGCTTTTTCTCTTTACCAAGGGTTACCGCGCCCACCAAGCAAGCCTTCTCGCAGCTGCCGCAACCAATGCAGCGGTCCTTGTGAAAGACCACACTGCCGTTTTGCCTCTTCTCCATGGCGCCCGTGGGGCAGGCGCGGGCACAGGGAGGATCCTGGCAGCCGCGGCAGACCACAACGCGAAAATCGCCCTCAATGCCGCCCTGCGTCTGCACCTTGATGGCGCTGTTTTGCAGGGAGACGGTGCCCGTGCGCGTGCGGCTGCAAGCGAACATGCAGCTAAGGCAGCCTATGCAGCGCTCGGGATGGGCCACCTTGAGGCGGCGGCGCATCCTGGGCGTGGCTGCCTCTTTCTCGGCGGGCTCAAGGACCGGCTTGGCCTCTGTTTCTTTAATCACTTCTACAGCCTGGCTCTCTATCATTTCATGATCCACCCCCAGCAAGAATCACTTTTTAATCATATTTGTGTCCAAAACATAAAGTGGCAGGCTTGCTCTATTCAAACCTTATGCGACATTGTGATGTGCTCTATTAATATTAGTATATAATTTACAACTTGATTTTGGATTCACATAAGGATCCTGCGCGCATGAAAGAACCGAGTTCATCTTTTCCGCTAGTTTTTTGAATTTTACAGCAAATATGATAATTCCAATTTTTAATGCCACATTCTCTGTTGATATGATCTTCCAGCTCTTGGTTCCTTATCTTTACATGAACACTTCCAGGTACACTAATGAATGCCATCCATTTTATGTCTTGATTCTCTAAGCGGTTGCATCTGGTTATTAGAGATTTATATACACATGCAATTTGTTCTATGGCGTCCTTGATTTTATGTCCTTTGAGCTCAACTAGGCAAAGTATCTTAGTACTCATATTATCATAAGCAAGAGTTACAATTAAGTCGCAAATTCTATCAATATTTAAATCACTTTTCAAAGGACATTTCTTGTTATTGGTATCATCTATTAAGAAGAATTTGACATCCTCATGTTTTCTAGGGATTACATTTACTCGATTTCCCATCTTGGGCTCTTTCCAAGAGGTTCCCTCAATTAGGCAAGGTTTTAGAGTATCACATAGCATCCAAATATCTCCTTATAACTCCATCCTTAAATCTAGAATTCTTTGTGATACCTGATTAAACGTTTCCCATTCTATGAATCCGTCCTCTTCTAGAATGCTTTTCGCTGTACCATCTGCAAATAGGTATACGGAAACATTATCTTTTGAGATAAATGCCTTCGAATTTTTTAAATAAAATTTGTCTTTTATTGTTTCTAAATTCTCCAAGGACGCTGCTTTCATTAAATTAATGAGATGATCTACGATATAGGGACTGTGCGTGGTAATTATTACATGGATACCAGAATTTACTAGCATTACTATAAACTCGATAAGCTTTGCTTGTGCTTCAGGATGCAGATTCATTTCTGGCTCATCAATAACTAAGAGATTTCTTTTATCTGCAAGATATCTTAAATATAATACCAGTGGGGAGAGTTCCTTTACCATTGAAGAGGCCACAGGTATATCTACAGATATTCCTTTTGGATCTAACGGCTTAAAAAGAAGTTCTCTCGCCGGATTTGGCTCTGGATCTGAGTAGTCAACATTCCCTTGAAGTATTTCTTTCTGCAGGATTTCAGCTAACTGCAAATAGGTTTCTACATTTCCATTTTCTTTTATCTCTCGTTGGCGCTTTGAATAGCTCCCTTCATGCATGGTCTTACCAAGTAGGCTTATCAATCCATATATTGGGTCAGAGATTATTAGACTTACATTTCGCTCTTCATCGATATTTGTACCGATTTCTGAATCATTTTCCATTTTATTCGACCTCATATTTTCTATTTTGCTAGGTCTCATAAATAACTGAATTAGATCCGTAAATGCGATCCGCTCAGACGGGAAAAAATATATATTAAAATAAACAGATCTTGAGATTATTCTAAATACATTAGAAATTATAATATCCTCTATTGCTCTCTTGGGGACTCGTTTTTTAAAATCAACATCTTCGGAGGAATTATCCGAAATATCGCTATTAGATGTGTAAAATGAGATGTCTGGATTATTCTTTTCTTTGAGCAAATTTAATAATGCTTTGCCGTCTTTACTTATAAAAAAACTGGCTTTCATGCCGTATGATGTAATGTTCTGTACAATTTGATCATTGCTCTCTTTGAGATTCACACTCATTTCCATATCCTTGAAATTAGCATTTGAACTTCCCAGGAAATCCTGAATCCATTCCTTCTCAAGAAGCCCTAGATCATTGAAATAATATTCGCCAAATTCATTATAGAAGTCAATTAAGTTAATTTTAGTACTGCCAAAATCAAGAAGTTGTATTATTGCATTATCCAAAGACGGATATATTCCACGAGTTTCATTACTTAAATAGGATTTTACATATTCACTCCAGGAGCGTGATCCAAAGAGGGCTGAAAGTGTATAAGCTGTCCAAGTTTTTCCAGCATTATTGGGGCCAACAAAAACCGTTAATGGTTTTACTTCAATTGATGTCTCCTTCTTAATGGGTCCTAGGTTATTAATATTAACGTCCATGTTAGTTCTCCTTTAATGTATGGTCCATTTAAGATAAGTTGGTATCCTATTTGAATGCTTAGAATGGTTGAAAAAAGAAATGAAATATGATTCGCGAAGCGGTTACTCCGCATTCACGAACCTTTTCTCCAGCACCTTCATGACATGGGGGAGTGTGGTGTACTCCATGTCCTCCATGGGGAGACGCGCCGGCTCGAAGGGCCCGTGCGCCCTCATGTAATCAGTGATCTCCAGGCATCTCTTGCGGGTCAGGTCGAAGGCCACATCTTTGAAGAGATCCACGGGACCTACGAAGTTTCCGTAGGCCATCTGGAAGCCGGCGGCTATGACGCGAGGCGGACCGTCAAACCTTGTGGGGTGCGCGGTCTCAAAGGAGCAGGGCATGAGGGGACCGTTGTGGCTGCCTCGCATCCATCCGCTTACCAGGTGCCCGAGAGCAAAGGGCTCCAGCACCTCTCCCAAAGCGGGCAGGCCGGACTGGCAGCGCACCAGGGCCACAGGGTCATCCTTGCCTACGTAAGTTCCAGCCGTCTGGAAGAGCTTCTCCGTGCTTACCACAGCCACGGCCTCCTGCTCGGAGATCTTGCTATTCGGCTTGCAAAAGACCCTCTTGATCACATAGCGGCTCTTGGCGCCGATAAGCGCCAGCAGGTCGTACATCTCGCCCGGGCAGTACATGAAGACCCGTCTGTGCTCCATGATATCCCAGACCTCGAAGGTGAAGCCATGATGGCAGGCCGGATCTATGACCAGGCCGGCTGTGTTGAAGGGGTCGGCGAACATCTTGAAGATGGGCAGATTGAAGGCCCCCGGTTCGGTCTTGTCCATCATGAAGGCGACGACGGGCTCAGAGGTGCGCTCCTCAATCTCCATCTCCGCCACGCCCGGTCCCATGCCGCGAATGTTGCCGGAGAAGGCGTCCGCCAAAAGATCCTGCCCGGCTCCGTAGAGCTTGAGCTTCTTGGCAACAACGGTTGCCTCCTCGAAGGTCTCCCAGGCCAGGGCATGCACCTCGCCGTTGTCGCAGCCTTTCTTGTGGCTCATAAGAAGCTCCAGGTCGTCGCCGCAGGCAAGCACCCTAAAGTCTATCAGTGCGCCGGACTTCTTGGCCTGGGCAAGCTTCGACTCCGCAGTCTCGATCAATGCTGGATGGACCGAGGAGTGGCCGGGATAGCCGCCAACATCGGCTTTTATCAGGCTGATTGTGATCTTTGTCATCTTAGCGTCCCTCTGCTATTGCTTTCAGTCTTTCAGCGCTGTGGGCCATTTCAGCGGCACATCAACCGGTTTGATGAATTGATCCAGGACAGGTCGTGTGCCGTTGACTTTGAGCTTATCAAATAAAAAGGCGAATTGCCTCTCCAGCTCGGCGCAGATTTCGTCGCGGACGTCAGAGGGCAGGTGCCACAGCTCCATTTTGAACGGTCCGAAGCCTTTCTTGCGGGTTTTGTAGATGAACTGCTCTTCGGTGTCCTTTTCTTTCCATTCGTCTTTCAAGCCGTCTTTCAGATAATCATATATTTTTGCCCGCAGCTTCGCCGGGAAAGCTTTGCTGTCATAGATCATGTTATGGAAACCGGTCGCAAGGTGAATCTCGGCCGTTCCGGTGGCTGGAAAGCGGTCAAACGCTTCATCGGGCAGCGTTGAAGCGCCGTGCTGAACTGCACCGGACAAACCGTATTGCGAGCGGGAGGTTTCCGACAGTTTCGCCAGCACGTCAAAATCAATTTTGACTTTCGCAACCGTACCGTCGGCCAGCGGCACACCGCCATGCGTAGTCCCGGTCTGCACGCTGATCTTGCTGATTCCTTTGAAAGCCTCGCCCCGCTTTTTAAGTTCTTCCAGATAACCAGCCATGAAAACCTGCAATTCATCGACAGTGCTGTTCTTGCCGCCAACCTCGCCGATTTCGCCGCCCACAGACACAGTGATGCCTTCTGGCTCCAGATCGCGAATCAGAGTGGTTAACTCCGCCGCAAGCGTAAAGTTTGTTCTTTGCTGATCTTTGACTGTGGGCTGCGACAGATCAACCAGTGTAGAAGTATCGATATCGATATTGTAAAAACCGGCAACAATTGCTTCCCTGATTAAATTCTTAACCGCCAGAGTTTCCTTTTCTGCGTCCGCAGCGAACTTTTTGGCGTTTATCTGAAAATGGTCACCCTGCAAGAATACCGGGGCGCGCCAGCCGGATTTAACAGCCGCCGCCATAACTGCACAGGTGTATTCCAGTGGCCTTTGCTTTGTATAGCCTATTTCCGAACGGGCGATTTCAAAGATAACAGGCCCTACATTCCCTTTGATCGCGGCACGGAATACAGCCTGCGCCACATCGTAGGTAATGCCGCGGATATTGATTGCCGGAACGGTAAATACACCGAGTTCCTTACGTCCCATGGCTTCGTAAAGGGATTGGATCGACGCAGAAATGATTCCTAGCCTAGCCGCTCCCCGGCGAATCAGAAAACCCGCTGCTTGTGAAGTTGCAGGGTCGGGACTGAAAACGGCCGTAGAGATTAAATCATCGATCAACTTTTCCTGAAACCTGGATTCATTCAAGACACGAACATCTCTGCCGTCATAAGCTAGTATGAATTCGCATCCTTTCTTTAGCTGATCCCTATTCTCGTAAATCATTGCTGATCCTCTGAATGTATTTATTGCGAGAGGAATTGCTCCGCCATTGTCACTTCCGCAGACGAGCCGATGTATATGGGCGACCGTTGGTTGACGGACGTCACTTTGAGAGAAAGAATATCCTCTTTTCCGTCCGTAGCCCTGCCGCCGGCCTGCTCCATGATAAATGCCATGGGCTGAAGTTCAAACAGCAACCGCAGCTTCCCTTGGGGCGATCTCTTCAGTGCAGGATAGGTGAATACGCCTCCCCTCTTGATGATCAACTGATTTATGTCGGGAACAAAACCTCCGCTGTAGCGCAGCTTGTAGCCGTCTGCCTCCAGCTTATCGATATACTTGCGATGGCTGTCCATCCAGTCCTTGCGCAGACCGCCAGGTGAAAAGATCGCACCTTTCTCATTAAGCCGGATGTTTTCCTCAGATAGGACATACTCTCCTTCGCGATCCAATACGAACTCATGCACGCCCTTTCCGGCCGAGTAAATCATAGTGATGAGCGGGCCGTAAGTAATATAAAGAGCGGCAACCATCGAATTCCTTCCGCAGTCAAATATTGAATTTTTGTGGATGCCTATGATCGTTCCGATGGCCAGATTGGTATCCACCAGGGAAGAACCGTCTAATGGGTCGGCGGTAACAATATATTTTTCCTGCCCTTCACCGATGGTGACGATATCTTTGAGCTCCTCTGAGGCATACTCGCGAACAAATCCTGAGTTGTGCAGCATATTTTTTAATATGTCATCAGAAATACGGTCCAGCGCCAACTGATCCTCGCCGTAAGCATTCTTGAAGCCAGCCAGCTTGCGGTTGGATTCGTGGATCTTTGCGGAAATATATTTGCCGACCACGGCAATCTGCCAGATGAGCCGCCGCAATTCCACCTCGATGCCAACCATCCACATATGGCGCCTCAGATCTATGATGTATCGAGTCTGATCATTTATGCCTTCACCCATTGATTCTCCTGATATTTTTTTGTCAGTCTGTAGGTTTTTCTCTAATAATAAATATGTTGCCCCCGTACCGAAAAAAATCTGTTTCAATCCTCTAATTGCTGTTTGCCAGAATTTTCCCCAATTTTTTGCCCGCAGCTCAGCAGGGAAACCTCTGCTGTCATAGTCTCTCCGGCAGAAGTTCTTATATCTGCCAGAGACTCATCTATGCACGGAATTGGCCAATGAAGACTCGATGTCATTTTGAGAAGGAATTATCCCGAAGGCGGAAGGGTCCAGCTGGCTAAGAATAGACATCAGGAGCAGTAGTATGGAACTTATAGCAAAATATCATGTAGAAACAGACCTTCCCATCCAGAAAGCGGCGGAGGCTATCGCGGCAGAGCAGTCCACCGGCACCTGGACTGCGGTGCGGGGAGCGGACAACCCCCTCGCGGCCCGCGTCATCTCCGCGGAAGGAAACAATGTTGAGATCGGCTTTCCCGAGGAGCTCTTTGAGCCGGGAAATATCCCCCAGTACCTTTCGGTGGTGGCAGGAAACCTCTTCGGTCTTGGTGATCTAAAAAAGGTACGGCTGCAGGATATCATCTTCCCGGAGAGCCTGCTCTCGGCGCATAAGGGTCCAAGCTTTGGTATCGAAGATGCGCGAAAAATCCTGGGTGTTTATGGCCGTCCGTTGGTCGGCACCATCGTCAAGCCCAAGGTGGGCCTGGACCCGGCCGGCACAGCCGCCGTGGCCGCAGCCGCCGTTCGCGGCGGACTGGATCTGGTCAAAGACGACGAGACCCTGACCGATCAGAGCTTCTGTCCACTCATCCCTCGTTTGGAAGCGGTCATGAGCGCCTTGGACAGAGTTGAGACAGAGACGGGCAAGAAGGCCTTTTATGCAGTGAACGTTACCGTCGGCGCCGATGAGATCCTGGAGCGCGCTGAAGCGGCTGTGGATCACGGCGCCAACATGGTCATGATCGATGTCCTGACGGTCGGCTTCTCCGCGTTGGAGGAACTCTCCCGGCATCTGAAGGTGCCCGTGCATGTACACAGGACCATGCACGGAGCCTTTACCAGAGACAAAGGGCACGGCATTGCCATGCTGGTCATTTCCAAGCTGGTGCGCATGACGGGGGGCACCAACCTGCATACGGGAAGCTACATGGGCAAGATGGCGCGCGAGACCCAGGAAAACGACCTCTCCCGTGATGCTCTGCGAGGGGATTGGCACGGCTACAAGAGAGTCTTCCCGGTGGCCTCGGGCGGGGTCTATCCGGCCAAGGTCCATGGAAATTTGGACGGCTACGGCATTGATTGTATCATTCAGGCCGGCGGAGGAGTGCACGGTCATCCCGATGGAACCACCGCCGGGGCAAGGGCCATGGTGCAGGCGGTAGATGCCTGGCGAATGCAAATTCCCCTAAAAGAATACGCAAAAGACCACAAAGAGCTGGAAACAGCCATGAAATTTTGGGGGTAGTAAGAAGAATGATCATACTTAGCCCTCTCCTCAAATCAAAACCGAAGAGTTTATATTGGTAGATGAGGATGGATCTGAACGTTTATCACGAGCCAAACGTGATGTAGCGCTGTTTGAAAAATGGAAGAGGTGTAGTGAGGGAAGAAGTAGAGGGATCAGATGGCTAGAGACGATATCTTATCGAAAATTAAATCGGCAGAGGCTGAAGCCAAGGCAGCAGTCCAGCGGGCCTTGGATGAGAAAGGAAAAAAGATAGCCGCTGCCACTACTGAAGCTGCAAACCTCGTCAAATCCGCCGAGACTGATGCACAGGACTACTATGACAAGAGCGTTGCCAAAGCTGATAGCGGTGTGAAAGCCAAGAAGGCATCGATCGTTAGCAGCGGTGAGAAGAACGTAAGCTCAATGAGCGGCAGCGCCAGCGCAAAGCTGGACAAAGCAGTTGAATATTTGATAAAGGAGTTTATGGGGTTGTTGCATGCTTAGACCCGTGAAGATGAGTCGTGTAGTCGTCGCCGGGTCAAAGAACGTAATATCTCCAGTTGTAGAAAAGCTGCATGAGTTGCGCTTGCTCCACATTGTTAACTATAATGGCAGCCAACCACAGTTTGAGATGGGCAAGCCCATCGGCAAAGCCAAAGAATACTCCGAGAATCTCATTAAGCTCAGATCTGTCACCAGGTACCTTGAACTAAATAAGAAGTTTCCTGATAAGGCATATCCCGAGAGCCAGGTTCTATCGGAGATGGATAATCTTCTCAATAACGTCGGTGCAGATGTTACTGCTACATACGAGCGCATCGTTGCCATCGACGCAGAAGTAAAGTCCAAACAGGATCAGATCAAGTCTCTGACTCCGTTAGCTGTTTTGCCGCTGCCTTTAGAAGCTTACTATGGTTATGATTCTCTGGCGACCTTTGTCGGCACAGCAACAACACCAGTTGATGCCGATGTAGCAAGGGTATCTCCGGTAAATGAGGTATATTCCGGAAGCGCCAAGAATGCAACTTTTGTAGCGGTATTTGTGCCTGCGGAAAAAGCCGGCGAAGTATCTTCAGTCCTTTCAGAGCATGGGTTTTCCGAGACGTCTGTACCCAGGCTGGAAGGCAATGTAGATTCGGCTATTGCTACCCTTGAAGGCAGCATCAAATCCTTGGAAGGCGAAAAAGCGCCACTCCAAAAGAAGCTGGCCGACATGAAGAAGCAGTACGAAGATCTGATGCTGGCAACGGACGAGTATCTATCCATGCAGACCCAGAAGACAGAGGTCCCACTCAGGTTTGCTGAGACGGCCAACGCCTTCGTTATAGATGGGTATGTTCCAGCAGATCAGTTCAGCAGGCTCAAGAGCGAGCTGGAGAGCGCTGCCGGCGGCAGGCTTGAAGTTTCGTTGATTGCAGATAAAGAGACAGACGAACTTGTCGAGACGGGCGAAGACATACCGACCCTGATGGATAATCCCAGCTTGGTCAAGCCTTACGAACTGATAACAAGGATGTTCGCCATTCCCGAGTATAAGGAGTTCGATCCGTCATTGCTGATATTCATATTCTTCCCAATCATGTTCGGCATGATTCTGGGGGATATCGGCTATGGCGTCATGTCGCTTCTGGCTATGGTGCTTCTGAAGAGGAAGTTCAAAACACCCGGCTGGCAGCAGTTGATCAATGTCGTTCTGATTTCCAGCGTGTGGGCGGTCATATTCGGCATATTCTTCGGCGAGATCTTTGGCCCGCTCGGTTTGTGGGGCCGGATCATGGGACAATTGCCTGAGCATGAACTCGAGGCTGTAAAAGTGGCAGGTCTCTATTTCGGTGAAGGTGTTTTTGGCTCGCTGGGAAGAATCGGATTTTGGCCGGGAATTGATATTTTCCCCATGGACCGGCTGGCAAGTAACGCGGTTTTGTTGTTGATCGGTACTAGTGTCATCATAGGCATTATTCACTGCAGCGTTGGTTCTATCTTGGGTATCAAGACGGAGCTGGCCTACGGCGAGAAGAAGCATGCCTATTTCGAGAGACTTCCTGTGATGCTCGTCCAAATATTCTTTGGATTGCTTGTGCTTGGACTTGTCATAGGTCAGATGATGTTGGTAATTCTTAGTGCTGTCGTAATTTTAGCTGCCGTAGTGATGCTGGTAATGGGACCGGAAGGGCCTATGAGCATTGCCCACATGCCATTCTATGTGAGCAACCTGATATCCTATCTTAGGTTATTAGCCATCGGCCTCGCTTCGGTGGGTCTGGCGTATGCTGCTAACCAGCTGGCCTTCTACGTCATAATGCCCATGCTGAGCGGCGGAGCGACCAACAGTGCTGAGTTCACGATACCGGCCATCATCGTTGGTATCTTGGTACTGGTCGTAGTGCACTTCATCAACTTCCTGCTGGGAATTCTCTCTCCCTTCATGCACCCCCTCAGGTTGCATTATGTGGAGATGTTCACGAAGTTCTACAGCAATCATGGCGGTGGAGTGGAGTACAGTCCCTTCGGACATGTCCGGAGGTTCCTGAAAGCATGAATTCGATAGAACGAATTGACAGATTGAATAATATTCATATAAAGGAGGATTGAGGAAAATGGTAGTAGCAGATGCAGGAACGTTGTATGGATTGTTGGCTGTCGGCGCAGGCTTGGCTACCGGATTAGCAGGCATTGGTGCTGGTATGGGTGAGCAGGGTATTGGCGCAGCAGTGGTTGGCGTCGTTGCAGAGGAACCCGGATTTCTGGGCAAGGGTCTGTTTCTTATGCTTCTGCCCGAGACACTGATCATCTTCGGTCTCGCCGTATCGCTGATTCTCATGTTCGCCTGGACACCTTTTGCTGGCATCGTGACACCTTAAGTTAGCCAATTACAAGGAGTGTAAGAGGCAATGGCACTAGATGCGGTGGTTGAGTCAGTCCTGGCAACCAGCAAGGAAAAGGTCGCTCAGATAACCAGTGAAGCCGACCAAGAGGTTGCAAGGGCACTCAACGAAGCTAGGGAACGTGCCGCCGAGATAAAGTCCAGAAAGGAAGCGGAGGTTGGACACACGGTTGAGGCTATCGAGCGCAGGGAGATATCCAGCGCCAATCTCGAAGTCAAGAGAGCGGAGCTGAATGTTCACAAGAATCTCCTTGAGCAGGCTAGGACGAAGCTGCTTGAGAAGCTGCAGAATCTTCCTAAGAAGGATAATGAAGCCATGCTCAAAAAGCTGCTCGAACCTCACGATCTCAAGGATATGAAGGTCTTCTCCAACAAGAGAGATGAGGCCTTCATAACCTCTCTCGCCTCAAAATATGGCGGGAACCTGGACATTATAGGCGGCGCTGTGGTTGAGAGCAGTGATGGAGCTCTGCGTTACGATTTAACCTACGAAACTCTTGCGCGTGAGGTCTTTAATAACCACATGAAAGAGGTTTCCAGGATCTTATTCGGGTGAGGACGATGCCTGTACTACGTTTGCCGAAGTTCGGTTCACCGGTGAAGTACGCTTACATCACGGGCAGAGTCCGGGCGATGAAGACTAAGCTCGTCCCGGCGGAGATGTATGCCAGGATGATGAACATGGATATGTCTGAGATCGCCCGCTACCTGGAAGAGACCCAGTATAAGGATGAGATCGACGCGTTATCCAAGGACTACTCCGGTGTGGATCTCATTGAACACGCCACCTTTGCCAATCTGGCAAAGACCTTCAGGAAGCTCGAGGAGGTCTCAATAGATGAGCCTTCATTCCTGATTCTGGAGTACCTTCGGCGCTGGGATGTATGGAACATCAAGACCCTCCTGCGCGGCAAGTTCTACGGGGCCAACGACACTGAGATAGTAAAACATCTCGTGCCTGCTGGTGAGTTATCATCAGAGCGCCTCAATGAGCTGGCCAAAAAGGATTCCATAACCGACATCATATCGGCCTTTGATGGAACCGACTATTCCAGCGCACTGGCGCAATACGACGGCAAGAATTTGGCATCGTTGGAGAATGCTCTCGACAAGCTCTATTACTTCAGAATGGAGTTGGCCGTGGGCGGCACTCTATCCGTGGGCGGAGGTCTGCTGCTCAAGTATGTCCGAAGAGAGGTCGATATAAGAAATTTGATCACCCTCTTCAGGATGAACAAGGCAGGCGTCGATGCAGCCGTGATACTAGAGAACCTCATCCCCGGAGGCAAGTTGCATGGAGAGCTGAGCCGTATGGCCGGTCAGCCTTTCGGCGAGTTCCTGCGCGGGCTTGAAGGATATCCCTTCTGGTCCTCCATTTCGGACATCGCATCTGTAGATCTGGATGCGGTCAGCAGAATCGAGGCTAGGTTGAGGGCGTATCTCATCCGGTATGCTTGGGCTCTTTCCAACTATCATCCGTTATCTATCTTGCCGGTGCTCGGCTATATGGTGAGCAAAGAGACAGAAGTTTCCAACATCAGGAAGATTGTGAGAGGAAAAGAAGCCGGACTTCCTGCCGAACTCATTGAGGAGCAAGTGGTGGTGGCCTAAAAATGGAGATTGCTTTTGTGGGAGGCAGCGAGAGCGTCCTCGGGTTCAATCTGGCAGGAATAAAGAAATCTTATGCGGCCAACACGGAAGAGGAGATGGTCTCAAAGATTGGCGTCGTCATGGCTGATTCCAATGTGGGAATTCTGGTCTTGAAACAATCGGATTACAATAAGCTGCCCAAGAGGCTTCAGGAGCAGCTCTCCGATTCAATCAAGCCAACCGTTATTGCCATCGGAACCGAGCAGAGCACAGAGATGAGAGAGAAGATTAAAAGGGCAATAGGTGTTGATTTATGGAAGTAGGTAAAGTAAAGCGAGTCGCCGGACCACTAGTTCAGGCCACGGGCCTGAAGGCTTCCATGTACGACCTGGTTCTGGTCGGCGAGGAAGGCCTGATGAGCGAAGTCATCGGCATTTCCGGCAATAAATATATCATTCAGGTATATGAGGATACGGGCGGCGTGCGGCCCGGCGAGCCCGTCAAGGAGACCGGAGCTCCGCTCGTAGCACAATTGGGTCCAGGCATTCTGACCCAGATTTACGATGGTATTCAAAGGCCGCTGCCCATGCTGGCAGCAGCATCAGGGGACTTCATCAGCAGAGGTCTGTTCGTAGATGGCATCGATCACAAAAAGAAGTGGGAGTTCAAGCCTACCGCCAAGAAGGGCGATGTCCTAAAGCCCGGGCAAGCCTTTGGTGAAGTTCAGGAGCAACTGCTCATCAAGCATAAGATCATGGTCCCACCCAAGCATAAGGGCGGTGCCATCAAGGAGATCTATGCGGGTAACTTCAACGTTGATGAGACTATTGCAGTCTTAGAGGACGGCAGCAAGCTCACCATGATGCATAAGTGGCCAGTAAGACAGGCCCGGCCCGTGACTAAAAAGTTGGCACCCACCATTCCCCTAAGAACTGGTCAGAGGGTCGTAGACGGATTCTTCTCCTTGGCCAAGGGCGGAACAGCAGCCATTCCCGGTGGATTTGGTACCGGAAAGACGGTTATGCAGCAGACCCTGTCCAAGTGGGCAGATGTCGACATTGTGATTTATGTGGGATGCGGCGAGCGCGGCAATGAGATGGCCGATGTTCTGCATGAGTTCCCTGAGCTGCAAGACCCCAAGACCGGCAGACCCCTCATGGAGAGGTCCATCGTTTACGCCAATACCTCCAACATGCCTGTGGCTGCTCGTGAGGCTTCCATCTACACCGGAATGACCACGGCAGAGTACTACAGAGATATGGGCTACGACTGCATGATGACCGCTGACTCCACTTCCCGTTGGGCAGAGGCCATGAGAGAGATGGGCTCGCGCCTGGAAGAGATGCCTGGTGAAGAAGGCTATCCCGCATACCTGGGTGCAAGACTCGCCGACTTCTACGAGCGTGCCGGACGTGCCGAGGTTTTGAACGGCGGTCAGGGTTCCATCAGCGTCGTCGGTGCTGTATCCCCGCCCGGCGGAGACTTCACCGAGCCCGTTACTCAGAACACACTGAGAATGGTCAAGGTATTCTGGGCACTGGACTCTAAGCTAACTCAGCGCCGTCACTTCCCGTCCATCAACTGGCTGGATTCCTATTCTCTATACGACCAGATCCTCGAACCCTGGTTCATTGAGAATGTCAGCCCGGACTGGAACAAGAACAAGAGGCGTGCCATGAATATATTGCAGGAGAACGCCGAGCTGGAAGAGATAGTGATGCTCGTCGGTTCCGATGCCCTGCCCGAGGACCAGCAGATCACTCTGGAAGTAGCAAGGATGATCATCAACTTCTGGCTGGCTCAGAGCGCTTTCCACCCGGTAGATACATTCTGCCCCTACAAGAAGCAGTTCGACCTCTTGGCTGCAATCCTGAAGTACAGGGATTACGCCTTCGAGGCAGTTCAGAAGGGCATATCTGTGGCGGAGATAAATTCCGTTCCATCCAAGGATGCTCTGGCCAAGGTGAGACTGGAAGCCGAGTATGAGCCCATCCTGGCTAAGATTCTGGCTCAGATGGACGTTGAGTTCAAGGCGCTGAAGTGAGGTGGGTTCAAAATGACAAAGGAATACAAAACAATTACTGAGATCTCCGGACCACTCATCTTCGTGGAGAAGACTGAGCCAGTGGGCTACATGGAGCTCGTCGAGATTAGGACGGGCGGAGAGATGAAGAGAGGTCAGGTGCTGGATTCCTCCGATGATATCGTGGTTATTCAGGTATTCGAGGGAACCGGCGGTCTGTCCAAAGATACTGCTGTCAGTTTCACCGGTGACGTCATCAAGATGCCACTTTCTCCCAGCATCGTGGGACGCGTTCTGTCCGGATCCGGGAAGCCCAGAGACGGCGGCCCGGAAATTGTGCCAGAGGTATTGAGAGATATCGCGGGAGCTGCCATCAATCCAGCTTCCCGTGGGAAGCCGCGCTCTTTCATTCAGACCGGCATCTCTACCATCGACGGCACAAACACACTGGTGCGCGGCCAGAAGCTGCCCATCTTCTCGGGTGCAGGTCTGCCCCACAATGACCTTGCTCTGCAGATCGCTCGGCAGGCCAAGGCATTGGGAGAAGCCGAGTCCTTCGCAGTTATCTTCTGCGCTATGGGCATCACCAACGAAGAGGCTCAGCACTTCCTGGCTGATTTCGAGAGGACAGGAGCCCTGGAGAGGGCAGTGGTGTTCCTCAATCTGGCCGACGATCCGGCTGTAGAGAGGATTCTAACACCCAGGCTCGGCCTGACCACTGCGGAGTATCTGGCCTTCGATCTGGACATGCACGTGCTCATCATCTACACGGACATGACCAACTATTGCGAGTCTCTCCGACAGATGGGAGCCGCTCGTGAAGAGGTGCCAGGACGACGTGGTTATCCCGGTTACATGTATACCGACCTGGCCTGTCAATATGAGAGAGCTGGCATCATCAAGGGCAAAAAGGGCTCTATCACCCAGTTCCCCATCCTGACCATGCCCGGCGACGACATCACTCACCCCATCCCGGATCTGTCCGGATACATCACCGAGGGTCAGATCATCGTCTCCAGAGAGCTGCACAGAAAGGGCATTTATCCGCCCGTCGACATCAGACCAAGCTTAAGCCGCCTGATGAACTCTGGAATCGGCAAGGGCCATACTCGCGAGGATCACAGAGCAGTGTCGGATCAGCTCTATGCTTACTATGCAGAGGGCAATGATCTGCGCGGTCTCGCGGCCATTGTCGGTAAGGAGGCTCTCTCCGAACGCGACAAATTGGTCCTGGAGTTCGCCGATAAGTTCGAGAAGCGATTCGTCAATCAGGGCAGAGATGAGGATAGGTCTATCTTCGATACCCTCCAGATCGGATGGGATCTCCTGGCAGACCTGCCTGAAGCAATGCTCACCAGGATTGACGACAAATACATCAAGGCCTACCACCCCAAGTACGCAGCAAGCGCAGCGAAGAAGTGAGATCATGGCCGTAATTCGAGGAACTAAACCGACCAGGTCAGTGCTGATCGCTCTCAAGAAAAGGATGAAGGTCGCAAAGACAGGTCACTCGCTCCTCAAAATGAAGCGTGACGGCCTCATGATTGAGTTCTTCGAGGTGCTAAACAAGGCCAAGACTGTCAGGAAAGAGCTGGTTGAAGCTCTGATCATAGCCGAGCAGAGACTTCAAATGGCTATGGCCATCGAGGGAACAGTTGCCATCGGAAGCGTGGCCTATTCCCTGCAAAAAGAGCCGGTCATACAGCTCGAATCCAGAAACATCATGGGTGTAGTGGTTCCCAAGATCGCCTCAGAAGCCGTGCGTAAGAAGATGTTCGAGCGCGGCTACGGCATCATTGGGACCAGTGCCGCCATCGATGAGGCCGCTGATGCCTATGAGAGCTTGCTGGATAAGGTCATCCTGGCTGCAGAGGTAGAGACCGCCATGATAAGGCTTGTCGAGGATATCGACAGCACTAAGAGGCGTGTCAATGCTCTGGAGTTCAAGGTGATTCCTGAACTCAAGGACACCGTCAAGTTCATCGCCATGGCCTTAGAGGAGATGGAAAGGGACAACGTGGTCAAGCTGAAGATGCTCAAGGGCAAGTCCGAGAGGAAAGCAGCAGTAGAAGAAGCCAAGAAGGAAGCAGAGAAAGCAGCAGAAGCGGCTGCTAAAGCTTCTGCTTGATCGAAAAATATGTCCAACTGGTTTGAGCGAAAAGCGGATAACTGGGTTGGGACGGCTGAGAAGAAGATGCGTCTTCTTCAGTGGTTGGTGTACATCACCAACCTCTACATTATTTTTGGAATTTTTGTGCTTATCTGGATTCTTTATGGGAAATATATTATAAGAGCATGGGAATATTACACACAATAGATTATTAGCAGCATTCATCACAGAAGAAATCACGCATATCCTTTAAATCCGAGATCTCCTTCTGAGTCATCTCATTGATGCTATGTGAATTGTAGCTCCCCGTTAAATCAAAATAAACATAGCCGCCTTTGACGAAGACGTCCTTGCCTTGTAGACTGCTTTTGAGGTCATCCATCAGATAAGCATACTGTCTTTGATTGAGCCCGGAAGCGTCCACATCCGCCAAGGTAACTGTATTATTTCCGATCATTAGGCTGGACGGCGAAATAACATTCATTATATTGCCCTGCATATCGAAGTATGAAGCCTGCAGCAGCAAAATGACGGGAATTAGGGCAAGCGCATTCATGAAGAACTATGCAGTAATCCTGATAATATAAATGTATTGATTTTTGTCTAGCATTCATCTCGATTGCGAAGAAAGGCCGCCGCAGCCCCCAGTATGCATAATGCCGCCGCAATGATCATCACATTGCTTATGGTAAGACTGAGAAACTGTGGCTTCGCGTCTATTGTCGGGCCGTGATAGCCGGCAAGGTTTAATTGCATCGATAAGAGAAGGGTGGAGATAGAGACTCCCAGGGACATGCCCATATTTCTTACTGCAGAGGAGAGACTAGAAGCTGTGCCTAACATCTCTCTTGGCAGGGCATTCATGATCTCGGTATTGATGGGGCTTTGAAATAGCATGCTTCCCAGCCCCATGATCACAAAGGAGAAGTAAATCGTGGTAAGATCATCTCTAGCAATGCCGCTTCCCATGAAAAGGAGGGACGCTGCTACTATTATCATGCCCAGGGCGGAATTGTAGCGAAAGTGATATCTGTCATATATCCAGCCGCCCAGTGGTGAGCCAAAGGCCATTATGGCCGGCACAATGAGAAATACGCTGCCCACTTGGGAGGGCGAGTAGCCCATGACGCCCTGGAAGTAAAATGGACCCAGGATGAAAGCAGAGAAGCTGGAAATGATGAATAAGGTTATGGCGATTATGGGCAGGACGAACTTTTTTACCCGGAAGATGGAAAGGTCCAGAAGAGGTGACTTTTGATGCGATTCGATCCAGACAAATGCCGGCAGTGATAACGTAGCCAGCAGGAAGAAGGGATCCTCTGCAATAAAAAGAGCGGTGTTGCTGGAAAGATCGCCAAGAAATAGCATCAAAGATACTATGAAGATAATAAGCACAGTCGCTCCACGCCAGTCCAAGTCCAGTTTTTTCGATATCGTTTCCTCGATTTTCATGTACTTGGCGGCAAGGGCTAAGAGCACAATGCCTATGGGCAGATTGATGAGAAAAATGTATTTCCAGCCCATGTAGTCCACCAAATAGCCACCGAGAATTGGTCCGGCAATGCTGGCCAAAGAAACGGTAGTGCCGATGTAACCCATGGCTCTGCCCTGTTCCCCGCGATGGAAAATCTGGAAGATTATGGCTGTGCTGATGGAAAAGGACATGGCAGCTCCGGCAGCCTGAACCGCCCGAAAGAAGATGAGCATGCCAAGACTGGTGGAAAGACCGCAGGCGACCGATGCCATAGTGAAGATGACAAATCCTGCCAAAAAGAGCCTGACCTTCCCGGTTCGCTCTGCAATCTTGCCAAAAATCATGAGCAGGCTAGTCACAGTGACCAGGTAGGAGGTTATCACCCATTGAGACTCTGCTACATCGGCCTGAAAATAGCGGGTGATGGTGGGAAGGGCAATGGATACTACTGAGCCGTCGATGACAAACATGAATATGCCGAGCAAGATGATAAAGGCCAGAACATTTCTGCCGGCAACAGGCAATTCAGATGAATCGAATGTGTTCCGTCCTTCTCGCCCATTATTTTCAATCACAGCAAGGCAAGAACGCATGAAGAGCTATATATGTAGCGCTGATGCCGCAGCCGTATCTTTTCTCTGCGCGATGCGATATCCCGTGACCACCATTCTCTTCCCGGCCAGGATTCGATCCATCTCTAGGTCGCCTGTGTCCACCAATAGTTGCGGCAGCTCCGCCAGCTTATGGGGCGTGGATACTATTATCAAATTCTCCCCTCCTATGCGTCGCAGGACAGAAGCGCTGATCTGCTGGCTGCCTCGTCCCAGTATGAAGCCTTGGGCGCCGATAGGGCTGACAATGACCTTAACGCTCTTTTCCCGTTCCAGCAAAGCCAAAAGGTCTCTCTCTGAGGCGTCCTTCTGCAGTAGCTTTCCCTCCCGAATAACGTCCACGCCAAGCAGGGTCTTCTCCACGCCTAAAAGCTCGGCAATCCTGGCTGTGGTAGTGCCCGCCCCTAAAATGTAGGCAGAACCGTCTCTCATGAATTCGGAGGCAAAGAGTGCGATCTGATCCTTGAACTCCTCCTCGCAAGAGGCGCTATAAATTCTCTTTCGCTCCTGCACCAGCACAGGTTGGTAGGGCGTTTTGGCTATGGCATAAAGCCTGGTCTGCAGCTCTCCGGCCCGGTAGAGCTCCTCGTCCACATCCACAATCTCCGTATCTCTGGCCAAAAGTTCGCCTCGCACAAAGCCCAGAGCCAGCTCTGCCGCTGCCTGGGGGCTGATGGCAAAGACGCCAGAATGCATTTTCACTCCCGCCGGGATGCCCAGGATGGGGCATATGCCAGCGCTGCTGGCCACATCTCGCGCCGTTCCGTCGCCTCCGCAAAATAGAATCAAATCGACGCCGTTTTCCAGGAAGGCCTGGCAAGCCAGTTTCGTATCCTCTGAGCTGGACTCATCTCTAGCTACGTAGGCCACCGTGTATTGCAGGCCGCATTGCAACAGTACATCTTCGCCCATCTCGCCGCTGGCGGTAAAAAAGAGGAGGTCCGCCTCCCGAGAAAGCAAATGCAGACACGCGCGTGCGCGCACGGCTGCCTGGGGCTTTGCGCCCCTGGCCCGCGCTGCCGCCGCCAGGCCGTCCGTGCCTTTCAAGCCCACGGCCCCGCCCATGCCAGCTATGGGATTGATCAGAAATCCGATCTTTCCCGCTCTTGCAACCATCAAACCCGGGGCAGTTTGGCCAGGGACTGCTTGACCAGATCGGCTGGATACTCGTAGTCCACCAGTTTGCCGTCGTTATAGGCATCATAGGCAGCCATGTCGAAGTGCCCGTGTCCGGTTAGGGAGATGAAGATGGTCTTGGCCTCGCCCGTCTTCCTGCACCTTCGTGCCTCGTCAATGGCGGGCTTGATGGCGTGAGCCGCTTCCGGAGCTGGAATTATGCCTTCGCTGCGGGCGAAGAGGGTGGCAGCTTCGAAGACCTCGTTCTGCTGCAGAGCCGTGGCCTCAATCAGGCCGTCATGCACCAGATTGCAGAGCAAGGGGGCATCTCCGTGGTAGCGCAGGCCGCCGGCATGGATGCCGGGCGGGATGAAGTCATGCCCCAGAGTGTACATCTTGATTACAGGAGCCATGCCGGCTGTGTCGCCGAAGTCGTAGGCATAAAGCCCTTTGGTGAGTGTGGGGCAGGCGGAAGGCTCGCAGGCCACCATGCGTAGGTCCTTCTTGTCCTTCATCTTGTCTGGTATGAAGGGGAAGACCATACCTGGGAAGTTGCTTCCTCCGCCGCAGCAGCCGTACATGATATCCGGATAGTCGTCAGCCAGATCGAACTGCTTCTTCAGCTCCAGACCTTCAATGGTTTGATGGAGAAGAACATGGTTGAGCACGGAGCCCAGGGCATAATTGGTATCACTGTGGCTGGCCGCATCCTCCACTGCCTCGGAGATGGCGATGCCCAAAGAGCCCGGGGTGTCGGGCATCTCGGCCAGGATCTTTCTGCCGAAATTGGTCTTATCGGACGGGCTGGCGAAGCAATCTGCGCCCCAGACGCGCATGGCGCTCTTACGGTAGGGCTTGCTGTCGAAACTTGACCGGACCATGTAAACGGTGCACTTCAGGCCGAAGAGGCAGGTGGCTAAAGAGAGAGCCGAGCCCCACTGCCCTGCACCCGTCTCCGTGGCCAGCCGCTCAATGCCCTCTTTCATGTTGTAGTAGGCCTGGGGTACTGCAGTATTGGGCTTGTGGCTGCCGGCCGGGCTTACGCCCTCATATTTGTAGTAGATCTTGGCCGGAGTCTGCAGAGCCTTCTCCAGGGCGGCGGCCCGGTAGAGGGGCGTCGGCCTCCAGAGCCGGTAGATGTCGCGTACCTCTTCCGGGATGTCTATCCAGCGATCGGTGCTCATCTCCTGTTGGATGAGGGCTTTGGGAAAGATCATCTCCATATCCGCGGCAGAGAGGGGCTTTAGCGTCCCGGGATGCAGAGGCGGGTCCAGGGGTGTGGGCATATCGGCGGCTACGTTGTACCACTTCTTGGGGATCTCTTCCTCGTCGAGCAAATACTTGATCTTCATCTGGGACACTCCATCTTTAAACTACAATGTAATCTTGTGTACATCGTTGGTATTATCGGATTATTTAAAGGCTTTGAATGGGTCTGAAGAGTTTTCGCCTGATACTATTTTTGTCTGCAAGGTAAGGATTTATTTATCATGGATGAGATGCCCTTTGCCATGAGCGGCCAAACCCTGTCTGAGAAGATATTTTCGAGAGCCTCCCAAAAAGAGGTGCATGCTGGCGAGTTCGTCATGGCGGACATTGACGGCGCCATGATTCACGACATCACCGGCCCGCTGGCGGTCAAAGGATTTTATGAGATCGCGGGCCGGGATGCCCGGGTATGGGACCCTGCCAGAATCGTCCTTCTCTTTGATCATCAGGTTCCTGCGGACAGCCTGAAGGCGGCTGAGAATCATATCATGCTGCGTAAATTCGCGCAGGAGCAGGGCATCTTAAACTACGACATATTCTGCGGCGTATGCCACCAGGTCATGCCGGAGAAGGGGCATGTGCTGCCAGGGCAAATCATCCTGGGTACAGACTCGCATACCTGCACCTACGGAGCTTTGGGGGCTTTCGCCACCGGCGTCGGATCTACGGACATGTCATCCGTTTTTGCCACGGGCAAGCTCTGGTTCATGGTGCCCAAAACCCTGCAGATAATGATAGAAGGAAGGCTGCCCGCCAGAGTTACCTCCAAGGACGCCGTTCTGAAGATCATTGGCGATATCGGGGCGGACGGAGCGAACTATCTGGCCTGCGAATTCCTGGGCGAGGCAGCGGCGCAGATGAGCATCCCGGAGAGAATGACGGTATCCAACATGGCCATTGAGATGGGGGCCAAGGCCGGCATCTTCGAGACGGATGAGACCACCATAAAGTATCTGGAGGGCCGGGTGCAGGACAGCGCCGTCATTCGAAAGGGAATTATGCGAACTGATGAGGACGCCGCCTTCACCAGGAAGAGCTGGAATGTCAGCGATCTGGAGCCGCAAATAGCGCTGCCCCACAACGTGGACAATGTTTTGCCGGTAAGCGAGGTGCCGGAGACGAAGCTTGATCAGGTCTTCCTGGGCTCGTGCACCAACGGAAGATTCGAGGACCTGCTGCTTGCCTCGCAGATGATGAAGGGCGAGCCCGTGGCCAAGGGCGTGCGCATGATTGTGGTGCCCGCCAGCCGGGAGGAGTACATGAAATGTCTGCATGCTGGCCTCATAGAGAAGTTCATGGAGGCGGGGGCCATGTTTGAGTCGGCCTGCTGCGGGCCGTGCATGGGCGGGTCCTTTGGGCTGCTGGGTGCAGGCGAGCGCTGCCTCGCCACGTCCAACCGAAACTTCGTGGGCAGGCAGGGAAGCCCCCAGGCATTTGTCTACCTCTGCTCGCCCGCCACAGCCGGTGCCAGCGCCATCACCGGGTACATCACCGACCCACGGGAGATTTGATCTATTAAATGAAGGTTGCACTCAAGCTCGCCTACCTGGGCGACAACTACTACGGCTTTCAGAAGCAGCCGGATCTGGTCACCGTCGATTCCGTGGTTAGGAAGGCGCTGGCCCAAATTGGCGTAATTCACGGCGACTTCTGCTACGCCGGAAGAACGGACCGGGGCGTCTCGGCTCTGGGCCAGGTCATCGACTTTTGGATCGACGAGGACAGGGCCAAGTTGACCCGACCGCGCTGCGTGAACGGCCGGCTGCCCCGCGATATCTGGACCTGGGCCTGGGCCAAAGCCCCCATCGGTTTCAGTGCCCGCTGGAATGCCCAGTGGCGAGAGTACCGTTATCTGCTCTGGCATCCGGGCCTCGATCTGGAGAGGATGCACGCGGCAGCAGAGCAGCTTTTGGGCGAGCACGACTTTAGAAATTTCTCCTCGGCCAAGGTGGATACGGTGAAGACGCTGCAAAAATTGCAGATCTCTGAGGAGGGCGGGCTTTTCGTCTTCGACATTCGGGCCAACGGCTTTCTCTGGAATATGGTGCGAAAGATAGTAGGGGCTCTGGAGAAGGTGGGAGCGGGCCAAAAAGAGATGAGCTGGTTCTCCGATCTTCTGCGCCCGGAGCTGAACCACGGCGCGCCCACCGCCCCAGCGGATGGTCTGATCCTCATGGATGTGGGCTATGAGGGGCTGGACTGGCAGGTGGACGAGTACTCCCGAGCACGGGCGGCGACGAGCCTTGCGGCAACGGTGCAGAGCAGGATGGCCAGGGCGAGCGTGGCCAGGGTGATGGAAAGGGCGATGATTGTGGAAAGAGTTTAATCGCCCCACCAATCCAGGGATTCTTTTTGCAATTGTAGAGAGGAATATCTTCCAGATTCCATAGGCAGGCGCAGCTTACATTTTCTCTTTCAAAATAGCTTCTACATTGTCCATAAACTCCGGTCGGCTCATCTCTTGTAGCTCTTCCGGGGTGAAGAATTCATACCAATCATATGGCCTAACTACAAGAACAGACCTGCCATCCTTTTCCATCTTCTCGATGTGGACCAGCTTCGATTTTTCCAAACGTCTAACCGAGGCATATGTCTTGCCGTTGCTCCAGGCCATCAGCTTGGCCAGAGAATATACGCTCTCTCCGGGACTATTCTCTATTACGTCGTAGAGCTCCAGGTCGGTATCAATACCCTTGTCCTCGACTGCTTGAATGGCCTGTGCGATGCTCATGATATGAATACTCATTGGAAGTTATTTAAATCTTTTTGCTATTACCAAATATCAGTATTCCAAACATTTATATCCATATAAGCTATTCTAAAAGGTATGATAGATGCAATGGAAAGACGTGTTTTGACAAGCATCTGTCAGGCAACCAATTCCAGCAAATCCGCCCATGTTCCTAAGCCTTATTTCATGAAAAAGTTCCAGCAGGACAAGCGCACGAAAAAATTAGCAGAGAAAGCACTCGTTTCTCTCATTGCACATGGGTATGTAAGCCTGCACAAAACCCGAAATGAAACGACTTATGAGCTTACTGACATCGGGTTGGATATCTGCCGCGAGATATTTCAAAAATATGGTAGGGGGATCAAATTGCTATGATTGCCTCTAAGAACATTATAACTCGATAGACGAACGCTCAAGCTATACTTGAATTAAAGAGCGCATAAATCTAAAGCATACGGAGAATTCGATATAAATGCCCACCCCCGCCTGGCAATACCACGAGCCCGACCACCCCGGCGCCGACTTCGACGCTCTGGCTGAGATCTACGATCGCAATATGCAAAAATTTCGAGATGTTCAGGGCGAGATTGAAGAGGTCATGGACTTCCTCACCCTCCGTCCCGATCAGAGCATCCTGGAGATAGGCACGGGCACAGGCGAGTTCGCCCTGGCCGCCGCCCGCCGCTGTGCCCGGGTCTACGCCGTGGACCTCTCGCCAGGCATGCTGCGTTATGCCGAAAAGAAGGCCCAGATGCGCGGTGTGGCCAACGTCGAATTTCTGCCGGGCGGCTTTCTCACCTACCGGCATGAGGGCAAGCCGCTGGACGCCATCGTTAGCCAGATTGCTCTGCACCATCTGCCCGACTTTTGGAAGCAGATCGCGCTTTTACGCATGGCAGAGATGCTGGCCGAGGGCGGAAAGCTATGTCTACGGGATGTGGTATACTCCTTTGATCCGGCGAAGCACGGGGAATTCCTGGATGAGTTTATCTCGAAGGCCGCAGAAAGAGCAGGCCCGCAGTTTGCTGGCAGAATATCCGACCACGTGAAGAACGAGTACTCCACCATGGACTGGATCATGCGGGGCATGATCGAGAGGGCGGGCTTTGAGATAGAAAGGGCGAAGCATAGCCATGGATTCTTCGCCCTCTACCTGTGCAAGAAGACTACTAATAGCGCATCAGCAGAAGGGATTTCTAATGATCGACTTGGATGAGGATGATCTCAGAAAAATGTGCACAGAGGCCTCTTTCGACCGGGGGGAGCGATATTTCGAGGAGGGAAGAGTGCGCATCAAGGAGGCAACGCCCACCAGGATAAAGGCGGTTGTGAGAGGGACAGATGATTACCAGGTGGAAATTGAGCTGGGCGACGAACTCTCAGGCGAATGCAACTGTCCTTACGACTTGGATGGGCTATGCAAACACATAGTTTCTACCTTTCTGGCAGTCATCCGCGATGATGGGGAGATCGAGCCTCTGATGAAGAAAAGCATCTGTGAATTGGAGGATACTGAATCCCTCCTGAAGCGGGCCGATCCTGAAACTTTGCGAAATTTCCTGCTCTCCGAGATGGAACAGCGACCCGATCTTCAGAATCGGTTCAAAGCCGTCTTCGGCAAAAAAGGCGAGGGAAGAAGCCTGAATGATTATAAGGCTGATGTGGAATCGCTCTACGATGATGTCGAGGATCACGGTTATATCCCTTACGGAGAGGACGTGGATTTCTCTTCGCTAAGCGATCTGGCTGAGATTTATATTCAGAAAGACGATCTCCTGGAGGCAGCCAAGATCTACCAGGCCATTTCCGAGGTCATAGCTGAGAAAATGGATGATGTGGACGACTCAGACGGCAACTATGGAGAAGAGTTCACGGACAGCCTGGATGCATTCACTGACTGCATATCCACGGCCGGACTGGATTCTAATGACAGGAGACCTTACATCAAGTATCTCTTCGACAGGTACCTGCTAGGTGATCCCGACTATTTCCAGGACGACTACAGCGAAGCCCTGGATAAGCTCTGCAGCGAAGAGGCGGACCGGCGATACTGGAAAGATCAGCTGGAGCCGCATATGCCTGGTGAGATTCCAAGTGAAAAGGATTGGGGGCACCATCATGATGCAATTGAGCAGGTCTCGATGATGCTTGACCTTCTCCTAAAACTCGGTGAGAAGGACGAATTTTATGGGCTCATAGAAAAATATTACCGTGCCAGCCATGATCTCTGTCTCAGGTATGGAGAAAAGCTCCTGGCGGATGGAGAGAAAGCGAAAGCGCTGAAGGTGGCTGAGGAGGGCGTGGCCATCTTTGAAGATCATTTAACCAAGGAATTGCGAGATTTCCTGAGCAGGATCTACAAAGAAACCGATCCTAAAAAGTACCGGGATACACTACAGTCGCTATTTCTCCAGAGCGGGGATTGGAAGTATTACGGGCCGCTCAAGAAGTCCTCTCAGCCGGAGGAGTGGCAAGAGCGGCTGGGCAAGATACTGGCTCACTTTGCAGAGAACAGATCAAACTGGTCCGGCATGAGCAAGCTAATTGATATCTATCTTAAAGAGAAGATGTACGATCAGGCCCTGACAGAGGTACTGGCCAAGAGAAGCCTCTCCACTTTGAGACAGTATCAAAATGATCTGGCCTTCCGCTACTCTGAGCAGTACTTCAACGTCTACCGGGAGTTAATTATTCCCTTTGCCGATAAGGATACGGGAAGGAAACACTACCAAGAAGTGGTCTCTTATTTGAAGAGGATGAAATGCATCGAGGGCTACGAAGGGGCCGTTTCAGAGATCGTGGGGCAGCTCAGGGTAGAGCACAGGAGAAAGCCTGCATTCATCGACGAGATGAAAGAACTCTGAAGATCTGCGATTGAAAGCGACCTCATGCTAAAGTCCAAATATGAACCGAGAGAATAATTAAATTGATGCATAAACTCACCGCCTTTGTCTTTGGAAAAGTGCAGATGGCCGGCTACAGATCTAAGGTAGCGACCATAGCCAGAGCATTTGGCCTTAAAGGGTATGTAAGAAATCTGCAGAACGGCAGAGTGAAGATATTGGCCGAGGGCCCCCTTGACGATCTGGAGCGGTTTCTTAAGGCCATAAAAATTGATAATACTCTTATCAAAGTTGACGATATCCAAAGCGAGTTTTCCGATGCATTGGGTGCTTACGACGATTTTTTCAAGGTGGCTGGCGAGAATGAGACCGATGCCCGGCTTGATGTTGCTGCCGGTCATCTTAAAGAACTGATTGTGGTAGTGAAAGACGGTTTTAAGGAGACGGTCTCCAAGCTAGGGGGCATGGACGGCAGCCTGAAAGAGATCTCCCATAAACAGGACGAAATGATAGTGGAGATGAGAGGCGGATTCAAGGAGCTATCCGGAAAGCAGGACGAAATGATAGCCGAGACGAGAGGCGGCTTCAAGGAAAACAACGAACTGCTCCAAGAGTTCTCCGCAAAGCAAGATTATGTGATCGATGCCATTGACGAAGCCCGCGCGGACGTCGTCTCCGAAGTGCAAGGCCTGCGCTCGGATCTGAAGGGGATCTGAAGGGTCGCATGGATGAGCGGCTGCAGAGGATCGAGAGCGATGTGGTGGAGATCAAGGCCCGCATGAGGCCTTAGCTCGTTGTCGTTGTAGCCGACGGGTTGATCCCTTAGGAGCAGTATTGGGGTAAACATTACCAGGCCGAGAACATATTCGATTCGTGTTCTAGGCCTGCCTGGGGCGGCGTGGCAGTGTCGCCCTGCAGAAATCCAGGAAACCGGTGAGACGGGGACGCGATCGGGCCCTTGATTGGGGAGAAGCGCCACCATTTGAGAGGCGGCCCGAGGGCCTGGAGGATGATGATATGGAATGCCGCGTTTCCAGATAGACAAAGAATTTATTCTGACAGTTCTGTTATCAATCCATGAGACTCATCTGGATATTTCTGGGCATAATTGCCATCGCCGCCAGTACGCCAGACAGAACGCTCGAACAAGCGGACAATGCTACTTCAATAGTGTTCGTATTCGACAGGGATTTCGTGCCCTTCACCTATGAGGAGAACGGCTCGATCCATGGCTTCGAATTGGACCTGCTCCGGCTGCTGGGCGAAGAGGAAGGTTTTCAGATAATTCCAAAGCCAATGGTTTGGACACAGGCCATGCTCTCCTTCCAGAAAGGAGATGCTGATGTGATAGGAGGATTGGTCAAGACCCAGGAGAGGCAAAAGCTATACAACTTCACAGCCCACCCACATGGAACTTTTGACATATTGACCTTCGTTTTGGATGATAGTGAAATCAGATCGACTGCCATGCTTCAGGGCAGAAGAGTGACGGCGCAGAAGGGAAGCATTTCTTTGGACCTCCTCAAGAATCAGACCGGTTCCCTGGTGCAGGCTTACGATTCCGAGGGCGAGGGGCTTCAGGCTCTCCTCCAGGGAAAGGCAGATGCCTTCGTGGGCGGAGGTTCCACCACATGGTTTAGGATTAAGCAGCAGAACATCTCCGGCATCAGAGCTCTGGCCATGCCCTGGGAGATGCACTCACTCTACTTTGGGGTAAGAGATGCAAAGCTCTTGCAGTCCCTTAACCGTGGCATGGAGAAGCTGATTTCGGACGGAAGGTACGACCGGCTCTATCGCAGATGGTTTGTGCAAGAGCTTGGTGAGGCTGAGATTTTGGCCCTGGTGAATGCCTCCCGCCGGGCCGGTTTCAATGCTTATGCACCATACTCGCGCTACTCGGTGGGTTCGGCGGTGCTCGCCTCCTCGGGCAAGATCTACACCGGCTGCAATGTCGAGAATGCCCTTTATGGCCTGTCCACCAGCGCTCTGAAGGTGGCGGTCTTCAAGGCGGTATCAGAGGGCGATGGCAACATCCGGGCAGTGGCCAATTACCTACCGGACGGAAAGGCTGCTGCGCCTACAGGAGACGAACGTCAGATCCTATTCGAGCTAGGCAGAGGCATTCTGGTAGTCCTGGGGGAAGAAGGAAATTATACGACTAAAATGGTGTCTGAAATCTTCCCCTACCCCTTTGAGATGAGGGATTAAATGGGTTCACCTTGATAGTGCCGAAATCCTGCGATTTTTGTGCAGGCTCCGGGCCTGCCTGCCTGCCCGTGCGCGCCCACCCACGGGCGCGCACACATGCACGGGAGCGGGCGCGTGCCAGTGGCAGAGCCAGAATCCTGGGAAGGGCGACTACAGCAAAGAGCGCTCTCATGTGTGTGATCTTGGAATTGACGAGATATTTCAGGGAATAGAGAGAATGAAGAAGGAGAAAGCGAGAGGCCACCAAGATGACAGATGATATTGCAGGAGATAAGACAGCAGCTCGCAGGCAATCCAAGACCCGTCAGTATTGCGGCTTTGTGGGCGAGACCAATTACAATGAGGCGTTTATTGAAGAGCTCTACCGTGATTGTGAGGAGAGTGGTTATGATTGCAGCCAGATTCCTCTGCCGCGGGATGAGCGGATCGTCGTCGATCCCAAGATCGCCCACGGCAAGCCCATCATACGAGGAACGCGAGTGCCTGTGGCCGTCATCCTGGGTGCGCTGGCCGGGGGCATGCAGATCGATGAGACTGCCCGGGAGTATGGGATAAGTCAGGAGGACGTGAGGGAGGCGATCGGGTACGCGGCCTGGATCGTCTCTCAAGAAGATATTTAATCCTGGCAAGCCGATGGTAGTTCATGTATGAGCAAGCTACTCCAATGTCAAAGGGAGAACAAGAGAGATCAGCAAATGCTGTTGAAGGTTTGACTCCTGGCGAGAGACAGCGCCTTGAAGAAAGCATGCGGCGTAATGAAAAACTCATGAAGCGTTTAGCCGAAATGTGAGCGCTCAGAGTCTACCGGTGTTTTTCAAAAGCCAGATTTTGACTTCATCGACCTGACATTTGTAACTGGCGATTCTTAGCAGCATTCGGATTATTCTCTCTTCTTTTGCAGTGATGGCGTACCCTTCGCTGCTCAGGATTAATTCTGCAATTTGAAAGGCAGATCTCTTGTTTCCATCCAGGAACGGGTGGCAATTAGCGACGAAATGCAGAGCGATTGCAGCTTTGCGGAAAAGATCTGACTCGGCATTGATCTGATCGACCAGGTAATCGATCGTCCCCTGGCAAAGAACTCCATCTATTCCGCCAAAATTGCGGATTATAAGCTTATGAATATCCAGGATTTTCTCGGAAGTGAGGATCATGATCGCCACCATTGCGTGAGTTGGCATCATTACTACTAACTTGCGGTGCCAGTCAGCCCTCGCCCACCCGCGGGAGCGCGCGCACGGGCATGGGGGCGGGCGCGTGCCTGAGGCAGCGTGGCAGTCGTTGCAGAAATCAGGAGGGATTGGGAGGACTGGGGCGTGGTCGGGCCCTCGCCTGGGGGAGATCACCGCCGGTACGGGACGGCCCGAGGGCCCCGGCCACGCTGCGAGGGCAAGGGCGCTGTGTCGTGGTGGCTCCCGCAAAAGGGCATTTCGAAGAAAAGATTTAATGTCTATGAGGTCATTTTATCTAGCAGCGTTATTGGCCAAATATTAATAATCATGATGATATGAAAGTCTATATGGACGCCTGCTGTTTATGCAGACCCTTTGATGATCGGACACAAGATCGAATTAGGATCGAAACCGAAGCAGTTTTGACCATCTTGGGCAGGTGTAATGAGGACTGGATTTTGGTCGGAAGTGAGGCAATTGATTTTGAATTATCCGCCGTGATGGATCAGAAGAAAAGAACAGATGCTTTTGTACTGGCATCCCTTGCCAAAGAAAAAATAAAGACCGACAAGAGAATCATCAAAAGTGCATCAGAGCTTGAAAAACTTGGCTTTAAAACTATGGACGCCGCACACATTTCATGTGCAGAACGAGCAGCGGACATTATGTTTACAGTCGATGATGACGTGCAGAGAGTCGCGAGAATAAAACGAAACCAGATCTCTATCGAAATAGAGAATCCTTTGAGGTGGTTGATAAATGTCTTCCAAGACTGATGTTAGAAGCACAGAGGAGATAAGAAGGATCGGGATAGAAGCACTGGCTGAAGCCCTCGGACCTTTGGATGCCGTTCGCTTCCTGCAAAGCTTCGACCTGGGGAGAGGCGACTATACCAAGGAGCGCTCTCATGTGCTCGGTTTGACATTGGATGAAATCTTCATGGGTATCGAAAAACGAAGAAATATTGGTTTAGATTAGCATAGATTACAGCGGTTCTGATCCGTGTTCTGGGCCAAAAATGCCAGGCACTCGTATCACTTATCATTCGGCCCCTGCCCACCCGCGGATGCGCGCCTGCCTGGAGCGGCGTGGCATTCGTCGGCAGAAATCAGGGGGAGCGGGTGAAGGGCGCGGTCGGGCCTTCGCCTGGGGGATCACCACCGTTACGGAGGCGGCCCGAGGGCCTGGGCCACAGGGGCAAGGGCGCTGAGTCGTGGGGATGCTGGCCAAGGTTGTTTGGTGTCGGATAGTGAGCGCGGCCAGGATCGTTAGGGACAAGAATTTGTTATGATGACCAGAAATCATTAAAAGAAGGAGTGCAATAGTACTGATAACATGACTGAAGCCGTAATGGTTGATGGAGGTCTCCTTATTCCAAATAGCCTTCTAACGAAGCTTGGCACAGAAAATCTCGAAGTCTTGACCAGAGGTCGCGAGATTGTGATCCGGCCAAAAACCAAGACCCGGCAGTATTATGGTTTCATGGGGATCACTAAATATGATGAAAAGCTCATCAAAGAGCTAGAGCATGATTGGGAAGAGAGTGGCAAAGATTGAATCTAGCAGAGTATTCTTCTCAACATCCGATTTTCATCGACGCCAATATATTTCTTGATTACGCGCTTCCCAACATTGAATTTAGCTGCGCAGCCTCCGATTTCTTAGAGCGAGTCGAGCTGCAAGATATAGTTGCCATCACAACTCCTGTCGTCCTAAACGAAGTCTCTTATATTCTGCTCCTCCAACAGGGAATGACGATTTTAGATACCGAAAATAGAGATACTGTGAGGAACAAGATTAAGGCAAATGGCCATTTTGCTCATCTGTGCTATGATGCAGTCGATACGTTCAATGAATTTATCAGCGGTCTTGATGGCTTGAAATTGACCCCAGTCCAACCTGAGGATTATTTGCTTGCGTCCGATCTGGGAAGGGCTTACAATTTGCTGCCAATCGATGCACTCCATCTATCTGCAATGAGGCGGGCCCATATCGTGGATATCGCCAGCAGAGATCGGGATTTTGAGCGAGTCGATGGAATCGTGATCTGGAGTCCGTGATTAGCATATCTCCGGGTCCCGGTCCCGGTTGAAGATGCCCCGTCGGCCCCCCCGCCCACCCACGGGAGCGCGCTGGCGTGCGGGCGCATGCCTGGGGGCGGCGTGGCAGTTGTCGGCAGAAATCCGGGTGAGCGGGGGAAGGGCGCGGTCGGGCCTTCCTTAAATAGAAATTATTAATTTTCTGAAATTATTATATTCCTAATATCTATTCTACCCAAGTTTAATTGTACATACTTGATTAGCTGCTTCTTATGAGTTCTTAACCATGCGGGATTGTTTCCCCGATGCAACTCAATTTCCAAGGTTACATCTAGACGGTTTGCAGTTTTCTCATTTATTTCTGAAACCGCTTGGCTGTGATAGAAGAAGTTGATAATTCTTTTCAGCACGCATATATTTATCTCAGAGCTTGGCTTTTCGAAAAATCTTAGTTCTTTTTTGGGTTCATCTAATGGAGATTCCATTTTCTTGAAATCGATTTCATCCCTGTTTTTTTTATGATTACATTCACTGCATAATGTCTGTAAATTCTCCATCCTTGTTTCGCCATCCATAGAATCTGGCTTTATATGGTCCATCTCCAACTTTGCCAAATGCCCATTCTTCCCGCAACAGAGACATGTATTTTCGTCCCTCTTTAGGATTTGTTTTTTCAATTCCAGTTTCTCTTCAAGTGTCAACTTATTTTTCGGTTTGCTCAATCCGATTTTGATTTCCGGCCATTTTCCGGTACGCTTATGGTAATTGTATGTATTTAGTGCAGCATCAAATGCCGTCTTAAATTTAAATAGATCTTCATTATATACATCAACCCATAAATTGCCTTCTTTGTTAAATTCGAGTTCTAGCTCTTCCCATTGCTCATTGTCATTTTTCCGTTCTAATTTCTTAACCAAGACATCTAGATCGTATTTTTCTCGATCCTCCATCGGGTAGAATTCAGGAGCTTCGCCATTTTGTGCAATATGTCTTGCAATTTTCATTAGGCTATTTTCTAGTGCCTCACTAATATTATCTTCACCCAAATCAAAATACTTCGTCATCCAATTATGAATCTTTGGGGCTAACGTCCTTTCGTCCAATTTTTCATTTGCCCACTCATGCGGTATGTTCCTGGATTCATTCTTTATAAATTTAATAAACTTTTCTTTCGTCTTATTGTAGACCATCACATATTCAACGAATGATGGCAACTCTTCATCGCCACTATTATTACCATTTGAGCTAACGACGATCTCTGTCCTATACCATCCTACTGGTATGTACTCTAAAAACGGGCCGTCATTAAAATTGATGCCACTTTCAATCTGCCTGCTCAACAGTTCAATCAAACGTATTGGTATTAGTTCACGAGGTCGATATCCTCTAACGACCGGAGGTTGTTCCTCTTCGCCTTCTGGATGGGCCCAAACATCAATCAATCCCTTCCAGTTGTCCATGAACAGAATAATATTGGCATGGGTCTTATTTGGACCGCCCCCTGCCTTTTTGCCCCGTAATGCTCTCCCAATCATCTGCGTCATTAAAATAGGACTAGTCGTTTGTCTCGTGAGCATTACCGTCTTGACATCAGGGACATCGACACCTTCTGTAAGCATGCGAACATTCGCCAGCACATCATATTTTCCATCCCTAAATTCTTTTATAATCAATTCGGCATCTGGCGTTTTGTGGGAATCTTTATCGACTTTAGAATAAATGGCTTCGGATTTTATATTAGTATTGCTCAAGCCATTCTTGGTCCGAATTGATCTGACGAGATTCTTATCATTTAATTTGCTCTTAAAATATTCACATTGAAACCATCTATCTGCAAAAATTATCGTCTTCCCATATTCTTCACTATTCTTTATATAGTCTGCTATTATAAAATCATTTCGTTCATGATCATCAGCTAATTTTTCAATTATATCTTCACGCAAATCTTTATGTTCTCGGACAAGTCGATCTCTGAGGTCGTCATCAACTTCAAAATCTCTACCAGTCGGCTTAGGAAGATACCTGGGGTTTGCAAGAATATTTTGTGCAATCAAATCCGCCTTTTTGGCTTCATATATAATCTTTTGATTAAAAATTTTAAAAAGCCAGCCGCTGATTTTCTTTTCAGTATGAGTAGGTGTTGCAGTTAGCCCCAGAACACAAGGCGTTTTAATAATCTCTTTGATGCCCATTAGAAGTGTTCGACAACCATAAGCGGGCGCATGATGGGCTTCATCAAGTACAACAAAAAGTCCAGTGTCAACACAACTTTTTATGTATTTTTTAAATTGGGTTTCTGTTTTCTTTCCTTTTCCATCTTCTGGCTTTGCGTTAAAATAATTGATTGCCGTTTGGGTTGTGACAATTAGAACATCATCTGTCTCCTTGATGGATGACGCTTTAGATTGGGATGGATTGCTTGATACAACTCTTATATTCAATGTATTCCTTGTACGAGGTATCTCAATGGCATTGTCTAAAAAAGACTTGCTTGCCTGATCCAACAAATACGAAGACTGGGCCAACCAAAGAACTTTTATTTTTTTTGGAATAACGTTCCTGCATATCCAATTGATTGCCGTAAAAGTTTTCCCGGCCCCGGTAGGGAGCACTAACAGCCCGCCAGTGTATTCGTTCGAAGGGAGCAAAAAAGTACTGCTCAATTTTTTAAACGCTTTCTTTTGATGTGGAAATGGCTCTTTTGGCAAGTATTCTGAGTTGTCTTTTCTTAATTTTTTAAGATCGATTGATTCATATTGGAGCTTGTTTTCCATCCCAGTCACTACTAGTGCAAATCCTCCCCAGCCATATAATCTTATCGGAAAATTACAGATGCGACACATCTAATACAAAAGACAATGATGTCATCGCTTTCACAAACCCCAGGAACGGCAGAGATTGCCTCGTCTCCCCGTGGGCCTTCGTCCACCCGCGGGAGCACACGCACAGGCACGGGGGCGGGCGCGTGCCTTGGTCGGTGGCAATCGTCGGCAGAAATCAGGGGGGTTGGGAGGAGGAAGACGCGGTCGGCCCTCTCACCCGGAGAGAGCGCCGCCGATCCGGGACAGCTCACCGCCGCGCCGACCTGCATGGATCTCTAAATTGAGAAATCTATTTTTAGAGGCAGGGGCGTATTAGTAATGTTTGGTGAGATAGATGGAGGTTCTTGTTAAGAAAGGCGGGATAATTGAGCTTCCGAGTTCAATATTATCTGAGATCGACCTTTGTGAAGGCAAACGAGTAGCTCTGAGCGTGAAAGGTGGAGAATTGCTCGTCAAGCCGATAAAAAGTCTTACTGATCAACTTATTGGCTCAATCCGATTCGATGATCAAAAACTTATAGAAGAGATAATCGAATCAGAGGATTAGCTGTGATTAGCTCTCTGGATTTGCTTGCGCCCCAATCCAAGATATTTATAGATACAAACATATTTTTGTATGGCGCCATGGACTATTCAAAATACCGAGCTACATGTCGTACGTTCCTGCAAAATATTGAATCCGGCACTTATTTTGCAGCCACTTCTGTCCAGGTTTTAAATGAGATCGTCCACAAGCTCATTCTCGCCGAGACCACAAAGACATATCGTTTGCGAAGCTAGAGCGAAGCCAAGAAGCTAATAGAAGACAAGCCGGAAACGATCTCAAGCCTTACGAGGGTCTGGAAGACCTACGCTGTAATTAGAGCATATCCTTTGGTCATCTACAGCATCGATAAGGCCACAATGGATATGGCCGCAGATCTCTCAAGCAGGTATGGGCTCTTCATATCCGATGCATCTCACCTGGCAGTCATGAAAATGAACGGCATTTCCAATATCGTTACTAATGACAACGATTTTCAGCTAGCAGAAGACATCAGCATTTACAAACCATAACGGCATCTGCCCGTCTTCGTTCCCCGATTGCGGCGACGCTCGCGCCCGCGAGCGTGCGCTGGCGCCTGCCTGGGGCAGCGTGGCAGTCGGCGGCAGAAATCAGGGGGAGCGGGGGAAGGGCGCGGTCGGGCCCTCGCCCTAATAATGAATTGTGGTCGCGTTCGGATTATGTGATGCCATTTATTTCATCAGTCGATAATTTATAGAACTAATAACAACTCTATATGGGTTGTGTTGATGACAAAACCAGAAGATAACTCATTGTCTGCTGATAGGGCGTTAGTAGACCCTGATAAAGATCAATTGGGCTATTCATCATTTGCAGAACATATATCTAAAATAATTAGCAGTATGGAGCCCTATGACGGATTCGTCATTGCTATCTATGGACCTTGGGGGTCGGGGAAAACTACTTTGCTAAATTTTGTAAATCACTATCTAAGTCATGCTAATGAAAATGAACCGCCAGTTGTAGTGAGTTTTAATCCGTGGTGGTTTTCTGGCCACGAAGATTTAACGATACGTTTCTTCTATCAGCTGCAGGCTATCTTGAGCAAGGGAAAGTTCTCAATGAATGATTTAACAAAACAAATGGCAGATTTTGCAGACATTGTTTCAGATATCCCTATACCATATGCTTCAACCGGAAAAGTAGTATCAAAAATAATTCGCGCAAGGCAAAAAGATATAAATGAATTAAAAAATAATATTTCTAGATCATTGAAAAAGCAAAACAAGAAGATACTTGTTACAATCGACGACATCGACAGATTGACTCCAGAAGAAATTAGGCAAATATTCAGAGTCGTAAAGGCAATCGCAGATTTTCCTAATATAATCTATTTAATGGCTTTTGATAAAAGGATAGCCATTAAGGCTTTATCCGAACAAAATGGTTTATCTGGTGAAGAATACCTTGAAAAAATCGTTCAACTACCTTTAGAATTACCCCCGCCAGACGAAGCATCTTTCCGATCGATGTTTTTTGGAAAATTAAATAAAATTTTAGGGGATATTCCCGAAGAAGAATTTGATAAAAAATATTGGGAAGAGATTTATTGGAGGGGGTTAGATCGCCTTATCTTCACCCCTCGAGACATAGTTCGTCTCACGAATACTCTGAGCATCACTTATCCACTTGTCAAAGGCGAAGTAAATCCGGTAGATTTTATTGCTCTAGAATCAATTAAGATTTTTTGTCCAATAGTTTATAATTCTATATCAAACGAGTCTCGAATGTTCATAGGAGTAATTGATGAATATGGATTTAGAGGAGCTCCAAGTCTGGAAGATCACAAGAGCTTTCTTAATTTATTATTCGAAAAAGTAGACGACAGAATCAAAGAACCGATTAAGCGTCTTTTAAACCTAATGTTCCCAAAACTGCGAAAAATTTATAGTGATAATAAGAATTTTTTCGCAGATCAATCCGTGTGCAGAAAGCAACTTCGTATATGCAGCCCAGACATATTTCCAATATATTTCCGATTAGCAATTCCAAAAGGAAGCATATCAACAATGGAAATAGGTTCAATACTTGCTTTCGCGAGAGATTCGAGGTTATTTGGTTTGAAGCTTTCAGAATTAACTACTATAAAAAGGCCAGATGGTACAACTATGGCCAAAGCATTTATTGATCGCCTTAACGACTATACAGATGAGAAAATATTGCTCGAAGAAATACCTACCATAACCAGAGCGCTATTCGAAATGGGCGATAAATTGCTCGTTCCAGAAGATGAACCACAGGTCGGATTAGAATTATCTTCCGATGCTAAGTTAAGATTTTTGATACGAGATCTCTTATCACGTTTGGATAAAAAAACAAGATCCGACTTATTAAAGCAAGCCATCACTGAGGGTCATGCTCTTACAATTATCGTTGAATTTGTCGCAATGCTTGATCATGAACATGGCAGATTCGATGGAAGTAGTATACTCTCAGAAGAGACTAGAATTGTCGGAGAAGATTGTCTAGACGAATTTGAAGGTATTGCTGTTGAAAAAGTGAATGAAGCAATTAAAAATGGCAACCTATTAAATGCTAAAAATTTGCCGTCTATCTTGTATTACTGGCATAATTGGCGAAAAGAACAAGTAGTAGGTTGGATTCAGCAAATCGCAACAGATGACAATAATTTAGTTACATTTTTAGAGAAATTTGTCGCGAAGAGCTATACAAATCTTGGAATCAAATACTTCCTCGATCCAGATTCGATAAAGCCATTTATCGATCCCGCCCAAATCATTGATCGAATTCGGACAATTTCGGAAAAAGAAGATCTGAATGAAGGTCAAAGAGCTGCAATTAATTATTTCATTCATGGATATGAATTAAAACAGCAGGGCAAAAGCCCAAGCTGGTTCGCAGAATGATTTAGAAACGGAATGAAGTCAAGGGCCGGACCTACTTTTCCCCTTCATCGCTTCCACAAAAGCCAGGAACGGCGGCGACGGCTTGCCCGGTCTGGACTTCATCTCCGGGTGGAACTGCGAAGCAAAGAAGAAGGGATGCTCGGCGATCTCGCAGATCTCCATCAAATCCCCGTTGGTGCCCGAGAAGATCATGCCCTTCTCCTCAATCTGGGCGATGTAAGCGGGATTAACCTCGTAGCGGTGCCGGTGCCTCTCCACGATCTCGTCTGTTCCGTAAATCCTGTGCGCCAGGCTGCCCGCTTTCAAATGGGCGGGATAGTTGCCTAACCTCATCGTCGCGCCCATGTGCCTGATCTTCTCCTGCTCCGGGAGAAGGGCAATCACTGGATTGGGCGTGGCCCCAAACTCCGTGCTGCTAGCGCCCTGCAGGCCGCAGACGTTGCGGGCGTACTCGATTACAGCGAGCTGCATTCCGAAGCATATCCCCAGGTAGGGAACCTTCATCTCCCGGGCGTACTGCACGGCCTTCATCTTGCCCTCTGTCCCGCGGAACCCAAAGCCGCCCGGAACCAGTATGCCGTCCGCGTCTCTCAGGATGATATCCGCCGAGCCGTGCTCCAGCTCCTCGGCATCGATCCACTGCACATCAATCTTCACCCCGGCCTCAATGCCGGCGTGCTTGAGGGACTCCCGAATGGAAAGGTAAGCATCCTCCATGGGGTCAGCACACTGCGAGCCCACGGTGTACTTGCCCACGATGGCCACCTTGACGATGCCCTCGGCTGCGTCCATCTTCTGCACGAACTCGTCCCAGTCTTTCCGCTCTTCCAGGGGGAAGAGCCGCATGGCCTTCATCAGATACCTGGCCAGGCCCTCCGCCTCCATCTGCAAGGGAACGCGGTAAATGTCGTCGGAATTGTGGGCGCTGATTACGGCCTCCATAGGCACATCGCAGAAGTGGGCGATCTTGTGCTTGGTCTCCTCCAGGAGGGGGCGCTCGCATCTTACTACGATCATGTCCGGCTGCAAACCCAGCTGGCGCATCTCTTTCACGCTGTGCTGAGTGGGCTTGGTCTTCTGCTCGCCATCCATGGTGGAAGGGGCGAGGGTGACATGCACAAAGAAGATGTTGCCCGTCTCTTCATACTTGAGCTGGCGCATGGCCTCCAGGAAGGGCATGGACTCGATGTCGCCCACCGTCCCACCCACCTCGATCAGACATATCTCGCAGCCTCCGTCCCGGGAAACCTGGCGAATGCGTCTCTTGATCTCTTCGGTGATGTGGGGGATGATCTGCACCGTCTTGCCCAGATACTCGCCTCTGCGCTCTTTTTCGATGACAGTGCTGTAAACCTTGCCGGTGGTGATGTTGTGGTCGCGGGTCAGTTCCACATCTAAAAAGCGTTCGTAGTTGCCCAGATCAAGGTCCACCTCGCCCCCATCCTTGAGGACATAAACCTCTCCATGCTGGAATGGGCTCATGAGTCCGGCATCGATGTTGATGTAAGGATCAATTTTAATGGCTGTAACCTTATAGCCCCTGTTCATGAGCAGCCTGCCGATGGACGCCGCAGTAATGCCCTTGCCAAGGCCGCTCATAACCCCGCCTGTGACCACGATATATCTCATAAATTACATCTCACGCCTTGAGGAGCGTAGCCGCTCCGTATATGATAAGGGTGACGATCAGGATGGACGAAGCCAAAGCGCCGGGAAACTCAGGAATGCTTTCTGTGATGAACGTCAAAACCAAAACGATAACCAGCGCCAGGAATAGGGCAGCAGGGATGATTTTTAATGCGCCCATGCCGCCAAAAGCGCCCAACCGCTCCAGATAGATGGACTCTGGTCCTTCATCCTGCTCGACATAGACCTCCGGCTCTTCAGGGGCCCTTTCCTCGGATCTTTGCTCCCTCTCGGCTGCTGAAGCAGAAGTTGGGATCTCCTCCCGGTTCTCGCTGTCTGTGTCCCGGAAGCCCTGGTAGCGGTCCTCCTCATAGCCGGAGTTGAACCTTTGCTTCTCTTCTGTCCTCTCTTCCTTCCACTCTTCCCTCTTCTCTTCCTGGATCCCCAGAGGTACCTTTCTGGGGACGAAACGCGGGCCCTCGTCCTGCCTATTGCTGGGGTCTACAAAACGATCATCAATACGGCTTCCTGCCGGCTTTTGGCCGCGCTTCTCCTTGCTTCGTTCTATTCCGCCGGCTCTTTGCTGACGGGTGGCGGATCGGTATCTTTGCAGATCTTTATCGCGAGAGAATGCTATGCGCCGTGGCTCTTTCTCCGTCTCTTCGTCCCCGTCTTCATCATCATCCTCGTCATCGGACCGCTTCACTCGCCGAATTCCCAGAGATTCTTCTTCATCCTCGTCCTCATCTTCGGTTTCTTCTCTGTCCCCTCCGTCTCTTTTCCGGGCAAGATCAGCATCTTCGTCTTCTTCATCCACTTCGTCGTCTTTCAATTCCTCGTCCCCCTGCAGGCCGGGGTCTTCCAGATCGTCGCCCGGATCTTCTGAATCGCGTAAAAGAGTGATGGGCACCCGGCTTTCTCCACCGCGGCCACAAAGAAGAATCTCGCCATCCAAACGCTTCTTGTTGGCAGGCATCCTGGCCAGAATGGGAATGATCTCCTCTTGGACTACATATTGATCCGGCTTCTTCAAATGCACCGCCTTTAAGACAGGACTGCTGGCCTGCAGAGAAATATTAGATGGCTCCCCGTGATTGACGACCTTGAGATTGAATATGGTCTCCTCACCAGGAAGAAGACGAAGAACTATGGGCTTGGCCGCACCACCGCCATTGTTGATGTGAACAACATGATCCAATGCCAAAATTCCCCCTCACTACATATCCCATAATATTGTATAAATATTTTGCTAGTGAATACCTTGCCCTTGCCTGGCCTCTTGCCCGGCCGGTCAAAGTTGGACTAATCCCTCAGATCGGGCGGCAGCATATTGGGTATGCCGTCTTCAATAGGATAGCATTCCCGGCAGGCCTGACAGCAAAGCTTGCCCGTCACAATCTCTTTCTCGTTCTCCTCGAATACCTCAAGTGTCAAGTTGCCTTTGCAGAGCGGACAGGCTAAAATGTCAAGCAGATCGTGTTTCATGGATCAGAACATCTATTCTAAAGAAGTATAAACCTTTGGCCCACTTTACGAGTCCAAGTCGTCTTTGTGCCTTTGTGCCTTTGTGGTGAGCGTGGTAGTAAGCTCTAAGTCCACATCCAGAAGCTTGGCCGCATTCTTGCCAAGGATTGCCTGCTCTTCCTCTTCACAAAGACCCAGGCCCTTGATAATCTCCACTGCCCTTCCCGGCTCCTCCCAGGGGTAATCGCTGCCGAAGATGACCCTCTCCTGCCCGATTTCACTTATCAGCTCTCTCATCTCTTCCCATCCCATGTAAAAGGAGACGTAAGCCGTATCAAAATAGACATTTTCGCCGGCTGGCAAAAGGTACCGTCTCACATCATCCCACATGCGCAGACCTCCCAGGTGGGCCAGCACAAATCGCAGCTCTGGATAGCATTCCACAGTTCTGCTAAACCGATCCGGCGTGCCAAAGACCTCCTGCCGGTCGAGTGGATCGCGGCCCGCGTGAGCCACCAGGATCATCTTCCTCTCGATCAATGCCTCGTAAAAGTTGCCGCAGCAAGGATCGTCAGGATAGACCTCCTGCAAGAGCGGCATCATCTTGACTCCCTTGATGCCCTGTGAGGCCAAGCGGTCCAGCTCAGTCTCCAGGTTTGGCATGAAGGGATGAACGGCCCCGAAGGCTGTCAGCTCCTCGCTCTTTCCCCCGGAGACAGAAAGGATCCAGTCGTTGAGGCTGGAGACATCCTCTCTGCCTTTGGCCAGGGGCAGGAGCACCGATCCGGTAATTCCGGCAGCCTGCATCATGCGGAGCAGATCCTGAGGGGCGCCGCTGCCCGGCACTGCCACCTTCAGCTTTCTTTTCGCCGCAGGCAGGATCTTGGCCGCCACCCATTCCGGGTAGATGTGAGTATGAAAATCGATGATCAAACTCAGATTATCCCCATCTCAGTAAGCCTTTCCGGCAAGTAGGTCTTGGTCACATAATCCAGGCCCTTGCCGGCAAAAGCCTGCTGCTCTGCCTTTTTCTTGAGATCGATCTGCAGCTTAATCTGCTTTTCCCAGTAGGGCGTGGCAAACCGGGGGTCGGTCAGCTCGCTTCGCAGTGCCTGCATGTCCTTATCGGTCAGCTTGTCTGTGGAGAGGTTGTAGTCCACGATATCGCTGGGCTGCACCCCCAGGAAGCGCGCCCCGGGAGTGACCAGGTGCTCGGAGAGGTGAGCGCTCTTGATGGCCCCATAGGCGATGCTGGCAAAGATGCGATAGGACCAGGGATCGCCATCCGTGAAGACCACAACTGGGATGTTCAGTTCCGTATTCAGCCTCTTTATGATGCGGCGCGTGGACCTGGCCGGCTGTCCTTTGATATGCACCAGGATGGCATTGTACTCCTCATCAAAGCCGTTCTCGATCAGCCGGGCGTACATTCCGCCCGTCTCAATGGCCATGACCATTTTTGCATCGTGGCTCAAAAATTCGATGTTATCCACATTGAAGGGTATCTGGTAGCCGGCCTCGCCCACATCCTCCTGGCAGTGCATCTCCCTCTCCCCCCGCCGGGTTTGCTCCTTGAGGCGCAGCGGCCCGAAGACGGCCGCACCATCTTCCTCCGGCCGAACGTGAAAGTCCTCCCGGTGCAAAGAAGTTACGATCTCCAGATCCTCGATAAGCCGGTCACTTTCCGCCTGCTCATGGAATTTGGCGATATCCCAGTTCTCGGAAATGTAATAGATCTCTCTCAAAGTCGAGCCGCGATTGTTCTTGAGATGCTCTTTGATGAGAAGCTCAGCCAGATGAACCGTCTTGAGCAGCGTCTTGGCTCCCCGCACGGTCTTGACGCTGCGTGTCGTCTCCTGGTCACCATAAACCCAGACATCGTCCTTAGTGGAAAACTCGATGTTTCCTTTGGTTCGGGAGGGCAGAGAGATATGGGGCACGATGCCCTGCTGGAACTGGTTGTAAAGAGTATCGGCGAGGAGAAGCAGATTCTCCTGGGCGATTTTTGATTTTTCTGCTTTTTTAATATTTAGCTTCCTTTCAAATTCATTTTTCTCGTCGGATTTTTCCATTGGCTAGATCACCCTGGCCCCTGTGACAATTTCCGCTTCCAGGCCCTCAATCACCGGCTCTTTTAAGGCTACGCCTTCCGCGGTGATGTTGTAGCTGAGGGTGGTGCTCTGGCCCGGAGGAATTGCGAGCTTCCAGTGATAGTCGTAGCCGTCTCCCATGGGAATGACTTTGGCAGCAGGCGAGACAGAGTCGGCCTGCACAGCCAGCACCTCATGCAGCTTAAAGGAGCGTAACTGTTCGCTGTGATTTTCTACCTGGATTTTGACGAATAGCTGTCCGTTATTTCTCTCCACTTTCCGGAAGACGAGTAGATTGCCCATGATCTTGGCTACCACCGGCCCGATATCCGGCAGCTCTTTTTCCAGGACATCGGAGAGCTTCTGGGCGATGCGCGGCAGGATCTTTCTTATGATCTCCTCCTTCTCCCGCCTCTCTGAAAGGACGCTCTGACGGCTCAGGTAGCGGCGCAGCTTTCTGGCTACCTCTTTCAGCCCCAGATCGATCTCTGTCAAAATCTCCGGCATATCGGCCACGGCATCTTTGCTCTCCGAAGTGAAGGGAATGTTGGTGGAGGCGATATGCACCAGCAGCACCGCCGGGCCGACCGGCACGCCGCTTCCCGTAGGCTGGCCCAGGGAATAATTCTTCCAGGATACGTTCTCCACAGCATGAGTTACGGCGCAGGCACCCTGCTGGTAGACGAGTGGAACGCGATTGGCAAAGCGCAAAAGTTCAATGCGGCTCTCCTTCTCCAGCTCTCCTCCGTATCCCAGTCCCACCTCAACTAGGAAGGGATTGCCCGAATAGACGGATACGGGCCGAACCGTGGTGGCGATATAGTCCAGCCGAAACTCCTTTTCCAAACCGGCCTTGATCAGCTCCTCGCCAATGGGAGACAGACAGTCCACGGGAGGCGACTTGACCTTGATCTGTTTGAAGGCAGTGTGCAGGCGAGATGCGGCATCATGGTCTAGGTCGGTAGGGGCCACTTCCGGATCCAGGCCCGCCCGGCTGCATAGCTCCTGAGCAGAGATGGTGCCGATGGAAGAGAAGGTCTCTTTTAAAAAGACGCGCAGCTTCTTTTTATCGGTGTAGCGGAGGAGCTTGATCAGCTCGCCAAGCTCTATTCCGTCCGGATGAGGGGAAATGGCATAGGCTTTTTTGGGCAGACTCTCCGTGGCTCTCTCGAAGACCTCCACGTTGCCCTCCGGCTCCACTAAGGTCAGGCGCGCATGGGGATTGACAATGGCTGTGCTCTTCAGCGAGCCATAGACCGACTGGCGCCGCCCCCTCACATAGGTGCCCTCCATCTCCAGCTCCACGCGCGTGCCCCTGGGGCGTTCCCAGTCCATATCCTCAGATTTAAGAATCTCGGGCTCGTTTTTGGCTGTATTTATGAGCAGCTCGCAGTAACGGGCAGGTCTGTCCGGAGCGATCTTGGAGATGACCTTGGTGGGTCTGCCGCTGGTGAGCTGGGAATAAAGCACCGCCGCGGATATGCCTATGCCCTGCTGGCCGCGGCTTTGGCGTAGCGTATGAAAACGCGATCCATAGAGCAGTTTGGCAAAGACGCGGGGGATCTCCTCTTGCACAATGCCCGGCCCGTTGTCCTCAACAATAACCTGATAGTATTCGCCGTTCTTCTTTATCTGCACAAAAATATCCGGCAGTATCCCGGCATCTTCGCAGGCATCCAGGGAATTGTCCACAGCCTCCTTCACGCAGGTGATGAGCGCTCGCGGAGCGGAGTCGAATCCCAGGATCTGACGATTCTTCTCAAAAAATTCAGCTACGGATATGGCCTTTTGCTGCTTGGCCAGCTCCTCGGCAATTTCCATAAAAAGGGGAAAAAGGGCTAAAGTTCAGCCCCGACTACGGTTTGGGTGGCGGTTACGTTATCAATCTCACGGATGACGTCCACGAGCTTATTCAACATACTCAGGCCCTCGACCTCGATGATGACTACGAAGTCGAACTCGCCGAAGACATGGTAGACATCTTTAATGCCATCTATCTCTTGCAAGGCATTGTAGACGGTCTTTTCCTGTCCCGGCACCACCTTTACCATCGTTACTCCAATTACCATATTGATTCACCCATGTCATACAGCTTCAGTACATTATATAAAACTTTTCAGCTCTTCTTGCCGAAATTAATGGTCTCGACTTCGTCCTCGTTCTCCGCTTCCGGCCAGGTATTGTTGGGCTCGCTCTTCTTGGGCTTGCTTTTTCGGGAAGAGGGCACATCTTCCGGCTCTGCCGGCGTAGCGGCGGGCTTCTTCTCGCTCTCGATAGTCGCACTCTTCGCCGTTTTTGTCTCCGGAAGTGTGTCGCTCTTGGCCAAATCCGCCTTCAAGGAGGAGAGCGCGCGAAGGACCATCTGCCGGAAGTGCTCTATGTCGGTGTGGTAATGCTGCAAAGCTCTATCGTTGTCCTGTTCTGGAGTGGACGAGGAAGAGGAAGCCGGCACATTGTCTGCAGTGGCGAAATCGCTGGATACTGGGATTGGCCTGGCATTCTTCAGTGCCTCCAGCCTCTCTAAGGTCCGGCGGGCGGTGTCTATTATCCACTGGTTTCTCGTATTCTCGTCTACTCGCTGAATGGATTCAGCACGCAGAGATATGATGATGTTTCCGTCATCGGTCTGGTAGAGATTGGGCTTGCCCACCACGGCGACATATGAGGGCGCCTCCATGCAGGCGAGTATTTGAGCGGCCTCAGGCTGGTACTGACCGGCATAGATCAGTATGCTGCCCGTAGGATCTACCACTCTTCCCCTCCAGTACTCCGTGTCGCTGCCTATGTCATCCTTCTCTGTGAGGGTGCCGACCACGAAAACGCGATTACATTTAGCACCCGTAGGGGTGAGAAGATACGAAGGTGCATATTGGTGCTGATCCTCGCCGTCGCGGAAGGAGTAGTTAGAACTCTTTAGCTCCTCGGCGAAGATCCTTTTAGCCACTTCTCGTGAAAATCCTGCCATTTTTATGCCACCTCCGCGCTAGCTATGAGCTCGTCCACTTGCGTTTGCGACACCGGCGGGATTTCATTAATGCTTTCCACCAGAAGATAGCGATCAATCCTCGGCCCGGTTATGGAATAGTATCTTCCCATCAGCTTGCTCTCAATTAATGAGTGCACTACCTCATGATCGAGCGCCTCCATAGCCATCTGTTTTGCCTCTTCTAATGTGAGATTTAGCAGCCTCTCCGTGGTCTCCCGGTTGACGAGTAGATCCTGCACCCGGCGGCCGTCGTCCAGCACTGCTTTGATGCGCAGATCATAGGTGCCGTCCACTTTTCCGTGCTCACTGCAGACACCCTTGGCCAAAGATCGCTTGCAAACCGGGCAGCGCTTGATTAGCCCGGAGCCCTTCTGCACATCCACCAGGGCGCCAGAGAACTCCGCGGCGATGGAGCCAATCTCCACATCGACATCTAACGGCTCGATCTGGCTGGTGCGATTCAGTTTCACGGAAAACCTGCCCTGAAACTCGTCTGTAACCAGGTTTTTGAGAAGGTAGCTTTTGCCATCCACAAGTTCCGGTAAATCGGCCTTAACCCACTTCACAAATTTTATGGCACCGGTCTCATCGCCCACCAGTCCTGACTGGGAGATGGCTTCGCTATTCGTCTCCCAGAGCTGTGCCACCTTGACCTTCAGATCAACCCACAGACCTGGCTCATTGATCTCTGCCACTGTTACGAGCTGTGCAGCTTTGCTGGCGGGCTTTGCCTCCACATCGACATCTAACGGCTCGATCTGGCTGGTACGATTCAGTTTTACGGAAAACCTGCCCTGAAACTCGTCCGTGACCAGCTTTTTTAAGAGATAGCTTCGGCCAAGTTCCAAGTTGGGCAGATCGGACTTGGTCCACTTCACAAACTTCATGGACCCCGTCGCATCGCCCACAAGTCCCGTCTGAGAGATGGTCTGGGCCGCAGGCTCCCAGAGATCTAAAACCTTGACCTCCAAATCCACCCACTTGCCGGACTCCTTGATCTCGGCGATCTTGACCTTCTCCGAGCCGGCCCTAACCTGAGGCACTATGCCATGCTCTTTGAAAAAGTAATTCAAAACAGATCTTCTCGCCTCGCCTTCAGGAACGCGAAAATCCACGATGAGCTTCTTTAGGCGAGATTCGATATCCTCCTCAGAGACCTCGATCTTCTGATCCCTGAGACGAGCTTTTATCTGATCAACCAGTTCTTTCATAAACAATTCAGCCCCCTAATTTTTTTTTTGAGAGGTAACTGTAACTTAGGTCCGGAAGTATTTAAACTAAATCTGTGCGGGGCGAAAGTAATCTATTCAAGATCGAGCAGAAGTATATGCAATGGTGATCCTAACCTGGTTTGGAAGAGTTGACCTGCTGACCGGATCTTTGCTGACCGAAGCCATGCTTGGCAGAGAAGAGTCGGATGGGATATCAGAGCCTCAGCAGGAGACATCCGGTGCCTTTCCTCTTCCCCAGACGGATCTACGCGCCCTGGCCAGGGCCTGTGGCTTTGCAGCCGACGACGGAGAATATAACAGGCTGCTGCGAGAGGCGGCCTTAGGCCTGGTGCGGCGAAGCATCCTGTCCGGCAGCACCGTTGAGCAGGATCTGCTCCAGGCCATGGAGGCCCTGGATAATTTGACTCAGGCGATCAATCTGCTGGACGAGAGGCTCTACGAGTGGTCCCGCCTGCACAGCCAGGAGATCGTCCACGGAAAGGATCTGGCGGAAGGGCTAAAAGAAGACGAAAATATGGGGCTCCTGGCAAAAGCGATCCTGGGCCTGCGGGAGGCCAGGAAGGCCACGGAGACCGACGTCTCGGCCACGGTGCAGGCCCTGGCCCCCAATCTCTCCTCCCTGGCAGGCAGCGTCCTGGCGGCAAGGCTCATCTCTCGGGCCGGCGGCCTGTCTCGTCTGGCAAAGATGCCCTCCAGCCGAGTGCAGGTCATGGGCGCAGAAAAGTCTCTCTTCAAGCATCTTCGGGGCCATGCACCTTCTCCCAAGCACGGCATCATCTTCCGCCATCCTGCCGTGATCGGATCGCCCCGAATGTTGCGGGGACGTGTGGCCCGAACCCTGGCGGCAAAGCTGGCCATCGCCGCCCGCCTGGACCATTTCGGGGCCGGACTCTCTTTGGATCTGCAGGCATCATTGGACGCCCGCCTGAGAGATATCAAGCAGAGAGGACGCAATAAGGGCAAATAGGGATCAGATTTATATTCAATGCCCAGCCATGATGCTTCTGAGGTTGAGGTGTGCAGATGAGATGGTGGTCCGGATCGTTGACGCTTGGAGTTTTGATTATATTTATTATAGCTGGCACTAGCATTCTCGTTCCTACGGCAAACAGCGTGCCTCAAAACCTCACCGAGCATTCCTGGATCTACAGCCAGGGAATTACCGACGATATGCGCATCTACCAGTCGGCAGCCGGTTTTCATGGACAGAAGCTGGTCACGGGAACAAGAGGCACCGGCACTGTGTCCCGATCCATAGATGCAGAGGTCTACGGCGGCTTTGAGGACGGCTACAATGAGATCTGGGCGAACGAATGGGGCGTATTCCAGAACCGTCCGTCCAGATACAGTGCGCCCATAACCAATAGCGAGCTTAAGAATGCTCTATGCGCCAAGAATTATGAGGTAGGATCTATCTATTCGGAGAGCTACTCAGGTCTGGTGGAACTGATCAAGGATACCTCCGTCGCCCAGACAGACAACAACTCTGTCTACAGCATTCATTCCGAGGTAGAGGGAACAACCAGAGTGGGTGCGCGGGTGCAAAAGGGCTCCAGGGCGGTGCCCATTTATGTCATGAGCGGAACCTATTCCGGATACCTAAATATGAGGATGTCACTGGAGAGTGGCGACGCATCCGTCTTGACCCTGCCCTGCCCCTGAGGGCATCAAAAATTATTTTGTAATGATATCATGGATTACCTCTCAAGTGGATTCTCGGATATCGATCATTCTAATGATCCCTCTTTTTTCTCATCCTGCCTGGTCACCTTGAACTCTCTGCCCTACTTCCAGGATTACAAGAGAAAAAGCTTCAATCTTATGAACGCCCGGACGGGTTCCAGGGTCCTGGAAGTGGGCTGTGGCCTGGGCTTCGATGCCATTGCCCTGGCCAGGATAGTAGGAAGCACCGGCCGGGTAGTGGCGGTGGACTCCAGCCAGACCATGCTGGAGACGGCCCGGTCAAGGGCTGAGAACCTCGGCCTTCCTATAGAGTTCGTGCTGGGAGATGCCGGCCGTTTGGACTTCGATGATGGATGCTTCGACTGTTCCAGAGTGGACAGAACCCTTCAACATATACCTGAGCCTGAGAAGGTCCTAACCGAGATGGCCAGGGTCACCAGGAGCGGGGGCCGTGTCGTGGCCTATGAGCCGGACTGGGGAACCTTCACCATAGGGTCAATGAACCGAAAGGTTACTCGTAAGATAACAGACCTCTGGTGTGACACCTTCAGGAGCGGCTGGATAGGACGTAACCTCTACGGGTATTTCAGAGATATGGGACTGGAGGGCGTCCAGGTTTACCCAAGCACCCTTGTAATCACTGACCTTAACCTTGCCGAAAAGGTCTTCGATCTGTCCAAGAACGCAGAGAAGGCCATGGGTTTGAGTCTGGTATCAAGGTCCGATGCAGAGGACTGGTTAAGGGGACTTGAGGAAGATAACCTTAGAGGCAAGTTCTTCTGCACCTACACAGGCTTTTTGGCTTATGGTAGGAAGCCGTAGATAACTGAATGCTGCCTATTTTAGCTGAAGCCGATTGGACTGAGAACGAAGGAATGGAAAAGAAGGAGGGAGGCAAAAGTCTCAGGGATGTAGGAGGGAAGAATAGCCATCGACTTTCGCCAATACACTATACGTCAATTGCCGAGATAAAAGGCTTTCGCTTCACGTTAAGAAAAGACCATTCTCCACCCTAAGAAATAATGGTTCCTCGCTGTATCGAGTGGGTAATAGACTAATCGAGTCCTCAGTGAGTCCTCCCTCGCGCTCTGTGTCTGCGGTGGTGGTAGTATCGTCAGCCACTTGGTTATAACCAGCGGCCAACGACGTTTTCACCACATAGACACCACAGTTCACAGAAGGACGCACAGAGCGACTAACAACTGGAAATAGCGAAAAGCCAACAAAAATTTTAGGGGTTTAGCTGAGCCGGACTGGCGTGCGGGCTCAAGCGGTAACTTTGGTCTTGGCGATGTACTTGATCAGCTCCGAGCCGATCCTGGCCTTCCTCTGAATCTGATTGGCCACGTCGTCTGCGGATGCGCCGCTGGCGGCCAGGGCGTGAATCTCCGCAAGCGTGCTGTCTTCCACGGTGAAGTACTCGTCCAGGTCCTTTCTGTGGCCCCAAACGTCGCCTTCCAGCATCTCAATGCCCTGCATCTCCAGGAATACCTGGATGGCATTGGACATGGTCTTGCGGTAGGATGGCGGAACCTGAATCATCCTTAGCCGGGGACACCTCTGCATCAGGTTAAGGAAATCTACATTACTGGCCCGGAAAGCCAGATGAACAGTCTTCTCATTGGGGTTCAAATTGGGGATCTCGTTTCTGGCGCTGATTACTCTAAGTCTCATTTTAGCACTCCATACCTTAAAAGGCATTCCTAATATTAATAGACACTTTCGCTGTACACATCATACTAAAACGATTGCGACAGAGACAATCAGCACTAAAAAATTGAAATTTAGTACTGTGCGAAAGTCAACTACCACGCCCTAAAGGATGGGGCCTCCTTGGGCAACGAGGTGATAAATTCATAGTCCCGCCCCCAGAGACAGCCCTGTTCGCAGCAGCACATCGGCAATTATGGCCGCAAAGAGCACGGCGCGGTAGTTGGCCGACTGGTAGAACAGCTTTTCACCCCTCTCTGGCGTAGGGTGGCGCACGAAGTCCATGTTTTGCAGCAGAAGCCATCCTCCGGCCGCAGCCGCTGCGGCCAGGTAGAGCCATCCGAGATTAGCAGCAAGGCCCAGGGCGAGAGAGAGAATGACGCCGATGATCCAAAAGAGCGCCACCATCTTGGCAGTGGCCGCAATGCCGTAGGTGGCGGGCGTTGTGGGAATGCCTTTCTCTTTATCACCGGCCACATCTCGCGAGGCATCGCAGTTGGTAAAGCCCCAATCGGTGATGACGATCATGGCCGCCAGGATCAGGGCGGCGGGATGCATTCCAGGGCCTGCTTTGAGAAGCCCGGCCGGCTCCAGGGCCAGCCAGACGCCCAGGGGCACCAGGCCGAAGGACAATCCCACAAAGATCCAGGAGAAGGGCGTATTTCTCTTGGCCCAGGCGGAGTAGATGGTGATGAGCAGCGTGGCAGTCAGGAGGATGGCAAAGCTCTCCGGGTTAAGGTAGAGGGATATGGCCGCAGCCACGAGAAAAAGAAATAGCGACCATAACTGAGCCTCGCGCTTGCTCAGCATTGCCGAGGGCAGGGGCCGATTGGGCATAGCGACGCTGTCCACATCGATGTCGCAGCAGTCGTTGTAGACATAGGAGCTGGTGATGGCAGCGTAGGCTCCAATGGAGGCTATGATAAAGGGCAGCAAAGGCGGCAAAGTCCCCTCTACGGCGTATTCGGCTAGTAGGGCCGCGGCGGCTGGCATGGCCAGATCCATTGCCGCGAGTGGCGGGCGCAGCAGCTCGATGTGCGCCCTGAATCTATGCATTCAGATGAGTCCCGCGAAGAGCTCCAGATGCTTCTCGGGCTTCGTCATGTAATCCAGAAGACCCGGAACTCTCAGCAGTGGATACATCTCCCTGCCCTTAGCCAGGCCGAGTTTGCGAAGGCTTGAGCTGTTGGGCGCCTCTACCCTGCGCAGCTCTGCCGCCCCAGGGCATCGAATGTTCTTTATCCAGCCATCCCTGGTGAAAAAGTAAGCTCCCCCCCCATTCTCTCGGATGGGATCGTAAAGCGATGAGAAGTTCCTGGCCACGTAGTTGGCCATCTTCAGAGTCTTATTGGAGCGGTTTATGGTGATATGACCGTAACCGGGTGGCACGAGGACCTTATCTCCCGCTGAGGCGTGGACTGCCACCACATCGCTAAGGTCCTGGTTTTGCAAAAGGTAAAGTGCTTCACCTTCTATTACCTCGTAAAGCTCCGGGTAGGTGACGCTGCCACCGGGCACAAGCGGATGGTAATGGCCGGCCGTCTTGATGTATTCGCATCCGAGCATATTTGGTGGAATAATAGTGATATCATAACGTAGATCCTGTTGCAGGAGCTTCTCTTTATCCGCCCTGCTTAAGAAAAGGTCGCGATACATGTAATAAAGCTCAAAGTCCTCTGCCCCGGAAAGCCAGCTTTGATCAAAGATCACGTCCTTCATATCAAAAAGCCGACGAACATCGGCCGTTCGCATTTTGCCGCTAAACTCCATCTGCATTTTCTCTGCCACCAAACGATTATGAGCATTTCTGGATTAAATATGTTCCATTTCCTGTCGATCTTTTCTTTCCAGAAAATATCACCCGCACAGCTAAGACCGGCCAATTCTAAAGGCAAGATGTCTTCAGTTGCTACTAGCTTTAGCAGGCTTCTGGACTGGTGATAGTGAAGTACTCTGTGAGCACCTTCCGATAGTCCACAATCACATCCACCTTCCAGGTTCCAGGCAGGCGGGCGACGTCTGTTCCCTTGATCTTAAGGCAGCTCCAGACAGGTGCGGCCCACATTCCCGTAAATCCGTCGATGGGCGGTATGGTGCTAAAAGACCGGGCATACGTCCTGCCCTCGGGCCAGTACCATCTCCATTCCACACTGTGTACCTTGGCGTCCCGCCAGATGAGCAGCCAGGAGGCTACCTGCTCGTCATCGGAGGTAAATGTATACGTCCTGTAAAGCGGCATGCCGTTTTGGCTAATCTCTTTGGCTATGGTATGCTCGGAAAGCGGAAAGAACATGGGATGGGATGCTTGAACTACCCCGCCCATGAGCAAAACCGCCAGAACGACTATTGCTAGAACTCTTTCTCTCATTGCTCCTCACCCACTACTCCTTAAGTTTATTGCGACCCTAATAGTATAATAATTAACTGTACCATAAAAAGATGACGATTGGATTTTTTTCAAGGACAATCCTGTTTAGACCAATAACGGGCTTATGCCCCGTCCTCTGGCAATTTCTCCAGGAAGATCTATCACGCTCGATACGGCATCGATCACATTTCCGTCACTGCTGGCAACTATGGATCCGCATGTTTTGAGCTGATGATCGACATCTCTCGCGCACCTGGCCGCGCCAGGAAGAGCCCGCTCTGCCATCAGGCGGCGCACCTCTTTGGCCAGTTCTCCGCTGCGGCTAATTTGCTGGTCCAAGAGCACCTCTACGCGAGCAGCCCCGGCAGCAGCCAGCAGATCCAAAATATTGGAGAACGCGCAAACGGTAATTCGCGATGCATTGTCGCTTCTGAAAAATCCTCGCGTATCTCGCAAAAAGCCGTCGTCACAGAGGTAGACGGGAAATCCCGCCAGCAGGCTTTGTGTAGTGATGAGAACATTGTAGCCGTCCACGAACACCGCCATGCCGCGTAGGGCATGTAGCCGCCGGGCCTTGGCCATTCTGGCGAGCGCCGTATCCGCAGAAACTACGGTCCTCAGGAGCACAAACCTCTGCGCCTCCGGCAAACGGTGGTGATCCGAGACATAGCGAACTGCAGAGTCATTGGGATAGCCGCGATCTACCAGGTACCGGGCCTCCTGGACGGCTCGCTTCAGTGCGTCTACGGCTCCAGGGCCGACCGTCTCACCTCCAGATAAAGATCTTTTCCGTGGGCGTCTACTGCCACGATCATGGGCCCGAATTCTTTGGCCTCAAACACCCAGAGGGATTCGGCCATGCCAAGCTCTTGCAGGTGCACGCCCAACACCCTCAGCTGCTGCGCCGCCGCCGCACCGCATCCTCCCGGATAGGCCAGGTAGACGGCGCGGTTTTGGAAGGGCTCGCCGGGCAGGCCACCCTTGCCGATGATGGCCCGTACCCCCAGGCTCAGGATCTCATCAGTGTAGCGGGCCATGCGACCGCTGGTGGTCGGCCCGGCGGACAGAACCCGATCGTCCAAGATGAGCGGACCGCAGTGATAGAGGGCGGCCCCCTCCAGGGAGACGGGGCTTCCCACGCGACGCATCAGGGCATGGGCTTTGTCGCGGGCGGTGAAGAGCGTCCCGCTCAAAAATACCACATCACCGGCCACGAGCTTTTGCACTTCCCCCTCGGACAAGGGTGTACGGAGATGATACTCAGTCATTGGATCACCTCTGTTGCAGAACGGTTAGCCCAGCACTGAAAGTTTATGGCTACGGGCAAAGAGGCAGTATGGCAGCAGGCCGTCTCGATTTTTATGCCAAGAGCGGTTGTGTCCCCGCCCAGGCCCATGGGGCCGATGCCAAGTGAGTTGATCCTCTCCAAGAGCTGCAGTTCTTCCTGGGATTCGCCGGGCATGTTCAGCAGAGCCCGCTTGGCCAGGCGCGCTGCCAGGTCGAAGCTGCCGCCCAGACCAATGCCCAGGAAGAGGGGGGGGCAGGCATTGGCAGCCCGCTTCGCAACGCTCTTCACAATGAAATCAAATGGATCGTCGGCCGGATTGAGCATGCCAACCAGGCTCATGTTCTCCGAGCCTGCCCCTTTGGGAAAGGCAGTGAGCGTGAGGGCCCGGCCATCTACATAATCCAGAATAATATCGGGCATGCCTGTACCGGTGTTGTCTTCGCTGTTCTTGCGGGTCAAGGGATGGACGGCATTGGGGCGCAGTGGAATCATTCTGGTAGCGATCCTTACACCTTCCGCGAACGCTTCAGAAAGGCTGAAGTCCAAAATCAGTTCCCGGCCCATTTGCACATGAAATATGGCAAGTCCCGTGTCCTGGCAGAGAGGCAGGCCTTTGGCCTTGGCAATCGCCACATTCTCCAGCATGAACTGCAGATGGTGCCGGGCTAAGGGATGACTCTCCCTAGCCGCAGCATCTTCGATTCTCTGCATGACCCAATCGGGCAGAGACGTTTCCGCTCTTTGCAAGGCACGCACCGTGGCCTCTACCACCTTTTCTCTCATGCCTTTCGCCCCTTCTTGCCCGGTTCGATCTTGATGGGCCGGGACTGCTCGGGCAGCCGAAGGTTGGTCAGCTTGCCCAGAGCTCTTTCCATGGCATCTTTGTGCAGGTCTCCTGAGGTGTGGATGCCTCCCGGAGTTCCGCGCACGGCGCGACAGGGATACTGCTGGCAGAAGAGACCGGTCATAGACGCCGCTTCCTCCACGGTCTTTCCCACTATGCCCGCTGCGGCATGCCAGGTGGCTCCGCAGGGCGAGCCGCGCACGACTTTAACTCGGCTGATGCGACCGTCCTTGGTCTCCACCTCCAGCTCCGGTTTTCCCAGCTTCCGGGCAAACTCATCGAGGACGGGAACGCCGCACTCTTCCAGGGTGCAGCAGATCTCATCCACCTCGATATGGATGCCATACTTCTCTGCGATACTCTCCAGCTCGCCGATGGAACCGGCCCGGCCCATGCCTCCGGGAATTATGGCCGCTTTGACTCCGCCCTTCGCCGCCAGGCGCACGATCTCCGGAGTCAGGTCGGGGTGAAAAGTATAGAGAATGAGCAGGTCCACCTGGAAGATCCTGGGATCAAGGTTTAGCTCTTTGACAAACTCTTCCGGATCCTCGATGAAGCCGGGCAGCACCTGGGGAACCTCGACGGAGAAGACTGCAAAGTCAGTTCTAGTCTTGATGGTCTCCAGCAGGCGCTCGCCGTACTTTCCTCTTTTAACTACGCCAACCAGCATGGATCAAGTGATGGATGCCAGGTGTTAATAGAGATTTGTAGAGGCATTTGTGATCTTCTTTCGGGACAGGGCCATCCTGGTGGTTTAATATCGTAGCAATTGCATTAACCGTTCGGAAATGAGCGAAATAGAAACAAATATCCCTTCCGTCCTTATCGCAGGCACCCACAGCGGCGTGGGCAAGACCACAGTTACCCTGGGCCTCATGGCCGCGCTTCGCGCTCGCGGCCTGAAGGTACAGCCCTTCAAGGTGGGCCCGGACTTCATCGACCCGTCTCATCATACCGCCATCTGCGGGCGGCCCTCGCGCAATCTCGATCCCTTCATGATGGGCGAAGAGGGCGTGCGCCGCTCTTTCTCCTCGGCCCTGCAGGATGCGGATGTAGCCGTGGTGGAGGGGGTTATGGGCCTTTACGACGGCATGGACGGAACCGAGGTCGCCAGCAGCGCAGAGGTCGCCAAGATCCTGGACCTTCCGGTTCTGTTGGTCATTAATGTGCACGGTATGTCGCGCAGCGCTGCGGCTATGGAGAAAGGCTTTGCAGAATTTGACAGAGGCGTGCGCCTGGCTGGCACGGTCCTCAATCAGGTGGGAAGCGAGCGTCACCTGGCCATGCTGAAAAGCTGCCTGGACAAGCCCGTCTTCGCCGCTCTGCCGCGAGAGAGGGAGATGGAGATGAAGAGCCGTCACCTGGGCCTGGTGATGGGCTTTGAGAAGGAGCACGATGTTGCCGCTTTAGCCGCCTTGCTGGAAAAGCATGCAGCCATCGACGAGATCCTGAAGCTACGCCCTCCCGCCTGTCCAGCTAAGGGGGAGTTGGCTGATGCAAAGAAAACCGTCCGCATTGGCATTGCAGAGGATGAAGCCTTCTGCTTTTATTACTACGAGAACCTGCGCGAATTGGAAAGGCGAGGCGCAGATCTGGTCTTTTTCAGTCCGCTAGATGACAATCTGCCCGATGTGGACGGCCTTTACATCGGTGGGGGCTATCCGGAGCTACATGCTGCCCGTCTGGAGAGCGCCCCCGCCAGAAGAGAGATTAAGCGGGCCTCAGAAGACGGCATGCCCATTTATGGAGAGTGCGGCGGCCTGATGTACCTGGGCCGCGCCATCGAACTGGAGACCGGCACTTTTAGAATGGTGGGGGCGCTGCCCGGCTCTACTATCATGACGAAGCGGCTTCGGGCTTTGGGGTATGTCCAGGCAGAGGCAGTAGGGCAAAATCCGGTAGCAGGGCTTGGCAAGACCCTTCGTGGGCACGAGTTTCATTACTCACGCTTTGACTGCGACAGGGACGCTCGCTTCGCTTACCGTTTATGCAGAGGCAAAGGCATCCAGGACGGCCGGGACGGCCTGGTGGAGCACAATACAATTGGTGGGTACCTGCATGCTCATTTCTATTCTTTTTCTGTGGACCGGTTCATAGAGAGTTGCAAGAACTACCGGAGAACATAAGATTACAAAAATTATTTGCGGTTAACTTCTTAAAATCAGTTTTCTGAGAAAAATGCACTATTTCTATCTGAAAAATAATTTTAATTTTAATATTTATTCGTACATGATGCATAATTAAATGTTATGAATAGTATCTTATCGTTTCCTATTTAGTGAAAATACATTGATTATTGACCAACGCCCTTTGCATTCTAAAATATATAGATTCAGTCTGGAGAAAAGTTTAAATGCAGGTCCATGTTTATACCTGCCAATTAACGTAAATGGAGTGTTAACTATGAGCAAAATAACAAGTGGAATTGTGCTCTTCTCTCTCCTGATGGCTCTCTCTTTGGGAGTTGCCTTCGCAGAGTCCGAAGTTGCTGCTACTGAGAATGTAACAGAGAACGCTACCAACAACACAACCATCAACACGACCATAAATACAACCATAAACACAACCATCAACGAGACTGAAAACGCGACCATCGAGACAGAAACCAAGACCATCGAGACCGAAACTATTACCAAATAAGAGTAATTATATCTCGGCGTGATTAAAACAGTCTTCATTGGCGAGATATCAAGGCAGGTTTTCCCTGCCGATCAACTTTTCTTGATTTTAAGATAAAAGGATTGGTAACTTAACTAGTATGATTAATGAATGTAAAAGTCTTTTTAGAAAGGCTTATATTTTTCTGAGAAAAAAGCATTGTTTGAGGTATGAATATGAGAAGCCTAAATGCGTTGATACTATTAGCAGTATTAGTGACCTTATCATCTGGGCCCGTCCTGGCACAGGATGCCCTAAATATCACAAATGACATGAATGCCACAAATGAGACGATTGCCGCAGACGTCGCTCCAGTCGTTGAAGCTGCCGCCCCTCTGACGGAAACCGTGCAAGCGGCAGAAGTTATCCAAAAAGAGACAGCATCAAGGTTCAAACAGCTCTCCACCTTTGTTAAGGGAGACACTACAATCCTTGGAAAGAGCACGGCCCAGGAATACATGGATGTGTCTAAGACCGCTAACCGAGATACCGTATTCACCCGTGAGGCGGGCGCTTCCACTCCAGCCGTGAAGGTTGGCATCACCAAGGTAAACACGGCAGAAGACAAGTACGTCCAGGTGACCAATAAGGCAGTTGGATCCTGGGACCTGGCAAGATGGACCCTGGCCTCGGCCGGAAACACCACCTTCACCTTCCCGGCGCTGACCCTGGAAGAGGAAGACTCTGTGCGCGTCCATGAGGGTGAGGGTGTGGGCAGCTTGACCGATATCTACACCAATGGCACTGCTCCGCTCTGGATCGATAACCTGGTATCCTTGCAGGATGCCGATGGAAGTATCATATCTACTTATGATGTCTCCACAGCTCCAGCAGCAGGCGCGTGGGTCGATCCTCTGGCCAAGCAGATCCAGTACTAGATACAGTTGGCCGCAATTCTAGGTCGGCATATCTCTTTTTTTTAATGCATTTAGCAACTATTCAGCTCTGCCCACTAATGGTTTCCCTTCAAAGGCTCCCTGAATAGCGTCGATAACTGAGATTGATGTACCTGATTAGACTATTTCTGGGGGAGATCCAGAACGAGGGCCTGACTGCCTGCCAGTTGACCCTCGCATCTGGTGTTGAATGGACGCATGGAATAACCAGTTATTCCAATATACTTTTCTTTAATCAACCAATATTTACTTAAATGTTTCGGGACTGCACAGTATCCCGGCAGGATTCATCTCTGTGGTTAAACTTCGATTGACGGTTCGCTTTTTGATGCTTCATTGCAAAAGCCCGATCGCCTCGATCTTCGTCCCGGACTCCAGGCCGTAGTCCTTGATTCTCTGCAAAGTATGTCCTACCATTCCCCCGGAGGTCATGATGAGGGAGCTCTTGCCGATCAATGCTTTGAGGATACACTTGTCGATAACGCCGTAGGTAAAATTTATTGTGATGCCGCACTTCTCCGCCATGACCTTGGCACTGGTACCCATCGCACCCTTAAAGTCGACCGGAATCTTATCGAACATGGCCCGAATCTCTGCCCCATCTTTCTCATCTACGTTGCAGATGTAGATTTTACCCCAAACCCCGGCCCGCGCCCCCGCCTTTGGTTGCAAGAGGTCGCAAAGCTCAAGGATGTTCCTGGGCGGCTTTGATCCTCTGGCAATGCCCCTTCCGGCCAGCTCCTGGTAGAGGTCCACCACGAGGGGAAGCTTGAGCCGGGCATCCCTTATCAGCCCGGCATCTCCGAATACCTCCTGTGCCGTGCCCCGGCGCACCACCCCACCCTCCTTCATGAGGATGACCTCATCTGCCCAGCGGTAGGCCAGGTCCACATCATGAGTGGAGATGATCAATGTCTTTCCGCCTAAGTTCAGCTCATCGAGCATCTCCATGATCTCTTCCGAGCTGGCTGGATCGAGGTTGGAGGTAGGCTCATCGAGAATAATCACCTCCGGCTCCATGGCCAGTATGCCGGCAATGGCCACCCGCTTCTTCTCGCCGCCGCTCAGGTGATGAGGTGGACGGCGCTCATATCCAAATAGGCCCACGTACTGCAGGGCAAAGCCCACGTACCTCTTCACCTTCTCCGCAGCGTAGCCCAAATTGGTAGGGCCGAAGGCCACGTCCTGGTAGACGGTAGGCGCAAAGAGCTGGTCGTCCGAATTCTGGAAGACCATGCCCACGGCTCGGCGGATGGATCGCAAACTTACGGCATCGTAACTCATGGGCCGGCCCCGGAAGAGAACTTCTCCTTCACGAGGCCTCAGGATGCCGTTGAACATGAGCATGAGTGTGGACTTACCGGCCCCATTGGGCCCCACCAGAGCCACCTTTTTCCCCGCCTCCAGAGAGATGCTCACATCCAACAGAGCCCCGGTCCCGTCTCCATAGGAATAGCTGAGACATCTGGTTTCAAGGATAATCGTCATAGTAGCCTCACAGGAGCAGGACGCTCCTGGTTAAAACAGCGATGGCTGTAGCTGCGGCCAAATATGCTGCTACCGCAAGAATCGCTCCGGGCTTCGCCCCCTCAGTCTGCTCCATGAGATCGAGCTTGCCGTCGTAACAGCGGGAGTCCATGGCCACGATGAGCCTCTCCCCCTGCTCCCAGGAGCGGAGGAATAGAACGCTGCAGAGCATGGCAAAAGAGTTCAGGGAATTTTTTGTTCCGGCATCTCCCAGGCGCATCATCTGGGCGCTGTGGATCATAGCCGCCTGGTCCAAAAAGACGAAGATGTATCGATAAATCATCATGGACAGTTCAATGACCGACTGCGGTATGTGCAACGTTTTGAGCACGGCGAATATCTCAATCATGGGCGTGGTTAAAGCTATGAAATACAAAGAGCACATGCCGCCAAAGGTCCGGGCGATAAGAAGAACGGCCAGGTTTGCTCCTTCCTCTCGGATGGCCAAATTAAGGCAGAAGAGTTGCACGGAAAATAGTGTCTGGCCGCTGCCATGCATGAAGGCCACCACGCCGGCGCTAAGCATTGCGAAGGAGAGGGGCACCAGCAGCAGCCGGGAATAGATGCGTCCGGGAATTTTGGCCAGCATCACAGTTATCAGGCTCATGGTTATGGCCACGAATAAAGGCGCGACCGGAGTCGAGGATGATACGCAAAGGAGAATGGCCCAGAGGCCCAAGAACAATTTGAGCCGGGCACTGGTCTCACGCAGGGCGTTGCTAATGGCGTAGTCGTCGAGAAGGTTATGCATCCGACTTTCCTTCTTGCTCCGGGGCAGATTTATCTGCTTTTATCTTGGACATAGCCCGGTAGTAGCCTAAAAAATAGCCGATGATGAGACTGCCGATAGCTGCCTGCAGGGCAAAGAGAAGGCTCTCGATCTCGCCACTGGGAGGCTGGTAAATGGACTGGAACCATGGAATGTATGTGCCGCCGGTAAGAATGGAAATCACATCCTCTGCTTGGCTGTCTGCTCCACTCCACTCGTGATTTTGGGTAGAGCTGACATAAGCAAAGGCGGCGATGAAGAGCACGATGACGCTTAAAGTTAAAAGCTCCAGTTTTATTTTCATGTCAAAGCCTCCTTCAGCTTTTTTATCGTATTTTGGGAGACCACGTTCATTCTCACCAGCACATCGCTTCTCAGTTGAACGATGTATTTGAACATTAATGCCGTCACCATTCCTTCCACTATAGCCAGGGGAATCTGGGTTATGGCAAAGACGGCGGCAAATGCCTCAAAAGAGGCCAAGACTCCACCAGAAGTCGCCGGAAAGGCCAGAGCCAGCTGGACAGATGTGACAAGATAAGTGGCCCAATCAGCCAATGTCGCAGCCAGGAAAACAGCCAGATACAGATGCAGCCTGACTTTTGTGGCGGCTTTGTAGACCAGGTATCCGACAGCAGGACCGGCAATGCCCATGGAAAAGGTGTTGGCCCCGAGAGTGGTCAGGCCGCCGTGCGCCAGAAATACTGCCTGGTAGACCAGAACGATCATGGCCAGGACCGATGTTATCCAGGGGCCGAAAATTATGGAGCCCATTCCCGTACCGGTGGGATGAGAGCAGCTCCCAGTAACGGAGGGCAGCTTCAGAGAAGAGAGGACGAATACGAAAGCACCGGCCACGGCCAGCAAGGGCAGAGTCTCACGACTCTCCTTGATCATCCTGTTCATTTTGTAGACACCAAAGGCAACTACTGGAAGGGAGAGCAGAAACCAGATCTCCCACCAGGGATGAGGAAGAAAACCCTCCATTATGTGCATTGCAATGGCAAAGATATTCTGCCATATAAAGTTTTCTTGTGTTAGGATCAGATAAGTTTAACAAAGTGATAAATCTACCGATGCATCACTAAAACAGAAAAATCTCATATTTCATCAGTTTCGCTCCAAGCATGAATCGCACTTAAATATTCAGCCTGTGCAAAGGAATCCATCTTGACCCAGATATTCACAGTCACCGACCTGAATCAGAGGATAGCAGACCGCCTGGAGAACGATCCCCGCCTTCACGACCTCTGGGCACGAGGCGAGGTCTCCAACTACCTGCATCACCGGTCGGGGCACAGGTATTTCACCCTCAAGGACCAGGGCTCTTCCATCTCCTGCGTTCTCTTCAAAGGCAGCGCCCTCTCCCTGGACATTGAACTGAAGGACGGCACAAATGTTATGGTATTCGGAGACGTTGCCGTTTACAGGCCGCAGGGCAGAGTACAGCTGGTAGCTCGCGGCATAAAGCAGGATGAGGGGCTCGGTTTCCGGCACCTGCAACTGGAGGCGCTAAAAAAGAAGCTGGCTGGAGAGGGGTTATTCGCCCTGGAGAGAAAGCGGGCGCTGCCTTTGTATCCGGAGCGGATCGGCATTGTCACCTCGCCCCAGGGAGCGGCACTGCAAGATGTTCTGCGAACCTTAGGCTCCTATCCCGCCCGAATCATCCTCTCTCCGGCCCAGGTGCAGGGAGAAGGAGCTGAGGAAAGCATTGCCTCTGCCATACTGGCCCTGCAAGGCCGGGCTGATGTAATCATAGTATGTCGCGGGGGCGGTTCGACTGAGGATTTGTGGTGCTTCAACTCTGAAATCGTAGCCCGTGCCATATTCGCCTGCGACGTGCCAGTCATCTCCGCAGTCGGGCACGAGACGGATGTAACCATTGCCGACTATGTGGCGGATACGCGAGCAGCGACACCTACCGCTGCGGCGAAGATGGCCGTGCCTGATGTGGAGGAATTGAAGGAGCGGCTCGCTACCACCCAGGTCAGAATAATGCGAGCTCTCTGGACAAACCTGGAACGAAAAGAGGAGCGTCTGGAATATTTAAAGCACAATGTCTCCGCCAAAAGGATGTACTCTCTGGCGCGAGATGCTCGCCAGCGACTGGATATTCTTTGCCAAAGCCTGGATGCCGCTCAGGCGGATAAGATGCTGGCCCTGAAAAGCCGTCTGGAGCTGGCCAAAGGGCGCCTGACGGCTGTGGGGCCGCGGGCCACCCTTCTGCGGGGCTATGCCATCGCACGCTCAGAGAAGGGCCTGATACTGCAAGCCCAGGACGCCCGGCCCGGTGAAGAGATAGAGTTGATCTTAGGGAGAGGAAGGCTGCGGTGCAGGGTGCTGGAATGCCGGGATGATGAAGAGGCTTCACTATGAAGAAGAATGAGATGGGCCTGGAAGAGGCACTGGACAGTCTGGAGCAGATTGTAGAGGTGCTGGAAGAAGGAAAGATGACTTTAGAGGAGAGTTTGGACCTGTATGAAAAAGGCATGAAGCTGGTCAAGCTCTGCAATGCCCGGTTGGAGGGCGCACAGAGAAGGATAGAGTCACTTACCGGAGAGCTGCCCACCGATCTGAGCTGATAAGTTTAAATACAACCAATGATGTACTTTTTCATACATCATAGTATTGATTAGTACATTTAAAAGCAAGCCGGTGATCCTTTGCATACAGAGATATCCGAAAAAGCAGCAGTCAAGTTCGGCAGGTACGGGGGCCTCTTTGTGCCCGAGACGCTGGTGCCGCCTCTGGCGGAGCTGGCGAAAGCTTACCAGCGCCTCATGAAGAGCGAAGATTTCAAAGAAGAGTTGAACCTGGCTCTTAAAACCTTTGCCGGTAGGCCGACCCCCCTCTACTATGCCCGAAACCTCAGCCAAAAACTGGGTCGCAAGGTCTACCTGAAGAGAGAGGATCTGGTGCACGGCGGTGCGCACAAGCTCAACAATACCCTGGGCCAGGCACTGGTGGCCAAGAAGATGGGCAAGACCCGGCTCATCGCTGAAACGGGCGCCGGCCAGCATGGCGTGGCCACGGCCATTGTAGGAGCCAATCTGGGTTTTGAGACCCAGGTCTACATGGGCGAGGTGGACATCGAGCGGCAGAAGATGAATGTCTACCGCATGCAGCTCATGGGGGCAGAGGTCATACCCGTGCGCTCCGGGTCGCGGACCCTCAAGGACGCCATCAACGAGGCCATGCGAGACTGGGCATCCAGCTTTGATCAAACCCATTATCTGCTGGGCACGGCGGCGGGCGCTCATCCCTTCCCCAGCATGGTGCGCGACTTTCAGAGCGTCATAGGCAAAGAGGCGAGAAGCCAGATCCTGCAAGCAGAAGGCCGACTGCCGGACAGCATTACGGCCTGCGTGGGCGGAGGCAGCAATGCCATGGGCATCTTCGCTCCATTCCTGCTGGACGAGGACGTTCGGCTTTTGGCTGTGGAGGCGGGCGGACGAGGCCTTGGCAAGACGGATAGAATTGCGGACCACGGAGCCAGTCTGGGTCTGGGCACAGACGGCATTTTGCATGGCGCTCTAACCAAAATTTTGCAGGACCCCTACGGCCAAATTCTGGAGTCCTATTCCGTGGCGGCAGGCCTGGACTATCCCGGTGTGGGCCCGGAGCTGGCTTTTTTGGCGGAGAAGGGGCGCGTGCTGACCAGGATCGCTGATGATAAGACGGCCATGCGAGGATTTCATGCCCTCTCCAAACTGGAGGGCATCATCCCGGCTCTGGAGTCGGCGCACGCCGTGGGCTATGCCCTGCAGGAGCCGCAGGCCCTGGGAGATCTGGCCATCATCAATATCTCCGGTCGCGGTGACAAGGATCTGGCAACGGTGATGGACTATGAAAATCTCTGAAGCATTTATTGCAGCGCCCTTGCTCATTGTTTACATCTGCGCAGGGGACCCGGCGCCGGCTGCAACGCCCGATCTGGTGCGGCGACTGGCTGCCGCCGGGGCGGATATCATTGAGCTGGGACTGCCTCACTCTGACCCAATAGCGGACGGCCCGACCATCCAGGCGGCAGCGCAAAGAGCCATCGCCGCCGGCATGAACACTGATGTCTATTTCCAAAAGGCCGCCGAGGCAGATGTCGCCATCCCCAAGATCTTCATGGGCTATTACAACATGGTTTATGCCCGCGGCCTGGACCGGTTTGCAGAGGACTGCGCCCGTTCGGGCATAACGGGCATGATTGTGCCCGACCTGCCCCCCGAGGAGGCCGGACCTCTGCAAGAGGCCTGCGCCAAATTCGACGTGGACCTGATCTTCCTGGCTGCGCCCAACACCCCTGCCGGGCGGCTGAAGATGATCGAAAAAGAGACTTCGGGCTTTCTTTATCTGGTGGCCCGCACGGGCGTGACTGGTGCACAAAGCGATATCCTGCAAAGCACGCGCGACCTCATAGCTCGCGTTCCGGGCAGCAAGCCCAAGGCTGTCGGCTTTGGCATCTCCACTCCCGCCCAGGCCGCTGAAGTGATTGCCGCCGGAGCAGATGCCGCCATTGTGGGCTCGGTCTGCGTGGACCTGATCGCACGGGGAGAAGTGGAGAAGCTGGAGCAGCTCGTCCGCGACATGAAAGCGGCGGTAGTGGCGGCAGGAAAGAGCAAAGCTCCAATAGTTGTCTGAAGGATTTACCTCTATGGACGAAGTGCAACATAAATTTGTGGAAAAGACGAGGCGAGACCTGGAAAACGGCAGTAATGTCACCATTGTAGCCTTCGGCGACTCCATCACCGCCGGCTACTGCGTGCGGCGCGGCTTTCCTTCTTTCTGGAAAGCATTGCTGGCTGAGAAGTATCCCGACTCGAGAGTGGAAATGATCAATTCCGGCTTCTCCGGAGACACGAACATGGACGGCCTGGCCCGGCTGGACTGGGCGGTTCTCGCTTACGAACCTGACCTGGTCACCATCAACTTCGGCATCAACGACTGCGTGCTCGGTCTGGATTTGGAGGAGTTCGAGATGAACTTCGTAGAGATGGTGCGGCGCATCCGGGCCGGCCCCAACTCGGAGATACTCCTATTATCCTCCCAGCCCCTGGAGACGCCGCCCTACGATCGGCTGGTGCAAGACTACTATCAGGCCGTCGAGCGGGTGGCGAAGCAGATGGATGTGGGATTTGTGGATGTTTACGGGGCCTGGATGCGGCACGTTCACGCGGGCACGCCCCTGGGGAGCCTCATCCTGCCGGGCCTGGACCACCCCAACGAGGCCGGCTACAAAATCATAGCAGAGGAGTTGATGAGGCTATTCTAATCAATAAGCTTCTCCCGTGTAGCCGCACATGCCCATGCGCGGGGAGTTGACCACCGGCAGTAGCATATCCTCTCCGCACTCGTGCCTTTCTGCGCAGTCCTCGCAGACAAAGCCGGTGCCTTCATCGATGCACTGGCAGCAAACGGCAACTGCCGGTTTGCCGCAGCTTTCGCATCTTATGTCAGGAGGAGTGTTTTGGGCCATGATCCTCACTGCTTTTCCCTGTGCCAGGCCTTGCCTGGCGGATATCACCTTTAGCGAAAGTTCAGTTGAGGTTCCGAAGTCGTAAGTGTGCTCGAACTTCATTCCCGGCCCGATGGCTTTCCCAATGCGTTTGTTCATGCTTAGATCACCCGGCTCCATTATTTCGGAGAAGAATGTCTCGCCTGCGATCTCGAAGCTACTGAGATGGCCGCAGCATTCCAGCCAGGTTCGGCGCAAGAAATCATCCAAATCCGTCAGGGTGGCATCGGCAGGAATCTCGATATGCATCCAGTACATCGGTCTGTCGCGACCCACCACCTGCAAATGAAGGATAGTTCTTTTGGCGCTGCCTTTGGGGGAACTGCTGGCATCAGATTCGTCTTCCTTCTGCCTTGCTTTGCAGGCCATTAAATGCCGGGCCATGGCCGACTTGGCATAGCTTCCCTGGCAATAGCTGCAGTTTCCACTTGAGCTTTGTCGAGTCATTTTCATCCCTCAGATACATCCCGTAGATAATTCAAAATCAAAAACTCTTCGCAGCACGCAAAAAGTTGAACTTCTGAAACCGAGAGGACTTCATCATGAAGCTAGAGAAGATCCGGGAGGTATGCCCGGTCTGCGGCAGCGCTGACCTGTATTACGAGGCGGGCGGCTACACCGGCAAAATCTACCGCTGCAAGAACTGTGATTACATGGGCGCTTTGATCGTGGAAGCGGACGAAGAGATGGCCAGAGCCATAAGAGAGGACTACGAGCAAAATAAGAAATAATAATTCTCGGCAGCTCTTTGACCCTCTTTAGTTGTCACCACTTCTGGCAGGATTAGGTAAGATTTATATAGCCATAGTATCTTAATACGTCAAATGTCGTAATCGTGGTAAGTGACAACCGTCAGATGCAGGTGATCCACCCAAGATAGAAAAATCATCTGCCATTAGCTTAAAAAAATGGAGATTCGCAAAATATGAAGTCCTCAATCAAATCCCTGATACTGGTGGCCTCTGTGGCTCTTTGCCTAATGGCCATGCCAGCGTTTTCAGCACCGTCTGATAGCCAAAACAACACATCCAGCATTGGATGCAAGCTTACAGGCGACACGGGCAGGTTCCCTGATATTGCCGCACATAATGCTTCCAACTCGCTGCCGGTATCAGCCCACTACTCGGGCAGCGGTTTTGCCACGAGCGACAGCCAGTACCACACCATCAAAATGAATATTGTGGGCGTAATCGAGTTCGATATCGCGAAGATCAACGGACTCATCTCCGATAACAAGACCCTTGCACAGATTAAGTCAGATGTGCAGTCCGAGATATATTCTGAGATGGATGCGGCACAGTATAACGGAACCCTGGTGCTTGGAAATGAATATTTCCTTCTTTCCAACATCAGGTCCAAGACGACAAGTGATGATAATTCCACAATAGATGCCGATGTTGCAGGCCCGATAACATTTGAGGATAAGAGCAATTCAACCGATGTTGTAGGCCATATCGCTTTGGTCGTCTTAAATCATGAGAATAGCATCATAGGAGAGGGTAAGTTGACCATGAACAATGGCAATTACAATGGCGAATATGATGCCCTGATCAAAATGAATTCCGGAAGCAATGATTTTGATAGAGCCGGAATGAGACAGTGCAAAATGAAATGCATGGACGGAATGAAAGACGAGCACTGCAAAATTTGAAAAAAAGATTATCTGGTAGCAGTTCCCGATTGTTGGTAAACCCGCCAACCAGATCCCTCATTTTTTAGCATTATCAGGCACCCTGTTTTTCATCCTCAGCGACTCTCTTCTGCACTTTGATCACCTCTGCCCCGAAGAGGAAGATCTGGGCAGAGTAGTAGATCCAGAAGAGAAATATCACCAGAGATCCGGCTGCTCCGTAGGCGGAGCCCAAGTTGACTATGCTCACATAGGCCTCGATGCAAAAGTTTCCTGCTGCAAACAAAAGAGCTGCCAGAGCCGAGCCGGGAAGCACCTCTCGCCACTGCAGCTTCACCTCGATCAGAGTCTTGAAGGTGGCGGCAAAGAGCAAAGTCACAAAGGAAAAGGAGACCAGGAATGTGAGAAGACGGAGCAGCCCCAGGTGAATGGGCAGAGACTCCTCGATCTGCTTTCCTGCAGGCAGGAGAAGAGCGGTAAAGATGGATGTGGCCAGCAGCAGAAAGGCGACCAGGGCGATGAGCAGGTATGAGCGCAGGTAAGAGAGGACGGTGTCCATGAGCGGGACGACTTTTTCCGGGATCTTCCAGATGAGTCGAAAGGCCTTCCTGGTATGAACGAAGAGACCGGCAGCACCAAAAAGCAAGAGACCAACGCTTAGCAGAGTAAATGGGTAGGACGCAGCCTGATCAGAAGCCTGGTCGATCAGCTCGCTTGCCACTCCAGGCATCTGCTGGCCCACCAGATCCTGAGAGGTGGCCACCACCTGGCTGTCGAGAAATCCATGCGAGAATAAAGAATTTATAAATATTAATGATAATATGAGTAGCGGGACGAAAGAGAAGAGGCCATAGTAGGCGAGAGCCGCCGCCAGTAGCGAAGCATCGTCTTTGAGCCACTCTTTAATGGCTTCACTAAGAAGATAGAATATATTTTTCATCTGTAGAGAGCCAATCCTATGAGAGAGACTAACCACTCATTAAAATGCTTACATTCATTGCTTATGTTATCAATGCCGATGCGCTTTGCTATACGAGATCCAAATACATATTTATTATAAAAGTAATACAAGTTTAATAATCTTTTCGACGGGGCAGTTTCCGCGCCGTCATTGATATCTTCTGGCGTAGCAAATTGGCTACGAATATCTCTTAACTTATCAAGTTGGGACCTATCTTGATACGGTCTCATAACTTCGTCTATTACCTCTATATTGCTAAATAATAATCCTTCAAACTCAGGTAGTTGAATGTAGGGAATAAAATGAGAATTATTTATTTCTTTTCTAAATCCGTCTTCAATTACTTTTACTTTTTTATACGGATTGGACTTGCGCATCGCTTCATCGAATCTAGGAAAGTCGTTTGGCAATGCGTAAAGATCAAACATGGTTGTCAAATAAGCACTTTTATCTTCAGTCAGCCATCGATTAATATCGCGTCTCACCTTTTCAAAATTTTGAACGCCTCCACGATAGATTCTTACCTGTTTTCCTGGTTTATAATAATCTACATTTCGCAGTTGCTTTCGACTTGTTTCGACCCTACGTGCACTGACAAATATATATTTTTCAGCAAAAGATTCGTTAAGTACATCACGAACGAATATTTCTTCGGTTGTGCCTTCTACAATAAAATTTAGGCGGATGCTATTCTGCACTACGGTCTACCACCCAAAACGTTCTTTTCCCATAGCTCACCAAGGGCATATTCCTCTAGCCAGGCATCCAATTTCTCAGAATCAATTCGCTCAATTACAGTAGACGGCATTTCCGGCTGAAGCAATAGTGTTGCCAGGCAAATAAAGCGCAGCGTTCCATCCGAGAGGTGATAGACTTGAAAGGGAAAATCAGATCCCTTTTCTCGCCACTCCAGGCGAATCATATTCTCATTTTCAGGATGTGGGCGCAAGAGGAAATCATCAAAAAATGGGGTAACCAATCGTACCGTATCTCGGATTGCTGAGAAATGTTCTTTTTTTGTGCTCTGAAGCATGTAAAGAAATGCTGCCAGATTGCTGGCGTCATGTCTTAAATAGATATTATCATTTATATCTCTTGATTTTTTAACCGCTGCAGATTCGCTTGTATCATTAAAGTGATAGACTTTCCAGCTTTTGAGACTGTCGAGCACATACGCATCTATATTTGTAGGATTATTACTTGTGCCATATTTGGATCTTATTGCGAGTTTGCTCTCTTTATGTCCAGATCCCATATAATGTTTTGTTGGATGTCCATATGCATCTAAGGAACAAACCTCTTCATCAAAGAATAATTCATCATTAACAGTAGGTAACCAAGTACATTCGTATGCATTTTGGCCGAAATTAAGTTTAACGTAAATATTCTTTGTTACCTTTTGTCCATAATATAGAAAATATTCTGCACTACCAGCTTTGGTTACGAAAGACTGAAATTTCCCCTCAACAATATGATTTAGCAGTTCAAATAGAGCGATGAAGTTGCTTTTGCCCGCACCGTTAGCGCCGATTAGCACGTTCAGTGGACTCAAATCCAATTCGAGCTTACGAATTGATTTAAAACCCGTTACTTCAATGCGGTCCAGCTTCATTTGGCGTGCTCCCAGCTAATTTTTAGAAAAAAGGATCATGGGAAGCTTACGGTGCTCCCTTCAGATCCTCTCTTTGGGTGATGTTCTTGATCTCCTGCTTCAGATCATCAGGCAGCCCCTTGATCTCCACATCCAAAAAACCGCGCACGATAACGCTGGTGGCCTCTTCGGATGAGAGACCGCGGGACATGAGGTACTCCAGCTCCTCCTCGGAGATGCGGCCCACTGCCGCCTCATGGGACATATCCAGGTCCCGGCTCTGGCCGTCCAGCTCCGGTATGGAGTAGATTCTGCCCTTGTCCGAGAGCAGAAGGCCGACGCACTCCAAGTGGGCCCGGGCGCCCGGCACTCTGCCGGTCATTCTGCCCCGGGCAATAACCTCGCCTCCCACACAGACCACGCGGGAGATGGACTCGGCACTGGTCTCGGGCGCATTGAGATTGACGTTGCTTCCCACATCAATATTGCCCATGGTGGCATAAATCACCGTGTTGAAGCTGGCCACTGCTCCGCGACCGGCAAGCGTGGCCGTGGGGAAGGTCTGAATGGTCTTGACCGGCTTTAAAAGGATGTAATTGTTGGAGAGCGAGCCACCCTCGGCAATGGTGATGCCTGTTCTGGGCCGCACCTCGACCTCTTTGCCCCAGCTATGCACCATGGTAAAACTCACCTTGGCATTCTTCTGGATGAAGAACTCCGAGACTCCAACGTGCAATCCCCTCTGCACATGTTCCGGAGTGGTACAGCCGGTGATGACATGCAGCTCTGAGCCCTCTTCGGCAATGATGACGTTATGCACGCGCTGGTTGAGGTTGCTGGACCCAAGATACAGGCAGCTCTTAACTGGAAATACGGTCTTCATGCCCTTCTTGGCGCGGATGAAGTAGCCCGCCGGTGGCGCTGCCGCTACTTCCGCCGTGTACTTGTCGGCATCCGGTGCCACCAGCTTCCACCAGTAGTCCTGCAGGAAGTCGTACTTCTCCAGGGCGGAGGCCATGTCCATGATCTCCACACCCTCGTAGAGAGACTTGGCGATGACTGGTGTCTGGTCCATCTGAACAAAAGAGCCTGAAGATTCGCCGTCCAGCTTTACGCCCACATCCATAGCCGCCTTCTTGACAACGCTAGGCAGATCTTCGGCATTGGCTACAATGACCTGGGGTTTGGCCTCTGATTCGTAGCTCTCCAGGTCCACATCTGTGCCGTATAAGGCCTTCTTATCGCGTGCCTTTCTGGCCTTATCTTCTATACCGGACACGTGCATCCTACACACCCCTCATATCCGCTTTTTTTGATCTGCTCCAGGATTTCGCCCGGATTGCCGCTGCAGACGATCGAGCCGCCCAGCATGACATGGGCTCGGTCCGCTTTCATATAATCCAGAATATGGCCGAAGTGGGTGATGATCACGCCGGACTTGGTCCTCTGGCTGGGACGCTGGTCTTTCTGGGTGAGAGTGTTTATGGCTTCGCCTATGAGCTTGATGTTCTCCAGGTCCACGCCGGAGTCCGGCTCATCCAGCATGACGAAATCAGGCTGCTGCGCTAAGAGCTGAACCATCTCGGAGCGCTTAACCTCGCCCCCCGAGAAGCCACGATTGACATCCCGATCAGCAAAGGCCTCAAAGTCCATCTTTTTAAGAATGGCCATTGCATCGGCCTTGGGATTGATGATCTTGATGAGGTCTTTGAGCCGCAGGCCGCGAATGGCCGGAGGCCGCTGAAAAGCCATGCCTATGCCCAGGCGTGCCCTTTCGTCCATGGACATGTGCGTAATATCTTCACCCTTGAATACAATGCGCCCCCCATCGATAACGTACCTGGGAATTCCAGCGATGACATTCAAGAGAGTTGTTTTGCCCGTTCCATTGGGCCCAAAGAGAACGTGGGTCTCGCCACGACTTATTCTAAGGTTGAAGTTCTTTAGAACCTGCTTACTGCCGATGCTGACCGACAGATCTTCAATCTCCAGCAGCCACATCACCTCCAATCACTAGTTCAATCGATCGTAGGAATATAATATCTTTTGCCGCAGCTTAATATCGCGCCAGGATTTGCAGCTCATCGATCGACCGGTTCAGGCTGGCGTAGCTTCTTACAATCCTTCCCGCCGCGCTCTCCCCGCAACCGAGCAGCTCGCACAGCTCTCGATCAAAGTCCTCCAGATCGACCTTCCGCTTGCGCAGATACTCATGTCCCCAGGGCCCGGCCACCAGATACTTGTTGAGCGGATCGGAGCTGCTCAGAAAGTGCTCCAGCATGGCCTTGGCAGGATTTTCCAGCCGGTCGAAGGTCTTTTGCAACGCCATAGCTTTCTTATGCTCGTCGGTTTTGCTGGCCAGCCTGGGCCGCCAGACCAGTACCTCCAGGGCCGCCACCAGGACGGCATCTAAATTGAGATGGGCGAAGCGAATGAAGTTGCCAAACGATTTTGCATCCCGGGCTTTGGCCGAGGACTGCACGTAGACTGAGATCTTGCCGATCTTCTCCGAGAACTCGCCCTGACGCAGAGGCACGAGCATGCCCTGCACCTCTTCGATAGCCTCTGCCAGCGAGCCTCCTTGCGGGCCCGTCAGCCAGCCGCTCTCTTGCCCGCCCGTCCTCTCGTTTGCCATTTTTACTCCTACCACATGAGCCGGGGCAGGATTCTCTGCCCGGCCAAAAGGGCGCTGGAGTCCTCTGCCCGCCGGGTGACCTCAGCCTTGTCCCCGGAAACGAGTACCTCTGCCGGACGGGGCTGGCCGTTGTACTGGGAGGCCATGGAAAAGCCATAGGCTCCGGCATCCAGGAAGGCCAGAACGTCGCTGCGCTCAAGAGCTGGCAGCCGCCGGTCTTTGGCCAGAACATCCCCGGTCTCGCAGATTGGTCCCACCACGGTGTAGGTCTCCTCGGCAGGCGCATCGATGCGGCTGGCCACCACGACATGATGATAGGAGTCGTAGAGCATGGGCCGGGCCAGGACGTTGAAGCCGGCATCCACCGCCACGAAATTGACATGCGCCCTCTTGACCACGTTGACCGTTGTGAGCATGACTGTGGTATCGGCCACAATGCTGCGTCCCGGCTCCAGGATGAGCTTGGGGGCAATGCCTAGATCGCGGCTGCGGTCCTGGAAAATAGGCAGCACTGCCGCCGCCAGGTCGTCGGGTGTGGGCGCAGGCAGGTCGGGATGGTACTGGATGCCCAATCCCCCGCCTAGATCGATCCGCTTCACCTCGCCGCCCAGAGCTACGACCGCAGCAACGATGTCCATCATCTTGCCCGCCGCCTCAGCAAAGGGCGCGATGTCCAGGATCTGCGAGCCGATGTGGCAGTGCAGGCCCACCGGCTTTACCCCCTCCTGGCCCATGGCCTTCAGGTAGGTCTCGGCCACCTGCTCCGCAGGAATGCCGAACTTGGAGGAACGAAGGCCCGTGGCGATCTTGGGATGAGTCTTGGGGGAGACATCGGGATTTACCCGGAAGAGGATCTCCGCCTCTTGCCCCATTCGCTTCGCGGTCTTTGCGAGATGCTCCAGCTCCTCGCGCGAGTCCACGGACATGCGCACGCCGGCCTGGATGGCCATCTCGTGATCCTTCTCGCTCTTGGAGTTGCCGTTGTAGAGGATCATATCCCGGGGGATGCCGGCCATGCGCACCACGGAAAGCTCCCCTGCCGAAAATACATCAGCGCCCATGCCTTCCTGGGCGGCGATGCGTAGGATTGTGAGGTTGCCGTTGGCCTTTACGGCGAAGTACTTGTCCGCATCAGGAAAGGCGCGATGATAGGCGCGAATGTTCTCACGCAGGCGGCTCTCGGAGGTGACGTAAAGAGGGGTGCCCTGCTGCTGGGCGAGGGCAACGCAGTCAACGTCTTCCATGAAAAGATGATCGCTACGAGAGGTGAGATGGGATTTAGGTCCGAACATGATTTTAACAGATCTCTCAGGGATTACTAAATCGTTTCTATGCAGAAGAGAAAAACATGATTATTAGTCTTAGTAAATCGGGGCGTACAATCTAACGATCGCGATTAATCAGCACCATCAATAGCAAAAAGTAAGTCCACAATCCGCCGCGCACCATAAGGTGGTTCGGTTCCCGATTACCACCACCTCATAATGCAACAGTCAAACCTGGACGGTCATCCTTCCGGATTACTCTTCTATCGATGCATTACCGGCGATCTCTATCTGGGGAAAGATATAGTTCACCCAACAGAGGGCCACCAGAGATGTCCCATACTTTTTCTGCACCTGAAGATAGTCGATGGCGTAGGTTGGGTCAGAGAATTGATACTCACTGGCATTGTACCTTCGATTCACCTCTCCCATCAGGGAAGTGTGCAAAGCCTCTTTTGCATCCACCCTGGCCTTTTCTTCAGGCACTGTCTGGTTTTCATACTTCTCCTTATACTCAGCAGCAAACCCGCCGACCAGCACTCCTTCCTGGGTGCTCACCCATATCCTGCCTACCCCGGTACACAGAGTATCGCCCTTCACGCCATTAAGATCGGACATGATGGTTTCAATGGCAGCACCGTGGTGGAAGTACTCCCTGGCTTCACTCAAGGTGATCTCTCTAGATTCGGGAGGAAGCACCGAGGTGTATTTCAGCACATTGAAGTTCTCAATGCTTGCATTCATCAGGGCCAAGTCGTAAGACCCCGTTTCCCAGGGATCGTCGCCGGGGCCTAAATCGGTGTCGTTATGGCCCATGGTGACGAAGTACTCATTGGGGATCCTGTTGCCGAGGACGAGGCCGTACATCACACCCATATCTTCATTTGCCTGGGCCCCTTTAGCGATGGCCAGGCCAGCCAAGGGTGTTGCGAGTAAGACTAACAAAATTATCGTCGATAGAGATGTTGTTATTTTCATAAAAAGTCCCTCTTTTTTCCTATAAAGTTACGCTCCTATTAAATAGCATTTCGGTAGCGTGCCTTGGTACAATCCACCACTTACCGGAACTACGTCTTGCGCCTACCGGATTTCCTGGGGAGCGGGATTTCGCGGCTTCGCGCCTTCGCGTCATCCGGTTTCTCGCGCGAAGCCGCGAAGGACGCGATGAAGCAACGATGAAGCTCTTTTGGTTCTCTGCTGCAATTTCATCATCATAAGTTCGAAATTGTATCCGCCCTGGAAAGAGCCGATGCAAAAGCGGCCATGAGCCCGGACGCCTGTTGGATGAGGATGATTTTCGGGACGAACTCTGAGTACTTAGCTGGCCAAAAAGGAGGAGGGAGTGGCCTGGAAGGCGGCCCTCGATTGTGCCGGCGAGCCTGCTCCGTCTTCAGACGGTAATGGAGCAGAGTCCTGGAGCCGAACCATTGGGGGTGAGCTTGCAGATGCGGCCCTCTAAGCCGACCTCTACATAGCCGCCTTTGGGTTTGGCATCGAAGTCATGAGTTACCAGATAGAAGGCCAGATCCTCTGCGTCCATGCGAGGATCATCGAAAGACGATATTGTGGACTTCAAGTCCGAGAGAGAGGCATTCGATGCGCCGACGGTTGGCAGCGCCAGCATGATCACAATCGAGATGAGACATATTGCACTTATTTGCTTCCAGGCCATAGTCACTCTTAAAGACTTCGAGAATCATATAGACGATTGAGTACAACTTAGACGCCAACTTTTAACAGATGAGATCAGCGTGACATCTTGATCCTCGATCCAAACCTTTCCGCATATACCCGTGTGAACTCAGCACCCATGAGGAAGATCTGAGCGGAGTAATAGACCCAGAGCATGAGTATAACCACTGAGCCTGCAGCACCATAAGCTGACCCCTCCGCGCTACATTCAATGTAAAGCCCTATCAGAAACTTGCCCGCAATGAAGAGCAGGGTGGTGAATACTGCCCCGATCCAGACGTCACTCCAGGCGACACGAGCATCTGGTACCACTTTATAGATAAGGGCAAAGAGGAAAGTGATGACCACAAAGGATGCGAGGAAGTTGACGGCTCTAAGAAAGGTCTCATTGTCTGGCAGAAGCGTGCCTACTAAAGTCCCAAAGGCCGATAAGGAGGCGTCGACCAACAGGGATACCAGCAACAAAAACCCTATGCCTACAACCATGCTAAGCGAGAAGAAGTATTCCTTGATGGTGCCAAAGATCCCCTTATCAGGCCTTGACTTCACATCCCATATGTCATTTAGCGAATCCTTTAGCTGAATGAACACCTCTGCAGCACCAAAAAGCAGGATGATGAGGCCCATGATCTCAGCCAAAGTACTATGTCCGGGCATGGCGGCATTCTCCATAACCATCTTTATCGCACTTGCCCCATCTTCGCCCACCAGGCTTTGCATGGCGTATGCGATCTCCTCCCGAACGGCCGGCTCCCCAAAAGCAAAGCCGGCAATGTCTATTACTATGATCAGGATGGGTGCAAGAGATAGGATGGTGTAGAAAGCCAGTGCAGCTGCAAGCCGGGATGCCTTATCATCGCTCCAGTCATGGTAGACCTCGATCAGCATCTTCCACAAGGCATTGGGGCTCATCTACTGTAAACAGCCGTGAGTTCATAAATACTTTCGCGAAGTGGTTCTTCTTCACAAGATTCTTTCCTTCACCCTTACCACCTCAATTCCCGCCTGCCGCAAGAAATCCAGCGCCGTCCCATCAGGGTAGCTCAGCTGGTAGACCACTTTTGTCACTCGGGCATTGATCATCATCTTGGCGCAGAGGATGCAGGGCTGGTGCGTGCAGTAAAGCGTTGCCCCCTCGATGCTGATGCCGTGCAGTGCCGCCTGGATGATGGCATTCTGCTCAGCGTGCACCGCCCGGCATAGCTCGTGGTGCGTGCCCGAGGCCACGCCTTCCCGCGCGCAGCCCACAATGTCGCAGTGCTCCAGGCCGGAGGGTGCGCCATTGTAGCCCGTAGTAAGAATGCGCTTGTTCCTCACAAAGAGCGCACCTACCTGATTGCGCAGGCAGGTAGAGCGTTTGGCCACCACAGAGGCTATCTCCATGAAGTAATCGTCGGACGAGGGACGCTCGATGGATTTCATTATAAATTCCAAAGGCCTTTAGCTTAAAAACCTCTCGCAGGTCAGGGCAAGATTAATATTAGTTTCCCTACGCGATTAAAGGCCATGTCTATTCATTGGGCTGACGTCATCGCCGAGAAGCTCGAAAAGAGCGGCCCGCACACCATTGCCACGGGCATAACCCCATCCGGGCCGGTTCATATCGGAAACATGCGCGAGGTCATGACGGCAGAGGCCGTCTACCGCGCTCTTCTGGACAGGGGTGTAGAGGCAAAGCTCATCTACATCGCCGACACCTACGACCGCCTGCGAAGGCTCTACCCCTTCCTGCCGGAGAGCTTCACCGAGCACATCGGAAAACCGCTCTCGGAAATACCCTGCCCCCTGGGATGCTGCGCCAGCTACGCCGACCATTTTCTTAATCCCTTCTTGAAAAGCATGGAGAGGCTGGGCATCAAGCCAGAGGTCTACCGCGCCGATGTGCTCTACAAAGAGGGCAAGTACAATGAAGCCATCAAGACTGCCTTGCAGCGCAAGGACGACATCGCCCGCATCCTAAAAGAGGTCTCGGGCCGCGATGTTCCGGCAGGCTGGAGCCCCTTTGATGCCATATGCAGTAGCTGCGGCCGCACCAACACCACGCATGTCACGGGCTTTGATCTGGTGGGCGAGACGGTGGACTACGAGTGCTCTTGCGGCTCACGGGGCACCGTATCCATGAGCGGCGGAGGAAAGCTGGTCTGGCGGGTGGACTGGCCGGCCCGCTGGCCCATTTTTAATGTTACTGTGGAGCCCTTCGGCAAGGACCATGCCACATCCGGCGGCTCCTACGACACAGGCAAGCGCATCAGTGAAGAGATCTACGGCTACCCTGCCCCCTTCCCCATGGTCTACGAGTGGATTCATCTCAAGGGCGTGGGCGCCATGCACAGTTCCACGGGAATTGTGGTCACCATCCAGGAGATGCTGGACGTGGTGCCCCCCGAGGTCCTGCGCTACCTGATCATCAGGAACAAGCCTGAGAAGCACATCGAGTTTGACCCGGGACTGCCGCTGCTCTCCCTGGTGGACGAGTACGACCAGCGAAAGGGCGATGAGAGGGCCATTGAGCTATCCAATATCAGTAAGAGCGGGCCCTTCGAGATTCCCTTCCGCCACATGGTCACGGCGGTGCAGATCGCTCGCGGCGACGAGGACGGCCTCTTCGTGGCCCTGAAAAGATCCGGCTACGATGTCATCACGAGGCGCGAAGAGATCTTAGGCCGGGCAAGAAATGTGCAGACGTGGCTGGACAAATATGCGCCGGCTTACGTCAAGTTCCAGGTGCAAGAGGCACTTCCGGCCGCAGTCAATAACCTCACTCCCGAAGAAAGGAAGAGCCTGGGCATCTTGGCCGAGCAGGTAGAGGAGAAAACGGCAGCCGACATTCATGAACTAGTCTATGCCGTGGCCAAGGAGCAGGGCCTCGACTCCAAGAAGTTCTTCCAGGCCATCTATCTGACCTTCCTGGGCGACCGGCAGGGCCCCAAGGTGGGCTGGTTCCTGGCCAGCCTGGAGAGAGGATTTGTTAAAGCCAGACTGAAGGAAGCAGCGGCCACGTAGATGTCATGGTGCACAAGATCTACCTGTCCGGCCCGCTCTTCTCGCGGGGCGAGATCGCCTGGGGGAAATGTGTCAAGAGATTCCTAGAGGACAGGCTAGATGGCGTCCCAATAATCTGGCCCCATGAGATCGTCCCTTGCTCTGCGAAGCCGGCAGAGATCTTCCAGGCCAATTTGCAGGCCTTAAACGAATGCGATATCATGGTGGCCATGCTGGACGGCTCTTCGGTTGACGACGGCACCGCCTGGGAGATTGGCTACTTCTTCATGCAGGGCAAAAAAATCCTGGGGATAAGAACGGACTTTCGCCGCGCCGGAGAAACGGATAGTTCTCGCGTCAACCTCATGATAGAGTGCTCCTGCCAGTGCATAGCCTCGGGCCTGGAAGAGCTGGCAATGGATCTGAAGAGGCTCTTAGATTGATCTCGCCCGTCTTTGACGCGCCCCTTCTCCTGGTGGAGGGAGAGGAGCGCGTCCTGGTGGCCGCCGATCTTCACCTGGGCCTGGAGTATGAACTGTGGCGGGGTGGCGTCTCTATTCCCAGCCAGACCGAAAAGATTCTGGCGGCGCTGTCGGGCTTTTTAGCCGTGATAAAACCGGATCGTCTTCTGCTTTTAGGGGATATCAAGCACAACGTTCCAAAGACGAGCTGGCAGGAGAAGAGGGAGATTCCCGAATTCTTGCGCCGGCTCTCTGCCCAGGTTTTGGTGGAGATCGTGCCGGGAAATCATGACAGCAACCTTGCCGACATGGCCCCCCTGGGTGTGCGGGTGCGTGCGTCCTCCGGTTTTGTGCTGGACAATGTGGGCTATTTCCACGGGCACACCTGGCCGGATGAAAAGGTTATGCGCGCTGTTGCCCAGGTGGCGGGGCACCTGCATCCGGCAGTAAGGCTCCCTGACCCTTTAGGCCGCTCTCCTTCCCGCCCCGTTTGGGCAAAAACGCGGCTTGTGAGTCGCGCGGTGCAAGAGCATTACGGTTTTGCCAGTGATAGTGAGATCATCATCGCCCCCGCGTTCAACATTCTTTGCGGTGGACTGCCACTCAATGAGCCGGTCGAGGAAATGCGCGGCCCACTGCTTACTATAGCCGACTGGGAGGGAGCGCGCCTCTATCTGCTGGACGGAACCAACCTTGGCACCCTGGCGGAGATAAAAGCGGTGCAAAGAAAGCCATAAGAATTATTACCAATGCAATTCTTACAAGAGAGGGGATTAAGAAGTGAAAGATAAAGAGAGGCTTTTAGAATTGCTCAAGGACAAATCCCTTGAGGTGAGGCCGGTCACCCTGTCCTCAGGTAAAATCAGCGATTATTACATGGACTGCAAGCGCGTTACCTTGAGTGCGGAAGGGGCTTACCTCACCGGCAAGCTTATGCTGGAGATGATCCGTCCGGAGGTATCCGCCGTGGCCGGTCTCACCCTGGGCGCGGACCCCATTGTATCATCCATCTCGGTCCTAAGCCATATGCAAAAGAGAGACCTGGCTGGCCTGATTGTACGAAAAGAGCCCAAGAAGCACGGCACCATGAGCTATGTGGAGGGACCTGCTCTGCAAAAAGGAGCTATGGTCGCAGTGGTGGAAGACGTGGTCACCTCAGGAGCATCCCTTCTTAGAGCCATCGATCGCATTGAGGCCGCAGGCTATCGGCCTGTGCAAGCACTGACCATACTGGACCGCCAGGAAGGCGGAAGAGAAGCCATCGAAGAACGTGGATTCATGCTGAAAGCACTCTTTACACGCGACGATTTGGATATAGATAAACGAATATAGATAAAAAAAAAAGAATTATACCAATCAGGATTCATTTCCTATACCGGGGGGCGTTCTCCCTGGTCAGGGGCATCTTCAGGAAATGTGCTGTCTCCCGTCCCGTTATTATCGGGCGGCGAATCCGGTGGCGATACTCCGTCGGGCAGATCGCCGCCTGGTGGAATTTCTGGTGGCATTGCCAAGGGGTCCGTACCCATCGGATTTGAGCCGTCCTGCCCTGCACCGGGCGTTTGCTCTCCCGGCATTGGCCGGGGCTCGGGCACAACTAAATCTGTAGCCGTAAACGGCGCTTCCAATCGAAGATTGCGCATTGTCCCATCTTCCGCGTAGGAGATATCAGATACGATCCAGTAAGTCCCGCTCTGCTCTGCGGTGAGTGGGTAGCTGATCTGCTGCATGACCCCAGGGTACAGCTGTGTGCTCTGGCCGCCCGCGTTCGCGACAACTCCAGAAGGAAGGATAGGAGTGACCACAGCCTGTGTAGGAGTCTGTCCGTTGTAGGTCAGCGATACGGTTACAGTTACCATCTGTCCCACTTCTGCCGACGGTATCGGATTCGGATAGGCCGTCAGATCTGCCGCCGCCTGCCCGAATAGTAGCCCCACCCCAACGAGCAGAAGAATGTGCCCCAATCCCAAATGCTTCATCGGATCTCTATTGTTCTGCCTGCGAGATTTAAAGATACCTGTCATACGAGATTGATATGAGATATATTCGATGACTTGATACTCATTTCGCTCATTTTGCCGGTACCTCGCCCCTTTCTATACATAAAATACTTATTTGGTTTGGTGATATTCTCCTCTGATGGACGTCTCTTTCTCTGCCTGGCGGCATTCGCGAGAAGAGAGCTTGCAGCTCAAAGGAGATAGCTTCTCCTTTCTCTTCGATAGGCGCTACACCAATCGGCTCAACAGAATGAGCCGTGTTTTCTTCGAAGCCTATGTCGTGGCCACTAAAGAACTGGCCGCGCAGGAAGACCGCTTCCCCAGCCTTAGCGAGATAGACGCCAAGATGGAAAGCGGGGCAGTTTACGCTTTCAAGGATCGTTTGATGAAGAATACCGAGTTCTTCGAAGAAGTCAAGATCTCCGGCGTCTCCTACCTGGTTCCGCGCGCACTCAAGTTCATGGATGTTAGCGGCACATATACAGATTTAATCTTGAACTTCGAGGAAGGCATCGTGGTGCTGCCCACGCGAAGGAAGACCCCCTCGCTCCCGGATAGCCCAATGCCGATAGAAGAGGATGAGCAGGAGCCAAAAACGGCTCACGTGGATGAGACCGCAAATAATGCGCCTGCCATTGCCGAAGATAAGGACTCAGAAGCAAAACAGCTGTCATATCCCCTGCACACGCCAGAGGCCTTTGAGGAGATCTCCTCGGCAACGGATACAGTAGAAGCGCCTCCTCCCAGCGAGCCTGCCGAAAAGATAGTAGTAAATGCAAAAGTGCCGGAGAAGCCCCTATTTACCAAGAAGAAGATGGCAATGCCGCCGAAAACAGTAACCTTGCTTGGCGCGGCCATCTTGCTGGCTCTTTTTGCCGTTGTATCCTTCTATGGCCCAACGCTAGTACAGGCACCGGTACAGCCAACGTTCCTGGTTTTGTATTCCACATACCTATCCAATTCCAGCAACGAAAGCTATCTGGGCCTGAACATCACCAACCCAGAGGGAATGGCCAATGATATGGAAATGGCTCTGCCCCAGAATATCGACCAGAGCATCAGTGCCAGAGGCGGAATTGTTACCATCTCCCATGGAGAGAATACACTGGTGCGAATGAACTCCACGGGAGACGCCAGCGTGAAGATATATCTGCAGGGCAACTGGACAACAATTCCTGTCGGCCTCAGCTTTTATGCGCCGAAAGGCTTCGACACCAACCTGCTGGTTCACGGACTGGCATCGACTGTCACACGCAAGAATGAGACATCGGTCTTGACGTTCAACCTGACTGGAGTTGGGGTAAGCTTTGAGCAGAGCTACACCCGAAAAAATTAGATTGGCGGTAATAGCCAAGAAAAAGGACGCTGATGCGGCTCTAAAAAGGGCAGTATCTCTAGGAGTTTTTGATAAGAGCCGCAAGGTAATAAAGAGACAAAGCCATGTAGAGATCCCGGTCATCAGATCCGTCTCCGGCTGCGAGCTCGTTTTGCAAGAGGACCCTCTCTTCTACAAGAAAAAGCTGGATCTCTTCCATGCCTTGCAAGGAAAGATTCCCGAAGAATGCATCCATCTTATTCCGCGCGGCTGGTTCTTACTCGGTGAGGTAATAGTAGTCAAAATTCATCCCGACCTGACGGCGTATGAGCACCATATCGGCCAGGCACTTTTAGACTTTTATCCTCGCTGCTGCACGGTCTTAGCTGACGAGGGCATCTTTGGCCCCTTTCGCGAGCCCGTACGAAGAGTTATAGTCGGCAACAAGACCCAGACGGTGCACAAAGAAAATAAAGTGATCTTCAATCTGGATGCAAGCCTGGTGATGTTCTCGCCTGGGAACCTTATGGAGCGCATAAGAATGAGCCGCTTTGGCAAGGGCGAGTATATAGTGGACATGTTTGCTGGAATTGGCTACTTCACTCTTCCCATGGCCGTTCATTCCCGGCCTAGGAAGATCGTGGCCATTGAGCTGAATCCCAACGCCTACCATTATCTCTGCCAGAATATCCGGCAAAACCATGTAGAAGAGATCGTAGAGCCGGTATTAGGTGACTGCGCGAAGGTGACTCCACAGGGCGTTGCCGACAGGGTGGTGATGGGCATGGTTCAGGTAACCGACCAATACCTGCAAAAGGGCATTTCCGCTCTGAGGCCGGGAGGCATACTGCATTATCATCAGACCATTGCTGCCAGCATGTATCCGGCCGCAGCCATTAGAGATGTGATAGAAGCGGCAACATCTTTGGGCTGCCGGGCCGAGATCCAGAACTGTGTGCTGGTCAAAAAGTACTCACCCGGAGTAGTTCATGCCGTGATCGATGCCCGAATCGATAGAGATTTTTAGCAGGAGATCTTATTTGCAGCTATGATTGTCACATGGCTGGGACACTCCTGCTTTTTTTTAAAGAGCGAAGAAGGTCTTTCTCTGCTTTTGGATCCGTTTCATGAGAGCGATGTGGGCTATGCCATGCCGATAACTGAGGCGGACATCGTAATTATAAGCCACGACCATATGGATCACAATAATGTCGATGCCGCAGGAAGCGACCCGGATGTGATCTTCGGGCCCGGCGAATACATCAGCAGGGAAATGGATATCATAGGCATAAAGTCATATCATGACGCGAAGAGAGGAAAGCTGCGAGGTGAGAACACGATCTTCTGCTTCGCGCTGGACGGCATAAGAGTCTGTCACCTGGGAGATTTGGGGCATACTTTGAGCCGGGCCCAGGTAGAGGCCATAGGCCCGGTAGATCTGCTTTTTCTGCCTGTGGGCGGGATATACACCATCGATGCCGTGGGCGCGAACAAGGTGATGATCCAACTGCATCCGGCGGTGACGATACCCATGCACTATCGGACAGGGGCCTTGGGCTTTGAGCTTGATCCTGTGGACGATTTTCTCAAAGGCAAGGGGCCAGTAAAGCCGCAAGAAAACCTGCAACTGGCCAAAGAGGATATTTCGGGCGAGGGCAAAGTGGTGCTTCTCACCTGCCCCGAAGCCGAAAGGGAGCCCGCCAATCGATAGATTAATAACTACCTGCTGCAAGGGTAGAGGCGAAGCCCGGTAGTGTAGCGGTCAATCACAGGAGGCTCTGGACCTCCCCACCCAGGTTCGAATCCCGGCCGGGCTACTATCTTATAGATTACAATTTGCTTTTTCGCGAGCCCATCTGCCTTAGAAAAGAATCAATTTGCAATTGCGTTTCAGGGTTCGAGGTGATCTCTCTTCAGCTCGTCTATTGCCTCAGGCGTGAGACGGATTTCTGCCAATTGAATGGCACCCATGGAAGAGATCATCCTGATCATCAGATCCGAGATGGAGCGTCCGAGATCCTCATCTTTGCTGGATAGAGCCATGGACAGGGCACATCCCAGGTTATAGGCGGTCCAGCTGGCATAAGTGAAATGGACCATAAGATCCTCCATTCCTCCTTCAATCCAGGGGCCCTCAGAGTCAGGCCCGATCACCCTCGATCTGATACTCTTGAAGCTCTGGATTTTTGCCTCAAACTGAACTAAGCCATCTATCATAAATACACATCCTGGCGGCTTTCAGAGTCCGTCATCATTCTTCCTTGCACGGCTTTAGGCTCTTTTTGCCCTGACTACAATGACTATATTCTAGCATCCTAGTTCCTATTTAAGATTCCCATGCATGCCCGAAAACTAGATATATCTATAACGAATATAGTAGTAGTTTGTCGCGTAGTGTTCCAAAAGGACCATGGTCCATAGGCCGATTAAGTCTGTCCGACCAATCATTCTGGCGCAGGATGATAGATTTCATCCTCCATCTCAGCTCGGATCGATCAATAATCCGAGGTCGGAAGGCGCCGCGCAAATTTCGGCGTAGGTCTTCGGCAGTGGCGAAAATCGCCTCTTCAGGCGCAATGCAAAGATCGCCATGGATCATTTTAAGGGAAAAACGCGGCGCAGGAATGTGTGGAAAAAAAGGCTAGAGCCAGGCCCCCCATCGACCGATGTCCGGGTCCCCTTAAAACGGGCGCTGTGCTAAAATTCCAGTGCTGCCCTAGCCTAAAACTCACGCATTGGCCTTAGGCGAGATGAGACGACCGCAATTTAGCGGTTCTGTCCCTCTGAGGAGGGCGCTGTGGATCAGCGTTTTTCTCGTCTTCTTTTCACCTGCAAGTTTTCGATTTTTAAGCATATTACTAATATCGTTAGCCACTGAAAAATTGCGACGAGCCAAAAAATTTATATCCCACCACTATCATAAGGTTAGTAATGAAAAGTAATCTTAAGGTGAGCTAAAATGTGGGACAAGAGATATCCATCAATATTCGACATATTCGAGAGCTTCGCAAAAGGCTTTCCCTTTGAGAAGAAGGAAAAGTTCGAAGAGGACTGGTTCAAAGAGCCCTTTGAGGACATGATCAAGAGGTTTGAAGAGAATATGCCAGCCGAGTTCAAGACCTTTGTACGCGAAGATGAGACACCAGGAGGCGTATCTCGGCGATACGGCCCCTTCGTCTACGGCTTCAGCTATACGGCAGAACCGGGAAAGGAACCGGTCTTCAGTGAGTTTGGCAACATCAAGCCATCCCACCGGGGCATCGAGCCAAGCTCTGGCCGTGAGCCACTGGTTGATGTCATGAACGAGAAGGAGAGGTACAGGATCTTCGTGGAGCTGCCCGGCGTGGACAAAGACAAGGTAAGATTGGACGTAGCCGAGGACAGTGTAGAGATCAAGACCGATGACGATAAAAATTTCTACAAGATGATCTATCTCGACTCCGCCATAGACACGGACAGCGCCAAAGCCTCTTACAAGAACGGCGTCTTGACACTGGAGTTGGACAAGAAAGAGAAGAGAAAGGGAAAAGAGATCAAAATTGAGTGAGAAAGAATGGGCCAATATGAAAAATTCGGCCCATTATTATCAGTTTTTTTTCCAGCCAGCCTAAACGGCAAGGTCCGTTTTTTGGTAGGAATCATTGCCTACACAAGGCCAATATGGCATTCATATGATTCAAAATAGGATTTTATGCGCTGATAAAACGCCAATGTGAAAAATAGCTACTTAAATGCAGACGGCCCAGGTATGCTGCATGCAAAAGGTGAGCGGTGTTTTGGGGCAGAGCCGTGAGGATGGATATGAAGGCACAAACGGCATACTATCCGGCCTGAAGGAGTTGATGCACAACAAGTACGGCGATATAATTCTTCTTTGCAGCGTTACCGTAGCCTTCGGGATGCTATTGGCAGTCTCGGCTGCGGGCTGAAGCCACTGCCTCAAGTAAATATTTATTTTCGAGAACTGAATAACAAAGATTAAATCACCCCCCGTGCTTTAAAACCATAACGAGGATTGGCATGGACAAGAATGAGTTGGTAAACGAACTCGCCAGGAGGCGCGGCTTTCTCTGGCCCGCCTTTGAGCTTTATGGCGGTGCTGCTGGTTTTTATGATTACGGCCCACTGGGCGCGCCCCTCAAAAGGCGCATTGAAGACATCTGGCGGCAGTACTTCGTCATATCGGAGGGATTTGCAGAGATCGAGGCGCCCACCATCGGTGTGGAGGGAATCTACCAGGCCTCCGGCCACTTGAGCGGCTTTTCCGATCCGCTTACCAGTTGCAAAGAGTGCAAAGAGGTCTACCGGGCCGATCACCTCATCAAGCACATCATCGAGGTGCCCGATGCCCTCAGCAATGGGGAGATCTACAAATGCATTCAAGAAAATGAGATTGGCTGCCCGGAGTGCGGAGGAGAGCTTTCCTCGGTATACGAGTTCAATCTCATGTTCAAGACCATGATTGGCCCGGGCAACAAGATGACCGGCTATCTGCGACCGGAGACGGCGCAGGGCATGTTCATCAACTTCCCCAGGCTCCTGCGCTACTTCCGCGATTCTCTGCCCTTTGCCGCGGTGCAGATCGGCAAGTCCTTTAGAAATGAGATCTCGCCCCGTCAGGGAGTGATCAGGCTGCGGGAGTTCACTCAGGCCGAGGCGGAAATCTTCATAGATCCACGGGATAAGAGCCACCCCCGCTTCTCCGAGGTCGCGGACATCAAGATGAAGTTCTACTCCCAGGCGGCGCAGGAGAGGGGCGAAGCGGAGGAGATGACCTTTGGCGAGGCTGTGGAAAGGGGTATTATAGCCCACCAGGCCCTGGCCTACTACGTGGCCCGCACCTATCAGTTCCTCCTGGCTGTGGGCGTAGCCCCGGACAAGCTGCGTTTTCGCCAGCACAAAGTCGATGAGATGGCCCACTATGCCGCAGACTGCTGGGACGCAGAGGTATTTTTGGACCGGCTGGGCTGGATTGAGATCGTGGGCGTGGCGGACAGAACCGACTTTGACTTGAAAGCTCACGCACAGGCCAGCAAAGTAAATCTAAGCGTTTTCGTGCACTACGATCAGCCCGTGAAACGCAGTAAGATGGTCGTCAAGCCAAACTTCAAGGCCCTGGGACCCAGGTTCAAAGCCAAGGCCAAAGCAGTAGGCGAGGCCCTCAAGGCCCTTTCTCCAGAGGAGCTAAAAAGCGGCGATATGATCCTCCTGACGATCGAAGGAGAGACAATTGAGATCGAGCCTGCTCTCGTCTCCTTTGAGAGCGTGGAAGAAGAGATTCGCGGGGAAGAGGTCGTACCTCACGTCATTGAGCCCTCCTTCGGCATAGACCGGATAATTTACACCGTCCTGGACCACTCTTTCTACGCGGACGAGGTAGACGGCGAGACGCGCGCCGTGCTCAGATTCCTGCCGGCCGTCGCCCCCATTGAGGTGGCAGTTTTGCCTTTGATGGACCGAAAGGAGCTGTCGGATCCGGCCAAGGCCATTTTGCAGGAGCTACGAACACGCGGCATGCGTGTGGACTACGATACTTCCGGATCGATCGGGCGAAGATATAGGCGCAACGATGAGATAGGCACTCCATTCGACGTCACTGTAGATTATGATACGCTGGAGCAGGGCACGGTCACCATTCGAGACCGCGACAGCATGCAGCAGGTCAAGGTCCCACGGTGGCAAGTGGCGGACAAGCTGACGGCAATGCTTAGCGGCCTCCTCAAGTTCCAGGATGCAGGGGATCTGGTTGCGTCCTCAAAGAAGGAGTAAGCCTGCCAAAACGAGTGGAAAACGGCAAAGAGGGAACAGTGATGCCAGGGGAGACTAACTGACCGTGCCGGAACTGGCCTTGGAATGGCGTGCCAAGCTGGTCAAAGAGGTGCGCAGAAAGGCCATTCACCTCACCGGCCTTTCCGTGCCTTTGGGCCTCATCCTCCTGGGCCGTACGGTTACGGCGAGCGCCATCGCTCTTGTGCTGGCCGCATCTTTGCTGCTGGAGGCGGCACGGCTGAAGGGAATGATCCGGCTGCCTGAGGTGCGTGATCACGAGGAGACCAAGGTTGCCAGCTACATTTATTACATGGCGGGCAGCCTCTTTTGTGTGCTGCTCTTCCCGCCCAGCATCGCCGTGACTGCCATGCTCTTTCTCATCCTGGGTGATACGGTAAGTGGTCTCGCCGGCTCCATTTTGAAGAACTGCGATGTGCGAGGCGCGGCTGCTCCCGTGGGGAGAGGGCGCATCAAGCCCCTGCCGGTTGTGGCTGCCATGTTCATAGCCTGTCTTTTTATCGGCTACCTTGCTTCCGGCTTTTCCGGCCTTTCCTTTCCCGTTTACCTGGCGGGAGCGGCAGCGGCTACCTTCGCCGACGGCGTAGCGATTATCATTGGAAAGAGAAGCCTGGACGACAACTTCTCCATACCGATATTCTCAGGCGCTCTCATGAGTGCTGTCGCCATAATTCCCCACTATATACTGCTTTAGAGGTATGGTGGTTTGGCTCCTCGTCTTTGTGCCTTTGTGTCTTTGTGGTGATGGTAGTAGTGGTAGTAAGCTCTAATTCGACATTTCTACCCAAAAAATCAAACCACAAAGGCACAAAGCCACAAAGGACGCACAACGATAATTAGGAAAAACTGAGTTCACCAAACAAAATAGCGATGATGCCGATCTTTGGGCGCTAAGAAAAGGTTTTTTAAAGTATGCCATTGTATCATTTCACGCTCACAAGCGGCAATTGCTGCTTGTTAAGGGAATTTAGGAGGAAATGGAATGGATATTATTCTGATCGGTCCACCGGGATCCGGCAAGGGCACACAGGCCAAGATGATCGTAGACAAGTACCATGTTAAGCACGTCTCCACCGGAGACATTCTTCGAGAGAACGTTCGCAATGGAACTCCTCTAGGCGTTGAGGCCAAGAAGTTCATGGAATCCGGCAAACTGGTTCCTGACACTCTTCTCATCGATATCATCAAGGATCGCCTGGCCAAGGATGACGTTAAAGGCGGCTGGATGCTGGACGGCTTCCCCCGGACCATGCCCCAGGCAGAAGCACTGGATAAGATCCTTCCCGCTCTCGGCCAGAAGATCGATGTGGTTCTGAACATCGATGTTCCCGATGCAGAGCTGGTCAAGCGCGTGACCGGCAGAAGGATGTGCAAGTGCGGCGCTACATACCACGAACTGTTCAATAAGCCCAAGGTTGCCGGAAAGTGCGATGCCTGCGGCGGCGACCTGTACCAGAGGGCAGACGACACTGAAGAGACAGTCAAGGAGAGACTGACTGCCTACCATGCCCAGACCCAGCCGCTCATCGACTACTACAACAAGAGGGGCATTGTCTCCACCGTTCTTGGTGTGGGCGATATCAAGGAGATCTTCGGCAAGGTCATCACTGCTCTGGATATTGTGCAAATGAACATCAAAAGGATTCAGTAATTAATATACCAGAGATACCAACATTTTTTTTAAGTTAGGTGAAGTGATTCTAGAGTTTTGGCCGAAATTTCTCTTACAATTACAGCTATTCTCGTGGACGTCTGCAAGCTGGTTCCTGACACTCCTCTCATTGATATCATCAAAGATCGTCTGGCCAAGGATGATGTTAATGGCGGCTGGATGCTGGACGGCTTCCCCCGGACCATGCCCCAGGCTGAAGCACTGGACAAGATTCTTCCCGCATTGGGCCAGAAGATCAATGTCGTTTTGAACATCGATGTTCCCGATGCAAAGCTGGTCAAGCGCGTCACAGGTAGAAGGATGTGCAAGTGCGGCGCGACATACCACGAACTCTTCAATAAGCCCAAGGTTGCTGGAAAGTGCGATGCCTGGGGCAGCGAGCTGTACCAGAGGGCGGACGATAACGAGGCCACAGTCAAGCAGAGACTGACTGCCTACCATGCCCAGACCCAGCCGCTTATCGACTACTACAACAAGAGGGGCATCGTCGCCACCGTTCTTGGTGTGGGCGATATCAAGACCATCTTCGGCGAAGTAGTCAAGGCTCTGGATAAGATTTAGAGATCTTTCCACAACTCTTTTTCAAACATTTTTTGCAGAGAATTGACCTCTCATAAAGCGTGCCAATAATTTTTCCAAACGTTTTTAAATTGAAGAGATGATGTCTGAATCAGTGGGACACCACGAAACCAAAGAAAAGGCATGCAATAGTTATATTGTTGATCGTCTTGGTAGCTTTGGCAATTACTTGGTTTCCACAAATCCAAAATAGTTCTCTGATCGCAGCGGGCGGCATCTTGGCCACAGCAATAGAACTCATTGGTTTTGTCAACGATCGCAAATCTAAAGAGGAATCCCAACAGGGCATCATTGCAAATCCAACTCATCAGACCATCAATACTGGAACTGTTAGGGGTGATTTGCTCTCCGGGCGGTTCGACGGACCTACGGCAACGGGTGGAAAAGCATTGGACATGCGAGGTGCCACTGGACCGATAATCGAGCCTATCGGTCCGGTAAGCCAATACATCGGGGATATAATCATCAAACCACAAGAGAAGCTACCAGTCCCGCGAATCCAAGCACCTCCGCAAGACTTTGTCGGCAGAGATGATGAGCTGAAAGAAATGCTGAACAACTTTGAGCGCGGTGCCACCATAACAGGCCTGCGTGGGATGGGCGGAGTCGGCAAAACTGCTCTTGCTCTGGTGCTGGCGGATAAGCTCAAAAGCCGCTTTCAAAATGGTCAGATCTTCCTCAGGCTGGAGGGCACGAGCCCAAATCCTTTGAAACCTGCCGATGCTATGGTCCAGGTAATTCGCGCTTTTTCACGTCTCAGAAGAACGCTTGCCGGAAGACCAAAACGAGTTGCAAGGACTTTATAACTCAGTACTTGAAGGAAAGAGCGTTCTGCTTCTGTTGGACAATGCCGCTGATGATAAGCAGGTCCTCCCGCTTCTGCCTCCGTTGGGTTGTGTCGTCTTGGTCACATCGAGGAAGAAGTTCACCTTGCCCGGAATGCCCGAGCCTTTCTTATTGGACACATTGAAGCCATCCGATGCCCGAGATTTGCTGCTCAAGATATGCCCTCGCATGAGCCGCCAAGCTGAAGAGATCGCCAAGCTCTGTGGCTACCTTCCTCTTGCCCTGCGGGCGACGGCCAGCCTTCTGGCAGTTAAAAGCGACTTGAATCCATCAAGCTATCTCGAAGAGCTACGATCCGAACGCACGCGGCTGGAGAAGATTGGAAAAGAGGGCGTGGACCTAGACGTGGAGGCCAGCTTCACCTTGAGCTACAATCGCCTGCCAGAAGAGATGGCAAATGTATTTTGCCAGCTTTCAGTCTTTCCATCCGACTTCGACGCTCAAGCGGAGGATGCTGTCTGCCAAGATGAAGGGCATTGCAATTTGAGCGAGCTTGTAACTTGGAGTCTTGTGGAGTTCCTGTCCTCTGCCTCCGGTGAAGGAGGACGCTACCGCTTGCACGACCTGGCGCGAGTCTTTGCCGAATCTCGCTTGGAAGATGCATACCGTGAACCTGCCAGACTGCGTCATGCCAGGCACTACCAGAAATTGCTTTGGGCTGCAAATAAGCAATTTCTGCAGGGTAATGATAGGTTAGCAATGGGTTTGAAGCTTTTCGATATCAATTGGATGAACATTAAATCCGGGCAAAATTGGGCGAGTGAGAACAAATCCAAGAGCAACGAAATAGCGGAAATTTGCAGCAACTTTGCCGATGCAAGCTCTATCTTGAATTTACGGCTGCATCCACTCAGGTATACCGAATGGTTAGAAGAGGCACTCAAAATTTCACGCGAGATTGGGGACCGACGGGGCGAAGGAGCCAAACTGGGCAACATGGGAAATACCTATTCTCATCTGAGCGAGCCGCGAAAAGCAATCGAATACTATGAGCAGGCACTCAAAATTTCACGCGAGATTGGGGACCGGCGGGGCGAAGGAAACCGCCTGGGCGAGCTGGGAGATGCCTATTCTCATCTGGGCGAGCCGCGAAAAGCAATCGAATACTACGAGCAGGCACTCAAAATTTCACGCGAGATTGGGGACCGGATGGGCGAAGGAGCCCACCTGGGCAGCCTGGGAAATGCCTATTCTCATCTGGGCGAGCCGCGAAAAGCAATCGAATACTACGAGCAAGCGCTTAAAATTTTACGCGAGATTGGGGACCGGCGGGGCGAAGGAGCCGGCCTGGGCAACCTGGGGTACTTATTGTACCGGCTTGACAAGAAAGTAGAAGCAATCAAGCTGGCAAAAGAAGCACTTATCATTTTCGAGCAAATTGAAAGCCCCAATGTAAAGGTGGTAAAGGAATGGATCCGAAAGTGGGAAGAATAAGCAGCTTATTCGCTCATCAATATCCATAATCCCGGCAACCTTTTTATTCACCCTCGAATCAGGACCAACCAATGATATTCGTCTATTCTCTCGGCGGCTCCATCCTGGCAGGCCGCGATACGCAAAGCCTCAAGGAGTACGCCCAGGCCCTCAAAGAGCTGGCCCTGGAGCACCAGATCTACGTCGTCGTGGGCGGCGGCAGGATCGCCCGCGAGTACATCGAAAAGGCCCGGGCGCTGGGCGCATCGGAGATGTTCTGCGACACCATCGGCATTGGCGCCACCAAGCTCAACTCGGCGCTGCTCGTGGCTGCTCTTGGTGATGCGGCGCCGCAAGAGATCCCTGAGACCTATGCCCAGGCAGCGCGGCTGGCCGGACCCGGCAAGATCGTAGTAATGGGCGGCGTGGCCGTGGGCCAGACTACGGACGCAGTATCTGCTCTCTTGGCGGAGTACGTGCACGCCGACAAGCTGGTCGTCGCTACCTCGGTGGACGGAGTTTACACCGCCGATCCGGAGAAGGACCCCGCTGCGAAGAAGCTGGTGCGTATGTCCTTCCAGGCGCTGGCCCGCCTGGCCATGGAGACGGAGATGAAGGCCGGCTCGCGCTCACCCGTCGATCCCCTGGCCGCCAAGATCATCGAAAGAAGCTCCATACCTACCGCTATCGTTCTGGGCAGCAAAATTGAAAATTTGAGAAAAGGTGCCCTGGGAGGGCACACGGGAACTGAGATCAGGCGGGAGTAAGCGTCTTTACCAGGTCGCCGGGTGAGACGATGCCCCACATGGCTCCTTGCTCGGTGACGACCAGCTGGCTGGCGCCCGTCCGGCCCAGCATCTTGATGGCCTCGTAGATGGGCTCCTCGGAGTCGATGGTCAAAAAGCCGCGGGTCATGATCTCCCTGGCTTCCTGATTGGTCTTGCCGTCCGCCACAGCACGGGTGATGTCGGCCATGTTGATCAATCCCGGTGAGCTGTCATCCACCAGGGCCTCAGAGACACCGTTGTGCACCAGTATGCGCGATGCCTCCTGTAGAGAGGCGCCGGGCGGTATGTGTACGGCGCGCCGCGCGATCCCCTTGACGGGCACTTTGGGCACGGATATCATCTCCTCGATATGGAAAATGAGCCGGCTCATGGTGTCGTCCCTGCCCGTCACTTTGCCCCGGATGTAGAGCTTGTTTACCGGTGTGGGTCCGACCTCAATGCAGTCTCCCACATTGAATTCCCTGATGTTGCCGATGATGCGTACCACGCCGTCACATTGCTGCGAGTGCATGACCTTGTTGAAGATGATCTCGCTGGCGGTGGTGCCCTCCATCATCACACCATTGCGGATTACGGGGACGGTTACCACATCTCCCGTGGCTTCGATATTAAGCGCCTCGAAGGCAGCGCCCGTAGCCCTGTACCCGCCCTTGGGACCAGGCACGCCTTCTACCAGGTTCAAGGCTTTGAGGGATTGCATCTGATTTCGGATGGTGCCGGGATTTCTGTCTATCAGCTCGGCAATCTCCTCGCCCTTCACTGCTCGCCCTTCAACACGATGAATGTTGATCAATGCGGTTAAGATGTCTCTTTGAACAGGTGTCAAATCCATAATTCGATCAACATTGTTCATTATTAATGTCCTATATAGATTTATTGATCGAAAAATCGCCTGAAAAATTTGGTTTAACCTGAATCGGATTTTAAACGCTTCATTGCCGAGCAATTCAGCTCAAAATCGGTATTAAAACGCCTTATTTTCTCATAGGACATGTTTTGCTCTTTTTGTAGGGGAAAGCCCCCATGCGCCGCCAGATTTTTTTGATGGGCTCCTCGAAGATGTTGCCCCAGGCCTCGGGGTAGCAGGAACAGGGATAGACCTCTCCGGCCGGTGTTATGTGCATCCAGCTGGTGGCGGCAAAGCAGCCGAAACGCTGGTAGGCCTCGGGAACGGAAAATATGCGCGGTGATCCTGCCTTTTGGACAAAGTCGGCCAGAAGGGCGTGATCGGCGGGCAGAAGAGCGATGTTTTGCCGCTCCGACCAGCGGCCTGTACAGACCACCTCAAAGAACGTCAGCTCGTGCACTTTCATGCGGCGGGCAAGCTCATGGAACCCCTGTAGATGAAGCATGTTCTCCCGACGCAATACCACGTAGAGGTTCACCAGCAGGCCGGCAGCAAGGGCATTTTCAATAGCCGACATGGCCTCGGAAAAGACGCCCGCCCGCCCGCGCATGACATCATGCTCCGCCTCGATGGGGCTGTCCAGGCTGACGTTTACGGCATAAAGGCCCGCTTCCTTCAGCCGGCGCGCGAGCGCGGCCGTAAATCCCGCCCCGGAGGTGAAGAGGGTGGAGATGGCCCTATCATCCACAGATGCCACCAGCTCCGGCAGCTCTCCGTAGAAGGCCGGCTCTCCACCATCGAATATGACCAGCGTGGTTCCCATGTCCAGAACCTGGCCGATGATGTCTTTGACGGTGTGAGGGGCGAGGCAAAGCTTGTTCCCGGAATTTGGCAAGGCGCAGTGAGCGCAGCGGTTGGGGCACTCCTCGGTGATGGAGATGGTAACCTGGTCCGGGGTACGCCTGCCCAGCAAGGCCCGCAGCCGGCTGTCGGCTAACCGGGAAAAAGCCCGGCTGGGGATGGGCGGGATCCAGGTAGACAGGCAGAGCTTTTCTGAATCTGCGTGAGCTGCAATCTGCCCGTCAAACATCTGCAGGGCGGACTTGACGATGGGCAAATGGGCCAGAGGGCCATGGGCATCAACTTTCACGAGGGCCTGCGCCGCGCCCTCTTGCAGGCGAGCCTCGGCCTTGAGCAGGGGATTGTCGTAAAGCGGGTAGGATTTAGAGCCGGACATCAATAGACATCCTCGGGATCAAAGACCTTCTCGCCTACAATAATGCCTTCCAGGGTGCGGTAGAAGCATGACCTGTAGCCGGTATGGCACGCTCCGCCCTCCTGCTCGATTAACAGCAGAACGGCATCTTCGTCGCAGTCGATCCTGATCTCTAACACCCGCTGAAAATGCCCGGAGGACTCGCCCTTCAGCCAGAGCTTCTTTCGCGAGCGGGACCAGTAGTGGGCCTTGCCCGTCTCTTTGGTCTTGGCCAGGGCCTCGTCGTTCATGTAGGCCAGCATGAGCACCTCTCCGGTCTTGGCGTCCTGAGCGATAGCCGGGATCAACCTGTCAGTCATCAAGAGGATAATAGTGATATAACCTATAAGGGCCTTGCTGCATAGAGAATAAGCATAGAATAGGATAGAATAATGATGAAGTGCATCACCTGCAAAGGCCGGGGGCTGTGCGGCCGGCCCGTCTGCCCCATACTGCGCCGCCTGGAGGAGACGGCGGCCCTGCCCCGCATCGGCAAGAGCCTGGAAGGCATGTCCCCGCCCGAGGTTTTCGTGGGCAGGCACGGCTATCCACTGGTAAGAGCCGGGCCCATGGTGCCCGCCGGCGGCAACCCAGGGCAGCCCGTCGAGCCGGCCAGTCTGGCCATGGACATCGGCGAGATCATAGCGGCGCGCTCGGCCATGGTCCGCTCCGAGAGCAAGATAGTAATAAAAGAGGCGGAGGCGCCGGGAAGGCTGCTGGAGGCCATGCAGCAGATCGCCCTGTCTTCGGCTCCGGTGGGAACTGAAGTCTCATTTTACAAGCCGCCCCGGGGCAGGCTGCAGTTTGACGGCGTTCTCTCCCCCTCCGGTCCATCTGGTGAAATGAGTGGGATGCAGATCACCACCAATCCGCTTATTCCCAGGAAGGTGGACCAGATGGTGGAAGACAGGGACGCCGCTGCAGCGACAGCAGTTGCCGATCTTTACACCAGCGGAATTGGCACGGATCACATCTCACGCATGCTTTCCTTAGGCCTTTTGGGCAAGAAGAGAAAGCTGGTGCCCACCCGTTGGTCCATTACCGCCTCGGACGACATGATCGGCAAGCTGCTCAAGGAGACGGTTTTGGACTGTCGCCAGGTGAACGATTACTATCTCTTCTCCGGCGAAGACCTGGGAAATCACTTCGAGATCCTGCTTTTGCCGCGGCCCTTCAGCTTCGAGCTGGTGGAGATCTGGCGGGCCCGCTCCGTGTGGGCGGAAGAGGGCTTCATCGGCGGTGATCGAGAGGACGCGCAGGCCAAAAAGCAGTACAGCCCTCTGGCAGGCGGCTACTACGCGGCGCGTCTGGCCGTCCTGGAGCACCTGGCCGGGCAGGGCCGCCAGGCCGGCGTGCTGGCGGTGCGGGAAATCTCGGAGGCTTATTGGGCCCCTCTGGGAGTGTGGGTGGTGCGAGAGGTGGCTAGATCGGCCATGCGTTCGCCTCCGGCGCGCTTTGGCAGCCTGGGAGAAGCGATGGAGGAGATGGAGAAGAGGATCAGGACGCCGGCGGGAGAGTGGCGCAAGGAGGCACAGCTCTTGGCGCGACCGGTGCAGAGGAGCCTGATGGAGTTTTAAGAAGAAAGAAGACGCGACGTTACTGCCAGAAAAATGGAAAAAGAGAGGTTGATCTAGCCTTTTAAGCTGAGGGGCCGTTCAGCCACATGTTGGTCCAGTAATACCAGTTATCTTCAACGCGAGAGCTGGAGTAAATGCCATTCAACTTTTGAAGTTGTTTATACGTATTGGCGTTCTCCAGTGCAGCTTGTGGATCCTTGAATGCATAGGGATTCTGAAGCGCTTTATACAGATCGGTCACGTTCGACGCCGTTTGAGGAATGCTCTTCTCATCCACATTTTGCATCGCCTTGAACAGGTCGGCTCGTTCCTGCGCCGTTTGAGGGGCGTTGCTTTTGTAAAGGTTATCGTAACTCTGAGAAGCTCCCGTCCCAATCAAACCCACAATGAGGAAGACCGAAATGCAAAGCTTGGCGGATAAGAATCCCGATATCTCATTAACTGTCATTTCTTATCACCCGTTATCCTATCACTTGATATCTGCAATTACACTCTCTGAGATATATGAAGGTAAACATCATATGAGATCTCTGCGAGTCTCATGTAGAGGCATAATTGTGCATTTTATGACAGGATTGCACAGGTTAAAACATTATTGACGGAGAGTTCCGCTTCTAGCTCTTCGGTCTACCGGGCAAGTGAAATGGCGGCGGCGCACCCGCGCAGCGAGCTATAGGGGTATTATGTCCAAAAATAATTATTTTCATGATGTTCAGCTCCCACCAGATCTTCCTCGCTTTGCGAACCTATGAGCAAAACCTTTTTCATGGCCTTAGGGAAAAGAACCTTACCTCACCACGTGTCTCCAACGAGATCTTGTTCTCGCGGCCAAGCCAGCCCAATGCGCCATAGATCTCCTCGGGATTTAAGTTTGAAGTCTTCACGAGGTCATCAATCGTCATCGGACCATTTAGATTGAGGGCTTTCCATACGATGCCAGCATTAACGCCAAATACAGATTCGACTGCATCACTTATCTTCTTCTCTGAATCAGGCCTCGTCCCAGTATCTGCATCATTGACCACGATTCTAGTTGCATCAGCCTTCTTCTCTCCATCTGCATTATGCTCAAAACTGGCCTTCAGCTTCTTCACATCATCTTTTAAATTAGCCGCCGCCTTCCCTACTTCAGCCATCCCTTTCTTGACATCAGCCTTTGCTTTCTCTACAGTTTCGTTTGTCATTTTTTTGAATCCTCCTTTTGTGCTTCTAATTCTAGACACGACTTCGTTGAATTTAAGGTTTTTTTTATTTTGAGATCGAAGAAAGTCTAAGCGGACTGATCTGGGCAAGCGGCTACCGAGCGTCGCACCTGGCCGGGCTGGCCGACAGGCTGCTGTGCTGGCCGTGCCGGTGCCGAGGATCTTGATGGGGTCTAGGCAAAAGCATTCTCTTCCGTCCACGAGGAGCAGCTCTCGTACCTCTCTATCATTAGAGAGCCTGGTGGACTGGCTCGTCCACCAGCATCTTGCAGGCGATTATGCTCAGTACGGGTGTGGGTTATCTGATTTTGGTGGTCAGGGGATATCAATATATCCGATCGCGGGCTTGGGTCTATGGGTCTGGATTTTCCGGAAAACAAAAGAGTATTTAGAGCCCGTTCTTAGCTTTTATCTGTGAGATATCCGCTTCCATCCGGATCAATCTTTCTTTCAGATCATCTCTCAAATCACAGCGAAGCTCTTTGACTTCATTTGTGATCTCATCTTTCGCATCATCTATCTTCTCTGCCAGCATCTCACCAATGTTGTTTACCTCTTGGCGAACATCCAGGACGGCTTCATGCACGCCCCTGATGTCATCACGGGATCCCTTTACCTCGTCACGGACGCCTCTGATGTCATCACGGGAACCCTTTATCTCGTCACGGACGCCTCTGATGTCATCACGGGAACCCTTTACCTCGTCACGGACGCCTCTGATGTCTTCATGGGTAGCTTTCAATTCAACTACAATCTCTTTGCTGACGACAATGAGATCTTTAAGCAGGTCTGCGGCTTTGTCCAGGCGCTGATCGGTCTCGCCGCCGGAAACCATCTTCTCGAATCCAATGAAATCTCCCGTGGCCGCAGTGTATTCATTTTCGATGCTCTGTACATCGATTAGAGCATCTTTTATCGTTAAGCAACTCCGAAATCGCTCCAGATCGGTTTGCCCCCCTTCAGCTACCACCTTAACTTTGCCGCTGGGAAGGTTCTGCACGTAACCTTGCAGTCCGAAGGCATTGGCCAGGATTACTACATTTGCTCTGTAGCCGGTCTTCTGTACCATGCCTGAGATGAAGGCGGTCAGTCTTGGCATCAATTACAATTAATTGCTTTCAATATATCTATCTTCTCCTTAATGCAGATGTTTCGCGAGCTGGCGGACACGAATGCATCAGGAAGAGGCAGCCGCCAGTGGACCCTGGAGGAGCTAATTGCAAGTGGCAGCATTTATGGGCAGGGAGACAATAGCCGTGCGTACTTCCCCCGCGCGGGCGCGCCCGGGCCCGTCCCAGGGCACCCGGTCGGGCAGGGCCGCGTGGGTCCGCCCGCGTGGTGGTAGCTGGAGAAGAATGAGTAGAATTATGCCTTTATCCGCTGAAGCCTATCAATGAAGACCCGCCCCATTTCACCATCTTCAAGATATAACATCTCAATCTCATTTTCAGAAATGATCGTGCCCAGGGAATATCCCTCACTAAATTCGACTCTAAAGATCGTTTTGTTATCTAAACCAATTGCTCCGGCAAAGCCTTCGACGGATTCTGTCCCATTCTCTGTGTATGTCACATTTCCCGCAAAGAGCCGTCCATTCTGCTCGGTGATCGAAAAATTAAGGCTGTTCTCAGGAAGTGTGTTGAAACCTTCTTCAGCAATGTAGCCATTTCCAGTGGCTGTCCAGTTCCCCAATAGGTCCGGAATTTGCGCCGAACAGAATCCCGTGATCAGAAAGATCAACGATAACAAACGCCAAATCTGTTTCATATACATAACGTAGTACACTTCCGTTATAAATTTTTGCTAATAGGTACCCGGTCGGGCAGGGCTGTGCGGGTCCGCCCGCGCGGCGGTGCTGGAGAATCGGATCGGAAAGCCAGGCGAAGCTGTGGCGCAAGGAGGCTGGGCTGGGCTGCTAGGCAGAGCCAATGCAGAATCTTGATGGTGTTTAGACAGAAACTAAGACTGCGATCAGGTCGCTGAAATCCATTCGTCTCTGCAGATCCCCGTCTCTTTGAGAATGATCTGTTGCAGCTTAACGCTGATCTTCTCGCCATGATGTGGATTGGGGATCATCACAAAGACGCCATCTTTTACCATATGTTGGTGCTTTGTTCCCGGATATGGGCCTGTGAATCCTATTGCCGTCAATTTCTTAATGAGTTCACGTCGAGAGATAGGAATAAGCTTAGTCGACAACGGCAATTGGCTCCTTTGAGGACGCAATTATTTGTCCGCCAATGGGTGGGATGGGATAGCCCCATTGCAGGCGAGCTACTATCCATTCCTCAATGACTTCAATGAGATCCATGCGACATTTTTCTAGAGTGTCTCCCACGGCAATCACACCCTGAAGTCCCGGCACTGTGGCAACGAAGGAACCATCTTCCAGGGTGTCATACTCTGCCTGCATTAAGGCCGCCCGGATGTATTCGGAAAACATATTGCATTTAATAGATCATTAAAAGGATTTAATCCTTGCCCAGCTTCATTCTCCCAGGAACTTCTTTCGTGCCATGCGGCAAATGGCCAGCATCGCCGCCAGGCACCCCTTGGAGTTGAAGCCGCTGATCCGTGCGCCGGGGCGGGCGCTCTCCCTGCCATGAGATTGAAGAAGTGGGCCTAACATGGCCATAAGCTAATCTTAAATACCTGATAATACCAAGATATTACCAAGGTAACCAGTAAGAGGATAATATTGTGTATTCAGATATCGATGAGGGGAACAAATGATGCAGATAATTAATAGGGGTTTTATAAGTCCAGAAATAGCGAAGCCCGAAGCCCCGGCCCCGAGCGTGTTGCCCGACCCCTCTTTCGAGGATGACAGGACAATTGTTATGAGTCTTATGCGAGCCTCTCAGCTAACCATCGCACCACTTATCGAGAAGGAAGCAGATATCTATACGGTAGCTGACCTAAAAGTTAGGTTCAGATAAGAGTAGCCTTGCTTTGGTGATTAAACAATGTCAGGAGAGCCACCAAAGACACCAAAGGGAAGTATTATTTTAGCTTGGTTTCCATACACAGATTTCAGCGGAGAAAAGCTGAGGCCGGCATTGGTCCTCTATGAAGGATATTTGGATGTAACTGTGGCATATATATCCGGCCAGATTCCTGCAAAACCATTACCGTCTGACTTGCTCATCTTACCCGGCACGTCTTCCTATACAAATACCGGATTGAAAGAGCCTTCTGTTCTCTCAATTGACAAAATCATGATTCTTGATAAGAAGAAAAGCGAAGGCATAATAGGAGTAGCCGACGACGATCTTAAACGAGAAGTCAATCTGAAAATAACCCAGTGCTTAATGTTTAACGACGTATCTTTTAGATAGCAAGCAACTTGTGCTAGCTGTCATTTCCGCCCCAATCCCTGCCCCCTGTTTCGAGCCTTCATTCTCCCAGGAACTTCTTTCGTGTCATGCGGCAAATGGCCTGCATCGCCTTCAGGCAGCCCTTGTAATTTGGGCTGTGAATCCGTGCGTGCGGCGGTGCGCTCGCGTGCGGGGCCGCCAGCAAGCGGCTCTTTGCTCTCTCGTAGCAGCCTCTCGCCACAGCCGTTCCTCCCGGCAGCTCGATTCTTTGCAGCCTGAACTCTCGGGCAAAGCCGTCCACCTTCTCGATGAATCCCGGCTCAAAGCACAGGCCCGTGTCTATCCTGGCCACCTTGGTCATGCCGGTTCCCTTCAGCATCGCCCCCAGGTCCAGGCGCTGGCCCGAGGCCACCTCTTCGCCCATCGTCCTCCAGTTGGAGGCCCACATGGGAGTCATGAAGAGCGCCACGTCCTGGTGCTCGGCTAAAGTTCGATCATAGTTTTCGTTTCCGCCCAGAGCAAGAGCAATGCAGTCATCGATTCTCTCTCCGCCCTCATCGGTCAAGAAGTAGATCGGGCAGGCCAGGTCGGAGAGGTCGTGCTCCAGATCGGCCAGAGCGTTGCCGCATTTGCCGTAGAAGATCAGTATCCCGTCCGAGAATGCGGCCAGGATGCGAATATTATCATATACTGCGGCCTTAAGCTGCTCCAGGTCGGAGTGCAGCCCCAGACGAAGCGGGCTTACCACAACCACAAGCTCCGCCGCTTTGGGGTGGGCGCTCCCGCGAGAAAAGATACCGCCCGGCCTGCTCTGCCGCTCCAGGAGGTGCGGGGCAATGCTGTCCTGGCCCAGCAGGAGGTGGGGGCGACTTTGCGCTCTCAGCTTTGCGGAGAGGCTCAGGGACTGCATTCCGTCCACGAGGAGAAGCTCACGGACCTCTCCATCGGCAGAGAGCAGATGGACTAGCTCGTCCTCCAGCATCCGGCAGGCGACTATGGACAGTACGGGCATGGGTTAGCTGGATTTGGTGGTAAGGGGATATCAAGATATCCAATCGCGGGCTGATTTCTGGATTTGGAATTTCCTGAAAACGATTACGGACTCAAGGCAGACGTTTTGTTGGGTTGCGATTCGAAAACATCCGAAAAAGAGCAACATTCCCGACGGCCGGAGGAGCTATTGCATGAGGCGGCCCTCTGATCAGGGGGACAAAGTCGTGCGGACGGAAAAAGCTCTGGCCGTGTTTGATCATTCTGGATCTTCAGTTCATGAATGGGAGAAAGAATGATGCTATGCCGCCAGACCACGGACAGGGAAAAAAGCTTGATTTGAAAGTGGCCCAGGATAGAGCGCGCAAACGAACAAATCATATAATTGTAGGGATTACTGATTCCAATTATGATCTGATGGAGGAGAACAATAAATGATTATTGAAAAAAGAACCCCACCTGTTGCAAAACCTTTCACGATACGAATCTTTTGTCCGGACGGAAGCCCCAGTGGCCTCCGCATAATAGAAAAGTCTAATTGGTCTGGACGATGCCTGGTATGTCCGAAGTCTTTGCTTCCAGAGATCAAGAATAACCCCGATTATAAATCAATGTTTGACTCCCCTGGAGTCTATGTCCTTGTTGGGGGGTCAGAAGAGGAGGAATTACCAAGAATTTATGTAGGAGAAGGTGATCCAGTTGGTCCTCGCTTGGATAAGCATTACGTAGAAAAGGATTTCTGGACGTGGTTCGCTTTTTTTATCGCTGCCGATGGAAGTCTGAATAAGTCGGATATTCAGCATTTTGAAGCAAAACTGGTAGCACTTGCAAATGATGCCCAGAAGATGAGTTTGGATAATGATAATGTGCCGCAGTTTCCAAATCTATCTCTCGCCGATAGGGCAGAGGCGGATGGCTTTCTTTCTGAGATGCTGAGCATATTTCCGCTGATAGGTTTGAATGCTTTCGAAAAAGAAAAAATATCAAGAGATACTTTGCTACATATAGATTCCTGTAAAATTAATGCAAACGGATACGAGACGCAAGACGGCTTCCTGGTTCTAGAAGGTTCCATGGCGGTTCTTTCTGGTGCACCTGGCATCTCAAAATCCCTTCATAAATTGCGAAAAGAACTCGTTGAAAAAGGGGTCATGACTGCAAAAGGAGACCACATGGAGTTTGTTCAAGATTACATTTTCCGTACCCCAGCGACTGCCGCAGGTACAATATTGGGTCATCCTGCCGCCAAATCGTTTTGGATGGATGAAAATGGGATGACCCTAAAAGAGCTTCAAGAAAAACGAATTGAAAATACGAGCAACGATCCCATAGACACATAGAAATACGGCTTCGACATCTATATTAGAGTTCCAGAATACGCCCGACAAGGCACATTTTTTAAAAAATAATAGTCAAATCAAAACGAATAAGAATTTATGTGAGGCCGGAAGATAGAATGAAGGCCAGGGAGGCATTGAGATGAACCAGGATTCTAATCACAAGGAGAGCATTTTCAGAGCAGCGGGGCTAATTGGCTACCTGGTAAAACGGCTGAATGAGGATTCCCCAGATAAGCAGATCGGAAAGACGATAGTCCAGAAGATGATGTATCTGCTCTCCCGAAAAAATATCGCCCGATTTGATTTCTCGATGTACCATTACGGCCCGTATTCTTCAGAATTATCGGGAGAGATGAGCTTTGCCGAGAGAAACGGCATCATAAAAGTAGCCTGGAAAGATAATGAAGGCTATTTTATAAGATCAAGTGAGAGCGCGGAGCAGTTCTTTGCCCTTCTTGACGACGAAAAGCGGCAAGCAGTAGACGACTTTGTAAGGCAGTTTGGCAAATTCAATGCCACCGATCTCTCCTTGGTCGCAACCGCCCTTTACCTCAAAGATAATTTTGGAGTTGAGGACAGCAGACTTCCTGAGGCGGTCCATAACGCCAAGAAAAAATACAGCACTGAATATATCGAGAAAATATTGAAATCCGGTGGAATCCTGCAAAATTAAGATTAAATGACGAGCCCGCCGACGGTTGCCACCGAGCCTGCTGGGCAGAAGCAGACAAAGCGCTGGAATTCCTTACCGCGTCCTTTTACAGTAGCCCGTTGCACCGCCAGATGCCGGGCCCCGAGTTGCTTGGCCGCACAGCCTGATGTCACGTATCGAGCATGGCGAGAACTGCAGATCGAGCCTAATTGAGATGCCGAAAAAAGGATGGTCTCTATGGGTTTCCACATACTAAAAAGAGCTGGAGTATGCCTAAATACCCCAGTTCTTTTTCCCTACATTTTTGGATCAAACTTTATGGCTCTATCGTACACCATCTCAGAGCTGGATGGCCCGGTCTTTGTAGCTTTTTCAAGGTAGCTCCTCCAGGCAATCATGAGCGGCTGATCCAGGGCTATGCCGTAAGCTCCCGGCCCGGTGGGAACCGCAAAGCAGTGAGGATCGCCATTGCAATTCCTGGCAATCTTGTAGGCATAGAGGTATTTCGCATTGGGATTATCGGGGAGATATTCCTCTGCTGTTCCGTTGAAAACAGGATCTTCGATTGCCCCAACTCCATTCCACACATCTGCTCCGTAAACCGCGAAGTTCGAGTAGGCGGCCTTCCCTGTTGCTACATGGTTAACCCCATAGACGATTATGAATTCGTCAGCACCGTCGCCCAAAGTGACTGCCGGATTTCGCAGGAAATCGTAGTAATGCGTGAGATCGGGGAATGGAGGTGTCTGCGAAGAGACAGTTTGGTTTGCTGACCATAGATAGAATGCATCGTTATTAGGGCCTACAGCATCTATTCCTCTCTGAATAGCATCGCTTCCCATTGGGACTGCAATACTGGTTGGAAGCTCTGTAGCATTCGATCCGTTGTATTTGTCTAGAATTGCCGTCCTTAGATCTTCGAGATCATCCATAAGATCAAGCTCTGTTGTTCCCGTTCCCCGTAATCTTAGCTCTGGATAATCATATGGATCCAGCTTTGCAGATTCGTTGGGAGTTATTCGGAAGACTGTCGCAGGTGTATTATTGAGGTAGTCATTGCCAGCTTGTTTATCTTTGTACAGGGCTGGACGAATCAAAATTACGAAGTTATCAGAGCTATCCTCCAAGCTCATATTCAGCATGGTTGAGGGAAACACCTGAGTGTTAAATATCTCGTTCGAATACCCTGCCCCAATAGCTGCAGCCTGGATGCGTTGATCAATGCCTCTGTCAGCCGTCGCGACTATAACCGTGGTTTGATTGAAGGGATTTCCGGCCGTTCCATTGGGCGTTCCTTCTGTATTGATGACTAAGTTGTTAACCGTGTCAGCTAAGTTGGCAAAGATCCACCGAGGCTCATTTCCATATGTCCTGGACAGCAAGTAATGATCGAAACTGAAGTATCTGCACTCCGGTGGTGTTCTTCCTATGAAAACAATTGCTTCATCAGGACCAAGTGTCCAAAAAGCAGATGTGTCCTGGCCCATTCCAAGCGCTTTGGTTATTCTGGAAAATAGCTCAGGTACTATGCGGCCAGGTGCGGGGGGAACAAAATATGTTAAGTATTTTGTGCTTGGATTGTTTCCATATGCAGAAGGCAATACTCCGGTATCATATAACTTGATTATATCCAGATAACCTATCCTGCCTTGTTGAACTGTGAATCCATCCTGTTCTAAGGTTTGCTTAAAAGCCTCCACGTCACCTATGTTCACATTTTCTGCGAGTGCCGCTCCTATTGACATAGCGAACACGAATAGTAATAATATATACGTTTTCATATAATATGACCCTCCTTACAACTAATTATCATCAATATCTATTAAGACTTTGGATTTATAGTCAAAGAAGTAAGGAACATGGTAATTCGGCTTCAGCTATGGCAGTATTAGATCTAATCCCTGAGATTTTTAGAACGCGATCA